>FSWQ01000808.1_pt1 | contig 13794 bp, 8 predicted proteins | sample 1637691 | NCBI WGS metagenome assembly FSWQ01 (sample SAMEA3914814, study PRJEB12502) | metagenome | biome: forest; material: soil | place: USA | collected 2011-09-16 | depth 0.1 m | reverse complement strand
GGGAGAGGCCCCCGCGCGCGACGGGGCCCGCAAAAACCACCGCGCCCCCCCCGCCACTGATCTTGGATAACGAGTCGTCACTGCCCGGCTTCCCGATGCACCGCGTTCCAGAGCTCGGGCGGATCCTGAAACACGACTACTGCTCGCTCGGCGCGGTGTCCGGTCGCGGTGGTCGCACCGTTCAAGTGTACCTGCGCAAAGATCGCCCCGAGTGCGCCGGCAAATAGCAAACGCGCGTGGCCAGCACTCGGCGCGGCAAGTTGTCGCAGCTCCAGTGCACTGCTAGGTGCCAGACTCGCATGGCGTTTTTCCGGGGAATTCTCAAGCAAGCGGCGGCGCTTCGGCCCAGCCTGCGCGGCCTCTTGCTGTCCCTCACGCTGCTCGCTGCCAGCGCGTACTTCGCTTCGCTGATTGGCGAGCGTTACCCGCTGAAGGAGTGGCTGTTCTTTCGCTACGCGCGCTACTGGGGATGCGCCGTGTACTTCACGCTGGCCTGCGTGACTTCGGGGCACCGGTTGCTGCTGATCCTGTCGCCGAAGCGTCGCGCGCTGATCGAGCACTTGGCGCTGGCGTTCCCCACCGGGCTATTCGCGTTTTACCTGGGCGTCTTCGGGTTCGGGTTGCTGGGCGCGTTGAACTTGGCGTTCGCGTTGCTGTGGCCCGCGGCGCTGATCGCGTTCGGTGCTCGGTCGCTGTTTCGGTACGTCGTGCCGCGTGTGCGTCGCGCTCACTACCTGCGGTCGCGCATTCCTGCGCTGCAACCGGGCTTGCTGCCGCGCTTGTTCGTGGCCTTCGGCGGCGCGAATCTAGTGATTCTGTACCTCACCATCCTGAGCCCGGAAAACGTTGGCTATGACACCCGCTGGTATCACCTAGCGATCGCCGAACATTACGCCGCCGGAGGGCGAGTCGGGCCGTTCGTGGAGGGCTGGTACCACGGCACGCTGCCGCACCTGGCCAGCTTCATCTACACCTGGGCCTTCTTGGTGCCGGGCAATCTATTCGATCGCATCGTGCTCTCCGCGCACCTGGAGTACGTGGTGCTGCTCTGGCTGCTGGTAGGCGTCGGCCCGCTTACCCGGCGCCTGATGCCGAAGATCCGCGCTCCCGGCACTTGGGTGGCTTTCTTCCTGTTCCACCAACTGCTGATGCAGTCGAACTTCGCCACGGGCAACGACACCTTCGCGGCGCTCTGGGCGATCCCGGTGTACCTCGCGTTCCTGGATGCTTGGCGGAAGCTCGAGCCGCGCGCCTGCGTGTTGCTCGGACTGATGCTCGCTGGCGCGATGTCCACGAAGTACCAAACGATGTCCGTGGTCGCGTTTCCGATCGCAGCCATCGCTTTCCGCGCGCTGTGGGGCGCGTTGGTTCAGCTTTTCACGACGCTGCGCCGCAAGGGCGGCGCGCTGCGAGCAAGCGCGCTCTCGTGGATCAAGGGTCCCTTGGCGGCGGGCGGCGGGTATCTGGCCTTCACGGCTCCCGTGTGGCTCAAGAATTGGATTTGGCACGGCGACCCGCTGTACCCGTTCTTGTACAAATACCTGCATGAGCGCCCGTGGACCGCGGATGCCGCTCACCTAGTAGAGGCGGTGCTCGAGCCGGAGTTGTGGAAGCCGCGCGGGCCGCTCTTGGGTCGCATCAAGGAAACGCTGCCCTGGCTGTACCAGTTCTCCTTCAAGCCCAATGATTTCTACGGCTGGAACCACCTGACACCGCTGTTCGGGTCGCTGCTCACGCTCACCGTGCCGGCGCTGCTGTTCGTGCGCGCTTCACGGCGTGTTTGGGGCTTGGTGCTCGCCGTGCACGTGGGCGTGTTCGCCTGGTATTGGACGCACCATCAAGACCGCTACCTGATTCTGATCGTGCCTTGGATGGCGGCGGTGGTGGCTTGCGTCTTGGTGCTGGGGTGGCGCCAGGGCTGGCTGCCGCGTTTGGCGCTCATTGCGTTGGTTGGTTTGGAAGTGGTTTGGGGCGGTGATGCGTCCTTCTTGCCGATTCACCCAATGGTCGGTGACACCGTCCTCAAAACGTCCATCGATCTGATCAACTCGGGCTTTCGCCAGCGCTATGAAGAGCGCTTCAACATCTACGGTCCGATTGCCGACGTTGGCCGCGCGTTACCCAAAAAGGCGCGCGTTTTGGTGCATGAAATTCGGTTGCACTTGGGCATCAACGCGATGACCGTCAATGACTTTGGCGGTGGGTTCCAAGGCGGCATTGCTTACGGCCGCTGGCAAACGCCGGGCAAAGTGTACGACCACTTGCGAGAGTTCGGCGTCACGCACGTGCTCTGGATTCAAGGCTCTACCACCAGCTACGAGAGCCTCGCGGGCGACCTGATGTTCTTCGACTTTGCGACGCGAAACCTGCAGCAAGTCACGCGCTATGGTCACCTGACGCTGGGCAAGATGCCGGACAAGCGCCCTGCGGATGCGCGTTGGCACGATATGGTGGCGTACTTAGGCTGTGGGCAGGGCTATCACTCGGGCGTGTACCACGTGGAGCAGATGACGGTTTCCTGGATCAATCCGACGGATCCGTATCCGCGCCCGATCATGGAGGAGCGCAGCTCGCCGATCCATTTCACTGACATGGGCTTCATCGTGAATGACCGAGCCTGTCGGCTCGGCGTGCCGGCGCCGCTGCAGTCGCTCTTCCATCACGCGGCTGATCACGGCTCGAATGAGCTGTGGATACGCAACGCAGACTGACACGCACTAGGCCGCGGGCTCGCTGCGCCTATTGTTTGTGGTGGTCTCGGTGAGCCGGGTGGGCGGCGGCGGGCGGTGCAGGCTGCGCGGCGGGGGCAGTTGGGTTCGTTGTTGCGGGGGTAGGCGGCGGGCTGGGCTCGCGCAGTAGGCCCAAACGGCGGAGCGTGGTCGTGGTGTCGGGTGTCTCGGGGCCACGGCGAAATAGATAAAACTCTCCGACGTTGCTCACGAGCGCGTAGCCGTGACTGGACAGCGTGTCGCTGAGCGACTCACGCGGCTGTCCGACGAGCTCCAGGGAGCTGAAAAATACGTAGTCTGGCGTGCCGTACGGGCGACTTGCGTCGAAGGCATCCGCGCGCGTGGAAATCTGAGAGACCATGAACATGGTGGCGACCACGCTTGCGGTGGGCGGGATGTGCGTGGTCACGCTTTTCAGATCCGCGTAACGCTGGAGCGCGACTGGCGTGGGCAGAAATTGTGCGGAAGCGCTCGCACCGCCGAAGCCATCAGCGCGCAGCAGGGCGCCAAAGTTGTAGCTATGACTCAGCAAGGTCAGGGAAAGCGTGATCACGGTGGCCAGGTAGGCTGGGCGTTGGCCTGGCTGTTGGCGCAGGCGACGCAGCGTGAACAACACGGCCAAAATGCCGCCCGGGATCCAAACCAACGTGTACGGGTAGGCCGCGTGCGCGGCGGGCCAAAACTCAGTGTTGGCAGAGGTGAACAACAGGCCCGGGAGCGCCAGCGGCAGCACGCTGACGGAAGCGACCGGAAGCAGCGCGAGCGGCGTCAATGCGTGCAGCACGGAAGTGACCTTCACGGCGCGCGCGAGGTCCAGCGCGAAGTACACCGGGTTCGTGCACAGGGTCGTTAGTGCGCGCGCGAACTGCGGCGTGACGTGGTTGCCGGCGCCGCGCACGGCGACCGCCGTATTCAGCGCGAACACCAGCGTTGCGACCAAGCACAACAGCACGCCGAGGCGCGTGCGCTTTTCGACCGCGGCTACCGCCAAGCCCGCGCCGAACACGCACAGCGGCGCCGCGTCTGTGGTTGCCAAGAGCAGCGGTAGCGACAACCACAAGAGCAGGCGCTGCTCAGCGACGATTGCGTAATAGAGCGTGAAAGACAGCAGGCACGCGAGCGGCAGCCAACTGAAGTTGTACAGCAAGGCCCCGTGCAACGGCGCGAGCGACAAGAAGGCCAGGCACGCCCAAACCGCCGTGCGCTGTCCCAGCATGCGCCGGGCTAGGAAGAACAGCGGCACGACCGACAGCGTGGCAAGACCCGCCTGCAGCCAAAGCAGGCCTTCTGGACCGGGGTGCCAGCGATAGAAGGGCAAGAACAGCAGTGCCGAATAGTCCGGATGAACCGTCAGATAATTGCCTGGCTGCGTACCGAACAACGCGGGCGCACGGAACCAACGGCCGAGGCTCAGGTTCGCCATCATGTTGTCGGCGACGCCAACATCCGTGTCGACGGTTTGCAGCAGGTGGTGGTGCGCGATCGCGTTGCGGCCGAGCACTGCCACGGTGCCAGCGGCGGCGCCGCAGATCACCACGAAGGTGATGAGCGTCGTCAAACGCTGCGGTCGCAGCTCCAGCCAGCGCAACCAACGAGGCGTGCCGCGCCGCGCTAGCTCCGCGAACGACCGCGTTAGCAGCGCGCGCGCCGCCAGCGAGAATGCGGTGAGCGTGATCAGGTAGAATAGCGGCTTGCTTTCTGCCAGCTGGCTCAGAAAAAAGCCCGGCAGAATGAAGAGCAAGCCAACGGGCCCCAGCAGCGTGGCCAGTCGAGATAGCTGTTCGGAAACTTCCCGCCCTTTGCGTAAGCGCAGTAACAGAGCCACCACAGCGGGCAAAGCGATGCCCATGGCGAGCGAGAACAACAAGCGACTTCGACCCGACACGCCGAGCACGTTGCTCAGCTCGTAGCCAGTTCGGTCAGCCTGCTGAAGCCAGAGCAACTGGATGAACAGCGTCAGCGAGAAACCCACCGCCGACAGTGTCGCGACGGCGAGCGCCAGGCGCGGGAGTTCGCTCGGCTCGCGCCGTGAGCCGTGACTCGTCATGGCGGCGAATCAGTTTTGGCGGGATGACTGGCTGGCTGCGTCGGCGCGTTCAGGTTGATCTCGTGTGCGGTGATGTAAAGAGGGCGATCTTTGCTCTCTTCGTAAATGCGTCCGACGTACTCACCCAAGACGCCCGTCATCATCAGTTGCGCTGAGAAGCCCAGCGCCATGACGATCATCAGCGCGGTCCAGCCTTGCACCACTCCAGCGGCGAAGAACTTGGTGTAAACGGCCCACGCAGCGGTGAGCAGCGCGAGTAGCCCGGACAGCACCCCGAGCCAGGTCGCGAAACGCAGCGGAACGACGGAGAAAGACGTGATGCCGTCGATCGCGAAGCGCACCATCTTGCGCAGCGGGTATTTGGTCTCTCCGGCGAAACGCGCGGGCCGATCGTAATACACCGCGGTTTGCTTGAAGCCGACCCAAGCCACCATGCCGCGCACGAAGCGGTGGCGCTCGCGCAGCGCGCGCATGGCCAACACCACCGGTCGGCTGATGAGACGAAAATCACCCGCGTCTACTGGGATTGAGACGCCACCCAACATGGCCCGAAGAAGCCGGTAGTAGACCGCAGCGGTGAACTTCTTGAACACGGTCTCGCCGTGCCGCTTGCGCCTCACGCCGTAGACCACGTCATAGCCGTCGCGCCAGCGCTGTAGCATTTCCCCCACGACCTCTGGCGGGTCTTGCAGATCCGCGTCCATGATCACGACCGCTTCACCCTCGGCGCGATCCATGCCCGCGGTGATGGCCATTTGGTGGCCAAAGTTGCGCGCGAACGAGATCACCTTGTAACGCGACTCCGCGCTGGCGAGCGCCTTCAGTTGTTCGAAAGACCCGTCACGCGAGCCGTCGTTGATGAACACGACCTCCCACGAATCAACCAGCGTTTGCCAGGTACCGATGGCCTCGCGCAAACGCCGATCGAGCTCCGGAATCACCTGCTCTTCGTTGAAGATCGGGATGACGAGCGTGAGGGTGGGCCGAGACATGCGGGAAGGTATACAGGGAAGACTTTCGACTGCGAAGGGCCCGCCTCGGCAAGCGAAAAAAAGGCGATTTCAGCTCTCCGCGACTCGGATCAAGGTGCGACCCAGACGCCGTCTGGCCTGAGCAACGCGCCGCTCTTCGGCCACATTACGTCCGGGGGTAGACCCTGGAGCACGCTGCCGCGCGGTCGATATTCTTGCCGGATCAGCAGCGCGATGTCGTCCGGTAGGAAGCCCGAGACGCGATCCACCACGATGGTCTTGTAGCGGTGATTGCGAATGTCTTGCTTGATCGTAGCCTCTAGCTGCTTTGCCTGCGGGCCGCCGCCCTTGAAGATATCGATCAGGCCCATCGTGTCCGTCGCCTCCGTGTCTCGATCAGCGACGATGTTGTAGTAGCCAGGGCCGGTGACGAACAGCGGCTTCGGCAGCTGCTTGAGTCGTTCCACCACCTTTTGATTGGCGTCCAGATCGTTCGCTGAAGGGAGCGCGAGTGCCGGGTCGTAATCGAGCACGCCGACTTGCAGCATCAGCACGCAGCACGCGGCGAGCGGCGGCCCAAGGGCGCCCAGCAGCGAGTCGAAACGTGCGCGCCGAAGCCACGCCAGCGAGACACCCGAAGCCAGTGCCAGCGCGGTGTACGCCGGGATGAGTCCATTCGGGTAGCCGCCGGATTTGAGGAACGGCAGAAACGAGCTCGTGCAGGCAACGCCGACGAACACCGCGTGGAACAGCGCGCGCCGCCAGGAATTGCCGAAGCCGATGCCGAACACCACGGCGACGCCGGCTAACGTCATCGGAAACGTGTTGTTCAAGAAGTAGGGCTGGAACTGTGTCCAGAGCCGATCCCACTCGATGTGATGACGCGAGGGCAGCTCCAAGAAGTAGTACAGAAACCAGCCGTGGGAGCTGATGTTGAAGGCGAGGATCGTGAGCAACACCAGCGTGCCAGACACCACCGCTCCCACGACGCCCAGGCGCCACGAGCGCAACGTGAGGCAAGCGATCGCGGGCACGGCCATCGGAAAGCCCAATTGCTTGGTGAAGCACGAGGCCGCGATGAGCACGCCGACGATGACCGCGCGTCGCTTGGTTTTTGCCGTGCGAGCCAGCATGTGCGCTGACATCACCAGCAAAAGAAAGAACGAGTCGACGCGCGCGAGCTCGAACCAGTAGCCCGTGATTTGATACGTGGCGCTGAGCACGCCAATCGCCGCGATGCCCGCGACTGGATCGCCCGTCTCATCGCGCACCCAGCGCCCGAGCAGCACGAAGCAGCCCAAAATCGAGCCGAACGAGACGAGCCGCGGCGCCAGGTGACCCAGGCCAAGCAGCAACGAGGGCAGCGCGGATACGTAATAGTAGAGCGGCGGGTAAAAGTAGGGCGTGAAGTCGAAGGACGGCACGCGGTACAGCTGATGCCCATCGAGCACCATGCGAATGTGCCCAATGATCCCGCCCTCACACCATTCGAGATCGAACGGGTAGCGGATGCGGGCCACTGCGATGCCGAGGAAGCGCGCGAGCGGCACGACGGACGCGATGACCGTGAGCAGCGACACCAGGAACCTCGACACGCGAACGACCCGAGACGACGTGAGCCCGAAGCTCACGGGCATGAGGCGACTCTTGCTGACCTGCTTCGACTGATTCATGCGGGTGGGTTCGTTTCGGACAGCGTGCGCTGCATCGGACGCGCGGGGCGATCCACGCGATTGCAGGCCTTACCGTGCTACCGTAATACGTAGAATCACTAGCCGGTATGGGTTTCCGGACCCCTAGCTTCGTGCTATCGAAGCCCGGGCGATAGGGAAATGCGCGCGACTTGGGACACTACTCAACGCGACGATGAGTCAGTTGCGGGCAGCGTTCATCCCCAGATGTGGCTGCGTTGGGTGTTCCCTGCAGTCGCCGCACCGGTTCACCTCGAGCACGGGCAGGTGCTGGGCCGCGATGCCGAGTGCGGCGTTCGTTTGGATGGGGGCGGTGTCTCACGACGCCATGCCGAAGTTCATCGCCAAGGCCCGCTCTTCGCGCTCAAAGACTTGGGCAGCACGAACGGCTCGTTTCTGAACGGAAAGCGCGTAGAGCACGCCGCAATCGTGCCGGGCAGCGTGCTGCGACTCGGCGATCACGTCGGTGTTTTTGTCGAAAGCGTGCGAGCGCCCACTGAGTTCCGGGAGCTGGCGAGCGGCCTGTTCGGTGGTCATGAAGTCGACGTTGCGCTCGAGGCCGCGCGCCGCGCCGCGACGTCGGACATTCCGATCGTCATCATTGGCGCTACGGGTACCGGTAAAGAGCGCGTCGCGCGCGCCGTGCACGAGCTGAGCGGCCGCAAGGGGCCCTTTCACGCCATCAACTGCGCGGCGTTGCCCAAGGATTTGGCGGAGGCGGAGCTGTTCGGCTACCGCAAGGGAGCGTTCACCGGTGCAGAACGCGCAAACCTCGGGCACTTTCGCGCGGCGGAACACGGCACGCTGTTTCTAGACGAGATCGCGGATCTGCCACTTGGCCTGCAGGCCAAGCTACTGCGGGTATTGGAAGAGAAGGTCGTGACGCCGCTCGGCGAAACCGAGCCGGTGCCGCTGGACATTCGCGTCGTTGCGGCCGCCCAGCGCCCGCTATCGGATGCGGTCGCTGCACAGCAGTTCCGGGAAGATCTGTTGGCTCGGTTGGCGGGGTTGACCGTCACGCTTCCGTTCTTGCATCAGCGTCGCGCTGACGTACCAGCTTTGTTCCAGCACTTCGTCGATCGCTATTCCGGCGGTAGGCCGCCGCGGCTCGAACCAAAGCTGATAGAGGCGCTGTGCCTCCATGCTTGGCCGACGAACGTGCGTGAGCTCGAGCACCTAGCTCGTCAGATGCTCGCCGTGCACGGGCTAGAACCGGTATTGAAGCGGTCCGCGCTCCCGCAAAGCTTGCTCGCCCTCCTGCCCGCCGCGGCAGATTCGATTCCAGCGCCACCTGCGGAGTCTCTGAGTCGGCGTGATCACGACACGCAGCGCTTGGCCGTTGCGTTGCAGCAGGCGCAAGGCTCGGTCTCGTCGGCCGCTGCCCTGCTGGGGATCTCGCGTCAGCGCGCGTATCGTTTGCTCGATGGCAAGGCGCCCGCTGTCCTGATCGCCGAGCACCTCGCCCAAGCTGACTCGGCCTCGGAGGACGATAGTCGATGAGTGGCGCCGCGGAAGCGATGAAAGACGACTCGAGCGGCACTCACGGGGTGCAGCGCGGCCGCGTCCTGGGCGGAACTTACGAGCTGCAAAAGTTGATCGGTCGCGGCGGAATGGCTGAAATCTACGCGGCACGGCACTCGCGTTTGGGGCGTACGTTTGCGGTGAAGGTGCTGCGCGCCGAAAGCAGCTCCAAGATGATGGAGCGCTTTCGCCGCGAGGCGCGAGCGCTCGCGCGGATCCGCAATGACTTCGTGATCGACGTGATCGATTGCGGGGAAACGGACGGCACCCCCTACCTGGTGATGGAACTGCTGAGCGGCGGGGATCTGCGAGCACTGATCGACGAATCCAGCCCGCTGCCCATTCGCCGCGCGGTGCACCTCGTGTGGGAAGCCTGTCAGGGTGTCGCGGCCGTTCATCGCGCCGGCCTAGTGCACCGTGATTTGAAGCCCGAAAATCTGTTTCTCACCAAGCGTTCCACCGGTGAGGATTGGTGCAAGGTTCTGGATTTTGGCATCGCCAAAATGGATCTGTCCGGAGCGACGGTGGACGGCGCGTTGATTGGTACGGTTCGCTACATGGCGCCAGAGCAACTGCAAGACGGCGCGTCCACCGGGCCGCCCGGCGATATCTACTCGCTCGGGGCCGTCTTGTACGAGCTCCTGAGCGGGGTGTCTCCGCACACTGCGCTCACCGCGCAAGAGTTGATGTTCAAGGTGTTGAACGTCGAACCGATGCGGCTCGACGAGCGGCGGCGCGAAGTTCCTAGCGCGCTGGCGGATGCCGTGCACCGAGCTCTGGCCAAGGCTGCCGGCTCTCGGTTTTCGAACGTTCAAGAGTTTGCGCGCGCCATTGCCCCTTTCGCGCGGTCTGGCCCGATGCCGCTGCTTACAGCCAGGTCCGAGACCGTGGACTTGGAGAGCGTTCCGGGAGCGCGTTCCGACGCCGCTCGACCGCGCTTTCGTACGCTGGCGTTGGGTGCCGTCGCGGCTGCCAGCATTGCAGCGGGAGGCTTCATTCTCGGCCAATCGGGGCGTCCCCCTTCGGCGGTGCCCGCCGTGGCATCGCTGGCGCCGGTCCCCGTTCCAAAGGCCGTTGCAGCGTTGCCCGTTCGCTCGAAAGAGAGCGCGCCCACTGCCACGGCGGTCGCGCCGCCGCCGTCGTCGGCCCAGGTTGTCGCCCTCGTGCCGACTCACTCGAAGCCTCAAGTCGCGCAAGTGGCCACGTCAGCGTTGCGGCGTCGCTTCGACAACGCGAATCCGTATCCGCGCTAGGGCTGATGGTGCGAGCGTATGGTCTGATATTTGCGAGCATCTTTGCTTGTGCGTCCGCGTTGGGACAAACCGTGCCGAGCGCTCGCGAACGCTTCGATCACGGGGTGTCACTGGCTGAGCGCGGTGAGTTCGACGCAGCCGCGGTGGAGTTCGCCGAGGCGTACCGCATGAGCCCGAACTTCGCGGTGCTGTACAACCTTGGTCTCGCGTACGCGAGCCTCGGAAAACCAATCGAGGCCGTGCAGGCGTTCGAGGGCTATCTGGACAAGGGTGGCCCGAGCCTGACCACGCCGCGGCGCGACCAAGTGCGTGAGCTCATCCTGCAGTCGAAGCGACGCTTCGGATACGTCTCGTTCGAGGTCGACACGCCGGGCGTCGAGGTATCGGTCGACGGGCGCGCGCTGGGCACGTCTCCGCTACGTTCTGCCTTCCCGTTGAGCGTTGGCACGCACGGCGTCACGGCGGTGCTGGCCGGACGCATGCCCTTCGTTGGTAGCGTCGAAATTGAACCGCAGCGGACCGCGCCGCTCGCCATCGCGCTCGCGCCAGTTGCCACGACGGTAAAGACCGAAGTGATTCAGGCGAAGCTTGGGCAGCTAGCGGTGCAGTGCCTTGTCCCAGCCGTCAAAGTAGCGGTGGATGGCTCGATCGTCGATGCATCGTCGGGCCCGCTATTGGTCGCACCCGGGCGTCATCTGGTCACGTGTGAGCGCACGGGCTACGCGCCGTTCAACGCCACGGTCGCCGTGCGGGACGCAGGTGTTGCGCAGGTCACGTGCGTGCTCGCGCCGCTCGCGGGCTTGCCGGGCTCGGAAACGGGGTTTCTTTCACTGGACATCAGTGAGCCCGGCGCGGAGGTTTGGACGGATGGCCATCGAAGCTCGGCGACGGCTCGCTTGCCGAGCGGCCCCCATGCCGTCCGGGTTCATCGCTGGGGCTTCGTTGATTGGCAGCAAACCGTGGCCGTCACGGCTGATTTCCCGCGCACGATCGAGGTTCGATTGCGTCCTACACCTGAGCACGTGCTCGAGCTCAGTCGCGCCAACAGCAGCGCCCGCTCGTGGGCGTACGTCATCGGCGGAACCGGGCTCGCCCTGCTCGGCACGAGTGCCGCGTTGTATGTCGACAACAACCAGCGCTATCGGAGTTGGCAACAAGCTCGCGATGCGCTGTCGCGTGATTTACAACGGCAGCAGGATGCGGCGCATTGGAATGAACGAACCAACGTGTTGACTCGCACCGCCGGCACGATCCAACGCCAAGACGACATCGCCCTGGCGGGCTTGCTAACGGGCAGCACCCTGTTGACGTACGCGATCGTTTCTTGGGTCGAGGCGCGCTAGTCCAGCGGAGTCCAGCTCGTGGACCCAAGGGGGTGCCACCAGATGTCATTCAGCGCATCGAACCCAAACACGGTCGGCACTGCGCCGGGGCGACTGCCGACGGCGAAAATCTTGAGCAGCGGCCCGGCGCTTGCGGGCTCGACCGCCCAAAGGCTCGCGAGGTCAGTGGCGGCGTGCGACCAAACTCTGCCGCTGGTGAGCCCGAAAACGCTCACCCTGCCGTCCGCGAGGTAGCCACAGTCGATGTCGGTCATAGGCGGTGAAGTAGCGTCGCCGACGATTTGAAATGAACCGAAGGGGTCGCTCACTCCGGCGTTCGTTTGAGTCGAGACGAACACCGCTCCAAGCGTAGTGGACACGAAGACTTGTTGGCGGCCGTCCGTAGTTGCCGCGGCGCACAGATGCGAGACGCTGTCGGGTGCACCGGGCACTTCCGACCACCCGGAGTAGTCCGAGTAAGATTGGACGGCCAGGTGGTGACGCACGAAGATCTTGCCGCGATCCAACACGTACACGAAGGGCAGTGTGGCGACGGTGCTCGAAGCGGCGATGTCAGTGAGGTTCGAGTCAGTGCGTGGCAAGGCCAGTGCTAGCCACGGGCCCCAGGACAGGTGCTTGTACAAGCGTCGCACGTACAGCTGCCCGTCCGAGGTCGTGACGTAGTACTCGGGCGTAGCGAAGGGAGAGTCGTCTGCGATGTTGATCGCTGCGATCTGCTGGGGGTGCGGCACGAACCCGAAGCATTGCCAGGGGTACCATTCAGCGTTGTCGTTGGTGGCTTTCTTCCAACGATTGGACAGCATGTTGTCCGCCGGATTCGTGACGCTCAGCGCGTACGGAATGCCGTCCGCCGTGGTATTGGTTGCGAGCGCGCGCGGCGTGGTGAACGCGTAGCCCGGCGTGTATTCGATGCAGCCGGGCGTCAGCACCGTCTCCGTGCTGCCGTTGATCATTGATGGTGAGCCAGTGGCACCGCCGCCGACTCCCGCGCCAGCGTTGCCGCCTGCGCTGCCGGCCGTACCGTTGCCCGCGTCACCCCCGGGGTCGGAGTTGCCCGCGTCGCTGATCGCGCCGGCCGCGCCGGCCTGGGTTGCCCCTGCGTTGGACGGTGCTGCTCCGGCATCTGACTGCGTTGCGCCCGCCGCCGATTTACCGGCTCCGGAGTTGCCTTGGTCTGTCGACTCGAACGACAGATTGCGGCACCCCGGTCCCGACGCGAGCCCGATTAGCGTCAGAGCGCCGAGTAGAGTGAACGAGCTGTAGCCACGCATCGCGGTCCCCTTGCTGAGTTGAACAGTGCCGGCGAGTCGTAGCGCAGGCCACCACACCCTGCAAAGGGCGCGATCATGTGGCGAGCGGTGGTGAGTCACAGAACAGCGGCGTTGAACCCGGGAAACCAGGCGGCGTCCGGCACGTAACCGCGCACCCAACCCACGAGCGCGGAAGTGCGGGCGTAGATGGCGTACGACTCACAGGCGACTGTGGCGACAACATTTCCAAAAGCATCGGTAACGTTTCTCAACGTGGCGACCGAGGGCGAGCCAATCTCTTCCCACGTGCCCGAGGCGCGCTGAACCATCAACGCACTGCCACTGTCGCCGAAGCAGATTCCTGGAGACGCGCTGTTGAACCCCGCGCACAGCTCGTCCGGATAAACGACTCCGTTCCGGGGCGCCCACACGCTGCTGCAACTGGCGTTTGGAACGACTGGCAGTGAGACTTGTTGCAGGCCCGAGATCGTGGGGTGCCTATAGTCGTGGTTCGTCATGCCTCGTCCAATGGCGACAGCTTGCGTCCCGGGCCCATCGTCACCCACGGCAGGTCGGATGTAACCGATGTTGGGCCCCGGCAACGCGAGTGACGACAGCTGAATCAACCCGATGTCGTAGTGACCAGTCACTGCGCCATCGTTGACGAAGCTGGGATGTGGATATACCTTCGTTGCCTGAATCATCTGATCGGTCCCGAGCTGCACGAAGTAAACTCCGTTCGGGTTGTCCGCCAAGCAGTGCGCCACCGTCAGCACCCAACCGGGCGCAATCAACGAACCGCCGCACTTCTCTTGCGACCCGAGGTAGATGCGCACTGCCCACGGCCACGCAGTCGTCGACGTAGCGGTTCCGCCAATGATCGCCTCAGTATCGACTTGGCCTTCTGTTTCTGAGCCGGGGGCGCCACAGCCAACGACGCATAGCGCGATGCCCGCCAGGAGGGGATAACTCCGATGGCACAGCGCTTT
>FSWQ01000279.1_pt1 | contig 13822 bp, 11 predicted proteins | sample 1637691 | NCBI WGS metagenome assembly FSWQ01 (sample SAMEA3914814, study PRJEB12502) | metagenome | biome: forest; material: soil | place: USA | collected 2011-09-16 | depth 0.1 m | reverse complement strand
TGCACCGTCACCGACGATCAGATACCGCTTGCGCGCCATCGCTCGACCTCGAAAGCATCACCCAGCCGGGCACGATACACCGTTTTTGCTTTGAAACCGGGGTGAGGCATGGTGGGCTAGCCGGCGGAGGAATTCGGTATGCGATTTGTCGTCATTGCACGCGCCTCGGCGCTGATTGCATGTGGGGCGCTGCTCTCCGCCTGCCCGAAGAAGGACTCGGACGCGGCACCCGAACCCGCTGCGGCCGCGCAGCCGCCAGGCGCCAGTGACAAGGCCGGAGCCGAGGCGCCCGCCCCAGTCGCAACGCCTGAGGCTCCCGCCGCGGCTGCCCCGGCTGCGGCCCCAGCCGCCGCTCCTGCAGCCGCTGCCCCGGCCAAGAAGAAGAAAGAGGATTCGGGCGGCTGGTGACGCGCCGCTGCTAGCGGTGCGCAACGTAGCCGACGATGCCCGCGACCACGATCGCGAGCAGGATCCACAACACGTTCGCTGAACGCGCGGGCCGGCTTTGGCTGGCCTTCGCGAGCGCGACCGCGTTCACGCCCAGGTTGTCGCGCAGCGCAGTCGAGATCGGATCGTCGTCAGATGGCGGAACCGACGCCGGTTTGAACGGCATCGGGATTTCCGAGGCGAACGGGCTCGAGCTGAGCGGGATCTGCGGGCCTTCTGCCCAGTTTTCCAGGCGCGCCACCATGCGCGTGCGCTCGCTCAGCGCGTTGTGCGCGAGCTCGTTCACCCAGGCGCCGATTTCACGGCGTGTCGCGGGGCGCGCGACGGGTTCCAGCGCCTGGGAGAATTCACGCATCGTGGCGAAGCGCGCGTCGGGCGAGCGCTCCAGCGCCTTCATCACGAGTGCGTCCAGCTCGGGCGATACGTCCGAGCGCAACGAGCTGGGGCGCGGGTACTCACCGCGCAAGATGCTCTCCATACGCTCTTCCGGTTGATCGGCGGGGAACAGCCGACGCATCGCTAGGAGCTCCCAGAACACGATGCCCGCCGAAAATACGTCGGAGCGCTGCGTGAGGCGTTCGCCCAAGATTTGCTCGGGGGACATGTAGCCCATCTTGCCCATGCGCCGCCCGGTCATGGAGTCGTCGAGTTGCTGCAGGGCCTTGGCAATGCCGAAATCCAGCACGCGCGCCACGCCATCTACGCCGACCAGCACGTTGGGCGGGGAAACGTCGCGATGCACGAGATCGAGCGCGCGCCCTTTTTCATCCGTTGCTTCGTGAATCGCGAGCAGGCCGTGCAGCACGTCTTGCATGATGCCGACCGCGATCGGCACGCTGATGAGGTCGCGCTTTTCCTTGGCTTGCGCGCGGCACAAGGTGCTGAGTGCCTCGCCCTCGACGTAGTCGAGCACGAGCAGCACGTCGCCTTTGGAGGCCACGACGTCCAGCGTTGCGACTACGTTGGGGTGGCGAACGCGCGCCGCCAAGCGCGCTTCGTTGAGCAGCATCTCGGTGAACTCGTTGTTCGCTACTAAATGCGGGAGCAGCCGCTTGATGGCGACCACGCGCGAAAAGCCGCCTGCGCCGTCGAGGCGCCCGAAGTGCACCGTGGCCATGCCGCCCGCCGCGAATTGCTCGAACAGCGCGTAACGGCCCACGCGGGCACTCGGCCCGCGTTCCGAAATTGGGCCATCCGCGTGGCTAATCAGCTTCTCGCGAGCTGGCGGCAGCTCGGCGCCTTCAGCGGGCGTTTCCAGACTCAGGTCGATGGCGGGCAGCGATGCTTGCTTGGGAATGGCCGAGGGCACGATGGCGTCGCCGTCTGCGACCGGCGGCGGCGGGATGGTGCCGTCCACGGTGATCGATTTGCCGCAGTTTTTGCAGGGAATGTTGACGACGCGCCCGCGCACACGCGCGTCGTACAGCGACGTGGGCAAAGTTCTGCGAGCGCCGCAGGACTGGCAAACCACGGTCATTCCCATCGAGGGCGCAGCGTAGACGCACAGGCTTGCGAAGGCCAGCAAGTGGGAGGCGCCCTGCGGACCCGCCCAGAACGGCCATAACCTGGCGAAGTCGAAGAACGGGTCAGGCCATTTGCACGCGCGCGCCGGGGCGCGAGCGTGTCATTGCGCCACCTTGGGCGCCTCGCTCGGCTTCTGCACGTCTTCCCCCGAGACGAAGGCCAGGATCTCGGCCAGAGCGGCGTTACCCGCCAATACGCCGCCAAAATCCCCATGATCCACCCCTGGCAGCAGGAAAAAATGGGCGCGCAGCCCGGCTGCGGCAAGGTCGTCAGCGCCGCCAAGCATGTCGTGCGTGTCCTCTTTTTCGCCGCCGAAGACCGCAACCGTGCGCACGCCTTTGAAGTGCTCGGCCTTGGGCCTGCGCGGCGGGCCGCCCAGGATCACGCGCGGGTAGTGCTGAACGTAAAAGCGCGCCAACGATTCAGCGCGCACCGCCCCCTGAGAATAGCCGAACAGGGTGATGTCATGCGGGTCGAGCTGCAGCCCTTGGCGGCGGTTGACCAAGCGCACCGCGCGTTGGATGCGCGCGTCCAGGCCGCGGATGTCGTTGCTCCACTTGTAACGCCCCGGCTTGTCTGTGCAGGGTTGGTCCCCCAGCAGCGCGATCAGGGTGCCGTGCGCTGCCGCGGCGGGCACGAAGGCGCCCACGGCGTTGATGTCGCCACAATACCCGTGCAGATACACGAGCACGCGCGGTCCCGGCGCGGCCGCGGGCAAGACGCGGATTTCCTGGTCCCAGGTGGCGTCCACGTAGTGGAAGTTGGGCGTGGGAACGGGCGGATGAGTTAGGAGAGCCGGAGCCGGAGCGGGTACGGGCACGGGCACGGGCACGGGCACGGCGGGAGGGGAGTCAGCGTGGGTGGGCCTTGAAATGAGGGCAAATAGGCACAAAGCGAGCGAGATCAGTGAAGGAGCTCGCTTGCTGTGCGGCATAGGTCGCCTCAGATGGCGTCGCGCTTTTTGAGCACGATCAAGATCACGACCAGGGTGAGGAACATCATGCTGGCCAGGATCACCGGCGGCAGCCAGGGCAGGTTGTAGTTGGTGAAGCCCCAGGCACCCATGAAGTCCGAGCTGGCGATTTGCGCTTCCGCGCAGCGGAACTTGCCGGCCGTGATGAAGTTCTCGACGCTGGTCAGGTCCGGCTTCTTGATGTCGATGACCCAAGCGGCGTCAGTCAGGATGGCCAAGCGCTCTTGGGCGACCAGGCCTTGGAAACCCCAGCGCGCGGGCATGGCGTACATCGGCCATTGTAGGAGTGAGTTGGTGGTCATGGGCACCATCAAGCCGCCCAGCACGACCTGCGGGATGAGCGCGATGGGCGTGAGCGCCATGGCCGCTTCACCGCTGCCGACCATCGTGCTGAGCAGCAAGCCGATGGCCACCGAGTTCATGGCCGTGATCGTCAGCGTGCCCAGCGAAATGCCGAACGCGAGGATGCCGCCCGAGTAGCCCAGCGAAAAGAACACGATCGCCAGCAAGATTGCGCACTGCACGACGCAGAACAGACTGAGCAGCACGAATTTACTGAATACGTAGTTGAACAAGCCCAAATTCACCATGCGCTCGCGCATGTAGATGGCCCGCTCACTGACGATTTCGCGCGCAGCGTTGCTGGTGCCGAACCAAACCGCGGCCACGACCACGAAGAAGATCGAGCCTGAGTGGTCGGGTGTGGCCTGCATGCTGTTCAAGGTTTGAGTGAGGCCATCACCCACGCCGCCGGACTTGCGCGCTAGCTCTTGCAGGGCGCCCAGGCACCAGTACGGAATGGCGTCCTTCTGACCGCCGAAGACGAGCGCCAACAGGCCGCCGATGATCGGTGCTTGCAGCAGCATGATCGCGGTGCCGCCCACGTCACGCATCTTGATCTTGAAGTAGCGGCCGAACAAAAGCCAAAACTGCCCGCTGGTGTCGCCGCGGCCGCCGGGCACGCCGCGTTGATCCGTGGGCGTGCCGACCGCGCGCCGCCCCGAGAACATCTTTTGGAAGACGGGGTTCTGCGGGTTGAGGTACTCCGCATTCCACTCGCGGGCAGCTTGCGCGCGCGCGGCATAGCGCGGGGCGTTCGGGTTCTGCGCGCGCATCGCGTCGAAGATGGGGCGCTCGCGCAGGTTGAGCATGTCGAACATGTCGCGCGGGTTGTCGACCGTGTTCGTTTTGCCGTTGCGCTCCAGCCAAGAACCGAAGAAGCGGTAGCCGTCTTTCGGCGAGCCGTAGAAGGTGAGCAAGCCGCCCGGGCCCAAAATTAGGGCCAAATTGAACTTCTCGAACTCTTCTTTGGCAGGCTGATGAATCGTCGTGATGATCGTTTTGCCGGTTTGTTTGGCGAGCTCCGCTAGGAGCTGTACGAGGGCCGCCGTGTCGTCCGCAGCCAAGCCGCTGGTTGGCTCATCCAGGAACATGATCACCGGATCGGTGACGAGCTCCATGGCGATGTTGACGCGCTTGCGCTGACCGCCGGACAAGATCTTCTTCTCGGGCTTGCCGATCTGAAGGTGCGCGACGTTCTCCAAACCGAGCTGCGCCAGCGTGGTTTGCACGCGGCGTTCGATTTCCTCTTCCGAGTAGTCAGGCGGGAGGCGGAACTTTGCGCTGTAGCGCACAGCCTCCCAAACCGTGAGCTCGGGATGCACGATGTCGTCCTGCGGCACGTAGCCGATGGACCCGCGTAGCGCGTCGTAGATCGCGTACAGGTCCTCGCCGTTGATGCGCACTTGGCCGGCAGAGGGCGGCAAGTAGCCGTTCAACGTGAGCAGCAGCGTGGTTTTGCCGGCGCCGCTGGGTCCCATGAGCGCGATCAGATCGCCGGGCAGCGCCTTGAAACTGACGTGGTCCAGCAGGGTTTTGAGCTCACCCGGATTGTCGCGATCCGGCACCTGCATCAGCAAGTCCCAGGCTTCGATCTCGTACAGCGGGCGCCCTTCCCAATGCGCCGCATCTTCCACGACGACCGCGATTTCGCCGCCTGCCGCTTGCAGCAGCAGAGGCATCGGGCCGATCAGGACCTTTTCGCCGTTTTGTACTGGAACGCGCTGGTTGGCGGGAATGCGTTGCCCGCGCACGTAGGTGCCGTTGGCGCTGCCCTTGTCTTCGATGAAGAGCTGGCCGTTGCTGACGTGCAGCACTGCGTGACGGCTGGATACCTGCGGATGCGGGATTTGAATGTCGTTTTCGGGCGTGCGACCGATGGTCTTGGTGCCCTGATTCGAGTCAGCCAGGCGGATCTGTCCGACGACCGTCTTGTGCTTGGGGCGCGGCGTTGCGTTCGAGGCCCGATCCCCCTGCGCCGGCGCTGGCTCACCGGGGTGTTGCGGAGCGAGCGCGGTGCCCGGTTGCCCTGCGCCTGCAGCGGGTGCCGCGCCGGCACCGAAAATACCCGCGAGATGCAGCACCAAATCCACCGGAACCGCGACCGGGCCCAGCGCGACGAAGCCGCGCGGGTCGAGTGAAGTCAGCTGGTTCGGCGGCAGCCGCTGTTGATTGACCCAAGTGCCGCTGGTGGAGTTGTGGTCCGTGATCCCGAGCGGGTTGAGTTGAAACGTTGCGTGGTGACTGGAGACGTTCGGGTGGTGAATCGCAATATTGCTGCGCGCAGGATCGCGTCCGAACACGAGCTGGCCGGGCGTGACGGGGGCCTTGCCGCGTTCCAGCAACATCAACGTGATCGCGGGGTGCGCCTTCGGCACCGCGGCTTGTCCGACCGCGAACTCAGTGTGAAAGTCGAAGGGCTTGCTTTCGCCCGGCGCGAGCGGCGCGCCGTTTGCGAACGACGGCCCAACGCCAGCGTCGACGAACACGAGGTTACCGCCGCCGCGATGCTCGATGCGCGCGTGCTCCGCCGCGACGCCGGGCGCCCCGAGCCGGATGTCGCAATGAGCCGCGCTACCAATGACGATCGAAGCTTTTCCGAAACCAGGGATCATGGGCTTGGCACCGTGTTGCAGATGATTTCCGAGGGGGCAGGCGCCCCAAACGGGAACCCTAGTTCAAGCCCACAAAGAAAACATCAGCGGCGCAAACTCGGCCCGCGTGGGCGGTTCGCGCTGCACGCGAAGTGCTCGCCGTTTTCCAGCTGTTTCCGGCGACCCGGATTTGGGGTAGCGATCACGCTGGGTAGATTCGATGGCGCATGGGTTTGGGCGGCGTTGGGGTTCGGGTGCTCTTTGGGCCGCGTTGTTGGCGTTCGTGCTGCTGTGGCAGCGCGCGGCGCATGCTGAAGATGCGCATCGCTTTCGTGCGGCTACGCCCGAGCGAGGCGCGCAGGTCCAAGCGGCGCTGACGGACGGCGTCGACGATGACACTTCGGACCCGTCGCTGACTGCGCCGCCACGAACAGCGCCGGACGGCGCACCGAAGCGCTTTCAGCGTCGGGGCATGGGCGGCCTGCCGCTTGGTGGCTTCAGTCCGAGCTGGATCCTGATGCTGGCGTACGCTTACTTCGCGTTCCGGGATTCGCGGGGCGGGACGGGCCGCGCGGGTTGGGGCAGCTACTATCTGTTTTGGCTGGTCGGGCCGATCCTGCTCTCGTTGTTCCTGGATTATCCGGCGCTGCTCGGGCTCATCGTAGTGGGGGTCGTGGCGCGGCCTTGGCTCCCCGATCCATTCCTTTGGCTGCGCTACTACAAGCGTACGCGCGTGCTCCAGGGCGAGATTCGCGTGAACCGCGCCAATGTGACCGCGCGTCGGGACTTGGCGTTGATGTGGCTGGACAAGCGCAGTCCGAAGCGCGCGCTACCGCTGGTCGAAGAGGCGTTGGTGCAGGATCCGAGCTCGCTGCAGCTCCAGCAGCTGAAGGGCGTGTGCCTACTCGGCTTGCATCGCTACGACGACGCCGTCGCGTGCTTCATTCAAGTCGTACAGAAGGACCCGAGCCACGGCTTCGGCGAGCCGTACCTGCGCGCCGCGGACGCATTGATTGCGTTGCAGCGTTGGGATGACGCGGAGGACGCGCTCGAGCACTTCATTGCGAACAATCGCTCGAGCGTCGAGGGCCAATACAAGCTCGCTTTGGTTGCGCGCGGCAAAGGCGAGCGCGCCGCGACGAAAGAAGCCCTACGCGCGGCCCGATCGCTGTATCGAGAAGTGCCCCGCTATCAGCAGCGCCGCCAATTCGGCTGGTATGCGCGCGCGCTGCTGGCGAGCTTGCGGTTCTGAAGCGCCCTTACTGCACGCGAGCAGTGAACTCGACCGGCCCGAGGCGGATGACCGAGCCGTTGGGCACGGGCGCCCAGACGCCCGGCGACAAGCGATTGTTGTTCACCAGGGTGCCGTTGTTGCTGTTCTCGTCACGCACGATGAGCTGCCCGCTTTCGAGCTTGAACGTCGCGTGCACCGCGGAAATGCGCGGTTCGGCCAAGGCAATGCCGCATTGCGCGGCGTCGCGGCCGGCGCGCATCTCTTGACCCTGTAGCACGGTGAACACGCCCGCCGAGCACTGCAGCAGCGCACTCGACGCGCTGCCACCGTACGGATTCGGCGGCGGAGCCTGCGGCGAAGGCGCTTGCCCGCCGTACACCTGACCCGGGCCGCTGCCGCCGTACATCAGCTCAGGGCTGACGCCGTTGCCTTGCGCGCGTGGCGGGCCGTAGCCGCCGGGGGGTGGGCCATAGCCTTGACCAGGCGGCGCGCCGTAGCCGCCGGCCACGATAGGAGCCGGGCCGCCACCACCACCACCACCACCACCGCGCTTCTTGCCGCCGCTGCGCACGATCACGATGATCAAGAGAGCGATCACCACTAGGCCCAGCAGGCCGCTCAGGATCAGCAGCAACGGCAACGGCTGCGTAGTGCCCTTGAGCTGGATGATGCTGGTCGAGGTCACGCCGCTCGTGCGGTGTGCCTTGTTGTCGTAGATCACCAGCCGCACCACGGCTTGCTCACCCGAACCGGCGAGGATCTTGTCTTTGTCCGGGGCCGTGAAGGAAGCGAACGTGTCGCTCGCTTCGAGTGTGGCGCCCTTCATACCCATCGCGATCAGCTGCTGTTGAGTGCGCTTGGCTTGGTCGATGTCCGCGCCGGCGAGCGCAGTGGGGAGCGGCTGACCGGAGGGCAGGAAATACACCTCTGCGCGGTCTTTTTCGCCGCCCCAGCAGAAATCCCCATACACCTTGAAGCTGCCGTTCGGGTACACGCCGCCCTGCGCCTTGGCGGTGTCTTGCGTGTACTGCACGTTCACGTTCAACGGCCACGTGGAAGGGTCGATGCCGACGGGCACGTCCTTGAACGTGTTGTCGCCCAAGATTGGCGGCTTCACGTTGTTGAACACGAGCTTGAAGCTTTGCGTCACCGAGGGCGCCACGCACGAGGCCAGCCACTTCACGATGTGCATCTTCGAGAAGCGCTGTCGCACCGTGCTCACGATGGCGTTCGAGCGCGTGCCTTGACCCTCACGCATCACGCTGAAGAAGCCGCCGATGTCGGTGTTGGCCATGTTCTGCATGAACTCCAGCGAGTTCTGGCGGAACTCATCCACCACGCCGGGCGGATACCAGACGGCGACCACGGGCACGGGTGCCTTGGGCAGGGCCGTGTTGTCTTCCGGGAAGCGGCCACCGGTGAGGTACTGCTGAAGCTGCAGCGCGCCGGGACCAGTGGTCGATGGATCCGCGCCGCCGAAACCGTCCGAGAGCACGACCATGGCCTGGTGAAGCGGCACGACCACGTCGTCGCCGACATTGCCGAGGGCACCGAAGCCGTCCGTAGCGGCGGTCTTGATGATGGTGAGCAGCGAGCGATTGCGGCCCGACGACACGAACGTTTCGGTCGTGGAGTTGATGATGGTTTGGGCCTTGGCGCGCTGTGCGGCGCTGACCCATTTGGAATCCTTCACGACCTGACGGTCGTTGAAGAACATCACGTTGACGATGTCGTTGGCGCCCATGCCGAGCACGAATTGCTGAGCCAGCTGCCGGGCGTCCGTGAAGCTTTTCCCCATGCGGCGGTCGGCATCGACCAGGATCAGCCAGGCAGTGCCCACGCCGGGTTGCTGCAAGCTATCCCCCCAAGCCGCGTCGCTGACGAACTTGGTGGGGATGTCCGTGCCATCCACTGCGACGGTGAAGATGGCGTTGGCGGACGGAAACGGGAACGGGGTGTACAGGGCGAACGGCTTCTCCAGCGCGCTGCTCATGCAATCCAGTTGGCCATTGCCGGTCAGCGCGCCGCACTCTGCGGTGGCATCACTGACGCGCTTGCTCTGCGACACTTCCACGACCGTGGTCAGGACAGGATTGCCGTTTTCCTGTGCTGCGCGCGGGTCAACACGCAGGATTTTGGCTTCCGGCGAGGCCAGTGCGCTGAGCGCGACGAGCCAGCTGGCGAGCATGCATGAAAGTGCGACGAGCGCGCGGCTCTTGGTGCGAGGAGATCGTGAAAGCTGCATCACTGCCCTGTTCGTTTCGAGGTTCGTAGTGAGTTCGGGGGGAGCGCGAAGAGCGCGAATTACACGATTTTGACGGTGACGTTGAAGCCACCGAAACGCAGCACGTCATTGTCACGCAGCTCGAATTTTTTGCCGCGCTCGAGCTGAGTGTCGTTCAGGAACGTGCCATTGGTGCTGCCGCCGTCTTCGACTTTTAGGCGGCCCGGGCGCGCGGAGGCGTACACCACAGCGTGCCGCGAAGAGGTGGTCGGACTGTCGATCTCGATGTCCAGACCGGGCGCGGCCGCTTTACGACCCAACACGTTCTGACCTTGATACAGCGGCCAGAACACGCCGAGCTCACTTTGGTCGTAGCTCACCAAGAAGCCAGCGAGCGCGCGGATGGCTCCCGCTTCGACCGACTCCGGATCGCGACCGGGGCCGAGCGGCGCGGCAGGCGACGGCGCGGCGGCGACGGGCGGCGCAGACGGATGCGCGGGCGCTTGGCTGCTGCGGCGAATGGCCGCTTCATGTTCGTCCGTCGTCGGCGGCGGCGCAGTCGCCGCGAACGCGGACGGATCATGGGATTGTTGTGCGGGCGCGGGCGTTGGCGGCCACTGCGGCTGGGCAGGCGACGGAGTGCCATAACCCTGCGCTGCCGGAGGCGCATAAGCCTGAGCTGGCGGAGGCGCATAAGCCTGAGCTGGTGGAGGCGCATAAGCCTGAGCTGGCGGAGGCGCGTACGCTTGAGCTGGTGGCGGCGCATAGGCCTGAGCCGGCGGAGGTGCGTAGGGCGCTGCGGGCGGCGGCCCGTACGCGTTTTGCGGCGCGGCTTGTGGCGGCGGTTGCTGGCCGTACGCTTGCGGACCAGGCGCGCCCGCTCCGAAGTCCGGGCCGACCGTGGCACCGAACGGGTTCATCCCTTCCGGCGCGCCGAAGCGCGCGCGGTCTGCGGCAGGGGCTGGCGCGAAGCCACCCGGGTCTGGCGCTGCGGGATTCCACGCGGGTTGCGGCGGGCCTCCGTAACCGGCGGGCGCGGGCGGCGGCGCACCGGGCCACGGCTGCGGCGCGGGCGGTGCGCCGTACGGTTGCGGAGCAGGAGCGGGTTGGCCCCAAGCGGGCGCGGGTTGCGGCTGAGCTGGTGGTTGCGCCTGCGGAGCAGGCGGGGCGGGCGGGGGAGCACCATAGCCAGGTGGAGGCGCTGCCGCGGCGGCCAGCGGATTGCCGCAAGACAAGCAGAATTTGCTGGTGGGCTGGTTCGTCGCGCCGCACCGCGTGCACACGTTCATGTGTAAAACTCCCGAGCTCGAGCTGCGCCTCACTCTCTTGCGTGGCCCAGCGCGGCGAGCATACCCGGTTTACCGCGTCTTTACGCAGTAAACGCGAGCCGAGCGTCGAGGCGACAAACACCACCCACCGACCCGCGGGCTGATTCTGGCACGGTTTCCCACCGGGAGTTTTGCGTACAAACCGCCCCAGAAACGCACGCCGCGCCACGAACCGGCCGGTTTGGGCGGGGATTGGCCCGGAATGATGAGGCGGCAGCGGCTACGGGCCGCCGGACTCACAGATGAAGGGCAGAGCGCCGTCGCACGGCTCGTCGTTCCAGCCCCCCTCGGGGCCGAAGCGATTCAGCTCGCCGCAGTCTTCATTTCCGCCCGAGTCATTCGGCTCGCCCGCTGCCCAGTCCAGGTAGCTGACCTGCGTGCGGCCTTGCCATACCCAGCGGCCCTCTTGCGCGCGATCATTGAGGCCGAACCACCAGCGCGTGTTGGCGATGCTGGCCGCAGTGCGCCCGAGGAAACGATCTGCGGCTCCGTCGCGAACACTGGCCAGGTGGTAACCGAACTTGGCGCAAATGGCCTGTGCGGTAAGCCAATCAGCGACCGTGCTGCAGAACTGGTAGCTGCGCGAGCCAAGGTTTTGCACGACGCAAGGACACACGCTGCCGTCGTCGATCTGCCCGTTGCAGTCGTTGTCGACACCGTCACAAATTTCGGGTCCGGTGCGCATGCACGACGTGCTGCCGCCGCTGCTCGCGCCTGCACTCGATGCGCCGCCTGCGCTCGCGCCCGCGCTCGTGGTGCCGCCCGCACTCGCACCAGCGCTGTGCGCTCCACCCGCTCCGGCGCTCGTGGTACCGCCCGCGCTCGCGCCTGCGCTGTGCACTCCGCCTGCGCCGCTGGACGCACCAAAGCCGCCCTCGGCGAAGCCGCCAGAGCTCGAGCCAGCCTGCTGCGCGCCCGCGTTACCTGCAGACGCGCTCACACCACCAAACCCGCCCACGTCATCCGCCTCGAAGACCGAGGTTCGGGCCCCGCAACCAGCAGCCGACGCAAGTAGCGACAGCGCAAGCAGGGCCCCGGAGCGGCGGGCCAAGCTCAGCGGTCTTTTTCGTCCTGAATGCGGGCAGCTTTGCCCGTCAGGTCACGCAAGTAATAGAGGCGGCCGCGGCGCACGACGCCCTTCGAGACCACTTCCAGCTTCTCGATACGCGGCGAATTCTGCAGGAACATGCGTTCCACGCCGATGTTGAAGCTCACCTTGCGGACCGTGAAGGTGCTCTGCAGGCCAGCGCGGTGACGCTTGATCACGACACCCTTGAACACCTGGACGCGCAGCTTGTCGCCTTCGACAATTTTGTAGTGCACGGCGACCGTGTCACCGACGCGAAACTCGGGCAAATCCTTGCGGAGCTGGGCAGATTCGAGGGCTTGGATTATCGAGAGCGTCGCCATGGTGTCTAGAACCGTTCCTGAAATGCCGTCTAAAACGGGGTAGGGCGCGGGATTATGCACCCCGAAGGCCGGCCGTCAAGCAAATCTGAGGCCGTTGGGCTTCGGATTCGCCATCCGCTCTTGACTGGCGGGGCCTGGGGGGCTAATCCGCCGGGCCTGTTTCGAATCGCGAGCCGTTTGTGCTCGCTGTAACGCGACGCCGTCTCTCGCTCCCTCTACCACAGGAGGGCGCCCGTAGCCGGCCTCGCCACTTACCAAAGGTCCGCTCACTATGAATCAGTTCCCCGGCGTCATCGGCCGCAAGCTCGGCATGACCCAGATCTTCTTGGAAGACGGCAGCGTCGTGCCGTGCACCGTCATCGAATCCAACGTCATCGTCGTTGGCAAGCGCACCCAAGAGAAGGATGGCTACGACGCCATCATCGTCGGTTCCGGTGAGCGCAAAGAGAAGCACACCTCGAAGGCGCTCGCGGGCGCGTTCAAGAAAGCCGGCGTCGAGCCGAAGCGCACCGTGCGTGAGCTGCGTTGCTCCGCTGAGTTCGCCGCCTCCGTCGAAATTGGCGCGGCCCTGAAGGTCGACGCGCTGTTCCAAGCAGGCCAGTTCGTGGACGTGCAAGGCACGACCAAGGGCCGCGGCTTCACCGGCGTCATGCGTCGCCATCACTTCGCCGGTAACGTTCGTACCCACGGTACGCACGAGTACCGTCGTCACGGCGGCTCGATCGGTACCAACATGACTCCGGGTCGTGTCAAGAAGGGCATGAAGATGCCGGGTCAGCACGGCAACAAGACGCGCAGCGTGTTGAGCCAGAAGATCGTCAAGGTCGTGGCGGAGCAGAACCTGCTCTTGATTCACGGCGGCGTCCCCGGTTCGCGCAACGGTCTCGTGTTCGTGCGCGGCGCCGTCAAGAAGCGCGGCGGCCTGCCGAAGGCGTGAGCTGAAGTGCTCGAGAGCTCTGCCTAGGCATGGCTTTCGAGCAGCTGTTTCCCGCGTTTCGCTCGGAGCGAATCCTGCATGACCAGGGTGGCTTGTTGCTCGTCGACAAGCCACCTGGTGTCGTGGTGCACGGCGGTGACGAACAGCAAGCTGGGGACCTCGTTTCGCGGCTGAAGAGCGTGCTGCGCGCGCGCGGCGAAAGCGACTACTTGGGCGTGCATCAGCGCTTGGATTTGGGCACATCCGGAGTGCTCGCGTTCACGCGCGACCCCGCGCTGAACGCGGCCATCGCCGAGCAGATGGAAGGCCACACGGTGCAGCGCGCGTACGTCGCTGTCGTGGCCAGCTCGGGCAAAACCGCGTTGCGTGATTCGGGTGTGCTCGAGCAGCGCCTGGAGACGAACAAAGGGCACACGCGCGTCGTGAACAGCGGCGGACAGCGCGCGCTCACCCGCTACCGTATCTTGGAGCGCGTGCGCGAACGCGCGCTGCTGGAGCTGCGCCCCGAAACCGGTCGCACGCACCAACTGCGCGTCCAAATGGCGCACGCCGGCGCGCCGATTTTAGGCGATGTAACCTACGGCGGAGCCCCGGCGGAGCGGCTTTTTTTGCACGCGCGTGATTTGGCGTTCAGCTCGCCCGACCTGCGTTGCTCGGCGAAAGTGCCGGATTCCTTCGCTGAAGCCCTGCATGGCCGCCCGCCCAGCCTCGGTTCGGCCGCGCGCCTGCGCGAGGCGCTGGCGGACGCCGGCTGCTTGCGTGCGCCGCTGCCCGCCGTCACTGACACCTTTCGCATCGTGAATGATGTGGGC
>FSWQ01004038.1_pt1 | contig 13861 bp, 13 predicted proteins | sample 1637691 | NCBI WGS metagenome assembly FSWQ01 (sample SAMEA3914814, study PRJEB12502) | metagenome | biome: forest; material: soil | place: USA | collected 2011-09-16 | depth 0.1 m | reverse complement strand
GTAGGGGGGTCCGGGAAAGGCGTCCCGAAGGCCGGTTTAATCACCCCCCGTCGTCCATTCCCTTGTTCCATGCTGGACCGTGAACCGGCCCTAGAAGTGCGCCGGTTTTTCGAGACAAAGCGCGGACTTAGCAATCATTTCGCATGCCTTCCGCGAGCCCGCGCCGCGCGCTTGGAAGCCCGTTTGAGCGGTGGCTGGGGAAGGGGGCGCGCCGCGGTTCGGCCGCCGGACCGCGATTGAGCGGTGCTTTTGCGTGGTTTCGTCGATTTCTCGCTCACCGCCCGCACTAAACGGCGAGTCATGGCGTCCATCTCGCGTTTCTGCGTCGGATTGCCGTGATCGTAGCCGAGCAGGTGCAAGAGCCCGTGGGCCAGCAAAAAGCGCACTTCGGGCAGGAGCTCCCGCTTTCGACCGCGCGCTTGGCGGGCCGCGGTGTCGAGCGAAATCACCACGTCCCCGAGCACGCGCGTGCCGCTCACCGCGCCGTCGGCACCGCCGCCTTCATCCAGCGGAAAAGAGAGCACGTCGGTCGGCTTGTCCTTGTCTCGGTGGGCCAGGTTCAAGGCGTGGATCTCGGCGTCGTTCGTGAGCAGCACGCTCAGCTCGGCGTGTCCGAGCTCGAGCTCGACGAGCATCGCATCCGCGATGCGCCGCAGTACGGCGGGCGAAAGCGCGGGGGATTTCGGAGCACGGCGCAGCACGGAAGTCGGCATCGGGCCCGAGCCTCGACTGCCTCGCAGGAAAAGTACACGCCTTTCCAAGGATCTCGGGCGGCGTTACGTTTCACACCCATGGCTCGCCCGTCACGTCCGCCCGGCTTCGACATGACGTATCGCCCGACCGAGAGCACCTTCGGGCCGCCCTTTGCGGCGCGCATCCCGTCGCTCTTGTACATGGCGCTCGCGCTCAGCGGCGTCGCGCTGGTTTTGCTCGCCGAACACAGCTCGTCCAATAGCTGGCTGTACGTGAACATCGTGGAGCGCGGGGTGCGCGGTTTCATGAGCGCGCGGGTGTGCGCTGGGCTGCTGTTTGCCGGCGCAATGTCCTCGTTTTTGCGCACCAACATGCGCGGCGTGCGCGTCCGCGGGGACGGCGTCGACTATCGCGACGTGACGCTCGGTTGGCCGCGCGCGCGCCGCTTCAAGTGGGCGCAGATTGATCGCATCGTGCTCGATCTACCCACGCACATTGCGCTCGATCTGTGGGACGGCTCACGCAGCTTCTTGCCCACCGTCGACGATCGCGCGGCGCTCGCCATGGTGCTGGAGAAGGTGGGGCACGCGCGCGCCATTCCCGTGCGCGGCGGTGTGGGCTTGGACGAGCTCCCGGAAGCCGAAGAATTCGACGGTGAAGAGGCGTGACGCCTTTACAGCGCGTCGCCTGCGTTTCACCCTTCGCGCATGCCTTCCGGCGCTTGGGCGGTCAGGGCCATCGGCCTATCGTTTGCGGTGTCCGCGTGCGGCTCGAGTCCGCTGTCCACGACTGACGACGGCGGCAACGAGCCCGCGAGCGTGCCCGTGCAGGTTCCGGCCGCGGTCGAGCTCGTGCCGCTCTACACGCCGCCGCGTGCCTGGAGCGCGACGGCCCTGGGCTTCGATCCGCTACGCGAGGGCGAGCTGTGGGTCACCTTGCGTCAATTCCCGAGCAACCAGCCGTGCCTGATGATCGCCACCGATGGCTGCTCTGCGCTGGAGGGCGAAGTCGCGCTCGTGCAGCAAGCCACGAGCCCCGCGCCGACGATGACGATCAAGAAAGACGGCAACGCGTGGCACTTCATGCGCCGGCCGACCGCGATCGCCTTCGGTGACAACGGCAACCTGTCGACGTGTGGCGAGGCGCGCACCGACAACTACGAAGACGAAGCGATCGACTATGCCGGCCCCGTGCTGTGGTCGTCGGATCCGACCATCTTCGGCGTGACGCCCGCGCCCGGCCAAAACGGCACGCACATCGACATGCTGCACGAGAGCCCATTTTGCATGGGTATCGCCTTCGATCACGACAATGCCTACTGGGCGTTCAACGGCCAAGCCGGCTCGCTCGACCATTACGATTTCCATGCGCCACACGTGATCGGCGGCGAAGACCACTCGGACGGCGAGCTCGAACGTTACGTCACGGGTGAGCTTTTGCGCGTGCCAGAAATCCCGAGCCACCTGGCGCTGGATGCCGCGCGTCGCCAGCTGTTCGTCGCCGACACGGGCAACGGCCGCGTGCTGCGCTTGGCCGTGGACACGGGTCAGCGCGGCGCCGACGTGCAGGCGCTGGACCCGATCCAGATCCATTATCAGGTGGACGGCGCCCAGTTGGACACGGTGGTGCCCGCCGGCACGCTCGGCGCTCCGAGCGGACTTGCGCTGACCGACGACGCGCTGCTCGTGACGGACAACGCGACCAGCCGGATTTGGTGGTTTTCGCGCGCCGGTGCCGTGCTCGGCAGCGTCGACACCGGCCTGCCTTCGGGCTCGCTGTCCGGCATCACGGTGGGGCCCGACGCACAGCTCTACGTCAGCGATTTGAAGACGGGCAACGCCTACCGCGTGCAGCCGCGCGCGCTTCAGTAACGCGAACCGCGCGAGCCCTTGCGCGGATCCGTGCTCTCGCGCGGCACGCCGCCATTCGAAAGCTTCATCATATACGTGCCCGATTGGTGCGGGTTGCCGGCCGCCGCCGTGCTCACCGCGGCCATCAATGCCATGCGGGAAGTGGGCTTGGTCAGCAAAGCGGGCGCTTGCTCCACCCCGATAGACGCGGCGGCTTCGTCGATGTGGCGCCGCGCCGACAGCGGATCGGCGCTGGCGAACACGAAGCGCTGCGCCAGCTCCGGCGAAAACTCGTGGCACTGCGCGTACAGCTCGGGGCCGCTCATGTCCGGCATCATCACGTCGGACACGATGGCGTCGAAGCGCGCACCTTCGCGGAGCAGCTTCAGCGCTTCACGTGGGCTCGCGGTGACCACGGTCTCGCAGCCGGCGAGCATGCGCACCATGCTGCGCAGCATCAGCACGTGATCGTCGACGACCAGCACGCGCAGCGGCCGGCTTGCGCGCGGCCGCGCCGATTCTCGCTCCTGTTCGCGCTTGCGCTCGTCGCGGTCTCTTTGCGGCTTGGCCGCGGTCCAACGAGCCAGCCCGCGCGCCACGCTGTCGGCGCGGCTGCCGCAGTCGGCGCATAACCACGAGCGCTCGGCCGCCCCCGGCGGGTTCGTGACTGGCGTGATGCCCCAGCCGTACTTCGCGAGCAATGCGAAGCCCCACACCAGGCTTGCGGCGGTCATGCCGCATTGGGAGCATTCGCAAACCGTCATCTGTTTCAAGCGTTGCAAATTTGGTGCCCCTGTCAAACGCTCTTGGAGAAGTACCCAAGAGGACACGCGCTAAACATCGCAGGCGGCGGGGCGAAAGGACACGGCCGCTGCACGCTGGTGCGCGCGCCGATGCCTCGATCGGCTAGGCTGCGGCCATGAAATTCAGGGTGTTGGGTGTGGCAGCGGTAATGCTGGGGGGCACAGTTTCGATCACGGGTCGCGCGGGGGCGCAGGCGGGCGTTGGTGCGGCAGAGCCCAAGGCGGCAGCCCCCGCGCAGCCTCCCGAGGCCGCGTTCCCGCCCGTCGAGCAACCTGCCGCGCCGGCGACCGCGACGCCCGCGCCTGCGACGCCCGAAGTTGCGCGACCCAGCCCGCGCCACGACGAGCCCGTGGAGACGTTGCCAGAGCATGCGCCGGACCCGCAAGAGTACTTCGGCTTTGGCGCGCAAGTGGGGTTCTACAACCCGAACGGGCTCACCGTGCGCGTGGGGCCTCCCGCGATTTCACTCGAGGCGACCGTGGGCTTCGTGCCCGTGCTCCTCGACTATGGAGACTCGCGACACCCCGAGTTGAAGTTCCTGATGCCGTTCGAGGTCACGCCGCAGCTCGTGATCCACGCGGTCACGTTTCGAAACGACGTGCGCGGCAACTTGCTGCTCGGTTATCGCTACAACGCGGCGTTGGGCAGCGCGCCCACCATCGGTGGGCAGATCGAAAAGCGCGTCACGCGACACTGGCTGATCGAGGGCATGTGGGGCCTCAGCTACTACCCCGACGCGGCGGATCGCCTGCGCGGCAATCAGGTGCCCAAAGACACGGACTTCCAGTTTCCGCCCCAGCTCGGCTACGGGATCAGCATCGGCGCGCTGTTTTATCCGTGACAGTTGCGTGAGCGTTCGGGCTCGCCTTGCGTGCTGGCGGCGAGTGTGAAATCAAAAGGCGAGCCAATGACTTTTTTGGTCCATCTTTCGGACCTACACATCACGCGCAGCCACGGCACGCAGACGCGGCTGTTCGACAAGTTGGTCGACGCGCTGCAAAGCGAGCAAGAGCGCGCGCGCCCCGAGCGCACCACGATCGTCATCACCGGGGACGTCTTCGACTCGGGCACCGATCCGCCGGCCGTGTTGGTCGACGCGTTCCTGGCTTTGCACGCGCGCATGCTGGGCGCGCTCGGCGACGCGTTCACGGTCGTGCTGCCCGGCAACCACGACCGTCGGCGCTTCGGCTTGTTCGGTCCGAATCGCGAAGTGCTGTTCAAAGAGCTGCACCGCACTGCGGATCCGAAGCGCATGCACGTGCTCGGGCAACGGACGCCGTTTCTGGCCGAAGTCGTGCCCCCCGAGTTTCACGCCTTGCCGGCGCACGTCGTGTCCTACGACTCGTCGTATTTGGCAGGCGGTTTGGTGGGCGCGGGCGGCACCTTTCGGCTCGAAGATTTGCTGCAAGTGCACGCTCAGCTGCCCAACGACGGCCGTCCGCTGCTGCTGCTCGTGCATCATCACCTGATCCCGACGCCCATCACCGACATCAGCCACGTCGATATGGTCGGCACGCCGCGCCCGGTGCGCTGGCTGGTGCGCTCGGTGCTGCCCGCGCTCGTCTCGTATGCCGATCGCGAAGAGCTCACCATGACCGCCTTGGGCGCGGGCACCGCGCTCTCGGCGCTGCACTCATTTGGCCGCGCGGTGCTGCTGCTTCACGGACACAAGCACGTGCCTACGGCGCGCCTGCTGCGCGGCCTGGGTCACGACTGTGGCGACTTGATCTTGGCCTCTGCCGGCAGCGCGGGTCGCGCCGAGGGCGTGTACTCTTCGCAGCCGAACCCCGCCCGGCTCTGGCCATCGTTCAATTTGGTCGACCTCAGCGAGCAGCGCGTGCGCGTCGAGGCGCTGTCTTTTTCGCCAAAAAACACGCGCCGAGAGCCGGTGCGGCGCGATCTCATTCACGTCCGCCGGGAAGGCCCCAAGTGGACCCCCGTGCCGGTCAGCTTCGACGTGAGCGACGTGCCCTCGCGCGTCACGTTGGACGAGGCGGCGTACGTGCTGTCACCCGCCCAGAGCTCTCGTGAGCGCTGGGATTTCAGCTGCCAGCGGCGCGTCCTCGTCAAAGAAGGCGCCAAGCTCCGTCGCTACAAAGACTTTTCGCACGCGCTGCCGCCGCTGCTCAGCGGATCGCAGCCCAAGCGCCGCACGTATCGGCGCGTGGAGCTCTCGCTCGACGGCCCCACCGAGCATCGCGCCACCGACGCGCTGTGTCGCACCCTCGCCGAGGCCGAGCGGCGCTACGGCAGGGGCACCGCGTTCGAGTGGGTCGGCCTGCTTTGCCGCTACGGCGCAGACAGCGCCAGCTTGCGCCTGAGCGCGCCGCCGGGCGTGCTCGTCGAGCCGTTTGCGAGCGCCACGGATCTCACCACGGGTCGCGAACGTCCGGCTCAGTTGCAGCTAGAAGGCGGCGACTGGACGGTCACGGTGGCGCGCTGCGTGCCACGCACGTTGTTGCGCATCTATTGGCCCTTGGCGCTGGATTGAGCGCAAGGACGGGGGACCCAATCGTCCTCCTCTGCGGAGAATTTCAACCGCAGCGCTAGTGCATTGCGCTGATTGATACTTGCCTGCCGAATCGGATATGGGACCACTATTTCTGGATCCCATGAAAACCTCCTTTGAGCTCAGCGCTTCGACTTCGATCTTTGGCAAGACGCGAAAAATGGCTTATTTCAGCGTTTTCGCCGCCGTCGGGTGCTGCCTCGTCGCGTGCGGCTCGCACAGCGACGGGTCGATCGGGAGCTCGGTCGTCGGAAACGACCCGCCGGCGGACGCGAGCGGCGGCGCCAACAGTTCGGGGATTGCCGGTGCTGCCGTCAACTCGAGCGCCGGTGCGACTCAGCTCAACGTGATACCGACCAACGGCGGAGGCGGAGGCGCAGCGGGCGGCGACACTCAGTCGGGCGGCGGCACCAACGGCGCAGTGCAATGCAATGGGAAATTTTCAGGGCGCCTGCGCGACTTCACGGTGGCTCAGGATCCGAGCGGGCAGGCCTTGGACCTCACGGCAGTGCCGCCCGTTGCCGAGGCCGTGGGCGGCGTGAACTACGTCGTGAGCCCGGACTTCGAGTTCGCCAACGCCATGTTGAACCCCAACACGGCGATGGGTAAGCGCTTCGGTCCCGACCCGGGCCTCGTCGCCGCCGCCCTCGGCCCAGACCAGACTCCGGTGTACGCCGGGCCTGCAACCGGCACCGTGACCACGACGGGTCCGACCAACTTCGCCACTTGGTTCCACGACACCGCGGGCGTCAACCTGGGTCAGACGCTGACCCTCCAGTTCTTGCCCGATCCTTCCAAACCCACCGACCCGAACGCTTATTACTACGACAGCAGCACCATGGGCTGCGGCGCGGCAACCTGTCCGGGCTTCTTTCCGATCGACGGCCTACTGCTCGGGAACGAAGGCAACCCGCACAACTATCACATGACCTTCGAGCTTCACTTGGAGTTCAAGTATCACGCCGGTGAAGTCTTCACCTTCATCGGTGATGACGACATTTGGGTATTCGTCGACGACAAGCTGGCACTCGATTTGGGCGGTACCCACAACGAGGTCACCGGTCAAGTCGTGCTCGACTCATTGGGGCTCACCGAAGGGCAGACCTACCCGCTGTCCTTCTTTTGGTGTGAGCGCCACGTGGTGGGCTCGAATCTGCGCATCGAAACGAGCCTCGAGGTCACCAGCTGCGGTGATCCAGTGGTCAGGTAAGCGACGCTTCGGGAGCGAGCGCCCGAGGGCGCTCGGGCGGCCAGCAACGAGCGCGATCCACGTTCAAGCTGCCGCCGATCGGCAGCACGTGGCACGCGCCCGGCGCGAGTGCCCGGCGTTGCCACTCGCTGCTCAGGCGCGCGGGCGGCTCGTCGAGCGGTTCGTCGGTCAGCTTGAACGTGCCGAAGTGCATGGCCACGAAGTGACGCGCCCCGAGCTCGGTGAAGGCGCGCACGGCCTCTTCGGGGTTCATGTGTTGTTTGCTCATGAACCATTCTGGGTCGTAGGCGCCGATTGGCAGCAGAGCGGCGTCAATCGGCCCCGAGCGCCGGCCGATCTCCGAAAATCCCTCGAAGTAAGCCGTGTCGCCGGAGTGATAGAGCCGTGCGGCCGAGCCTTCGATCACGAAGCCTCCCCAGAGCGTCGCGTTTTCGTCGTTCAGGCCGCGGCGACTCCAGTGCTGCGAAGGCACGAAGCGGATCGTCACCGGTCCGACCTGCGTCTCGCCCCACCAGCCGAGTTCGGTGCAGGGCAGCTTGCTCTTGGCGAAGAAAGCCGCGAGCCCCTGGCCCGCGACGACCGGGCGACCCACCGCGCGCAGCGAGGGTAAATCGAGGTGATCGCGATGGTTGTGCGAGACGAGCTGGGCGTCGATGCGCGGCAACTCGGCGACGGAGAGCGCGGGCGGCACGAAGCGCTTCACGCCGGGTCCGATGCTCTCGGAGAAAATCGGGTCGATCAACAACGACACGCCATCGAGCTGGACGAGCCAGCTCGCATGACCGATCCAGGTGAGCCGAGCCGGCTCTCCCAGCGCGGGCGGCTGGCTCAATAGAGCGCGGTCGGCGGTCACTTGCGGCGCCGCTGATCCGACCGCGCCGCTGCGCCGCCGACCGAGCACGCGATCGACGACGGCCCACTTGAAGACGGCCGAAAATGGCTGGGGCGCCGAACCGTCCAAATTCAAAAAGCGCCCATGCTTCCGCTGTGCCTGCTCGACCATGACGGCAAGCTTCGCACATTCGGCTGAAGAGGACGCCGCGGTGTGAGCCGGTGACGCGCGCGCGTTGCTGAGCCGCAGCCGAACTGCGGGCTACGCGACGACCCGCTCCGTGCGCGCCCGCTTACCCAAAAAAACTCGCCAGGAGTGCGCACGCCGCTGCGTTCGTCGGCGCCGATCCCCCCGCTCAGCGCAGCGGGTGGGAGCTTCGGGTTTGGTTAGGGCGCGGCGCGCAAAGCACGTCGCGTAGCCCGCTTGCCGCTCACGCGACTCGGTCGAGTGACGGCGCGTCAACGTGTCGCGTCGCCCGCGTTGCCCGAGCTCCTGAAATAGTGTCGGACATGGGCCAGCAGCTGACTGTCGGACGCTTGAGCCAAGGTTTCGACGGCCACGATCTTGGACTCGAGCAAGCCGTTGTGCCGCTGCAAGTAGCTCACGAAGTCGAGCTTCGTCGTCGACGGTCCGAGGATCAGCAGCTGGTCCGTGTCTTTGAGCAAGGCCGCGATGTCGTCGAAGAACCGGCGCTGAGTCGAGTGTTCGCTTTGCCACTCCTCGGCCTGCTTCTGCCTCGAGTTCAGCCGGGGTGCGCTCGCGCTCGCCAGCTCATGAGGATCGAGACGACAAATTCTCGCTTCCGACTGGTCGAGCCAGAGCGCGGCGCGACGCGCGGTCACGAGCGCGCCTCGTTCGAACCGAAAGCGAGCGGGTCACTTGGGGTGGCCAGGCCTCCCGACGAGAGCTGAGAGTCGTGAAGGAGTCGGACGTTCATGGGCGCGAGTACGTCGTAGCACGCTAACGGATGAACTTTTGCACCACGTCCCGGATTGTGGCCAAGTTGAAGGGCTTTTCGAGGCGCGGATTGGGGATTCGGTCGAGGAAGGCGCGGGCCGAAGGCGTAAACGCGCCGCCGCTCATGAACACCATGCGCTCGGCCACCTCGGAGCGCTCGCGTGCCACCGTATCGTAGAACTCCATGCCCGACATGCCAGGCATCATCAGATCGGACAAGATCAAGTCGAAATACTTGCCGCCCGCGATCAAATCCAGCGCCTCGCGCGCAGAGGTGACGGTGGTCACGTCGTGCTGCGACAGCGCGCGTCCCAGGATGACTCCCACTGCGCGCTCGTCGTCCACGACCAGTACGGTCGCGCGTCCGGCGCCCTCGCCCGACACGGTCGCGGAAAGCACGGCCGCGGCGACGCGCGGTGCGGCCGGCAAAAGCTCGACGCGCAAGCAGGCGCCCCGCCCCTCGCGGTTGCTGGCCGTGATTTCGCCACCCATGCTGGTCACGATGCTGTGACAAATCGACAGCCCGAGGCCGGTGCCCACGCCGATCGGTTTGGTCGTGAAGAAAGGGTCGAAGATGCGCCCCATCAGCTCCGCGGGGATGCCCGGCCCCGTGTCGAGCACTTCGATCACGGCGCGACCGCGCGGATCGGTCGAGGTCACGATGCGGATCTCGTTGGCATCGCTGTCACCCTCCGGAATGGCTTGCGCGGCGTTCACGATCAAGTTGATGAACACTTGCCCGAGGCGCGCGTCGTCGACCTCGACCCAGGGCGTTTCGCCGTAGTCTTTGACCAGCCGCGCGCGGTGCCTGATCTCGTTGAACGCCATGTTCACCGACAACTCGAGCACCGGACGCAGTTCGACGACCGAGCGGCGCTCCTCTTCGGCGCGCGACAGCGTCTTCAAACCGCGCACGATCTTGCGAATTCGATCGCTGCCCTCGCGCGCCTCAGCGACCGCCGAAAGCCAGGCGGCGAGCGTGGGCAGCGCACTTTCCGCCGCTGCTTCCGCCATTTCTTCGTGCAATAGGTCGAGGTTGGCGACCACGTAAGCGAGCGGATTATTGATCTCGTGCGCGACGCCCGCCGCCAACATGCCGACCGATGCCAGGCGATCGGACAAGATCAGCTGCCGTTGCATGCGCTCCTGCATGTCCTTGGCGTCCTGCAAGACTTGCTCGGCTTCACGTTGTTTGGTCACGTCGCGCGCGACGCCGTACACCACTTCGCGTTCCGGGTGGCCTACCGAGCGCCACTCCAGCCAGCGGTAGCTGCCGTCTTTGCAGACGTAGCGGTTGTTCAGGCCAATCAGCGGCTCGTTCGCCTTCAGCCCTTCTCGCCCCCTGAGCGTGGCGGCGCGATCGTCCGGATGTACGAATTCGATCAGCGGGCGCGCCATCAGCTCGGAAGCACTCCAACCGAGCGCCTTCGTCCAGGAAGGGTTCACGCGTTTGAAGAAGCCGTCGAAGCTCGAGATGCTGAGCAGGTCGAGCGACATCTCGAAGAACTCGGCGCCGCCCGAGAAGACATCGAGCTCGCGGACGTCGCTATTGTCGAAGCAATCCGCCAAAAAGCCGGCGAAGACGCCGTGCGGATCCTGATACGGCGTCGCGCGCACGTATACGTGGCGCAGCAAGCCGTCGTGCCGGCGCAGCCGGACCTCGGTTTCGAAGCCCTCTTTGCGCGCGAAGTGCGCTTGATATTGCGCTTGATAGCGCGGCAAATCGCCGGGATGCATGGCGCGCGTCCAACCGTCACCGAGCTCCTGCTCCAGTGAGCGACCCGTGAACGCGAGCCACGTCGCGTTGCAGTAATTGCATTTTGCGTCCAAGCCCGAGCGCCAAACCATGGACGGCGCTTGTTCCGCCAGTGCGCGGTACTGTTCGAGATCCGACACGGTTAGCCCGCTTTCATGGCGTGACGCAGACGCGCAATCCAAACTTTAACACAGCGCCGTCGGCCACGAATCACGACTCGCGCTGCGTACTCGCGACTACATTTGCTCCCGCCGTGCGCGTCTCGCGGCCGCGCTACACTGCAACGGCTGCAGCTCTAACCCGCGTGGATGATGAGCTGTTGCCGCCCGTGAAACAAATTCGAAACTTGGCGCGCCGTGATTTGCGGCGCAAACGCCGTCACAGAACGTCGGGCAACGGCGCGAGATCGGGCTCTATGAAAATCGCGCGAGCCTGGACGCTGCTCAGGCGTGCCTTGGAATAATACCTAAGCGTCAGCCCGCGATCGAGTAGTTCAGGGCAACGCTCGAGCAGCTCGAATGAACTCTCGGCGCGGCTCCGTTGCCGTGCCGCCGCCACCAACACCAGCCAAACTCGCGTGAGGGTTTCGAAGTAGCCGCGCGTGCTGCTCTCGGTCAGCCCATGCCGCTCGTTCAGTCGAATGATGCCTGCGCGCAGCCGCAGGTGCGCCTCGTCGAGCGAGAAGCGTTGCAAAAAGAGGCAGGCGGTCCGCACATGCGCCTGGTGCGTCCACTGCTCGTGCGTCAGCGTCGATCCCGAAAAGGCAGCCCACAATGCCTCGTCATCCATGCGGTTCGCTTAGCACAGCTAGCTGAGGTTGCGCTTCGTGGTCAGCGCGTGATGCAAGGCCATCCCCAGCGCGCCCGCGGCGAGGAATGCGAACACCCCCAATGCGCCGCTGCCCAGCGCCACCAGGCTCGGGCCGGGGCAATAGCCGGCGAGTCCCCAGCCCACGCCGAACAGCGCCGAGCCAGCGAGCAACGCCTTATCGATGGGGCGCTTGCCCGTTGCCGAAGCGGTGTCATTCGCTGGCTTGCTCCAGCGCAGCCACAACGCGTGAACCGCGACCGCCCCCAGCATCACGCCCGCCAGGTTCGGCGACCACGCGCCGGTAATATCCAGGAACGCGAGCACGTTTTTCGGATCGGCCATGCCCGAGATGCACAGGCCGACGCCGAAGATCAGGCCCGCGAGCAACGCGCTGAACAAGGCCTTCACGAGTGGACCCACAGCCCGAGCACGTGGCGCACCACGAACACCGTGAGGGCGCCCGTCGTCATGAACGTGAGCACCGCGACCAGCGAGCGCGTCGAAAATCGGCTCAAGCCGCACACGCCGTGACCCGAGGTACAGCCGCCGCCGAGGCGCGTCCCGAAGCCCACCAGCAAGCCCGCTGCCGCCAGTGGCAATAGGGGAAGGTGAGGCGCGGGCACGCGCTGCGTGAAGGCGGCGAACAGCACGCCCGCGACCAGCAATCCGACGAGGAAGGCGACGCTGACCCAGCGCTCGCGACCGCGCTCGAACAGGGCGGCGCTCGAGATCCCGGAGATCCCGGCGACGCGGCGGTTCAGCGACCAGAAGAGCGAGGCACTGAGCCCGATCAACGCGCCGCCCAAGATTGCTAACAGCATTGGCTTAGTTTGCCCTGCAAGTAGGGGCGCGAGACCACGACGATGGCCCACTCACCGAGCCATCGTCGCGCAAGGTCCGTACTCAGCGCGGGCGGCGCACGTACATCTCCGGTTGCGGCGGAGACTGCGGACGTGACGGGCCGCGATTGTCTCGCTGGCCGCCGTTCGGCGCACCCGTGGGGCGACCGTTGTTTTGGAACGAGCGCGAGGGACCGCGATCGTCGAAGCGGCGTTCCTGAGCGGGGCCGCGGTCGCCGTCGAAGCGCAGCGGCGCTTGTTGCGGAGCACGCGGCGCCGCGCGATCGTCGAAGCGGGGAGCGCTTTGCGCCGGGCCACGGTTGTCCGATTGCGCCGGACGCGGGCCGCTTTCGCGACGCGGTGCGGGGCCACGGTTGTCGGACTGCGCGGGGCGCGGCCCCCGGTTATCCGGGCGCGGCCCCCGGTTGTCCGGGCGCGGCCCGCGATTGTTTTGGAAGCGCTGTCCGCCGCGATCCGCCGGCGGGCGAGCCTCGGCTTCGGGGCGCGGAGCGCGTGGACGCAGATCCTCGGCGCTCGGCTCCGGCGTTTCGAGCTTGCGAATGGGAGTGCGCGTGAGGCGCTCGATGTCGCGCAGGTAGCCGCGCTCTTCGCGGCTGCACAGCGACACGGCGATGCCCTCGCGGCCGGCGCGCGCGGTGCGACCGATGCGATGCACGTAGCTCTCGGGGATGTTCGGCAAATCGTAATTCACGACGTGGCTGATGCCGTCGACGTCGATGCCACGCGCGGCGATGTCCGTCGCGATCAATACCTTGAGCCGTCCCGAGCGGAAATTGTCCAGCGCGCGTTGGCGAGCGCCTTGCGATTTATTGCCGTGAATTGCCTCCGACACGATCTCGCCGCGCTCGAGCTCTTTCACGAGGCGATTGGCGCCGTGCTTGGTGCGCGTGAACACGATGGCGCGCTCCATGCCGGGATCGCGCAGCACCTTTTCCAGCACCCGACGCTTCTCGGAAGCCTCGACCATGTACACCGATTGATCGATGCGCTCGGCCGTGGACGACACCGGAGCCACGTCGACACGCACCGGGTTGACCAGGATTTCGCGCGACAGGCGCTCGATGTCGCTGGGCATGGTCGCGGAGAAGAACAGCGTTTGGCGCTGCTTCGGCAGCTTTTGCAGGATGCGCTTCACGTCGGGCAAGAAGCCCATGTCGAGCATGCGGTCGGCCTCGTCGAGCACGAGGATCTCGACCTTGTCGAGGAAGGCCGCGCCTTGGTTCATCAGATCGAGCAAACGACCCGGCGTCGCGACGAGCACGTCGAGGCCGCGGCTGAGCATGGAGATCTGCGGGCCTTGGCCGACGCCGCCGAAAATCACGGCGTACTTGAGCGGAGTGCCGCGGCCATAGGTGGCGAAGCTTTCGGCGATCTGCGCGGAGAGCTCGCGCGTCGGGGACAGCACGAGCGCGCGTGGTCGACGACCGTCGCGCGGCGTGTTGGAAGCCAGCAAGCGCTCGATCATGGGCAGCGCGAACGCGGCGGTTTTGCCGGTGCCGGTCTGGGCGATGCCTTGCAGGTCATGTCCGGCCATCACATGCGGGATTGCCTGGATCTGGATCGGAGTTGGGGTGGTGTAG
>FSWQ01003299.1_pt1 | contig 13862 bp, 3 predicted proteins | sample 1637691 | NCBI WGS metagenome assembly FSWQ01 (sample SAMEA3914814, study PRJEB12502) | metagenome | biome: forest; material: soil | place: USA | collected 2011-09-16 | depth 0.1 m | reverse complement strand
TGGACGTGCTGGACGAACCGCACGCGCAGCCGAGCGATGCCGAGCTGCTGAGCCCGATCCCCGAGCGGCCTTCGCTGCCGCCATCGATCTGGCCGGATGAACGCCCGGCGCGCGACCACCTGGGCGGCCAACAAGAAGCATTCGTCGCGCGCGCGGAATGGCTGGAGCGCGAGGCCCACGCGGCCAGTGATCCGCAAGCCAAAGTGCGCGCGCTGATCGTTGCCAGCGAGCTCTGGGCGTTACTGGGGGATCTGCCGCGCGCGCGCGAAGTAGCCAGCGAGGCCAGCGCGATTCCGCGTGCGCCCGCCATGGCCGCACGCCAGTTGCGCACGTTGGCAGCGGCCGAGGGCGACTTCAAAGCCGTCGCTCCTGCGCTGGAGATGGAAATCCGCGGCGCTGCCACCGCCGAAGCGCGTGTGCACGCGGCGTACTTGAGCGCAGAGGTGCATCGTCTTGGTCTGCAAGACGACGTCACCGCGAAGAAGAAGCTCGACCTCGCCGTGCGCGCGCAGCAAGACGACCCGCGCGCACACGTCGCCAAGCTGACCGATTTACTAGGCAAGAGCAGCGGCCCCGCGCGCATTCGCTTCCCGGAGTCGGAAGCCCTCGCGGATTTGGTGCGCGCGAGTGAAGAGCTTTTGCGCCTGCGCGGCGCGCCGGCCACCGCGGGCAGCGCTCCTCCCGTGCCCGGACCGCGCGCCGCGTTCGACGAAGCACGCCGCGCATTGTCGGCCGGTGATCGCGAAAAAACCGCGGACGCCCTGGACAAGCTGAGCCACGTCGAAGGCCTCGGCAATGCCTGCGCTTGGCTCTCCGCTTGCTTACTGGGCGCCGATCCGAAAACGCGCGCGCGAGCCATTGCCGGGCTGAGCGAGCTTGCCGCCAATAGCGGCAGTCGTCTGGCGCGCCGCGCACTGGTGACGCGCGCTCTGGAACAAGGTGACGCAGATGGCGTGCGTGAAGCCGTGAGTGGCCCTCAAGGCGAGCTCACCTTCAGCGCGCAGGACCGGCTCGCGTTGGCCGCACTCACGGGTCTCGGCGCCGAGACCCTGAGCTCCACGGTCTGGGAGGTCGCAGCAGATCCGGAGCTGCGTCCGCTCGCGGCAGCGTTCGTCGCGGCGAGCGCCAGCACCTCGCTAGACGTACGCGCGGGCAACGAGGCGAGTCGCATCGAGCAGCGCCTCGGACAAACCTTGGGCACGCGCCCCACGGACGTGACGAATCTGGATTTCCTGCGCCCCGATGCGCAGGCCTTCGAAGCGACGCACCCCACGAGCCCGCTTTCGCGCCTGTTGTCGCTCGAATTTGCGCGCAGCGCGGGCGCTAAGGGCCAAGTGGCGCTGGCGCTCGCGGATTGGTCGCCAGCAGCCGGTGATTCGGACGCCGCGCGCGATCAATATTTGGCCGCCGCTCTAGTTCACGAGCTCGCGGGCGAGCAACCCTCTGCGGTCGCGGCGTATCGGCGAGCCCTGGAGCAAGATGCGACGTCCGAAGCGGCCGTGCGCGCCTTGGCCAGCGCACTACCCGAAGAAACCACGCAGCTCTTGCTCGCGCTGAGCGAGCGCCTGGATCCCTCTCCTCGCAGCGCGCTCACCGTGCTGGAAGCTGCGCTGCGCCAAGGAGCGGAGCAAGCAAGTAGCTACGATGCGCTGATCGAACGCGCTCGGCTCGCCGATCCGGAGCTCTCGCTCAGCTATCGCTTGGCGGAGGTAGCAGCGCGCCGGCGCGGCGACGGCGAAGCCCTGCTCAGTGCGCTCCGCGCGCGCCGCGAAGCGGCAGACGACCCCATCGAACGCTCGTTGGATTTGGTGCGTGAAGCGCTGCTCGTGGCCGAAACGGATCTGACACTGGCCGAACAACTCTTGGAGGAAGCACGCAAGGCTCGCCCCGGCGATGTCGCGCTGCGCGAGCTCTCGGAACGCATGGTGCCCACCGAGGACGCGGAGCGCGCCAGCTGGCGCGAATCACTAGCCGAAAGCAGTGAGGGGGCCGCCCGCGGCCGGCTGTTCGCCGAAGCCGCGTTGGAACGCGCGCGTTCTTCGCAATACGAGGCAGCGGCGCGCAACGCGTTCCTCGCCGCGGACAATGAAGCGGGCGAGCTCTCGCGCGTCACTGCAGAGCGCTTCGCCGCACTGGGCCCGGCCGCGGCACGCCTTTCCGAGTCACTCCTGGAGCGCGCGCGCGCCACCGAGGTGCCGGCCGAACAACGCCAGATCTACGAGCGCTTGAGCCAGCTGGACCAAGCGCGCGGCGACAGCTCCAGCGCGCTGCTTTGGCAGACCGCTATTTTGGAGCAATCACCGCAATATTTGCCGGCTTTGCGGCGCTTGGAGCACGCCTACCTGGGCGCTGACCGCTTGGAAGAGCTGGAGCCAATCGTCGTCAGCTTGGCGCGCAGCCTAGACGCCGTCGAAGCCAACGGTCACGCGCGCCTCGCTGCGCGTCTGCGTGTCCGTCGCGGGGCCTGGGCGGAAACGCGCGAGCTGGCCGATATCGCCCTGTCACACGTTCCGGACGAGCTGTGGGCGCTGCGCTCGCTGAGCGCGCACGCGCGCGCCACGGAGGATAGCGAGCTCGGGCTGCGCGTCGATCAGCGCCTATTCGAGCTGTGCGACAGCCCGTTCGACAAAGCGACGCTCGCCCTGCGCGCGGCCGAGGCTGCGGCGCGGTTGGATCGCCCGCAAGACACCAAGCGCTTGTTGTCTGCGGCGCTCGAGCAAATGCCGGATCATCTGCTCGCCCTCACCACGCTCAGTGAGGTGCTGGAAGCGTCGGACGAGCACGCCGCGGCCGCGCAAGCGCTGGAGCGCGCGGCTCAAGCCAGCCACGTGCCCGCGCACCAAGTCAGCGCCTGGCACCAAGCCGCCGTGCTGTGGCTGGACAAAGCCGGTGACACCGAGCGCGGCCGATCGGCATTGGAATGTGCCGTCGCCTTGGACGTCAGGCACGAAGACGCCGTGGTGCGTCTGCAATCCCTGTATGTCGCCGCCAATGATCGGCAGAAGCTCGCTGAGCTGCTGCAGCGCCGGCTCGAGCACACCACGGACCCCGAAGAGCGCGTCGCGATCGAAGTCACGCGCGGCCGCGCCTTGGCCGAAGTAGGCGAAAAAGACGCCGCAAAAGCTGCACTCGCCGCGGCGCTCGATGCAAACCCGGATCACGCCGAAGCGCTCGAAGCGTTCGCCGGCCTGTGCTTGGAAGAGGGCGATTGGACGTCCGGCGAGCAAGCGCTGATTCGCTTGGCGCGGCGCATGAGCGAGCCCCAGCGCCAAGCGCAGATCTACCGCCGCCTGGGGGAGCTGTATGACACCGCCCTGCCCAACCCGGAGCGCGCCGAGCTCGCCTACAAAGAAGTGCTGAAGCGCGACCCGGACGACAGCGAAACCGTGGCGCGCTTGGTGCACGTGTACGGCCGCCTGGGCGACAAAGCGACTGCGCTCGCCATGCAAACGGATCTGCTGGCGCGCGCGAAAACTCCAGACGAAAAGCGCGACCGCACGCTGGCGCTGGCCATCGTCGAAGAGCAAATCGTGGGCGAGCGTAAACGCGCGGAGCTCACCTTCGACAAGCTACGCAAAGAGTACCCACACGATAGCGCGGTGCTGCGCGCAGTAGCCGAGTTCCAACAGCGCGGCGGCGAAACGCGCGCCACACAGGTGCTGCTGGATCGCGCGGCGACCGACGCGCGCCGCGCGCTGGCCACCGGTCGCTTCGAGCCCGCATTCTTCGAGGTTTTGGCGACCGTCGCTGAGCTCAAACACGCCGGGGACGCCGCGCTCGTCGCGCGCGCCACCCTCGCCGCACTGCACGGCGAAGAAGTACCGGTGCCCGCCGCAGGCCCGATCGCCGGTGACCCCCGGCTAGATGACTTGCTTGCGCCGGATTTGGTCAGCCCGCCCTTGCGCGCCCTGCTCAAGAAGAGCGGCGATATCTTGGATGCCGCCTACCCGGTGGATTTGCGCGCGCTGCGGGCGGCCCCCCTGCCCGTCGCGTCCGCGGCCTTCACCAGCTACGTGCAACAAGTCGCAGCAGCGTTCGGCATTCGAGGGCTCGAAATCTTCGCCTCGTCCGCGCTGCGCCCCATGTGCATGCCGGTGAGCACGAACCCGCCGCAAATCGTGTTCGGGCAAGCGCTCTTGGATAGTGAAGACGATGCCGCTCGCTACTTCCTCCTGATCCGCTGCCTCAAGATTTTGCAGGGCAACGCTGCAGCGTTGTCGCGCACCGCGCCCATCGAGCTATGGCCGGTTTTGGCGGGGTTTTTGAACCTATTTGCGCCGAACTGGATCCCCCAGGGCGTAGACGCGAAGAAGCTCGCGGACGCGCAGAAGCGCATCTCCTCGGTAATGCGCGCGAAGCTGGACGACGACGTACCGGTGTTGGCCCTGGAGGTAATCGGGGCCATCGGCAATCGAGCAAGCTTGCTGGGCACGGCGTTGCATCAGTGGGGCAACCGCGCCGCGCTGTTGTCCGCGGGCTCGCTCGTGGCTTCGCTACGCGGCGTGGCACTCGCCGCAGGTCAGCCCGGCGCGCCGCCGCGCGACGGCGCGGAGCGCGTCAAATGGATCGTGCGCAATCCGGAGTCGCGAGATCTGGCCACCTTCGGCGTGAGCGAGCAGTACACCGAGGCGCGCGCGCGACTTGGCCTGAGCCGCTGAGCGCGCGGTTTCCGCGCCGAGCGCTCAGCGCACGTCGAAGGCTACGGCTTCACTCTGCGCCCCGTCCGGCGTGGCCACTCGCACCTGATGCGCGCCGGGCTCTAGCCGCCAGGGCAGCCGAAACGGCGCGCGCAACGTGGCCACGCGCCGCTCGTCCACGAAGAACGTGAGCTGCTCGCTGGCGGCGCGCGCCTCGAGCACGATCTCCTGCTCTTCGCGCGCGCCCGGGTCGATCACGAAGCGCGCTTGCGGGCTCGGAAACACCAGCTCCGGCGTGCCCCTATCACGCGTTTCGAGCTGGCCGGGGCAGCGCGGGGAAAACGCCTCTGGAGCGAGTGGGCGCTGGGCTTGGCGCGCGAAATTTCGGTACTCGGACGGATAGCGTTCGAATACGCGCGACTCAGTGTGCGCACAGCCCGGACCGGCGCGCAGTGAATTCACCGGGTCCAGCGCCACGAGCTCGTGCATGTCACACGTGCCGTGCGGCTCGCGCCCAGGCACGAACCACTCACGCCGATGATGCGGGCATGACTCGCTGGCCAGCTCACCACTCAGCTCGCACACGTCCACGCTGGACAGCCCGCTATGGTCCACCAACGGGGCCGGCGTGCGCCCGCGCATCGCCGCCAGCATCACCTCGTGAAACAGCGGCCCGGCACCGGTCACACCCGTGGAGCCAGTCATGGGCGTGCCATCGAAGTTCCCGGCCCACACCGCGACCGTGATTTCATGCGTGAAACCGACTGTCCAGTTATCGCGAAAGCCCTTGGAAGTGCCGGTTTTTGCGGCTACGGAAAACGGAAACGCGAGCGGGCCGCCAATGCCGAACTCCGGCGAGCGCGCCAAGTCATCGGACAAGATGTCGCTCAGTACCGCGGCAATGCGTGGTTCGATCACGGGCACGGCGCTCGGAATCGCGCGCGACAAGTGGGCACCACTGGCCAGCGTAGCGTCGCGGTAGAAGCGCAGCGGCAGGAAGGCGCCGCCGCGCGCGAGCATGGCATACGCCTGCGCCAGCTCGCTGAGCTTCACTTCACCGTCACCCAGGGCGAGCGCCGCGCCGTAGTGCTCGGCGCTGTCTTGCAGTGAGCTGAAGCCCGCGCGGTGCAGCAGTGCCAGCACCTGCTCCGGGCCCACGCGCGAGGCGGTGTACACCGCGGGCACGTTCAGTGAATTGGCCAATGCATCGCGCAGCAGTACCGGCCCGTGGAACCTGCCGTCGTAGTTTTTGGGCGAGTACAGCCCCTCGGAGGTCGGCAAACCGAGCTCCAAATCCGGCAAGCGCGTGGCTGCGGTCATGCCCAAACGCTCCATAGCCGCCGCATAAACGAACGGTTTCAGCGCCGAGCCCGGCTGGCGCAGCGCACGCGCGCCGTCGTTCTGGCCCAGCGCTTTGGCGGAGAAGTAATCCGGCGAGCCCACGTACGCGAGCACCTCCCCGCTCTCGTTATCCACCACGACGACGGACACCGAGCTTGCCCCGTAATCAGCCACGTAACGCGCGGCCCGGCGCGATAGCTCCGAGACCTCACGCTGCAGGCCGGAATCAATGGTGGTGCTCAGCCGCTGCACGCGCTCGCCGCGCAATTCCGGCGCAAGCGCGCCGGACACCAAGCCTTGCACTAGGTGTTCGGTACCGCCCTGAAGCAAACCGCGCGTGAGTCGCAACGGCTCCAGCTGTGCGGTGTGCACGGCGTCCGCATTGCTGAGCCCCTGTGCCAGCATGCGCTCCAGCACGCGGTCCCGCCGGCGCACTACGGCGCGAGTGCCGCGAGCTGGGTCGTACAAAGTTGGACCACGCGGGATAGAAACCAATACGGCAGCTTCGGCCAGATCCAGATCCCGCGCAGGCTTGTCCAAGTAGTAGCGGCTTGCCGCGTCAATCCCGCGCAAATTCGGCCCGAATTCGACGCGATTCAGGTACTCCTCCAGAATTTGCGGCTTGCTCAGGCTGGCCTCGATGCGCAGCGCAATCGAAAGCTCCCGCCACTTGCCCCACAGCGTGCGCGGGCGCGGCACCACCGTGCGCGCCAATTGTTGAGTCAATGTGCTCGCGCCGGAGACCAACTTACGCTGATACACCGCTTGCCCGAACGCGCGCAGCATGGCGAGCACGTCCACACCTGGGTGATGGTAGAAGCGCGCATCTTCCGCAGCCAGTAGCGCGGGCACCACGCTCGGCGCGAGCTCACTCAAGGCGACACGTGAGGAGAGCTTACCGTCCTTCGAACGTACCTCACGGATCACTTGGCCGGCGCGGTCCAGCACCTGCGTGCTGATGCCGGCATTCGGATCACGCAATGCGCTCGGCAACGGCTCGAGCGCCGCGCACACGAGCAGCGCCAGAAGCGGCGCCAGCCCGAGCGCAAGCAGCGCAAAAATGAGCCGTTTCCAGCGTTTCATTGCACGCTCACCAGTGTTGCTCCGTTGCGCCCGAAGGTTTCCGGCGTGTACATTTCTTCCACGCGCGTGGAGGGCAGCACGAATTTGCCGAGCGTGGTGGCGCGCGCCAAGTACCGGTAGTGGTACATGCCCGCCGCCATGTGGTCGACGAAGAAGAGCACGCGGTCATCGCGCAATTCACGCTGCGTGTAGTCTTCGAAGAACGTGTGGCCGGCGGCGAGGTCATCACGTGCTTCGTCATCCCCGCAGCCATCGCAGGGCGGCGCGCCAGGCTCGCCCACATCCAGCGCGGCTGAGCTAGTCGAGAGGTGGCTGTCCACGGCTTCGAACCCGGCCGGCAGCGGGTCGTCAACGACCACGAAGTCACGCGGACTGGGCGTAACGATCACCAAATCCGCCAGCACCAAGTCACCGCCTGCAAAGCGCGCGGCCGAGGTGTCCGCAATGCTGGCGAGCGCCTGCGGCAAGCTTTCCGGTGTGACCGGGCGCATGGCTTTCTGCACGAAAAAGCCCTGATCCAGCGTGTCCGTGGGCAGCGTGCGGCGCGCGTAGCGCAAGCGCGCTTGATAAAACATCGTGCCTGGGCCGCGCTTTTCGAAGGTCAGAGAAGCCCCGTTCAAGCCCGCTAGCTTGGCGATGTCCACGCGCCCTTGTTGTGAGCTCAAGCTGCGCCCGTGCAAATCAGCGGCCAGCACGGCGTTTTGGCCGAGCAGCGCTTTGACTTGAAAATCCGGCACTACTTTTTCTTGCGCCTTGCGATATGCGTCCAACGCCAAGAGCGCGTAGCTCGTTTCTTGCGTGGTGCGCCAAGTGCCGTTCACGCGCTGAATCAACAAGCCGCGCGCAAGCTCAGCAGCCAGCGGGTGATCCGGGTTCACGGTCAGGAGCGCGCGCAGCACGAGCGCCGCGGTGCGCGCTTGCGAGTCCATCAGCACCGCGTACTCATCACCGGTGTTCTCGGCCACGAAGGCCGCGTCGTTCTCGATGCGCAGTGAATTTTCGAGATCCGGCAGTAGGCCTTGGGCCAGCTTTTGCTGCGTCTTACTGACGCCCAAAGCGTGCAAAAGCAGCGCTTTCGCGAACAGCGGCAGCTCTTTGCGGCGCTCATACAGCTTCTGCTGATAGCCAATGTCCGGCGTGCCCATGTCAGCCAGCACGTCCAGCACGAAGGCCACGGTCGGCAAGCGATACGCATCCTCCGGCATGTCCGATAGGTAGCGCCGCAGGTAGTCGCGCCCGCGGTCGAACACGGCTTTGGGAACGGCTGCGCCATGTTGGCTGGCTTGGCCAAGCACGAACAGCGCGTACGCCCCCACCCACGGGTAGCTCTCGGTAGACGAAGGCCACAACCCGAAGCCGCCATCACTGCGTTGCCGCGAGATGATCTCCGCAATCGTGTGCGGCACTACCTTGTCCAAATCCAACGGCAACGGGATCTGAAAATCTTTAGCCAAGTCGCGCAGCGGCACGAGCGGGATCAGCATGCTCGAGAGCTGCTCGGTGCAACCGTACGGGTACTCCACCAATTGCGAAACACCCGCGCCCAGCCCGACCAACGCCGTAGAAGACACGCTGATGTCCAGCTGCCCCACATCCGGGCGAATGGCGGACAAATCACCCAGCGCCTCGACCACCGAATCCTGGGATTTGCCGTACAAAGCCACGGCTTCCAGCGTTGCCGGGGAGACGATCTTGCGCTCGACCTCCACCGCGTCTTTCTCGCCGCCGGCACTGACATCGAAGCGCAGCTTGGCCGTGCCCGCGTTTTCGGCACGGAACGGAAAGCGCACCTCCAGTGATTGATCGCGCGTCAGGCTCAGGCTGCGCGTTGCTTCACCCACAAGGGTAATACCCGTGGCGTGCGCCTGAATCGTCACTTGGCCGGGGTCGAAGTTTTTGGCCGAAACCACGATCCCCGCCTCCATTGCGTCACCCGCGCGCAAGAAGCGCGGCAGCTCCGGGCGCGCCATCAGGTGCTTGCTCGTGGTGACCGAGGTAGCGCCGAAGCCGTAGTGGTCACCGTCACTCACCGCGACGGCCATGATGCGGTACGTGGTCAGGCTGTCCGGGAGCTTGAAGTGCACGTGCGCTTTGCCGTTGGCGTCCGTGAGTACCGCGGGGTTGAAATACGCGGTTTGCCGGAAATCACGGCGCGCGGGGCTCATGTCACCGCCGCCGCCGCCATCACGCCCCTTTTCGTCGCCCAGCGCGCCATCCAGGGCTTCCAGGCCAATGTGGGCCATGCCTTCGCGTGATTCCAGGGTGGCCACGCCCAGCGGTCGCGGCGCAGTGAAGACCGGGATCGGATCCGGCACCTTGTAACCAATCAGCGAGAGCACACCTTCATCGACCGCGTACAAGGTGACTTCGGTGGCTTGCGGCTTGCCCGCGCGGTCCTTCACGTCCAAATCCACATTGATCTCGGCGCCCGGCGCAAAGTCCGTCTTGTCCGAACGCACGGCTACCGTAAGCCGGCGAGCCTCCGGGTCGATGCGCAGCTCCGTGTATCCCACGCGGTACGGCGCGCCGAGCGCGGCCTTGTCCTTCACGGAGCTGGCCCGCACCAAGTGCACCGAAACGAAGGCATTGGGCCGCAAATCCTCGCTGATCTTTACGTCAATCGTGGGCGTGGGACCGTGCACGTGCATACGCTCGGAGCGATAAATTCCCGCGCGTTCGATGGTCACGAGCGCCTCTGCGTCCGGAAATGGGGACTTCACGAGCACGCGCGCCGTTTCACCAATTTGATAAGCTTGTTTGTTGCTCTTCAACTCCACGTTCAGCTTGTCACTGTCGCCGAAGCCGGTGCCCGCATCGCCAATTGCGTACATGCCCAGGGCGGCTTCTGCGGTGTTGCCGCGGCTGTCTTTCGCAACGGCATGCAACACGTGGTAGCCCGCCTCCGGCACATCCAGGGAGCAGGGTGCAGGCACGGCGCCCGTGGTGACGGTGCACGTGGCCACCACGCGGTCCACGACCTTGCTGATCAAGCGTGAGTCATTGCCCGCCTGAGCTTCGCGCGCGTACGTCCAACGCCGCGACACGAGCTCGATTTTAACGGACTTTCCGGCCAATTTTTCGCCCTGCGGCGAGAACGCGAGCACGCTCGTCACGAGCTTGCCCGGCGCTGGCGCGAAGTAATCTTCGGGCTCCTTCAAGCCCACATAAAACTCCGCCGGGTGCACGATGGCGGAGGTGCTGCCGGCAATGCTCTGCCGCGAGATGTCAGTCACGTCCGCCTCCGCGGTCAACAGCTCCGGCCCACGCTGCCCGGGCAGCTCCAACTTGTGCGTGAAGGCAACGCTGCCATGCGCATCCAGCTTCGCGTTCTGTGACACTAGCTCGCCGGAATTCAGTGCCGCCTCTTCCAGGTCGGCATGAAACGCCGTAGCGCTGGTGGAGAAGCCGGCAGAGTTAGGCACTTCGAAGCCGCTGGGCGCGCGGGACACCGTGTAACGCACGCCAGCAGCGGCCATCGGCGCGCCGAACAAGTAATCACCATGCGCGCTCCATTGCGCGGTGTCGCCACGCACGTAGCTCGGCTTGCCGCTCTCCACCCCGACCTTGAACTCCGCGGGCCGATATTCGGATACGTCGAAGGACTCGTACACGACGTCGTCCGAGCCGTTCGCGCGCAGTTGCCAAGCGCCCAAGTGACCGCTTTCCGGAACCTTGAAATGCGTGGAAAACGTGCCGAATTTGCTCAATTTCAACGTCTGCGCGGACACTTTCTCCGCATCCGGCGAATACAGCTCCACCGTGAGCTCGGCGCCCGCGGGCGTTTGATTGCCGCTCTGCAGCTCAGTGCGCAAAATCCCCTTCACCTGCACGTCATCACCCGGACGGTAGATACCGCGCTCGGTGAACAGCAAGCCGTAGGTGTGCCGTTTACCCGAGCCATCGAAGGGCACGGACAACCGCCAAGGCGAGAGGTAGTCGCGCGTTTTTTCGAACGTCCAATCCGAGCCGCTGCGCGCCACCAAGAGCGCGTCGGCATCGCCGTCCGGCACGTCCAAGTTTGGTTTGTAGCTCGGCATCAGAGCAATGCCTTGCGCGTCGGTTTGGTAATCTTGCGCTTCCCCGCCAAGACCCAAGATGCTCACCTTCGCGCCGGCCACCGGTTGCCCACTGGAAATGCGCGTCACCCAAGCCAAGGATCCATCCGGCGAAAGCTTGGCGGTAATCGCCAAGTCCGTCACTTTCAGGATCTTGAACTGCTCGAGCGAGCGATAGTCCTTGGGGTGATGCTCGTACTCCACGCCAATAGCCACGGCGCCGCGCACGGCATTGCCCAAAATCCCGCTCAAGCTCAGGTTTTCTTTGCTGATGTGATTGAGTCCGGCCTTCGGCAGCACGGTCTGTTGACGCGCTTGCGGTAAGCTCTGAAATAGCTTCCAGCGCTCCTCCGGATTGTTTTCGCGGCTCAAAGCCAGCACGTTTTCCGGCGTTAGTGCCGCGCTGCTCAGACCGAAGCTCTTGACGTTCACCGAGCCGATGGGAATCGCCGAGCCCACGCGCGCATCCAGCGTTTGGCCCTGCACGCCAATCTCGACCGCCGGAAAATAATCATCGATACCCAGCACCTGATTGTAGGCGCGCGCCAGCGTTTGCCCGTGCACGTCTTTCAAATCCCCGTTCACGTGCAGCGTGTACTTTTGGCCCGGTTGAAACGGCGCGGAGATGCTCAAGTACGTGACCGGCGTAGCTTCGTCTGTCCAATTCTCGTAACGAATCGCCACGGGCGGCGTGATGGACAGCGCGCGCTTCAAATCCTTGAGCAGCACTGGGTTGCTCATTTCGAGCGACCAAGCGCCGCCCGGCACGCACTGCTCGTGCGGCGTTTCGCGGTCACAATTCACGCTGTCCACCGCCAGCGGCCCGTACGTCTCCACCGGGATCTCGAGCGCGGCCTCCATCGCTAGCGGGCCTTCGAGCCCAGTCAGCGCTTCGGATACGTTGAGCTTGATCTGCGCGTGAATGGGCAGCGGATGAGTCGGTCGCAGCTCGAGCCGCTTCGGTTCGGAAGGGTCGGGGCGAACGCTGGCAAAGCCCAGCACCTCCGTCTTTCCCAAAACCACCGCGGTGAGCTTGCTCAGCGCGCGGAATTTCTCGGGATCCACGCCTTGATTGAAGTGCAGCGTGAACGTCGCGTTGGGCTCCAAGCTGCGCGCGCCAGCACCGGGCTCGCTGTCCACGAGCTTCAAGCGCGGGGTGGAGAATTTGAAGCTGTACGGCGTCCCCAACGTGGAACCGTCAAGCGCGTGCAGGTCTGCGGGTGCGGTCACCACGTACTCGGTGGCGCCGGGCAAGTGCGGCGTTTCTGGCACGAAGTGCAGCGCGTGGGTGCCCACCCACAACCAGCGCCCGGCAATCGCCGGTGACACGCTGAGTGCGGGTGGCGGCGCGCCGGCGAGCTCCAACTTGCGAAGCGGGCGGCTAAACACCAAACTCAGCTCGCTCACCTCACTCGCTTCGCCCTGAGGCCCCGCAAACACGACGCGAAATGCGCCCCCCGAGCCCTTGTTCCCAGAGCCCGTTGCGCCGGGCGCCAGCGCACCGTTCGCGGACTTCAGCGCGGGCCGCGCGCCCTCCATGCACGCTGCTCCCAACAGGAACAGGCCGCCTAGAATCAAAGACGACAGCAGCACTCGAGAACGACGGGGCGCAGAGGGAGTGGTCATGAGTTTCAGCGCTGAGTCAGCAACAGGCGTGCCGCGGCTGCAACGGCCGAATTTGGCTGAAACGCGGCTTCGCGCGTGGCCACACGGACGCGCCCTTCGCGGCTTTTCGACCACAGCGCTGGCCGCGCTGCTGCTGTGTGCTGCAGCCGTTCGCGCGCCTGCACAACCCGCCGCGCGCTTCGCGGATGCGCCGCTTGGGACGGCCGCTCCAGCAGCGGCACCCGGCGCCACCGCAGCGGCTTCGGTGCCTGCCGTTTCCGCGCCAATGCCTGCCCCCGCACCGAATGCGAGCTCGGCCGCTGAGCCCGCGCCGCCCGCTTCGCCCGTAGCGATGGAAAGCTGGTCGCGACGTTTGGCGCTGACGCATTTCGTGCACGGGACTGAGCTCGAACGCCGCGGTGAAATCGCGCAAGCGCTCAGCGAGTACACCGCGAGCCTTGCCGTCGACTCGACGCTCGGTGAGGCCTACTTGCGCCTGGGCTCGCTGCGCGAACGCATGGGTGACGCGCGCGAGGCGGAGCTCGTGTACTCGGAGGCAGTGCGGCTGGGCGATACGCAGGGCCGAGCGCTGCTCCAGCGCTCACATTTGTACCGCGCTGCCGGGCGCAGCGAGCTCGCTTTGCGTGATTTGGAAGCCGCCGTAGCCGTCGAAGCCAACCGCGAAGCGCTGCAAGAGCTTGCGCAACACTACGTGGAGGCGCACGCCTTCAGCGCCGCGCTGTTCACGTTCCGGCGCATCGTGGCCAGTGCCGAAGCCAGCGGCGATAGCACGAGCCTGGCAGCCGCTCGCCTCGAAGTACGCGCGCTGCGCGTACTGGCGGCCGAATCAGACCCGACCAGTGAGCGCGCCAAACGCCACGACTGGGTCGGCCGCGCGCTATTCGCGATCGCCCGCCGCTGAGCGTCGTTCGCACGGCGGGTTGCCCACCGAGCGCACGCGCGCCCTCGAAACGTAAAGCACCTTGAAAAACCGGCACCGGTTCCATATTCACGAAACTGATCGAGCAACACGCGATTTAACCCAGAAAATTCGATCATTTCGTGCGTGTGCGCAGTTCGACAGCCAGTGCGTTCGAGAAAATTCTGAGTACGTTCTCGAGCCATGAACAGACTATCGGCG
>FSWQ01000517.1_pt1 | contig 13870 bp, 10 predicted proteins | sample 1637691 | NCBI WGS metagenome assembly FSWQ01 (sample SAMEA3914814, study PRJEB12502) | metagenome | biome: forest; material: soil | place: USA | collected 2011-09-16 | depth 0.1 m | reverse complement strand
GGTGCGCATTCAATGCAGCAACTCGGGCTGATATTTTCGGGAGCTCGTGCTGAGAGTGAGCGTGGCGTACGCGGCGGCGCGCGTGCGCGTGCCGGTAGAAAGCCATTGCCCGCGGGCATGCGACACACGCCACACCGCGCGAGGGCGCAGCACCGAGCGCGTCACCCTCTCCACGTCACGCTTCGCGCATGCCTACGCTCCCTCCGCACTCAGCAAGTCATACGCACCGTGCTCGGCGCGCTACGCGACAGTAAGCGCGAAGGCTTCCGCATCGCCCACTACTCCGTGCAAGACAATCACGTACACCTCATTATCGAAGCCGAGAACGAGACGCTGCTATCGAGTGCAATGCGCAGCCTTGCGATCCGCATTTCTCTGCGCGTGAATCGCCTCCTATTCCGTCGCGGCCGCCTGTGGGCGGATCGCTGGCACAGCCACACGCTCAAGACCCCACGTGAAGTGCGCCACGCGCTCCGTTACGTACTGCAAAACCACAGAAAACACGGCTCTTTTGCCGCCGCGCTCGATCCCCTGTCCTCCGCGCAATGGTTCGAAGGTTTCGCGCAGCCCATTCCGTCGGCGTTTCAAAGCATCGGCCCGCCGTGCACCGCGCCACCCCAAAGCTGGCTGCTCACACGCGGCTGGAAGCGGCACGGCCTGATTCAGATCCAGTGAAGCTCTGTCAGGCCATCTGTCAAAAGCCACGACAGCCCGGGTTCGAACGTGGAAATAGCGTTCCGCCGTGCACTCGACTAACCGTGGCGCATGCGCTCGATGGATTTTGGGGGTCTCTGTTCGTGGGGCACTGCGTCGGAGCTACGTCAGCCATGAGTGCTTCCGCTCCCGTTGCGACAGTTCGGACTAGCTTTCCCTTCCCCAGCGTTAACGGAGCGTTGGAATCGCGAACATGCGCCGTTTGAAGTGGTTTGGGGTGCTCCTGGGCGGGCTGGGAGTCGGGGCGGTGGCGTTGCGCGCGCGGGCTGGGGCGCATGAGGTTGCGAGCGCGGGCGTTGCTCCGGTTGCGGTCAGTCGTGAGCGTGCGCAGGGGCAATGGATTTGGACGGTGCGCGATCGTGAGCTGTTCGAGCGCGCTCGTGCGGCGCATCCCGCGCTTTCCGCGGCGGTGTTCGTGGGCACTATCGAATGTGAGAGTGGCGTGTTGCGGACCAAGCGCGGGCTTTCGCCGGTGAGCGTGGGGAATGCGCCGCGCGCGTTGGTCGTTCGGCTTTCGGATAGCGTGCACGCTTGCGTCGAGAAACAATCGGATGGCGACTTTGCGCGTGGCTTGGACGCGCAGCTCGCGGAGCTGCTGAGCGAGGTCAAGGCGAGCGGCGCGCGCTTCTCGGAGTTGCAGTTGGATTACGACGCGCCCGTCTCCAAGTTGCCGCGTTGGGCGAGCGCGCTCGGGTACCTCGAGGCGCATGCGTTGAGCGGCGTCGAATTGTGGGTCACCAGCTTGCCGGTGCACGTAGAGCAGCCGAACTACGGCGCGCTCATGCGCGGCGTGGTTACCGGGCACATCCTGCAGGTGTTCGACACGGGCTTGAGCTGTGACGCGCAGAACGCCGAGCATTTGCGGGCCGCGCTGCAGTCGCAGGGCATGCCTTACCGCATTGGCTACGGCACCTTCGAGCGCAAGGGCGTGCCGGCGGACCACGCTCACCTGTGTTGGCTGGGGCTCACGCAACGCTGGCGCGCTGACCCGGGCGCATCGGGCTGGTGGCTGTTTCCCGCTGGCCTCAGCTACAGCGCGAGCCTCGCGCAGCTCACGGAGGCGCCGTGAGAAAGCTATGCTGGGTGCCGCTGTGCGCGCTCGCGCTACTGCTCGCGCGGGACACGCGCCGCGCGCGTGCCTGCGGTGGCTCTTCGGTGGTCGCGCCGGAGGTCGTTCAGCCGCCACACTTGCTCTTCGTGGACGAAGACAGTGAGCTGCCGCGCAAAGAAGAGCGGTTCCTGTACCCCTATCTGAGCGCCCACCCCAAAGAAGCCGAACAGTTGTGGCAGTTCGCTTATGAGGGTTTGCCGCAAGTGCCTGCGCCGAACGAGCAGCGTTACCTGCGCGCTAGTGCTGAGCAACATCCGGACGTAGCGCGCAAAGAGGCGCAAAAATTGCTGGATGAGTGGTTGGCGCTGCCGCCCGTGCCGGCCGCTGCGCATCGGGAAATCGCGATGCGTGCGGCGAAGTTCCTGGAGCAAACGAGCCTCGCCGCGGGCGTCAGCCCTACGCAGCAGTTTCTGGATCTCGTGCAGCAATTCAGCACGCAGGTGCCGAATGGTTGGGCCGCGGGCGTGAAGAACCAAGTGCCGGCTTCGTTTTGGGCGCAACAATTGGCGAGCACGAATACCTGGCTCACGGCGAATCCCACGCACCCGCTGCGTGATTTGGTTTCGCTTTGGCAAGAGCGCGTGCACTACTTTTCCGGTGCCACGAACGCGGCTTGGTCAGTGTTGCTTCAGCTGTATCCGCAGCGGCGCACGCGCGCGCTCGCGGAAATGCGCTACCTGATTCAGCAAAACGCACGGCCAAGCGCGGCGCAGCTAGATGCCGTGCGTGATCCGCTGCTCGCGGCGACGTTGCTCACTCAGGAAAACGCGACGCCCGCACGCTGGGAGCGCTATTGGCGCCTGTCGGAGAAAGCTCCACGCAAGGCGGAGGGCGTCGTGCTCCAAGAGCGACTGCTGCAAGCGTTGGTGGATCAAGGTAAAGGCGCGCTGCCGGCCTCGTTCCCGCAACAGGCCGCCAATCCGTCGCAATATTGGGGCAAGTTGCGCGGCTTACTGCTCATGCGCCAAGGGCGGTTCGCGCAAGCCAAAGAGCAGCTCAGCTTGCTCACGCCAGAGCCAGAGCAGGCCACGCTGCTTGCCACTTGCTACCTGAACTTGGGAGACCCGGTGCAGGCCGCGCGTACGCCCTCGCTCGGCCCGGTGGATGCCAGCTACTTGATTGAGGTGCTGACGCCCGCGGCGGAGCTGCCCAAGTTACGCACGGACGCGAGCCCAACGGTTGCTGCCGCCGCCGAGACCGCGCTGGCCTCGACCCTGATTCAGCGCGGTGATTTTCAGGGCGCGGCGCGCTGGTACAAGCCAATTGACGCGCCGCAAGCCGCGGCATTGGAGCACATGGCCAGCCTGCAAAAACAGGGTGATGAGCTCGGCCTCGCGCGTGCGCTGCGGGCGCGCGGCAAAGATTTGGGCGTGGGCATGCAATCGGATTACTACCGCGGCTTCAGCACGCGCTACGCGCAATTGAAGCCGGACAGCGCAGAAGCCAAAGGGCTGATCGCGTATTTCGAGACCAGCTCGGGTAGCTTTCAAGCGCTGCGTCACTTCGTGCCGTGGCTGGAGGCACACCCGAACGACGCGCAAGCACCCAGCGTGCTGGATGAGGCGGATGCCGCGTACATTGCGCTGCAGTCGTTCGGCGGTTGGCCGGACCTGTTTTGGGTGCGCTATTTGACGAACCACGACTTGGCGGTGCGCTTGCGCCGCATTGGAAAGAAGGTCAACGCGAGAGCCGCATCGCCCAACCCCACGCCCTGAGTGTGAGTGTCCCGGCGGACGCGAGCGCGTGTTTTGGAAGCCCCCAGAGCACCGGCCGGCGTTCGCTATTTCTGCGAAAATCCGCAGAAATCAGCGGTTTTTCGGGTTGGCGCAGCGCTTGCTCTAGCCCAGGTGCATGAAAACTAGCACGGGGATTGTGGGGGCCTTCTTAACGCTCGGGGCATTGATCGTTAGTTCCGCGCATAGCAAAACTGCCGCTGCGCGTTCGGGCGCGCCGACGAGCGTGTCGACGCTCACTGCCGCAGCTTCACTCGCGCCACTCGCGCCACTCGCGCCGCTCGCGCCGCCGGTCACTGAGACGACGCTCGTCGCTCAGCCCGCGCCGATCGCGTCATTGCCGACGCTCGAACCGCCCCGCACGCTACGCCGCATGCAAACCTGCGAGCTCACGCCGGCCATGATGCAGGCGGCCGCGCAAGTCGTGCGCAAGTACTACGCGAAGCCCGTGGGCACCAACGTCGACATTCAAGTCGACGGCAAACACTTCGTCGCCCGCATCGAGCGCCACTATCACCCGGAAGGTGGGCTGATCAAACCCTGGGGCTTTCATCCGGGCGTGTCGCTGTTCGCGGTTCGCTGAAAGACTGACAGCGCTGCGCACTGCTCGTTCTTTTTGTTGGTATCCTTAGCTAGCGCACAGCCAGCGTTTCATTCACCATGGCGCGGCCATGCAAAGCACGCTCTTGAAGCAGCTCGGTCGCATCCTGCGTGAGGTCGCGCAGCGTGAAATTGCCCCGCGCTTTCAGAAGCTCGCACCCAGTGACGTGATCATCAAACCGAGCGCGGAAGATCCGCTCGATTTGGTGACAGCCGCCGACCGCGCCGCCGAAGCCGAGCTGACGTTGCGCCTACCGGAGCTCGTGCCGGGCTCTTGCGTAGTCGGTGAAGAGGCGGTCGCGGCGGACGCCAGCGTGCTCGACCGCTTGCGCGGCAGCACACCAGTGTGGGTGGTGGATCCGTTGGACGGCACGAAGAATTTCGCCGCCGGGCGCGGGCCGTTCGGCACCATGGTGGTGCTCGTTGAGGGCGGCGTACTGCTGGCCGCGGGCATCTACATGACCGAGGGGGATCGACTATTTTTGGCGGAGCGTGGTCAGGGCGCTTACTTCAACGGCGAGCGCATTCCGCCACGTACGCCCGCGGTGGGCGTGCTCGCGGGCACCGCCGAAGCTCGCTTCATGCCGCCGGAGTTAGCGGCACCACTAACAGCGCGCGCCGCAGTCCACGTGCGCATTCCAGGCGTAGTTTGCGCCGCGCATGAGTACACGCAGGTCGCCTTGGGACTGAAGGACTACGTGCACTACTACCGGCTCTTGCCTTGGGATCACGCTCCTGGCGCGCTCATCCTGCGCGAAGCGGGCGGCGTTGTGCGGCACCCGGATGGCCGCGACTACGACATCTTTGACCAGAGCGAGTCCACGTTGCTGGCGCCCGACGAGCCCACCTGGCAACGCGCACGCGCTGAGCTGTTCACCGGATCCTGAAAATCCTTCACGACGAATCGACGAGAAACGCTCGAAGTCTGCATTTCTCGTCGCGTCGAGGTGCGCGACTTACGCTTCCGGAACTTTCCCTCAGTGATGGAAAGCGCACGAACGTGTCGTGAAGCGCACAGGTGCGCGGGGATCAGGAAACCAACACAGGGCGCGCGCTTCGTTGGCGGCTCTGCGCGCACCGCGCTGTCTTGCCCGCTTGGCCGCTTGCCCGGCGCACCCGAGGGATTGCCCATCATGCAGACTCAACATCGTCTTCTGTCTTTGGTCGTACTAGCTGGCACTGGCCTGTTCGCATGCGGCGCGACCGTAGGCGGCTCGAATTCCGCGGGCGGCGCCGCGGGCGCTGACTCTGCCGGCAGCAGCGGTGCGGCCACCGCTGGTAGCTCCGGATCGCCCGTGGTTTCAGCGGGTTCAGCCGGCACGCCCAGCGACGGCGGCATGACGGGTGTTGCGGGCGCGACAGGCGGAGCGGCTTCGGGCGGCGCTCCTGTTAGCGCTGGAGCGGGCGGCATGCCAGCTGCGGCGGGCGCGGCAGGCATGGCGGCGGTCGCCGGCTCCGGTGGCTCGGGCGGCATCGGCGAAGACATTCCCCCATGGCGCGATCTCAACATCACGGTCGTCAAGGCGCAGCACACGCACACCACCCCGATTGGCGCGCACAGCGCGGGCATGGATAACCGAGCCGCCAAGATGGTCGGCAAGTTGGTCGTGGACATGGGCGTTGGTGCGGGTGGGTATCAGGCCTACCTCGGCAAGCGCGGCTTTCACGTGATTGGCATTGGCGACATGAACGACTGCCAAGGCATCGATGATTGGACGCTGGGTCGCGACTTCGACACCAACTGCCGCCTGAATACGCTGGACGGCATGCCACACGGCAACCAGAGCAGCGTGTCCCAGCAAAACAGCATCATGAACCAGGTGCTGCAGGCACTGATTACGTTCGAAGCCATGTACGCGGGTGAAGGCTGGGGCTACTTCCTAACCAAGGACGGCAAGGGCGTGCGTTGGTCGGACGTGGCATTCACCGGGTTTTCGCACGGCGCGCAGAGTGCGGCCTGCTTCGCGACGGAGCTGCGCGTGTGGCGCGTGGTTCCGCAATCTGGCCCGCGCGACAACACGTGCGGTAAAGGTCCCGCCAAGGGCCCGTATGACCCGAACAACCTGCCGTTCGATCCGAATTGCCCCGTCGCGCACATTGCTTCGTGGATCGACGCGCCGTCCGCCACGCCGATCGACCGTTACTGGGGTTTCACGGGCGGCATGGACGGCCAATTCGGCGACATCATGTTCACGATGCAGCGCATGAAGTTCGTGGGCGACTACGTGAACCTCGATACCGCGACCGCGCCGTACGGCGGCTCGCATCGCTTCTACTCCCTGGCCGCTGGCCATAGCGGCTTTCCGAACGGCTTCCCGATCGCCGCCATCAACCTCGCCTTCGACGTGGCGCCGGAGAACGCGAACCCGACGTTCTGACCCGAGAACTGCGCCGTTATTTAGTCCCGAACAGGCGGTCCCCGGCGTCACCCAGGCCGGGGATGATGTAGCCGTGCTCGTCCAGGCGCTCGTCAATGGACGCGGTCCACACCGGTACGTCTGGGTGGGCCTCTTGGAAATTGGCGAGGCCTTCGGGAGCGGCAAGCAGGCACACGAATTTGATCGAGCGCGGGTTGGCGGTCTTCACGCGGTCTACCGCGGCGACAGCGCTGTTGCCGGTCGCGAGCATTGGGTCCACGACGATCACGTCACGGTCTGACATCTCGTTCGGGAGCTTGAAGTAGTATTCGACTGCGCCCAGCGTTTCCGGATCGCGGTACAGCCCGATGTTGCCCACGCGGGCCGAGGGCAAAATGCGCAACATGCCTTCGACCATGCCCGTGCCGGCGCGCAGAATATTGAGCAGTACCACTTTTTTGCCGTCGATTTGCGGCGCTTGCATGGTGGCCAGCGGCGTCTCGATGGTCGTGTAGGTGAGCTTCAAATCCCGCGTTACCTCATACACGAGCAGCATGCTGATCTCGGTCAGCAGCGTGCGAAAGCCGCTCGTGCTGCGGTCCTTCTGGCGCAGCAGGCTGAGCTTGTGTTGAACCAGGGGGTGATCGACGACGGTGACGTTGTTCATGGGTTCGTGGGTTCGTTTTGCCGGGCTCAGAAGACCGTACCATCACTCTCGATCAGGAGCGGGGGGCTGCCGTCTGCGCGTTGCTCGAGCGCGATGGCGCGACCTGCGCGCCAGGTGCCGCCTTCGAGGATGCGCGCCAAGGGCAATTGCTCGGCCGTGACGCCGAGCTGAGTGCGGATCAGCGAGGCGGTGCGGTCCAGCAGCGCGAGCGTGAGCGCGCGCCATTCGATGACCAGATCCGAGCTCACGGCGTGCACGCGGGCGAGCGCGCTGGGATCGCGCAACGTGAGCACGCCGGCGTCGAAGAACAGGCCGCCATTGCGGTATTCGGCCAAGCCGGTGAGCTCGTCCGCGTCGGTGATGGTGAGGCCAGCGGCTTCCAATGGCTCGAACAGTGAATAACTGAGCCACTGCGAGAGCTTGTGGAAGGGCACGAAACCCGCGCGTGAGTGGCGCCACACGTCGCCCAAGCTGCCGCCCGCCAGACTTTGCCGGCCTTGCCAAATGGGGCCGAGCGCGTGCAGCACCGCACCCAGGATCGCGCCGGCCTCGATGTTGCCGTCGTCAGCGGCGCGCTTCAGCCGAATGCCGAGATTACCGAGGCGCGGCGACGCCGAGCCGAAGTATTCGGGCGCGCTCGCCACGACGTCACCCAGGCGGCGCAGCAACGCGGCACGGCCTTCCAAGCCGGTGAGCGGGTTGTCGGCACTGACCTGAAAGGCCGCGGCAAGCGACTCTGCCGTCAACGCGCGCAAGCCCGCGACGTCAGCGAGTGGCGCGTGCGAACCCCCTCCTCTGTCTCCTCCCAGAGCACCCTTCACGTACAGCTCGTAGCTGGCGACTGCCAGCCCCTCGGAGCGCGAGTACACGCCGCCATCCGCGCCGCGGAACTGCCAGGCACGCCCCGCGCCAGCGTCCAAGAGCACGCTCGTGATCACCAACTCGAAGCGCGCGGCAAGCTGTTCGTCTGCCGACAAATGCGCGATTTTCGCGTCGAATTCGCGCAGTCGCCCGACGCCACCGACGTCGAAATGCCGGTAGCGCCCATGATACGGAATGCGCGACAAGTCCGGATACGCTTGGCGCGTGATCGCGAGCACGCGCGTAGCGACCTCCGGCAAACGCGCTTCGTGTAACGCCCAGTGCTCGAGTTGCCCGCTCTGGGCCAACGCGAACACTCGCTCCGCACGCTCGCGAATCGCGAGCGGCGTCTGCAGGTATTCGTATTCCTGTTCTGCGGTCAGCGGAGGGGCAGTCACGCTCAGCCCCCTTCGTAGTCGCGCCCTTTGGGTTTCGCGAGCTCGTTGCCGTCCGGCACGGCGCCTTCCGTGAAATAGCCCGCGGCCATTTTGGCGTCCATCTCCACGCGCGCGTCCTCTGGGATCAACTCATCCGGGATCGCCACGCGCTCCAGGATCTCGATGCCCGCGCGCACCACGGCGTCGTGCTTCATGTTGCTCATCGACACGAAGCGATCGATTTTGGTGATGCCGAGCCAGTGCAGTACGTCCGGCATCAGCTCTTGGAAGCGCATGTCCTGCACGCCCGCCACGCACTCCGTGCGCGCGAAATATTGGTCGGCGCGGTCACCACCGGTTTGGCGTTTGCGCGCGTTATACACGAGGAATTTCGTCACTTCGCCGAGGGCGCGACCTTCCTTGCGGTTGTACACGATGACGCCGGAGCCGCCGGCTTGCGCCGTACGCACGCACTCTTCGATGCCGTGCGTCAGGTACGGCCGACAGGTGCAGATGTCGGAGCCGAACACGTCCGAGCCGTTGCACTCATCATGCACGCGCACGGCGAGGGGCTTGTGTGGATCAGAAATGCCCGAGACGTCACCGAACATGTATACGGTGGCGCCGCCGATGGGCGGCATGAACACCTCCAGATCATTGCGCGTCACGAGCTCCGGGAACATGCCGGCCGTGTGCTCGAACAACGTGCGCCGTAAATCCGACTCGTCACAGCCAAAGCGCGCAGCCACGCCTGGCAGGTACCAAACCGGTTCGAGCGCCGCCTTGACCACCATTACCGAGCCACCCGGTTTCAGGATGTGCCCGTCGACCTTGAGTCGGCCCGCGGCGATCGCTTCTTCGAGCTCCGGCAACTGAATGTGCGCGCGCGTTACGGCCATTGTCGGCCGAATGTCGTAACCTTGCTCGTAGTAGGGCTTGAAGACCTCACTCACGAGCGCGCCGAATGGATCGAGCGATACGATCTTGGTCGGGTCGAACCAGCTGGGAAAAGGCCCGATTACGTGGGTGGGCGAGGTATTGGTGAGGTCCGGTTTGCGCAGCGGGTCGAGCGCGCCGGCAGCCACCGCAACTGCGCGATACACCGAGTAGCTACCGGCGTGCGTGCCAATCACGTTGCGTTGCGCGGTGTTGGTCACCGTGCCGATCAGCGGCCCGCGCGTCATTGGATCTTGCGCGCCCCACACCACGGGGATGGGTTTCGGTCCGGGGCCGCCCGGATGCGACGTCAGTTGAATTGCCTTAGGGCGTTTGTGAGCCGTTTTAGCGGTCATTGCTCGAGCCTCGTCACGACATCCACGTAGCGTCTTCGGACAGCGCCCATTTGCTGGTGATCTTTTTCAGGTTGCTCCACAGCTCCACACCGGCCGGCCCCGTCATGTCACCTTGCCCGAACTTGGAGTCTTTGGTGCCGCCGAAGGAGAACGGCTCGCGCGGTACGGGCACGCCAATGTTCACGCCCACCATGCCGCTGGTGGCGCGCTCGGCGACGTAGCTGCCCACGGCGCCACTCTGTGTGAAAATGCTGGTCGCATTGCCGTACGGGCTGAGCCGTTCGAGCGCCAACGCTTCGTCCAAGGTTTTTACGTGAATTACCGACAAAAGCGGGCCAAATAGCTCTAGCTGGGCGCTTTGCATGTCCGGGGTCACGTGGTCGATCACGCTGGGCGAGAGCCAATTGCCGGCTTCACAACCCGCAGGAACGGTGCGCGTGCGGCCGTCCAATAGGATCTTCGCGCCCTCTTGCTCGGCCTTCGCCAAGCCGGAGCTCAAGCGCTGATAGGCGGCTTGGTCGATCAGCGCGCCCATGTCTTTGCCGAGCTGAATGCGGCTGGCTGCGGCCACGACTTTGTCCACGAAGCGCTCCGCTTCGCCGACCACGACCATCACACTGCCCGCCATGCAGCGTTGACCCGCGCAGCCGGTGAATGAATCCACGATCGACTTCACGGTGATGGCTTCGTTGGCGTCTGGCGCGACAATCATGTGATTCTTGGCGCCGCCCAAGCACAACGCGCGCTTGCCGAGCGCGGTTGCTCGTGCGTGCACCGCGCGTGCGGCAGGCGTGGAGCCCACGAAGCCCACCGCGCGCACTTCCGGATGATCGATCAACGCCTCCACCGCGCGGCGGTCGCCTTGCAGCAGTGAAAACAGGCCCGGCGCGTAGCCGGCTTCCAACATCAGCGCGCCCATACGGCACGCGCTCAGCGGCACTTTTTCCGACGGTTTGAGGATGAACGCGTTGCCCAGCGTGATCGCGATCGGGAACATCCACATCGGGACCATGGCCGGGAAGTTGAACGGCGCGATGCCCGCCACGATGCCCAGCGGCTCACGTCGGTATTCGCAGGTCACGCCGCGTGACACTTCGAGCGCGCCACCGCGATCCAAGTTGGGCAAGCTCTGCGCGAACTCCACGACCTCCAAGCCGCGCAGTAGTCCAGCGCGCGCTTCGGCTTCGGTCTTGCCGGATTCGAGCGCGACCGTGGCAGACAGCTCATCCAGCGCTTGCGTGAGTAGCTCGTGAAAGCGAGCCATTGGGCGCACGCGCTCTTTGAGTGGCACCTTGGCCCACGCCGCTGCGGGCTCGCGCGCCGCGGCAACGATGGCAGCAACGTCTTCGGCCCCCGACAGCGCTACATCACCGATGATTTGTCCCGTCCAGGGACTCGTGATGTCCAGCGCTTCAGCGGTGCTCGACGCTCGCCATTCAGATCCTACGAGATTGCGTGCAGCGACTCGGCTTCGTTTGAAGTCCAAGCTCCCATTCTTTCCTGCCTGCACCGAAGAGTAAAGGTTTCGACCGGAACGACCGAGGCGGTAATGCCGCCACATACCGTGATTCCAACGGTGTGAATGGCACTCACAATTCCTGAGGATGGCACACAGTAATCCCGTTACGCGGACACGACCGGGGGATGTTGCAACGCGTGTGTGCCGGGTCGCTTCGTTGGGTCGTCTTGTTGGTCGCTTGCCTCACTGCGCTGGGCGCATGGGTGGGCTGCAGTCGCTACCAGGGGGTGGACGTAGCGGAGTCCAGCCTCGTTACTCCGAACGGGACAATTACCCAGGGCGCAGACGAAGCGCGTAGCAATTGGTTCCCGGATCAACCCGGACTGGATCCGTCGATCGTCGGTGGTCCGAACTTCAAGCGCCTGTTCAAGACCGCCCTGCCGCTGTCGGCCGGTGAGAAGGTTCTGGCGCAGCCGTTGGTCGTGAACGGCAAAGTCCTGATCGTGACCGAGCAGAACAATTTGTATCTGCTCGACGCGGTCACCGGCGCAATCACCAATTCGCGCGCGTTGGGCGCGGGCTATGACGCCTCCGGCGGGCTCGGCTGCGGCGACATTCAGCCCGCCGTCGGCATCACGGGCACACCAGTGGTCGATGCGAACACGAACACGGCTTACTTCTTCTCGAAGGCGGCGTCCGGCGCGTACTCGTTTCACGCCATCGACGCCAGCACCCTGGCGGAGAAGGGCGGCTTCCCGGTGAACATCACCGGTAACGCTCAGAATGATGGCAGCGTCGCGTTCGACTCGGTGCATGAGCACCAACGCCCGGGCATGTTGCTGCTGAACGGCGTCGTGTACGGCGCGTTCGCCGCTCACTGCGACATTGGCAACTACCGCGGCTGGATCATCGGCGTATCCACCGCAGGTGCGATCAAGACTCGCTTCACCACTGAAGCCAACACCACCGGCCACGGCGCGGGCATTTGGCAATCGGGCTCGGGTCTCGCATCCGACGGCGCCAATCAGATCCTATTCGCCACCGGTAACGGCTACACCAACAACTACGCCGGTCCGATCGCCAGCAACGCCCCTCCGTCCTACCTAGAAGAAGCGGTCGGGCGCGTTGCCGTGCAAGCCGATGGCACGCTGAAGGCGACGGATTGGTTCGCGCCCTTCAACGCCACGCACATGGGCGACGATGACTTGTCAGGCGGCGGCATCATCGCGTTGCCCTCGCAGTTCGGCACCGCAGCAGTCCCGCGCACGGCAGCAATCGTCGGCAAAGCCGGCCTATTTTACGTGCTCAACCGCGACAAGCTGGGCGGCTACCAGCAAGGCGCGGGCGGTTCGGATGACGTGCTCGCCACGATTAACCTAGGCGGCGGCACGTGGGGTCACCCCGCGGCGTGGCCGGGTGACGGCGGCTATGTCTTCGTGACCACGAACGGCGGCAGCGGTGGCTTGGGTTACCGCGTGCAGGTGCTCAAGTACGGCACCAACGGCGCGAACCCCACCTTCACGCTCGTGGGCACTGCGCAGACCGCGGGCGCGACCGATAACTTTGGCTCGTATTCCGGTTCGCCGATCGTGACCTCGAACGGCACGACCGCGGGCAGCGCCGTGGTTTGGGTGGTCGGCAACAGCGCGCAGTTGCGCGCGTACAAGCTGGCGAGCCCGAACCTGACGCGCATTTTTGCGGACTCCACGGGCAGCACCGCCAAGTTCCAAACGGTGGGCGTGGGTGCCGGCCGCGTGTACGTGGGCTCGGGTGATGGCAACGTGCTCGGCTACGGCGCGGGCACGGCCTCTGTGACTGCGGCGCCGCTCGACTTCGGCTCGGTCGTTGTCGGCCAGCAAAAGATACTCACGGCTACGATCACTGCGAACCAAGCGCTGACCATTCCAGCCGGTGGCCTCACCTCGTCCAATGGCGTGTTTACCCTCGGAATGTCGACGCCTGGGCTGCCCGCAACGCTCGCGGCGAACGCCAGCCTCACGGTCCCCGTTACCTTCAAGCCCACGGCTGCGGGCGCAGTGTCAGGCGCCATCAACGTCACCATTCAAGGGGGTGGTGGCGGCACGGTCGCGCTTTCGGGTGTTGGGCAGGTAAACACCGCTCAGCTCAACGTGACCCCCGCCATGCTCAGCTTTGGCGCGATCACTACGGGCACCACGAAGGCGCTCTCGGTCTCCATTCAGAACACGGGCAATCAAACGCTCACGTTCGCGACCTCCACCGCACCCGCCGCGCCATTCACCGTCAGCGGCGTACCGGCCAATGGCGCAACGCTGGCCGCGGGCGCATCCACCACGGCGACCGTCACCTTTGCACCGCTCGCGAACGGTACGTTCATGAGCAGCCTGGTGATCAACACCAACGGCGGCAGCGCGACCATTCCGCTTGCCGGCTCTGCTGGCTCAGCACCGCAAATGGTGATCACGCCGCTGGCTTTGAACTTCGGCACCATCAGCTCGGGCGCCTCGGTAACGCAAAGTTTCACCGTGAAAAACACGGGTGGTACGGATCTTCAGATCACCAAATCCAAACCGCCCGCGCTCGGTCAATTCATGGCCACGACCATGCTCGGTGAGGGCTCAGTGGTTGCGGCGGGGCAAACCCTGACTGAGACCGTGAAGTTCTCGGCCACGGCGGGCGGCACGTACAACGACGTTTGGGTCATCACCGGCAATGATTCT
>FSWQ01003808.1_pt1 | contig 13884 bp, 8 predicted proteins | sample 1637691 | NCBI WGS metagenome assembly FSWQ01 (sample SAMEA3914814, study PRJEB12502) | metagenome | biome: forest; material: soil | place: USA | collected 2011-09-16 | depth 0.1 m | reverse complement strand
GTCCACATCCCCGCCAGGAAGGCCACGCCGGCTGCGATCACCACGAGGGCGCCGAACATGGACAGGCTGGCCAGAAAGCGCGGGCGGATCAAATAGTCGATCGGGTCAGTCGCGCACATGCGCAGGGCGTCCACCTGCTCGGTGACGACCATCGAGCCGATCTCGGCGGCGATGCCGGCGCCGACGCGCGTGGCCAGCATCAGCGCGCAAATGCTGGCGGCCAGATCGCGCACCAAGAGCTGCAGGAAGGTGGCGCCCAAGAGCGATAGATCGGGCACCACGCGCTGGGTTTGCAGGCCACCCTGGTACACCAAGATCATGCCGATGAAGCCCATGACGATGCACAAGAAGATCAACGAGCGATTGCCGATCTCGTACATTTGCCTGAAATAGGCGGCGCGGTTTCGCTCCCCGCGCACCGAGTAGTACAGAGTCAGGACGAACACGCGGTACAGATCGCGCAGCGTGTCCAAGAACTCCAGAAACAGGCGTCCCAAGGCGCCCGCCAGTGGCGTGCGCGTGTTCCGCAGAGCCGCGGCCTCTAGCTGGGTCGTCATGACAGGGCGAATGACAGCAAATAGTCGAGCACGAAAATGCCGGCCGCGCTGGCCACGACCGTGGCATTGACCGAGCGTCCAACGCCGGGCGCGCCGCCCGTCGTCGCGAGCCCGTAGTGGCAGCTCGACAGTCCGATCACGACGCCGAACACGATGCTTTTTTCCAAACCATGCGCGACATCCCCGAAGCCGAGCAGACCCGTGGTCAGGCCGCGATAGAACACGGCTGGCTCGACCCCCAGAAAGCCAGCCCCGGCGTAAGCGGCACCCAGCAGCGCCAGCGCGTCAGAGAAAATCGTCGACAAAAAGAGGGTGATCACGATGGCCAGGAAGCGCGGGGCAACCAAAAATCCGATCGGATCGATGGCCAACGCACGCAGGGCGTCGATCTGCTCGGTGACGGCCATGGTGCCGAGCTCGGCGGTGTTATTGGCGCCGACTCGACCGTTGATCATCAGCGCCGTGAGCAGCGGCGCGATCTCGCGCAGCGTGCCGAACCCAGCGCCCCAGCCGAGCAGACCGTAAGCGCCATAGCGCTGCACGATGGGTGCCGCTTGGATCACCATGATGCCGCCCGTGAACAGCGCGGTCACGGTGACGATGGGCAGCGACTTGATGCCCATGCGGTACAAATTTCGCGAAAATTCCGCGCGATCGAAGTCGCGACGCAGCACGCGCCGGAGCACGTCTCCTAGCAGTACCCCGAAGCCGCCGATCAGCGACAGCCATTCAGTGACCTTCTGCACGAGGGCCGAAGGGGCGGGGCGCGCCCGCGAATTCGTCTCGGCTGACATGCGGCCCGAGTCTACAGCGGGCCGTCAGGCTTGCCGTGCACGAATTGGTCGACGCGTGGATCACTGGCGTTTTGGGCCTGTTCGGTGGTGCCTTCGAAGATGAGACGGCCGTTCAACATCATCCCGACGCGGTCGGTCACGGTGAGCAAGCGGTCGAGATCGCTCGAGACCATGATCACGGTGGAGCTCGCGGCGCGCTGCTCGGCGCGCAAAAGATCGAAGATCTTTTGGCTGGTCACCGGATCGAGACCCGCGGCAGGCTCGTCGTACAGCACGATCGGTGCGCGGGTTACCGTGGCGCGTGCCACGCCGACGCGCTTTTTTTGGCCGCCGCTCAAGCCCGCCGGTAGACGCGCCTCGAAGCCCGGCAAGTCGACCCGACCCAGGCGCTCGGAGACACGAGCGGCGATCTCGGTTTCCGGTAAATCGAACAAGCGGCGCAGCGGGAAGGCGATGTTTTCCGCGACCGTCATGAAATCGAACAAGGCGTTGTTCTGAAACAGCATGCCGATGCCTTTGCGGTACTCGTGCAGCTGCATGTCACCCATGGCCAGCACGTCTTTGCCGGCCACGCTGACTTTGCCCTGGTCCGGTCGCATTAGGCCGGTGATCATGCGCAGCAGCAGGCTCTTACCGGAAGCGCCGGGTCCGATCAGACCAAACAGGCAATTTTCCGGGACGTGCAGCTCGACGTCCGTGAGCACGGCACGGTCGAACGTCTTGCAGACACCCTCCAGATCGATCAACGCGTGGCCTGCGCCCCGTCTGCGCGTTGTTCGGCCAGGCTCGATTCAGCGCGCCGCGCGCGGCTCCAAAACAGGAGCAATGCGGCGAGTAAGCCCAGGTTCAGAATCACGGCGCCGCCCACGATGGACCGCAGGGGGAACACGGAGGCGCGGGTGACGGTGACCGGACCAAAACGCGAAAGCTCTCGCTCCGGCAGGCGAGCGCTTGCCGGAACCGGAGAAGCCACCACGGACACCTGAGCGGGGCTGAGGCCTGGCACTGCGCCGGCGACCAAGCGCTGAATGTCGACCACGGCGATCGGCGGAGCTGCCCCGCGATGGCGGAGCAATACCGATGCGGATGGGGACGCCTTCGACTCGCTCGGGGTGAGCGCGTCTTGAACGGGGATGGCCAGGTGCACGCGCACCGAGACCACGCCGTCCAGACTGCGCAGGGAGCGTTCGAGCTCGCCCGCCGTGCCGGCCACGAATTTCGCCTGTTCGGAGGCTTGACTGGGCACGATTGAGCCTTGTCCCATCGTCTCGAGCAGCCCCGGACTCGACGCGGGCGGCAGGCTCTCCGAGCTCAGGATCCCGGCCGCACTCGAGGCGTCGTCACGGGCGACGTTGATCCGCCAGCGCCCCTCGGCGTCCGGATCGCGCTCCTTGTCGGCCGCGACGCCGCTTTTCTCCAGGGCCACCACGGCGTGATTGGCGTCGCTCTCGTCGAGGCCGGCGGCGATCGGCACGTTGCAGCCCGCGATGAGTAATGCGCTCGCGGCCAACCAAAGCCGAGCACTCTTGCCGACCCGCTGTGCTCGTTTCATGACCTCGCTCCGCCCCTCGTACTGCAACTGGCCCGGCTTCAAAAGCTCGTGTGCGTCACGTCGAGCTTCGGGTTGCTCGGGAAAGACAAGCCGCGGACACCCGCCGCAATGCACGACGAGGCCCCCGGATTGCGCGGGCTCACGACCACTGTGACGCCCACTGCGCGGCCGTTCTGCACGGCCGCACAGATGTTGATTTTCGCCGAGTCCGACACGCCGCAATGCGCGAAATAGCTGCCGCGATTCAGGATGGCGGCGTACTGGTTACCGGTGATGTCGGCTTGGCCGCGCGGACCGCCGACGCTCATCTCCTCGACGTACGAAGCTTGCGCCGCTTCGCAGCTTTGCCCGCCGCCCAAGATCGGGAAGCCGCCGCTGTGCCCGACCACGCGCCCACCGCCGCCGCCTTTTTTGGCCTTGGTGTTGTTGAGGCCGGCATCCAGCTCGATGTTCGATTGCGAGTCCACTTGTACCGCGACTTCGTCGCTGCGATTGGCGCGCGCTTTGAGGAACCAAAGCCCCGCCACGAGCAGCAACGCGCCAACTCCCAAGACGCCGATCAAGGTTTTTCCCTTGGTGCTACGCGACTCTTGCACGACGACGCGTTCGATGGCCGCCTTTTCGGCGGTGATGTCGCGCGATAACCGAGCATTCTCGGCGAACGGCGCGAATTCGTCCCAGTCTTTGATCGCGCGTTCGTCTTGGCTGAGCGAATCACGCACCACGTCGATGTCCAGGAAGGTGTGGGTCGCGATCTGCTGCAGCAGCTCGACCGCGCTGAACGGGCCGTGGTCCATGCCGTCTTTGACGACGACGTAGCGGGCGCGACGATCGCTCTCGAGACGGGCCTTGAGCGACGCGAGTTCGCTCGTGGCATCACCCGCGATGCGACTGCGCGGAGCCTCGACCACGCCCAGACCGTACGGGCTATTGGCGCTCGGCACGGGCGGCAGCATGGACATCGAGACGTCGACGTCGAAGCTCTCGTCGTGATCCAAGTGCGAGGTGTCTGCCGGCGGCGGCGACGGGACGCTGCCGGCGGGCGCGAATTGGTGCAGCGCCTGCGCCAGCGCGTTCAAGTCGTCTGGACGATGCGCGGGATCGGAGACCAGCGCTTTGGCCAGCATCGCCTCGAATTCGGGGGCCAATCCCGGCACGACCTCGGTCGGGCGGCGCATGCCGGGACCGACACTCAAGCCCGTGAGCAGCTCATACAAGACGGCGCCGAGGGCGAATACGCTCGCCCGCGCCGCGCCGGGTGCGCCTGCGCGCTCTTCGGGCGCCATGCACGCTTTGTCGCGCGGTAGCAGCGGCGGTTTCTGCGCCAGCGCTAGCGATATTTGAAAAAAGCCTGTTTCGTCCTCGACCAAGCTCGAGGCATGCAGGTACAGCCGATGACCTGCGCGATGCAGCTCAGCCGCTTGAACGCAGAGCGGGACGATGACTCCGACGGCTTGCTTGAGGTTGAGCTGACTCCCGCGGGCACGGAGCTCTTCGAGTCGGGCGCGAAGTGTGCCGGGGACAACGGAGGCACCGATGGGGAGGGGCGTGACCAAGTGTTGAACGCTCGTCATTCAGGGCCGCGGATAGTACCAAAAATCCACGGAGCACGAACCACCACCTCGCTACAGCGCGGTTTCGTCGTCTCGCGCGGGGCCGCGCCAGGGATGGCGGCGCTTGCCGTAGCGACCATGTACGAACTTTCCCAATACTGGCGCGATGTTGGCCGCGATGTCGGCGTCCCATTCGCCTCCGTGGATGAAGTCACGTGGGTGGTTGTGCGCATCCAGAAGCACGAATCCCGGGATTTTTTCAGTGGGAATGCTCAGGCGTTCCAGCTCGACTTGGAATTCGTCGCGGTCGGCACGCACCAGGCGAACCTTGTTCAACGCCTTCTGCGTGGCCGGATCGGTGAGCGCTGCCGCGACGCCGTCACACGGCTTGCAGTTTGGAACGACCAGCCACAAGAGCAGGACCTCGCTGTTGGTCTCCGCGGCGTGACGTTGCTTGTCGACTTCGGTGCTGAAGTCGCCCGCGATGTCGGCGACGGTGATGGCACCCAGGGTCGTGAGCTGGCTGCCTTGCTCGCGGCTGGAGCGCGCGGAGGGAGGGCGAGCAGCAGTTTTCGGGTCACGCGGAACGGGGCTCGGGGCGGGGGTCTTGTAACTCGGAGCCTTGAATGCAGGCACTCCGTGAGGGGTGACGCGCGGGGCGGCTTGGGCCAAGTAGGTGATGGCCACTGCGGCTCCGATCACCGCGAACGAGAGATTCAGCACGCCGACCACGATGGCGGCCGTGGCGATGCCGCGTCCGGTTTCCCGTCCTTCGGAGCGAGCGATCTCGCTTCGCGCGATCAAACCGAGCGCGATCCCCAGCGCGCCGCCGATGCCCATGAAGCACGTGAACCCGGAGATGCTGGCGACGAGAGCAAAGACCGAAGTCCCGTTGGTCTTGACGGGACCGTGCGTGGTCCAAGGCGCGCCGAGCGGCGGGCTCTGCATCGTTCGAGTATAGCCCGCCGTTCGTCGACTTGGGGTATGCTCGCGCCTGGATGCGTTTCAGCGTATTTCCGGCCGTTGTCGTGATCTTCGTCGCCGCACGCGCCTCGGCGCAAAGCGCGGCCCCAAGCAATACGCCGCGTTCCGACCGCGCGCTCGGGGAGGGTGAGACCACCGGTAGCTCGATCACCGTGGGAGCGCACGAACACTTCGAGCGCGCACTCACCTGGTATCGGGCGGGCAAGTATCGCCAAGCGGTCGAGGAGCTCAACGCGGCACTGGATCGCGACCCGGGTGGCAAGGACCTCGTATTCAACCTGGCCCTCGTGCAGGAGAAGCTCGGTGATCTGGACGGTGCGATCCGCTCGCTCGGCCGCTTCCAGAGTCTGGAAAAGGATCCCGCAGAGCTCGAGCGTGCCGCGCAAGCGATCGAACGGTTACAAGGTGCTCAAGCCGAGTTCGCCGCAAATCGGCCTCACTCTCTGATGTTCGCGCCGCCTCCGGCGCCACCCACCCGCGTGCGGGGCAAACTCGATGCCTGGGTGATCGGCACGGGCGGGGTGGCGATCGCTTCGTTCGTCGTTGGCGCGGTGTTTGGGATCCGCGCGCTGCATTTGGATTCGCGCTCCGAGCAAGGGAGTGCCCGCGATGCCGCGATGGTCGCGGATTTTGCGTTTGCGACCAGCGTGCTCGCCGGTGCGGGCAGCTTGGGCCTGTATTTCGGGCGCTACGCCGACGCCGTGCCCGAGCGGCTCGCCTTGCCGTTGTTCGCGCTGCCGCGCCTAGCTGCTGCGGGCGTCGTGCTCCGGTACTGATGTCGGTGTGATGCCTACGCTGTCGACTCGCGCTCGCCGTAGCAGCGGGTCGATCGCCGCGTGGCCCTGACCGACGCCAGGAATTGTCTGCTTGCCAGGAGCATCCGGTTGCGCAATGTAAGGAGTGGAGCGCTTAGGTATTTTCTCACCGACGTGCTCCCAAGATGCCTGCCGTGGCCGCCGAAGCGACTGCTCCGCCATCGAGCCGCTCGATTGAGCGAGCTTGTCCTCGCTGTCGCAAGCCCCAATCGGCGTTTCCCAGTCTCGTGATCTCAGGGACCGAGCTGCCGCGTTGTCCGGATCACGGCCTGCCGTTCGTCGATTTGCGTGACGGCTCCGACCCACTGCTCGGCACGACGATCGCCGGCCGATTTACGATCCTCGGGCGCCTGGGGCGGGGGTCCATGGGCGCTGTGTACCGCGCTCGGCAAGAAGCGGTGGGCAGGGACGTCGCACTCAAGTTGGTGCGTCAAGATCGCGCGCACGATCCGGAGACCAAAGGCCGCTTCGAGCGTGAAGCCCGCGCAATCAGCGCGCTCGTGAGCCCGCACACGGTAACGGCCTTCGACTTCGGTGAGGCCGAAGATGGCTCGTGGTTCTTGGCCATGGAAATGCTCGAGGGCGAGACCGTGGGTGAGCGCCTGCGTCGAGTGGGGCGTTTGGAGTGGTACGACGCGCTGCGCTTCACGCGCGACGCGCTGAGATCGCTCGCCGAGGCACACAGCAAGGGCATCATTCACCGTGATTTGAAGCCCGACAACTTATTCTTGTCGCGCGTGCCGAGCAACGCGGGGGGCGAGCAAGAGCTGTGCAAAGTGCTCGATTTCGGCATCGCCAAGTGGTCCCGCGACGAGGACGCGACCAAGATCGATCAGCTCGAAACTCAAGCGGGAACCGTGTTCGGCACGCCCCGCTACATGTCTCCCGAGCAAGCCCAGGGTAGCGCCCTCGATCCGCGCAGTGACCTGTATTCACTGGGCGTGCTGCTTTATCAAATGCTCAGCGGCCGGGCCCCATTCGTCGACGACGACGCAGTGGTGGTCATGGCGCGTCACATCAAAGATCCGCCGCCGCGCTTCGTCACGATGGAACCCGAGGTGAAAGTTCCCGAGGCGGTGGAAGCGCTCGTGTGGCGCGTGCTGGCTAAGGCCCCGGTGGATCGTCCAGATAGCGCCGAGCAGATGATCGCAGAGCTGAACGCCGCGGAGGCGAGCGTGCGGGCGCTGGAAAGCGGGCCGCGCTCGAGCCTCATCGCCGAAGAAAAGGCCGCTGTTCGCTGGCGAGGCTGGGCCTCGGCCGCGGTGTTGGCTTGCGTCGCGCTACTGCTGTTGGCCGTACTCGGGTCGCGTCGCAGCGCGCGTCGCACGAGCGACGCTCCTCTCGACAGCGTCGTCGCCTCCCCGGCACAGGGTGACCGGCAAACACACTCCAGCCCTGAATCCGAATTGGCACCCCTTGCGAGTCTCAATACGGTGGAAAATTCCGCGCCGGCGCCCTCTGCGGAGCCGATACCGCTCACATCGGCCGCGCCGCTCGGCAAACGGGTCAGCCATCCGCACAATGCCGCGAAGCCCACGTTACAGAAGAAGGGCAACGAGCGTTACGGGCGCTTCGAGTAACCCTCGGGATTGCGCGTTGCAGGCCGTTCTTTCGGCGTGTTAGCGTCGCTGCAATACAATATGGACCCTCGTGAAATGGAGACGCTGGTTCAGCGTCTGGTCCAGAACCCGCACGACCAGGAAACGATCAACGTCGCCCACCAGGCGGGGCAGAGCGATCCCAAGTCGTATGCGATGCTACTGGAAAAGGTGGGCACCGCGACGAGCGATCCCGCGTTCGCGTGTCACTGGCTGACTGAAGCCGCCAACGTCTGGTCGACGACGTTGGGTGACGCGCACCGCGCCGCACGCGCCTTGATGATCGCGATCGATCGCGACCCGACGCAAGCGACGCCTGCGGATCGGCTCGCCGAGCTGTATCGCGAGAAGGGAGACATCAAAGCGCTCGCGGCTCTGCTCGAGCGGCGCGCGCGCGCGCTCGCGCAGCTTTCCACGCAAGAGCCCGAACTGCGCGGGCAGATCGCGGCGTTGCACGAAGAACTCGGCCAGCTTTGGCAGAACCCCCCGCTCGAGCAACCGAAGAAAGCGATCGAGAATTATCGGCGCGCGGTGGAGTTCGATTCCGCGAGTCAGTATTCGATCTACGCGCTGCGCGAGCTGTACAAGGCCGCCAGTCAGTGGACGGACGCAGTTCCGTACTTCGAATTGGAGCAAGCGCTCGTCAGCGATTCAGAGCGCAAGATCGCGCTCTATCAAGACGAAGGCGACGTGCGCAAGAACGCGCTCGATTTTTCGGGCGCGGCTCTCGCCTTCCGTCGCGCGCGCGAGCTCGAGGGTGGGCGCGACGCGACGCTCAAGCAGCAGCTCGGCAGCGTCACGCTCGAGCGTTTGCAAGCGGGACAACGCGTGCCCGAGCCGGAGCTCCGCGAGGCCGCGGGCTTGTTCATCGCGCTGGCCGAGGAATATCCGGGGGAGCACGGCCTATCGTACTCGATGTGCGCTTTGGAGCTGACTCCCGACGACGATCGCGCCGTGCAGCTCGCGATGTACTATGCCGAGCAGCTGAATCGCACGGCCGAGGTCGCGCCGCGCGCGGCCGCCTACCTGAAGGCAAAACCGGAAGGCGCGCTGGCAGGCATCGCGCGCAAGTTGATCAGCGATTCGATGGCGGCGGGCGGCGATGACGCTTTGCTCGACGCGCTCTCTCCACCGCCCAACGCCGACGACGCGGTCAAGGTGCAGGCGCTGGTGGAGATGGCTCAGGCGCTCGCGCGCAAGGTAAAGAAGAACGAAGCCGCCGCGAAGTTCCGCGAGGTCTTGGCGATCGAGCCGGCCAACGTCGAGGCCATCGGCTTCTTGGAGCCATTCCTCCGGCAGACCCGGAAATATCCCGATCTGCGGGACATTTTGCAGGCCGCAGGCACGGACCCCAACGCCGACATCGAGCAGCGCCAGAGCTGGCTGCGCGAAGTCGCCGGCTTGTGCGAGACGCAACTGCGCGACGCCGACGGCGCGATCGCGGCATTGAACGAGCTGCTCGTGCTCGACGCCGACGACGAACCCGCCCAAAGTCAGCTGAAGCGGCTACTCGAGAAGCAAGGGCGCTGGGACGAGCTTGCCGCATTGCTGGCCAACGAAGCCGAGCAAACGGTCGACGTGGAAGCGCGCATTTCGCTGGAGAAAGCCCAGGCCGTGCTGCACGAGCAAAAGCGAAAGGATCCCGTAGCGACCGGCGAAGCGTGGGCACGCATCGCGGCATTGGCGACCGGTGACGAAGCGGCGATCAGCAATGCCGTGCGCTTCTTCGAGCAAGGCGGGCGCCGTGATCTCGCGGTGACGGCAATCGCCGAGAACGTGGATGCGGTGACCGAGGCCACGTTGCGCGGTCCACTTTTGAAGAAGCTCGGTGAGTTGCGCGAAGCCAGCGCCGAGTCGCTGAGTGCGGGTGAGGCGTACGCGGAGGCCGCCGGTCTCTTGAAGAACGCGGAGCTCTGGGCGGCCGCCGAGCGTTGCTTTGCCGCGGCGGAGGCTTGGGATCAGGCGGCGACGGTAACGAACGAACGCGCGCAACTGGCGGAACCCGCGATCGAGAAGGCGGCCTTGTTCGCGACCGAAGCCAGCTACTTGTCGCGCGCGGGCGATGAAGCAAGTTCAGTGCTGCGGCTGGAACAAGCCACCGAACTCGACCCGCACAACGACGGCTACGCGGCGGACCTCGAGCAACGCTACGTCAGTGCCCAACAGAACCAAGAGCTGACCAGTTACTTGCTGCGCCGCGCGGACAAGCTGAGCGAAAAAGCGCAACGCTTCGCCCTTCGCAAACGAGCGGCTCGGCTGCAACGCGACGTGCTCTCCGATCCGGATGCGGCGCGCCAAACCTTGCAAGGGTTGCTGGCAGACGGTGACGACTTGGAGGCGCTGCAAACGCTCGCCGACGACGCCGAGCAGCGCGCCGAATTCAAAGAAGCGGTGGCGCTCTTGGAACGCGTGGAGCGCGCGACTTCGGAGCCCGCCGCGCAAGTCGCGGTGCTGATGCGCCAAGCCTCGGTGGTCGCCGAGGGGCTCGACGATTTTCCGAAGGCGATCGAGATTTACGAGCGCGTGCTCAAAGATTTCGACCCAAAGCACGACGAAGCGTTGGCCAAGATCGCGGACTTGTATCAGCGACTCGATGAGCCCAAGGGCGTGGCTGCGGCCTTGGAACGCCGGCTGAAGGTCGTCCAAGATCCGGCCGAGAAGCTCAAGGTCGCCGAGAATCTGGCGCAGCTGTACGAGGGCACTTTGGACGACGCGTCGTCCGCGATCGCCGCCCTCGATCTGATGCGCGAGCTCGATCCGGACGACTTGGACGTGGTGAGCCGGCTCGCGACTCTGTGCGAAAAGCTGGAAGATTGGCCGCGGGTCGCCAAGCACCTGACCGAGCTCATCGAATTCGAAGGCGACGAGCAAGAGATCAGCCGCATGACTCGTCGGATCGCCGAGATCCTGCACGACAAGGTGAAGAAGAGCGACGACGCGCTGGCGGTGCTGATGCAGATCGCAGACACGGGCGATGAACCGTGTCGTGAAGAATACGTGCGCCTCGGCGACTCCCTCGGTTGGAAGGGCGTCGTAGCGACGAAGTTGGTCGAATGGTATCTGGAGATGCCGGCGACTCCTGCGCGTAATGCCTCGCTGCGCGGTGCCTTCGAGCGCTTCGTCGAAGTGGGTCGCGATGCCGACGCCGCGCGCGTCGCCAAGGAGCTGGCTCGAACGCGCAGCGCCGATCCGGAAATCGCCGGAAGACTCGAGAAAATAGCGATCGAACTCAAGGACCTGGACGCGCTCGGTATCGCCCACGACCTGATGGTTCAGCCGCTCAGCGGTTCCGCGCGTGCCGAAGAGATGGTGCGCCAGGCCGAAGTGCTCGCCAAGACCGGCGTGGAAGCGGACGAAGCGATCCGTCACGGTGAGCAAGCGTTGAGCAGCGTTCCACCGAGTGAAGTCGAGCCACTGCTCGCGCGCCTGTCCAACCTCACCGACTCCGCGCCGCGCATCATCGAGATCTACGAACGCCAGGTCACGCGTAGCAAGGCGCCCAGCGACAAGCTCGCGGCCCTGGGTCGTGCGGCGAGCGTCGCGGCGCGCCTTGCGGCTTACGACAAAGCGCGCGCGTTCTTCGACCTGGCGCTCGGGGGGGCACTGCAGGACGACACGCTGAACGCGCTGGTCGCGGTCGCTCGCACCTCCGACGCTGCCCAAAATACCGACAAATTGCGGCGTACTTTGGCCGACGCGTTGGCCAACGGTGGCCAGGGTTCGCGTGATGGCGGTCGCACCCGCGGCGTCCTATTGGGGCGCGCCGCCGACCTCGCCTACGGGGAGCTGAAAGACACCGAGCTTGCCTTCACCTGGCTGGGAGATGCCATCGTCAGCCATGTCGATGATGAATCGCTCGACGCGCTCGAGCGATTGGCCGACAGCGTGGGCGAGCCGCGTCGAGCCGAGGTCGTGCTGACACGCGCGCTGGAAGAAGTGTTCGATGGCCCACTCGTGCGCAAGCTGCTCGCTCGCCGCGCCGGACTGCGTCGTGCGAAGCTGTCGGACGCGCCCGGGGCGGCCGCCGATCTGAAGCGCCTTCACGATCTCTCGCCGTCCGATACGGCGGTGATGGATCAGCTGTCCGTGTTGTACGTGGAGCTCGAAGACTACCGCGGCATGGTTCAGCTCTACGAAGACCAAATCCTGCGCGGCAAAGATCCGGCGGCCCGCGCGGAGTTGGCTCGTAAAGTGGCCAAGCTGTGGGAGGAAAAGCTCAGCGATCCGCGGGAAGCCGCCGACGCCTGGCGCCGCGTCCTGCGCATGAAAGCCGGCGATCCGGAGGCGATCGAGGGCCTGGAGCGCGCCAAGAGCAACATGCTCAAACGCACGAGCAGCGAGTCGGAGGCGGAGGCGCGACCGCCTGTCGCGGAGCCGGTTGCGGTAGCGGCTCCCGTTACGCCGGCCGTTCCTGCTCCGCCCGCCGCCAGCGCTGCCACGGCCAAGCCTGGCAAACCGGATAAGAAATCAAAAACCGGCAGCGCGACGGCTGAAGTCGGCAGCGAATCGACCCCGACTGCCGAAGCGTCGCCCAGTGAGGCGGACGCCAAAGCCGAAGCCGACGAGATCGCTGAAGGCGGTCCCGCCACAGGCGATGTCGAAGCGCCAACCGCGGCGGTTGCAGCCGCTGGCGACGAAGCCGCCCCAAAGCCGCCGGTTGCCGAGCCAAGCCCTGGTGCGGACGTCGCAGCGGCTCCGTCAACTGAGGCTGCGAACGCGGACGCGCCCGCTGCAGAGACGGAGGCCGACGCGAAAGCCGAAGCCGACGAAGTCGCCGAAGGTGGACCGGCCGATGGCGCGCTGCCAACGAGCGAAGACGTGGATCTGGAAGGCACGGGCGGCGCTGAGCTGGACAACGACCGCGAGGTCGATGTGCCGCCTGCGCCGCCGTCGCAGCCCTCACGTTTTACCCCTCCGCCGTTACCGCCGAGCGCCGCATCGGCTTCGCCAGAGTCGTTCGGGCTCAACGGCGCGACTGCGAGTCCTGAAGAAGAGGAGTCGGCTCGCGGCTCTTTACCGCCGTCACCCGGGCGACCCCCGAAGCCGGGACGCCGTCCGGCGCCTCCGCCCCCCCCGTCTACCCGGCCGCCTCAGCCGCCACCGCGCGCGGGTGGCCCCACGGGAGCGAAGCCTGCGGCTAGTCTGGGCCGGCCCGTACCGCCTCCGCCGCCCGCGGGCGCACGAGGAGTTGTGAAGCCGCCGCCGCCGCCGGTTTCTCGCCCACCAGAGCCAGACGATGGGGGCGACGACGACGAACTCACGGTGGACGAAGACGAGCTGATGGACGACAAACTGTAACGGGCGGGCGCTCGCTCAATCGGACACGGGCTCGCCGATCACGAGTCGCCCTGCGTCGGCATCGAGCTGTGCGTCGATGCCGAGTGGCACGAACTCGTTGTAACGTCCGTGCCCAACGCCGAGCCCGCTCACCACCGGCACGCCGAGCCCGCTCAAACGCTCTTCGAGTACGGCTCGCAGCGAGACCCGATGTGAATCGGGACAATCGGTGAACTCGCCCACGACGACCGCCGAGATGCGGTCGAGCGCGCCACTCGCCAGCAATGCGCTCAGCATGCGATCCACCCGGTACGACGATTCGCTGACGTCTTCGATCACCAGGATCGCTCCCGATGGAAGTTTGAGGCGATGTGCTGCTTGGCACGTGAAGAGCAAGCTCAGATTGCCGCCCGCAAGCGGTCCACGCGCGACGCCCGAGCGCAACGTGGAGAGCCCCTCGTGCACCGTGCCCGCCGTGGGCGCTTCGAGCGCGCGAATGAAGCGCCGCCTTGTCCAGTCGTCGCTGCGACCGAGCGCGGCCGCATTAGGACCGTGGATCGTGGCGATGCCGAGCGCCGCGGCCTCGACGTGTAAGGCGGTAATGTCAGAAAATCCGACGATCCATTTCGGATGTCGCAAGAGCGCGCCATAGTCGGCAAGGTGGGCGATGCGCGTCAGGCCGTAGCCGCCGCGCGCCGCAACGATGGCGCCGAGGTTGGGGTCGGCCAAGGCCCGGTCTAGCTCGGCGAGGCGC
>FSWQ01000866.1_pt1 | contig 13886 bp, 12 predicted proteins | sample 1637691 | NCBI WGS metagenome assembly FSWQ01 (sample SAMEA3914814, study PRJEB12502) | metagenome | biome: forest; material: soil | place: USA | collected 2011-09-16 | depth 0.1 m | reverse complement strand
GTACAAAAACAACCGGTTATCGACGGCCAATAAGTGCGACGGCGTGCGCACGTCGACGCGCACTTCCGGATGCTCGGCGATGTCGAACGCTACGTAGAATGGAGACCATGAGCGCCCCTCGTCGCGGCTGGAGGTGACGCGTACGATGTCTTTTGCGGTCACGGCGAGGACGGTCGTGCCGTGCACGCGCGCTATGTCTAGCGTTTGCTCGTATAGGGTCGGCAAGGCATCCGCGCGCGGGCCTGGCAGGACGCTGCAGCGGCCGGCAAACGGGCACGTGTATAGGTCCGTGATCTTGGCGCCCTGAGCGCGCAGCAGCACGACGAACGCGCGCTCGTCGCAGGCGGCAGCGAGCACGGTGCTGGTTTGCGGTGCCAGTTGCGTCGCGTGCGCTGTGCCGTCGAGCTCCAGCGAGCTGACTTCGAGCACGTCGTGGTCGGCGCTCAGCCCGACTTCATAGGCGCGACCGTCGCCCGTCGGACAGCGCTCCGCGAAGTCGCTCGAGGGTGTCATGACCGGGCGCCAAGTGAGGCCATTGTCGGTGCTCTTGTGCGTGGACAAGTGCGCGCCTTTTCCGAATGCGAGCCACAGCCCATCTTGCGTGCGCTTCACGCTGCGATACACGCCGCGCCACGCCGGAATACCGCGCCCCACTCCGGGCGGCGGCAACGCGACCGGGTGGATCGCTTCGTAAGCGCCCAGCGACGGCTTCACCAACGCGGTGTAGCCACGCACGAACGGCCAGGCCGAATGCGCAGCGCTGACCAGCGGCTCGCTCGTGACCGCGAGCGACGACGCGCTCTCGGTGCCAGAGAGCCCGAATTCACTGAAGCTCGCCGCGCTCAACTCATGCTTACGCGCAATCTCCGGAGAGCCCGTGATGGCAAGCGCGTGCTTGGAGCACTTCTCGAACGGTCGCTCCGTGGACGATGCCGCCACGATACGACGATGCACCAGGCGCGCGTACTCGGGCGGGTTGTCTCGAAACAGCGCGGGCCCCGTCGGCCCTGCCATGCACACGGCATAGTCAGCAACGGTAGTGGCGAGCGTGTGCACACGGTAACCAGCGAGCGCCCGCGGCACGAGCGAACACAGAGCCCAAGCAACGAGGCCTAGGATCAATAGGCTACGGATGCGGATCGGAGGACGGGGGAAGGCTGGGGCCTGGGCAGCCGGGGCGAGGGCCATGGTGCGCAGATTCAGCAAATTCAGTCACTTGGGCCAAGTTTCGACGCTAGCGGGTAGAGGGGGGAAGAGGGTGAAGAGGGTGGTCGCATCCTGGTAGGGGCCTCGGCGATCTCGGGTTTGGGCTTCGTTTTCAGTGCGCTCCGGTGCTCACGCACAGGCAGTGCGCTCCGCTCCGGTGCTCCTGAAAGCCTCGCCTAAACCCGAGCTTGCCGGGCGGTGCTGGGCTTTCCCGGAGGGAGAGGAGGGAGAGGAGGGAGAGGAGGGAGAGGAGATGAAGAAGAAAGACCCTAGGCTCGATCACTTGACTGGTAGCTGACAGACGCGGTTCAGGCACACGGGCGGGAGTGGCGCGGCGCATTTCGCGGTTTGTGGTTCGGGGCAATTCACGCACTGGGTTTTGGCTGCGTTGTCGAGGTTGCTGGTCCAGTTGTTGACGTTCGACGCGAGGATGGCGCCGAAGTCACAGCCGCCTTCGCAGCGATTGCTGGGCCCGAGAGCGACGCAGTCTTGGTCGACGCTGCAACCTGACGAATACTTCTCGAGCATTGCCGCGCGAGCCGTTGCGTACGCCATCTGACCGCTTTCGCAGCTGGGCGTGGTGGGCATATCCGGCTCGCAGCTCGGGCAGCACACGTTGGAGTGCATGACCGCGTGCGAGCCCGGACCGCACGCTTGGCACGGCTCCGTGCAGGTGGACTGGCAGGTCTCGCAGCACTCTCCGGGCAGTGCCACCGGAGCGGTGTTGACCGGACAGACGATGTTCGGGCAATTCACGGTTCCGCATGTATCTGGCGCACCGGCTGCACCAGCACCGCTCGTTCCAGAGTCAGCACCAGCTACCGCGCTCGAACCAGCCGAGCCCGCTGCCCCTGAGGAGCCATTGCCGTCAGAGGCGGAGCGACCACCGCACGCGCTTGCGAGCCAGGCGCCCAGCACCAATGCACAACCCGCAGCCTTCAGCATGCGGGCGATGTTAGCTCAACAACGCCCGCTGCTGGGATAGGTGAGGAGCAGGGTTCGGCTCAAAAGGGCCAAACCCAGCACGTCTCAGCCCATCGTACGCGGAATCTCGTCCGTCTTCAGGCGCTTGCGGCGACGGCGAGCGGCCTCGCTCTGCTTCTTGCGCTTCTTGATGGACGGCTTCATGTAGTGGCGGCGGCGCTTCAGCTCACGCAGAATGCCCTCCGCAGCCATTTTGCGCTTGAGGTGCTTGATCGCACGCTCAATGCCTTTGTCGCCGACTTGGACCTCGAGAGGCCTGCACTGAACCGATTCGCTAGTGTTCGCCAAGGGACCGCGGGTATGACAGACCCCGGCGGCCTTGGCAAGCCCCGATCCACTGAACAGAACAAGCCATTTTCAGAATTCCGGCCATGGAACCACGCTTTCGACCCACTGCCATCAAGGCACCCCACGGTGCCCGCGTCTTCGAAGTCACCTGGGCGGACGGCCCGCGGATGGCGTATCCCCATGAAATCTTGAGAGGTTATTGCCCGTGTGCCGGGTGCCAAGGGCACTCCGGGTCGATCAAATTTCAAGACGGCGGCAACGAAGAGCTGCGCGAGATTGAGCGGGTCGGCAACTACGCCCTCTCCTTTACCTGGGGCGACAGCCACAGCTCGGGCATCTACAGCTTCCGCTACCTGCGCCTGCTCGGGGAAATGCTGGAAGCCCAAGGCGCTGACGCCGTGAAAGCGCTCGGCGAGCTACCCCGCACTTGAGCGAGCGCATCGCAGTCGTCAGCACGTCTTACCCGCGCGAGCCCGGCGACGCCGCGGGGCACTTCGTGGCCGCAGAAGTGAAACGCGCCGTGCAGGCGGGCCATGAGGTGCACGTGTTCGCGCCCGGCATCGGGGCAAGCAACGCTCACGGAGCGCACGTGCACTGGCTGCCAGATGGCGGCGCGTTCGGCTGGCCTGGCGCGCTGACGCGCTTGAAGGAAGATCCAAAGCGCGTGCTCGGCGCGGCGGCGTTCACGGGGCGCGCGGTCAGCGCGTTGCGTGCGGCGGGCTCCTTCACGAGCGTGCACGCACATTTCTTGGTGCCGTGCGCGTGGCCCATCGCAACGCTCACAGGTGGCACCAGCGCTCTCACGCTGATCGGCCATGGCTCGGATGTGCGCCTGTTCTGCGCGCTGCCCGCACCGCTACGCGCACACATCGCGCGCACCTGGTTGGCTCGCGCGGCGCAAATCCGAGTGACGAGTCATGAGCTCCTGGATTTATTGGGGCGCTCGAATCCCGAGCTGCGCACGGCGCTGCGCGTAGCAGCGAGTCCTGTCGACGTAGCCGGCGCGCCGAGTCGCGCGGAAGCCCGCCGCGCACTGGGCTGGGACGAGCGACCACGCGCGCTCATCGTGGGCCGCCTGATCCCCGCCAAGCGCGTCGCAGCAGCGCTAGCAGCCGTGGAACTGCTGGGCGACGTGCTGGCCGTCGTCGTTGGAGACGGTCCCGAATTGAGCGCACTCCGTGCGCGTTTTCCGGCCGTTCAGTTCACGGGGCGACTGGCACGCCCCGAAGCGCTTCGCTACATCGCCGCGGCGGACGTCCTGCTCAGCGCCTCCACGGAAGAAGGCGCGCCGAGCGTGGTGCGCGAAGCGCGCGCGCTCGGCGTCCGCGTGGTCGCGCGAGAAGCCGGGGATCTCGCGCAGTGGGCGGCGCGCGATGCGGGGCTACTGCTGATACGAGGCTAAAACGAAGCAAGCCGCCGAAGGCTGTGCCGATGCGCGCCGTGACGCTTGACCATCAATAAAATCCCAGGCCGCGCTACGTCAACCAGCCCGAGCGCATCGCGATAGCCACGGCCTCGGCCTTGGAGGCCGCGTGCAGCTTCCGATAAGTACTTCTGACGTGCGTGCGCACCGTGTCCAGCGACATGCCGAGCGCGGTTCCTGATTCGGAATAGGACAGGCCGCGCGAGAGCATCTGTAAGACCGCCAGCTCACGCTCGGTCGGGCGGGGTTGCTCGACGGCAGCGCTGGCGTCGGGCTCCGTGCTTGGCGGCAGCTCCGTAGGCTCCGAGCTCGGACGCTCCGCGCGTGCTTCGTGAAAGCTCGCGATCACTCGCCGAGCGATGCTTGCTGACATCGGCGGGGCACCGCTGCTGAGCTGCTCGAGGACTTCAGCGAGCCTGCCGAGCGCGTCATTTTTCAACACGTAGCCGCTGGCACCGGCTTTTAGCGCGCCGAACACGAAATCATCTTGTGCTCGCCCGGTGAGCGCCACGACTTGCATCGCCTGCCCCCTGGCTTTCAGCGCTGCGATCGCGCCGAACGAATCCTCACCCGGTAGGTTCAGATCCATGAGCACGAGCTCCGGGAAGCCGGGCTGCTGAGCAGCCGTGAGCGCCGCGCGCGCCGTCGAAAAGTGCACGCAAGCCCAGCCTGCTGCTGTGAGCTCCTCGGCGCAGGCCAGCGCGCACTCCTGGTCGTCCTCGACTATGGCCACGCGCCGCGTCCGCTCGTTCTCCACCGAGAACGAGCATTAGCGACCCGCGGCGACACCGCAAGCCCAAGCGCGACCGGCCATTGGGCCGCGCTTGGTGCGGGACACTGTGCCTCAGAGCGACGCGACGCGAGAGCCGTTGAACTGCAGCGCAACGGCCTTGCCGTGCAGCGCCGGAATGACCTGCTCCACGAACAAGCGATTCATCTCGAGTGCTTGCTCGCCCTCGGTTTGCCCGACCAGGATGCCATCGGTGATGTAGATGATGCGCCCTGAATTCTCGGTGATGCGCATCGTGTAGTACTGCTCCCAGTGCTGATCGAAGTAGCCCAGGAACGCGTGATGCGTGTTGTTGCCGAACGAGATCTGAATCGTCGCGTCTTCACCCGCAACGACGAAGCGAATGCCCGTCTGTGACATGACCTTGGCGCGGAACACGTCCAGGTTGATGCCACCGTTGTACGTCGCGTCTTTGTCGTTACTGACGACGCCGGGCTGATACGTCGAAGCGACGCGCACTTTGACGATGCTCGCGGTGGTGCGCGGCTCGATGGTGTGAAAGCTCATCGTGGAAGACGCGCAAGCCGGCAAAGCTGCCACGAGCGCGAGGATCAAAAGCTTGTTCATCATTTTTCCTACAGCAGGAGGCCGGCAACTTCGCCGAGAGTCGCGGACAATTCCGTCTTCAAATCACCGCCGGAAAGCGCCTTGATGTAGACGATCTCGCCGCTCGCCGCGGTGACGGAGAACGAGTACGTCGCCGGGTAACTATTGGACGACGGCGCGTACAGCTTGGAGCTCGTGTTGACCGAGAAAACGTAGTCGAAATCGCGGCTCTGAGGCGCAGCCTCTGACGCCGCGGGCGCAGCAGGCGGCGCTGCTTCAGGAGCTGCCGCCGGCACGCTCGGTACTGCGCTAGCGGCGGGTGCTGCGCCGGCGGGCGCTGCGAACGCATTGGAGCGCAGCATGGCCGAGCTCGAGTGCGGCGCTGCTTCCAGCTCCGAGAGCGCGACCTTCGGCTTCGTCGTCTCCTTGGGCAGCTCATGACCGGCGATCACGAATTTTCCGTTCTTCATGACCTCGATCGCGAGCACGTCACTCACGAGGGAACCTTCACCGACGACGACGCGGTTACCCTTGGCCTTGAACTGGGAAATGTTGGGCTCGACGAACTTGACGTTGAGCGCCGGCATGCCGCACGCGCTCACGCCAAGCAACAACGCCACCGCTGTGCTGCGAATCATCCGGTTCATGCTTTCCCCGCGGTAAAGTCGGCCAAGTTCTGGCGAATGAAGGCGCGAAACTGCTCGTGCGTTTCTTCCTCTTCGAAGCGAAAGTAGACCTTGCTGTAGATCAGCGCGTCGGATTTTCCGTCGTAAACATTGAACGTCACGGCGAACTGATCCTCGCTCACGCTCACGGCGTAGTCGGCCTGCGAGCGGTCGATGGTGAACCCCGAGGCCTTGAGCTCGGCCACGAGCAAGTCGTGATCGCAGTCCACGGTCTTGATCCACACCTTCTTGGAGGCCCGAACCTTCGAGGCAGCGATCTCGTTCGAATACGAGTCGTAAAGGAACGTTTTTTGCGTACTGCAGGCGGATAGCGCCCCCACCATGAGGCAACTGAGCAACGCTACTTTCGAGTATCTGGTCATGCTTTCCCCTGATGCCGCCGGAGGCAGGCTCGAGTAATTGCGGAACGTTTCGCACGGTCTTGCGTGCGTCCGCCATCACATGAACATGCGATGCCGAACGATTCCGGGTTAGGCTGGAGGGCTGCGACCGGAGTCGCGCTTCATGAGTGAGATCCACGACTACCCGCAAGGCACCCCGCTCGACGTCGACCCGGTGTTGATTGAGCTCGACCAAAGTCCGTCGTCGTTTCTGATCACGGCAACAACGTCGTTTGCGCTCGCTGGGTTCGCGCTTTCGCCGCTGGGGCGGCGCTGGTTCGGCGTCGAGCCACTGCCGTTGATCACGTTCACGGTGCTGCACGCCGCGCTGTACGCGCATGGCGTGTGGGTGCTGGGCCCGGGCGCCCAATCCGGCCCGCGTTGGAAACGCCGTGCGCTGGCCATCTTGGTGACCGCGGCGGTGGCCGCCGCATATGGCGCCTGCAGCGCGAGCCCGGCTTCGCCGGCATATGCCGTGTTGATTGCCGGAGCCATGGTCTTTGGCCAGACCGCGCCGGGCAACGTGCTCTTGGCCGCCGCCCTCGTGCTCATCCCGGTTGCCGAGCGAGCGGTGTTCGTGCGCTCGGCAAGTGCTGCGTCGCTAGGTATTGCCGCGGCCGCGGGCGCCGCCGCTGCGCTGATGTATGGGGCGGTTTCGGCCCGTTCCGCGCGGCTGCTCCGGCTGCGCACGCAGGTCGCGTCCACGAGCGCGCTGACTGATCTCGCGGCCTCGCGCCAGGCGCAGCTCAAGGTCGCCATGTCGCTACACGACGGCCTTTCCGGCGCGCTGTTCGCCGCCCGCCGTCGCGCGACGAACACCGATAGCGCGGAGCAAGTGGTGCAAGTCGGGCGCAACTTGCTGCTCCGAGCCTATGAGGCCGTCCGTGTCGATCACGGGAGCGCGGCTCCCGAGCTCGAAGCCGAGTTGCAGGGCGTTGCTGCAGCGCTCGGCGTGCGCGGCGGTATCACGGTGCACGGCTCACCGGGCACGCTGTCCAGTGACGAGCTCGGGGACGTACGGGACATCGCGCTCGAAGCAATCGCCAACGCCGCGCGCCACGAGGTCGCGCAGCTCCAGTTGCGTGTATCCATCAGCGGCACCGAAGTGAGCATCGCGTCGCAGACGCTCCGCGCCTCGAACACCGAGCCAGGTACCGGACGCGGCTTTCGTAACATTTTACTGCGCGCAAAAAGCCGCGGCGGTGACGCAACATGGGGCGGAAACGCCGCGAAATTCGAGTCCAACGTGCACTGGCCCGCGGGCGAGGTGTTTCGTGCCCTGCCGCCTGGGCGCTTGGCCCTAGAGCTCGCAGCGGCCGCGACGTTTGCGGTCGCGCTCGGCGTGCTCAACCACAGCCTGCAAGCGCTGGTCGCGCCCGCGATCGCCCTGGTCTTCGGCTGGTACGTTTGCCTGCAAGCCGGGCAACGCCTGGAGCGTGCTCAGGGCGAGCTCAGCGGTGCGAGAGCACAACGCCGCGCCGCCGAGCAAACGCCCGTCCTACACGCCGTTGATTCCTTCCTCGCCTCGCCACTGACTCAATTAGAGCAAGCCGCCAGCGCAGCGGACGTAGCTCGCATTCGCGGCGCCCTAGCTGACCTCGCGCAAGCTCTCGGCGACATCATGTGGGCACTCGAATGGCGCCCCGAACCAACGCTCGAAGGCGAGCGTCCCGCACGCGAAAACAGCGAGCAACCGAACCTGCTCAGCTTGCTCGCGGAACGGCAAGCCGAGCGAGCCGCCTCTTAACCTTCCGAGTGAACGCGGGGCAACAGCTCCACGAAGTTGCACGGCTTGGTGCGCGAATCGAGCTGCGGCAAAATGATCTTTTCCAGCGCCAGGCGCACGGCGCCCGTGGAACCCGGCAACATGAACACCAGCGTGGTGCCGCACAGGCCCGCCTCGGCGCGCGACTGAATCGTGGCCGCGCCGATGTCTGCGTAGCTCAGCCAGCGAAACAGCTCCCCGAAGCCAGGAATGGGTTTGGTGACCAGCGGTCCGAACGCTTCGGGCGTTACGTCACGCTGGGTGATGCCGGTCCCGCCCGTGCTGATCACGACGTCGATCGCGGGATCATCGATGCCCGCGGAGAACGCGCCGCGAATGGTATCCAGATCATCCTTCACGATGCGGCGTTGGCCAATCATGTGGCCGGCCGCCAAGAGCTGCTCCATGAGCAGGCCGCCGCTCTTGTCCGTGTCGAGCGTGCGCGTGTCACTCACCGTAATGATCGCAATTCGCAGCGGAGTCGGCACCAGATCCATGGCCCAAACCCTAGCGCGTTTTTTCGACGCGCGTGTATGCTCGCCCCGTGCAGCGCACCGCGACACTCCTGCTCTTCTCGCTACTCCCCCTAGCCTGCACGCACCCCGAGCCCGTCCCCAGCCCGCCTACCCTCGCCTCTTCTACCCCTCCCCCGGTGCCCGTGCCCGCAAACGTGCCCGTGCCCGTGCCCGCGCCTGCTCCCTCCTCGTCTTCTTCCTCTCGCTCTCCCTCCCGCCCCCCATTATCCGTCCAAGGCGGCCCGAACGCCGTGCGCGCTGAATTCGGCGCCGTCACCAGCGTCGAGCCCAACGCCACGCGCGCCGGCATCGCGATCCTCGAGCACGGCGGCAACGCGATGGACGCCGCGGTCGCCGTCGCTTACGCGCTCGCCGTCACGCACCCGAGCGCCGGTAACCTGGGCGGCGGCGGGTTCCTGCTGGTCCGCCCCAAGGGCGGGCCGACTGCGGCTTTGGATTTTCGCGAAACCGCGCCGGCAGCGCTCACGCGCGCGCAATTCGAAGCGATGGAAAAGAGCAGCGGCAGCGGGCCCGTGTCCGTGGGTGTGCCGGGCAGCGTCGCGGGCCTGGAGCTGGCCCATGACCGCTTCGGCAAGCTGCCACGCGCGACCGTGCTGGCACCGGCCATTGCGCTTGCGCAAGGCCACACCCTTGGCGCGCATCAGGCCGCGCTACTCGCGGGCAGCTTTCACTCGCTGACACATGACCCGGCCGCGCGTGCGATCTTCGGCCGAAATAACAAGCCATTGGCTGCCGGCGAGCGCCTCGTGCAACGCGATCTGGCAAGCACGCTGAAGCGCATCGCCGAGCACGGCCGTGACGGGTTCTACACCGGCGCCACCGCGCTCGCGCTGAGCTCAGTGGCGCGCGGTTTGATCAGCGCCGCGGACTTGACGTCATACCAGGCCAAGTGGCGCGACCCGCTCAGCTTCGAGTACGAGGGTCTGCAAGTCGAAGTGATGCCCGCGCCCTCTGCGGGCGGCGTGGCGCTGACGGAAACGCTACTCATGTTGCAAGCCCTGCACGCGGCGGCGCTGCCGCATGACTCCAGCGCAGAGTGGCACCTGTTCTTGGAAGCGTCGCGCCGCGCGCAGGCCGAGCGTCGCTTCGGCGTCGTGGATCCGGATTCGCTCAGCGCCGAAGAAAATGCCAAAAATCGCGCGCGCTGGCTGGACCCAAACACCTGGCTCAGCGTGGCGCCCATCGACCCGGCGCGCGCCACCCCCTCCGCGAGCGTGCACCCGCTCAACGGTGACGCGCTGCACGAACCCGAGCACACCACGCATTTTTCCGTGGTCGATCGCGACGGCATGGTCGTGAGCTGCACAACGACGCTGTCCGCGTCGTACGGCGCAAAGCTCGTCGCGCCCGGTAGCGGCGTAGTGCTCAACAACTCGGTCGCGTCGTTCGCGTCCGAAGGCCAAAATTTGGCGCTCGGGGGCCGCCGCACGGTGAGCTCCATGGCGCCCACCTTGGTGCTGCAAGCGGGCGAGCCCGTGCTCGTGCTCGGCACTCCCGGCGGAGACACCATCCCCGGCACCATCGTGCAAGTGCTGCGGCACATCGTCGACCATGGTGAATCCCTGGCCGGCGCGGTGGATGCGCCACGCTTTCACCAAGCGTTCATGCCGGATGAAGTGCGCTACGAGCCGCACAACCTGCCCTCAGCCACGTTGCTGCGTGAGCTCACCGGGCTCGGGCACCACTTGAAAAAAGGCCGCGCCGGCATCGGCGACGCCAACGAGATCTTGATCCAGGGCGGCGTGGCCTGGGCGTACGCCGACCCGCGCGAGTTTGGACTGGCACTGGCTGCCAAGGCCGAAAGCGCACACCCTGAGCGCTAACTAGCGTTCACAGTCGCCCCGTTCAACGACCGCCGACTCGGCAAAATCCCGAGCTTTTTCGGAGCATTCCGAAGGTGCGTGTGCTGGTATGGCGGGTGCAGTGCGGTCAGCGCGGCCAGTACTGGGGCTCGCGCTCGCTTAACCCAGAGGTGTTCTGATGCAGAAGTTCGTCGCAATTCTGATGGTCACGGCCTCGTTCACTGCCTGCGGTGGCAGCACCAGCGATCTGAGCTCCGGCGTGGTCGCGCTGGACCAAGTGCCCGCCGAGCTGGCGAAGGCGTTCTGCAAGGCCGAAAAGAACTGTAGCCCGTTCTATTACAGCGTCGGCTTCGCCAACACTGATTGCGTCGCCGCGCTCACCGAACAGTTCAAACAAGCCACGTTCGACCAGCTGCAAACCGCCATCGACGCCAAAACGCTGAAGTACGACGGTGCCCTGGCGCGCCAATGCGTGAACGCGCTCAGCTCGGGGTCATGTGAGAACCTGGATAACAACCTGCCTGACGCGTGTCAGAAAACGTTCGCCGGCACCGTCGCTACGGGCGGCGATTGCAACCTGGACGAAGAGTGTTCCGGGCTCAGCCGTTGCGACATCAGCGGCGGCGCCTGCCCGGGCGTTTGCGCGGCGCGCTCCTCTGCCGGCGTCGCCTGCAGCAAGGATAGCGATTGCGCGCTCGGGTTGACCTGCTCCACGGCTACTCAGCATTGCGCAAAGCCAGCCGCCGCGGGCGAGGCTTGCAAGGGCGACGCCGCCGAATGCGCGGCAGGCCTGCTGTGCATCGGTAACGATGACGCCACGAACAAGTCCGGCACTTGCATGACCGAAGCCGAGACGTTGACCGGCAAAAAGGGCGACAGTTGCGACCTGAGCAAGGGCCCCTGGTGCGTCGCCGGGCTTTCCTGCGTGGTGGACTCACTAGCCGCGACGGGCGCGGTGGCTACCTGCCACGAGGCGGCAGTCGCCGGCGGTGAGTGCGGTCTCGGTTTGCCTGGTCAGTGCCCGACCGGCCAAGCCTGCCCCATCGCGCTGACTGATCTGGCGGCGGGCACCACGAGCGCGAAATGCGCGGCTCTGCCGGGCGAGGGCGAGGCGTGTGCTTCCGCGCTTGGCCTAGCGCGCTGCGCGGCCAACTTGGTCTGCGACGACACGACCGCGCCGTTGAAGCCCGTGTGCATCACGCAGCATGACCTCGGCGACAGCTGCAGCAGCGACGCGATCTGTCACAGCGCGCATTGCGTCGGCAAGACGTGCGTGCCCGAAAGCGCCTGCGCGAAGTAGCGCGCCTCAGCCCAGGCCGCGAATCGTGGACGGGCCGCCCGTTGCGGTACCGTCCGCGGCACTGAAATCGGGCGCGGGCGGACGCAAGCTCATGCGGCGCGGCGCGGGCGAGCACGTTTCCGCAACCGGCGCGGCGCACTTGTACACGAGGCGCGGCGAGCAACCCTGATTCAAGTTCTTACGCGGCACTATCAGCGGTTTGAGCGTTGGGGCACGCGGCGCAGGCGGCGGGGGCTCCGACTCGACGACCGGAGCAACCTCAGACGCAGCTTCGGCAACCGGCGCGGCTTCGACGACCGGCGCGGCTTCCGCGACCGGCGCGGCTTCCGCGACAGCTTCCGTCACCGGCATTTCGACAACCGGCGCGGCCTCAGCCACCGGCGTTTCAACGACCGGCGTAGCCTCAGCCACCGGCGTTTCGACCACCGGCGCGGCCTCGGCCACCGGCGCGGCTTCAACCACAGCGGGGGCGGCTTCTTCCGGCTCGGGGATGGGTGCAATGGTCGCCGCGCGCAGATCCGCGCTGGGCCCCATGTAGTCATCGCTATTCTGCAGGTCGCGCACCAAACGCGCCGAAACCGAAGCCACGACTTGCTCCAGCTCATTGCCGCTGCCCAAGCTCGGGAACTCGGACAAGCCGCTCGGTTGACCGAGCAAAGTCGCGATGTGTTGTGCGATCGAATCTGTGGCGGCCGTCGGCGTGAGCGACAATTGCGGCTGCACAGGCGGCGGATTGAGGCTGGCCGCAGCGCCCACTAGCGGCCCAACTGGCTCAACACTGTTCGCTTCGACGGGTGCGGCAACTGGCTCGGCCTTGGGCATCACGTCACTGGTGCGCTCGAGCTCGGCGGCGGCTTCGTCCAGCTCGCGTTCGCTCGGCGGCGGTGCTTCGAGGGGCTCCGCAACCGCTTTGATTTCGCTCTTCGGGGCTTCAGGCGCCGGACTGCGATCGGTGGTCGGACCGTTGGATTTCTCGGCCGAAATGGCGGGCGAGCTGTCCACCACGTGAGTCGGGGGGAGCGGCAGCTCCGGCTCGGACGGCGCGATGACGAGCGGCGCAGCCAGCCCGATGACGGAGATCGAGCTTTGGCTCGGCGGCGGCATGCTCGGCCCCATCAAGCCCTCAGTCTCTAGGTTCGCATCCAGCGAAGAGATGAAGACGGGGTTGGGCCGCGGCAACTTGATCGGCAGCGGCACGCGCCCCTTGGGCCGCGTGCGCACGAAACGCGTGCGTTGCCACAGACGATGCGCGACGGGCAGCAGCACGCCCCAGAGCAGCACCATCGTGAGCGGAGCGACCACCAGCTTCCAAACCGCAAAGGTCTGCGAAAACAGTACGCCAGTGACCGAAGCGCTGACGGAAAAACCCGCCAATGCGAGACCGGTCACCTTGAGGTAGCCCGGCATCTGCGTGCGGATCTTGAACTTCTCGTATTCGGCTACGCACAGCACGCACCAGTGATCGAGGCCCACTTGGTGCTCGGGGCACACGTGGCCCTCGCATGCCGCGCACAGGTTGCCGAAGCTCGGCTTACTGCAGGCCACGCACGCGAAATGCACCGGAACTTCATTCACGTCGCTGGTGCGTGTGCCTGGGCTCGAGCTCGGGGCCTTGTCCTGCGCAGCCCCGCGCGAGCCAGCGGCCGGCATCGAGATCGACGGCATGTCGCCGGGGCGCAGCGAGCGCGGGGCACCCGAGCGACGCGGGCGGAGCGAACGCGGCACGTCCAAGCGACGCGGCGCGACGACCTCTAGATCCGGTTGACCGTGCGAGCGCGCACGGCTGCGATCGGCGAGAGCATGCAAATCACTCCACATGGCCGCCACCTGCGGCTCGGAGATCTCGAGGTACTGAGCGGCTTCGCTCTCGGTGACCATCGCGATGCCCTCGGCATCCGTCTCGAGCTTCAGCGCGTAGGACATCATGTCCGCCAAGCGCAGCGTGTACACCATCGACGCGAGCAGCGTGTCTTGCATCGCACGCGCGGGGTTGTGGTGGAAGGCGACGACTTTTGGTACCGGCTCGGGGATATTCCAAGCGGTCAGCACGTGCGAACCGAGCACGGCGTGGTCGAAGCCGAACATCTTGCGTTCTTGGATGTGCATCTGATCGGGGGAATTCCCGTACGTGCGCACCAAATTCGCGTATTTCTCGCCCTCGGTATCGAGCAACATCAGCT
>FSWQ01003739.1_pt1 | contig 13898 bp, 11 predicted proteins | sample 1637691 | NCBI WGS metagenome assembly FSWQ01 (sample SAMEA3914814, study PRJEB12502) | metagenome | biome: forest; material: soil | place: USA | collected 2011-09-16 | depth 0.1 m | reverse complement strand
TCACCGGCAATCATGTGACCGGCTTGGGCGGGGGCCATCAAGCTTTCTCCAATCTATCCGCCGGCTTCCAGGCCATGCTCAGCGGCAACAGCTGGCAGTGATCTAAACCAGGTCAGGCTTGGCGCTGCCTGGTCCGCGCTGCTTTACGAGCTGATTTGGCGCGCGCCGAGGCGCTGCGCTTTCGAGCCGCGCTTCGCCCTTGGCGTGAGAGCGCTGCCGGTGAAGCCGCGGCGGAGGGCTCGCGCTTCAGCGCTCCAAGCACGGCGCGGCTCCTGCGCGGAGAAGGAGTCGTACTCCCGCGTTGGCCTTTCGCGGTATCGCGCGCGGCACTCTTGCGCGTGCGCGCGAAGGTCGTGCCCGGCTTCGGCGCGGGCAGCTCCACCCCGGCGCGGCGCGCCTTGGACAGGCCGATCGCGATGGCCTGCTTCGTGGAGCGAGCGCCGTGTTTACCTTCGCGCACGTGCTCGATTTCCTCGCGCACGAACTCGCCCGCTTGGGTGCTGGCGGCTTTGCCTTGGGATTTGTCTTTTCTGGCTCGCGTGATGGTTTGCCGTTCGGGCATGGGATGTGCGCTCCTTGCTTGTTACTCCGCGGGTTCGAAACTAGGCGTTGCTTGCTCTCGAGCGTTGCTGTGTGGGGTGCCGCGAGAGCCGAAGACATAGTCGAGCCACGGGCAACTCACGCCGAAGCGGCTAGTCGGGTCTTTGAAGTGATGGAGTAAATGCTCACGCCGCAGCCAGCGACCCCAGCGCGAGGTAGGGCGCCCGGCGTGCACGTACCAATGGATCTCGTCGTACAGCACGTATCCCAGCACGAAGCCGGCAAAAGGAGCCCACGTGAGTGGGCCCAAGAGCGTCCGAAAGCCGAGGAAGGTGAGGGCGCACCAAGCCAAGGAAGCCCCCGCAGGCATCACCAAGCGCGTTACGTCCGAGGGGCTCTCGTGATGGACGCCGTGCAACAGAAACGAGACACGCGCGCTCTTTGGTCCCACTACGGGCAGATGGAACAGGGTGCGGTGCAACCAATACTCCGCCACCGTCCACAGCAAGTACCCGCCCAACCCTTCGACCAAGACGGGCCCCGGCGCTTGCCGATGCAGCGCTTGCCACACTGAAGCCGCCACGAGCGGTAAGTACAGCACCGCCGGCGTGAGCGGGTGCGCCCTCGAGAAGCGTTCGAACAGATCCGATTCGAACATGCGCGGAGAGCTGCGCGTGCCTGCTCGACTCATGACCGGCACCCGGTTGCAGCGGATGTGCCAAGAGCCGGCGCAGGGGCTTCGGCGTGCGCGCGGCGATGCAGAAACTAGGGCGAGCCGCGCACCCCGTCGTAGTGACTCTTTGGTTAGTGCGAGTGGCAGCTCGCCTCAGGCGAGGCGGACGGGCACGCAAGTGCGCGATAAACTCAGCCCACCCACCAACCGCTGAACTCTTGGAAATCGATCACGCCGTCGTGGTCCGCATCGAGCGACTCGAAGGCGGACTTCACTTGGGCTTCTTCGTAACCCGCGCCGAGCTCGTCCAGCAGCCGAGCGAACTCCACGAGCTCGAGGCGGCCATCACCGTCTTGGTCGTAGCCGTCGAAGCGGGCTCGCAGCGCCGAGTCGTCCATGCCCCGGGATATCAGATCTGTAACATGTCCCGAAGACGTCTCTCTGAAACACGACGGAAACAGGCGCCCCCCCCAGTATTGGAGGCCAAGGAGAGTTGATGCACGAGCAGACGAAGATCGAACGGGGTTCACGGGCGGTCGATGGCTGGCGCCGCTGGTTTTTGGCCCTGCTGTGCAGTGTCGCTGTCCTCGTGGCTTGGGCGCCCCGCGCCTCGGCTCAAGCCGAGCCCGACAAAACCGGCGCGTTCCAGAGCGTACCGACCCAGGTGTCCGTACCTGGGTACACGAAGCTCGACCCCAAGAAGATGACTTCCGAGCAGGTGGCCGCGGGCATTGATGCCGCTGCCTCGGCTGCCTCGCACGCCTTCTACGGCATCAACTTCGTGTGGACGCTGGTGGCCGGCTTCCTCGTGATTTTCATGCAAGCCGGCTTCGCGTTGGTGGAAACGGGTTTGTGCCGCGCCAAGAACGCCGCGCACACCATGTCCATGAACTTCCTGGTCTACGCGCTGGGTATGTTCGGTTTCTTCGTGTCCGGCTTTGCCTTGATGTGCGGCGGACTCAACGGCACCGCCATTGGCGGCCCTGTTACCCTCGGCGGTACCCCGACGCTGTCTTCCATGTTCACCGTCGGCAAGACAATTGCCGGTGACCACGGCTGGGGTTTGTTCGGCACCACCGGTTTCTTCCTTTCTGGCAACGGCTACGACGCAGGCGCCATCGTGCTGTTCCTGTTCATGATGGCATTCATGGACACCACCGCGACCATCGTGACGGGCGCGTGTGCCGAGCGTTGGCGCTTCAAGAGCTTCTTCATCTTCAGTATTTTCGTGGGCGGCCTCACCTACCCGGTGTTCGGGTCTTGGGTCTGGGGCGGCGGCTGGCTCGCGCAGCTGGGCTACCGCATGGGCATCGGCCACGGCGCGGTGGATTACGCCGGTTCCGGCGTCGTGCACCTTCAAGGCGGCGCATTGGCGCTGATTACGGCGAAGATGCTCGGTCCGCGCATCGGCAAATTCGTGAATGGTCAGCCGCAGGCCATTCTCCCGCATCACATCCCGATGGTGCAGGCGGGCACGTTCATTCTTGCCTTCGGCTGGTTCGGCTTCAACGCGGGCAGCTCGCTCGCCGGCACGGACGGTCGCATCGGCATCGTTGCCGCCAACACCATGATTGCCGGCATGGCGGCGACCCTCAGCGGCGTTGTCTACATGTGGAACGTGTACGGTAAGCCCGATCCTTCGATGATGTGTAACAGCATGCTTGCAGGCCTGGTGGCTATCACGTCACCGTGTGCGTTCGTCTCGCCGGTGGGTGCATTCATCATTGGCGCGGTGGCAGGCGTGCTCGTGGTGTGGAGCGTGTTCTTCGTCGAACGGATGGGCATCGACGACCCGGTAGGTGCAATCAGCGTGCACGGCGCCAACGGCGTTTGGGGCTTGCTTGCGGTCGGGCTCTTTTCCGACGGCAGCTACGGTCAGGGTTGGAATCTCGTCGGGGCGACGAGCTATTTGGGCGCCGCCGGTAAGGGCGTGACGGGCCTGTTCTACGGGGACCCCTCGCAGCTCGTCGCACAGGCCATCGAAGCAGGCGTGTGCATCGGTTGGAACGTCGTGATCGGCGGCATCATCTTCTACGTCATCGGTAAGCTGATCGGAGGCAACCGCGTGTCGCGGGACACGGAGATTGGCGGCTTGGACGTGCCGGAGATGGGCGTGCCGGGCTATCCGGACTTCGTGTTGCAGTCGGAGCCGGACATCGGCGGAGAGTAGGCGCTCGAAGAAATGGAGCGCTGCGCCGGCGGAGAAACGAGCGCAGCGCTCCCAGTGGGGAAAAACCGATTGCTAGGCGGAGCCGATGGACGCCGCTCCGGGCGCGCCCGGAGTTTCAGCGTCGTCGCGCTCCAAGTGGCCGTACACGTGCTCGCTGGAGTGATAGCCGCTCTCGCCGTGATCGGAGAGATCGAGCCCGAGCTCTTCGTCGTCCTCCGTGGGGCGTAGGCCAATGGTTGCTTTGAGCGTGTAGCCGATGGCCAGCGTGGCCACGACCGCAATGCTGATGGTGAGGCCCATGGCCTTCAATTGCTCGAGCCACAGCGTTTTGCCGACGATGTCCTTGAGGTTGAGGTTCAAGTTGGGGTTCATCTCTGGGCTCGCCAAGAAGCCCGTGAGTAGCGCGCCCATGGTGCCGCCAATGGCATGCACGCCAAAGGTGTCCAGCGCGTCGTCGTAGCCCAGGAGGCTCTTCAGCTTGGTGCAGGCCAGGAAGGGCACCACGCCGGCGAGCACGCCGATTATCATGGCGCCCACTGGCGTCACGAAGCCGGCCGCTGGTGTGATCACGACCAAGCCGCCCACGGCGCCCGAGCAGAAGCCGAGCACGGTCGGCTTACCGCGCGTCAGCCATTCGGCGGCAGGCCACGCCGCACACGCTACCGCGGTGGCGATGGTCGTGGTCATGAAGGCATTGGCGGCGATGCCATCCGCAGCAACCGCGCTGCCCGCGTTGAACCCGTACCAGCCGACCCAGAGCATGCCCGTGCCGACCATGGTCAGCACCAAGCTGTGCGGGGCGAAGCTCTCTTTGCCGAAGCCCCTGCGTTTGCCCACGATCAGCGCAAGCACAATCGCCGACCAGCCCGAGGACATGTGCACGACCGTGCCGCCCGCGAAGTCGATGGCTTTGATCGAAGCATTGGCATTCCACACGCCATTCATCAACCCATCCACACCCCACACCATGTGCGCGAGCGGGAAGTACACGACGAACATCCAGGCCAGCGTGAACAGCAGCAAGGCGCTGAATTTCATGCGTTCCGCAATCGCACCCACGATCAACGCGGGCGTGATGATCGCGAACATGAGCTGGTACATGGCGAACACGTTCTGGGAAACCCACGCGCCGTAGTCGGTGTTGGGCATGGCATCTACACCCGCCAGCATCGCGAACTTGGTACCGCCTAGGATCGCGCCACCGGGCGCGAAGGCCAAGCTGTAGCCGATCACCACCCACAGGATAGTGACCATGCCCGCAGAGCCCAAGCATTGCGCCATGACCGAGAGCACGTTTTTGGTGCGGACCAAGCCGCCATAAAACAGCGCCAAACCAGGGAGTGTCATGAACAGCACGAGCGCGGCCGAGACCATCATCCAGGCGTTGTGCCCGGGGCCCGGCCCCGCAATCTTCGACACCGTCGAGACCCGCGCGCCGTTGTTGACGTACGCCTCGAGATCACCGAGCCGCTGCTCGACACTGCTTGGGTCCAGCGCGGGAGCGGGTGGTGCAGCGGCCGCGCTGGCGGGCACGGCGCTGGTGGGCTCAGCGCTTTGCGCCGACGCAGACGTGGCCAGGAGCGCAAAGGCCCCTAAGACCGTCAGCAGCAGTAGGCATTTGGCCGCGTTTTTCCCGGCGTGTCGTGTCAGATAACCGATCCAGTTGCTGAGCATCACTTGTCCTCCTTGGCAGACGGCCGAGCAGCTTTTTTAACGGACCCCCACGGTGCGCTCGTTTCGCGTGCCAGCCGCCAAAGTGGCAAGCTCATCAATTTTTTTATACGCGCAATTAGCGTGATTCTGACTCATGCTGGTTTAGCGCAAAGGTTCCGCTCGATGCTCCTCGTGCCTCGTACACTCCGCCCCTACGGCTTTGCCGCACTCTGCGTGTTGGTGAGCACGGCTTGCGCGTACCTGGTGCACCCGTACGGGCACCTGGCGGACTTGGCCATGATTCACTTGTTGGGTGTGGTGTTCTTGTCGCTGCGCTCGAGCGTCAAGGTCTCCGTGCTGGCCAGTCTCGTCAGCATCCTTGCTTTCGATTATTTTTTCATCACGCCCAAGCTCGCGTTCGCTTGGAAGGACGTAGAGAGCAGCCTCACGTTCGCGGCCATCATCGTGGTCGCCATCATCGTGAGCACGTTGAGCGGCAATCTGCGCAGGCAACAGCAAGCCGCTACGGCCAACGCCTTTCGCGCGGAAGCCCTGTACGAGCTCAACGTGGAGCTGTCCAGCGCGCGCGAGGCAGCACAGCTAGCCGCCATCACCGCGCGCCACTTGGAACGGCTGTTCCGCGCCAAAGTCAGCATTCTGCTGCAAACCGCGGACGGGAATTTGGAACCAGCCAGCAGCCCGCGTGACAGCGCGCTGTCACGCAGCGCCTGGCTACGCAGAGAGTTTCTGTCGCACCGCGCGAAATCCAGCGCTCGCGTTTGGCTGCCCGTGCTCGGCGCGCACTCCACGCTCGGTGTCATCGGGCTGGAGCTGGAACAGGCGTTCGCCAAAGAGTCGGACCGCGGCTTCCTGCTGCTCGCCTGTGCCAACCAATTTGCGACCGCGGTCGAACGCGTGCAACTCGCCAGCGCGGTGCGCCGCAACCAGATCGAGGTCGAGAGCGAGCGACTGCGCAGCTCGTTGCTGAGCGCCGTATCCCACGATCTGAAGACCCCGCTCGCGACCATGATCGCCGCCGGGTCTACGCTGATTTCGCAACGCGGCGAGATCTCGCCAGACGCCTCGGAAAGCCTCTTGCGATCGATGGTCAGTGAAGGCGAGCGGCTCAGTCGGCTGATCGACAATCTGTTGTCGGTCACGCGCTTGGAATCATCCACCATCGAGCTGCGGCGCACTCCTGAGTCCATGGATGACATCGTGCTGTCGGCGGTCGAGCGCTTCAGTGGCCGGCTGGGCAAGCGCCCCATCGCCGCCGATTTAGCGGCGGATTTGCCGCTCGTTTCGGCGGAGCCAGTGCTGCTTGCGCAAGTGTTGTCGAACTTGCTGGAGAACGCGCTGCGCTATGCCGGGCCGGACCCGCAGATTGCCGTGCAAGCGCGTGCCGCGAAAGACGCGGTGATCGTGCAAGTCACGGATGACGGCCCCGGCATCGCCGCGCACGAACGCGACAAAGTGTTCGAGAAATTCTATCGCGGCGCGCACATGGGCAAACAAGACGGCGGCGTCGGCCTGGGGCTCACCATTTGTCGCGCCATCGTGCGTGCGCACGGCGGCCGCATCCGCGTTTTGGAGCGAGTCGGCGGCGGCGCGCTGGTCGAATTCAGCGTGCCAGTCGCAGCGCGTCTTCAATCACCGCCGCTCGAGGCCACGCTTAGCCCATGACCCGCTCCTTCTTGTTACTGGTCGAAGACGACGCAGAAATGCGCAGCGTGGTCTCCTTCGCCTTGCGTAGTTACGGCTACGACGTGAAAGAGGCGGCAAATGGCACGGACGCGCTCGCACAAATCCAACTGCGCACGCCGGACGCCATGATTCTGGATCTCGGGCTGCCTGACATCGACGGCTTCGTGGTCACTGCCTGCGTGCGCCAAAGCCATGATTTTCCGATCATCGTGCTCTCGGCGCGGGGTGAAGAGCAGCACCAGGTGCGTGCGCTGGACAGCGGCGCCAACGACTACGTGACCAAGCCGTTTCGTGAGGGCGAGCTGATGGCTCGCATTCGCGCTGCGCTCCGGCGCCCGGTGCCGGTGCTGGAGCGACGCGAGATGAACATCGGCAATCTGCGTATCGATTCCGCGCAGCGTCGGCTGTACGTGGATGGGAACGAGGTAGCGCTGACGCGCACCGAGTTCGAGTTGCTGGACGTGCTCGCGCGCAGCGCGGACCGCGTAGTCACGCATCGCCAGTTGCTACGCGCGGTGTGGGGCGCTGAGCACGCGGAAGAGGTGCACTACCTGCGCGTGTACATCAAGTTGCTGCGCAGTAAAATCGAGCGCAACCCCGCGCGCCCGACGCGCATCTTGACCACGCTGGGCGTCGGCTATCGGCTGGTGAGCGTGGAAGCCAGCAGCTAGAACGCTTCGAAGCTGGCTTGGTGGGGGCTTCGTGCTAGTGCTGGGCGCATGCCTAGAACGATCGTCGTGTGTGGACATGGGCCTGGTATTTCAGATGCCGTAGCGCGCCGTTTCGGCAAAGAGGGCTTCAGCGTTGCGCTCGTAGCCCGCAATGTGGGGCGTCTTGCCGCCGCGGAGAAATCGTTGGCCGAGGCGAAGGTGAGCGCCAAAGCGTTCCCATGTGATCTCGCGGATCCCAATGCCGTGCGCAAGCTGATCGCGGACGTGCACGCTTCGCTCGGCGCCATCAGCGTGCTGCATTGGAATGCTTATGCCGGCGGCGCGGGTGATTTGAAGACGGCCAGCGCTGAGGACTTGCGAGCCGTGCTGAACGTGAGCGTGCACGGGCTCATCGCTGCAACCCAAGCCGCCCTGCCGGATTTGAAAGCGAACCAGGGCGCGCTGCTCGTTACCGGCGGCGGCTTTGCCTTCTACGATCCCGCGGTAGACGCGGCTGCGACGCAATTCGGCGCGGCAGGTCTGGCCATCGGCAAGGCGGCGCAGCACAAAACCGTCGGCTTGCTGAGCAAGGCCCTGCAGCCTGACGGCGTGTACGTGGGTGAGGTCGTGGTCACGGGCCTCGTGAAGGGCACCGCATTCGACTCCGGCAATGCCACGCTGGAAGCGTCTACGATCGCGGAACGCTTCTGGGCTTTGTACCAAGCGCGTGATGTGTCGAGCGTTACGATCTGAGCTTCCCTGGCGCAGTGGCCGGCGTCGCTAGTGGCCACATGCAGGTTAGCGAGCGAGGCGGGATGGCACTGCATCTACGCCTCAGCTCGCAGCGTTCTGGCTCAAATTCAGCGTAAAACGAGTGCGGCCTCGGACTTGCTAAGGGCAGGTTCGAGGACGCATGAACCTGTTTAGTTATCGCATCATCGGCTTATCGGTTGCTTTGGGGAGCTTGCTCGCCGTGCGTACGGCGGCCGCGGACGAGAAGCTCACGACGCCTCCCACGGATACCGCAGGTAAGCCGCTCAATCCGCCCGCTCCCACGGGAACCACGCCCAAGTTGGTGGGCATCAGCGCGTTCGCCGGTGCCGCGATGATTGATATGGGTCCCGTCAACGATCGCCTGGATTCAGTAGGCCCCGGACGGCTGTATCCCAAGAACCTACCGATCCTATTTCCGATCTTGGGCGGGCAGGGCTTCGGTCTGTTCAACCATTTTCTGATCGGCGGCTCCGGCGCAGGGCTGCTTTCGCGCAGCGTGGACGAAACGGCCGATCGCCAAGTTTCAGCGAGCGGAGCCTGGGGCACCGTAGACTTTGGCTATCAACTACTGCGCGTGAACGGCTTTCTGCTGGCGCCCGTGCTGTCGCTGGGTGGGTACGGCATGTCCGTGACCGCGTCGAGCAAGGCAGAAACGTCCTTTTCGGATGCGCTAACGAACGATCGTAGCTCTCACCTCACGAATAACGGCTTTCTTACCGGCATCTCGCTCGTCAGCAAGGTGATCGTGCTCGGCAAGGATGCGCACGAAGCACACGCGCGCTCGGGCTGGTCACTCGGGCTGCGCGTTGGCGGCCTGTACGGCATTCCGCTGCATGGCTGGAAGTCGGACGGCGCAAAAGTGAATGGCGATCCACCGTTCGGCCTGCGCGGCGGCTATGCCGCGCTGTCCGTCGGCGTCGGCACTTGGTGACGGTTGCGCGTCGGGCCGGCTAAGTCCGCAACCATTCTGCGCGCTTCCGCGCGAGGCAAAACAGCACGGCGCGTTCGAGCCGTAGATCCGCTAGCCTCTGCGCACCATGAAGAGGAAGTGGCGCGGGTTGGTTTTGGGCGGTGTTGCGATCGAAGTTTTGGTCGCGCTCACGGCACCGGGCTGCGGTAGCTCTGCGGAGAAGAAGCGCGTACCGCTCCCATACCCTGACGCTGGCGCAAGCGGCGAGAGCCCAGGCGCTGCAGGCGCCTCTCCTAGCGGCGGAGATAGCGGTGCGGGGGGTAGCGGCGCGGTGAGCGGTGATTCCGGAAGTCCTAGCGATGGTGGTGCCGCAGGTGCACCCGAGGTTGGTGGAACCGGCGGTACTGCCGGCAGCGGCGGCGCCGCGCTGACCGGTTGCGCGCTCGGCGATCCGTGTTGTACGGGCAACCTGTGTGAAGCGTCTCTCGCGTGCCTGGGCGTTACGTGCAGCTGCGTCGCTGACTTGTCCGATTCTTACATGGTGCGCACGGACGGCATTGCCTTCAACACGCTGATCAACGACCAAGCGCAGAGCGTGATCACGAACAGCGATACCGGCCTCCCTTTGCGCGGGATCCAGCATATTTCGGGGTCGCTTTATCACGGTTGTGCCGCTCTGGATTCGGGGCAGGTGCGCTGCTGGCCGATCACGGGTGGTGCGAATGGGAACGGCAACAACAACGGTCAACTGGGCAACGGAACGCTGGCTGTTCCGCCGAGCTCTTTGCTGGCAACGCTCGTCAAGGTCGACGCGACCACCAACCTGAGCAACGTGGTCCACATTGGCGAAGACTCGATGAACTATTTTGCGGCTGCAGCCAGCTGTGCCGCAACCTCGGACGGGTTCGCTTACTGCTGGGGCCAAACCGGCATCGTTCCCGGAACGACAATGCCCGTGCCGTTTGCGACGCAAATCAAGACCGCCGCGGCGGGGCCGGCGTTGAGCGGCGTGACGCAAGTTGCAGTCGGGCAGGCGCACGCGTGCGCACTGAGCAACGGTAAGGTCCGCTGTTGGGGGCCGAGCGGTATTTCGACTCCGGACACCTATCCAGCCACAGACATCACCATCCCCGGCACGGTGCTCAAGATTGCTGCTGGTTTCTCGGTCAGTTACGCGTTCAGCGCGAATGACGGCGGCTCCGTGTACGCCTGGGGCAACAACAACGGCGGGAAGTTCGGCACTGGCGACCCCGCAGCGGTCGGCTACAGTTCCGATACACCAGTGCGTGTGCGCGTGGACGCGAACACGTTCCTGAGCGGCGTGACGGATTTCGTGGCGTCCTACAATGGCGGGTGCGTGATTCGCACGGATCACTCGCTGCTGTGTTGGGGAGGCGGCATGAACTATGCAACCCCGATGGCGGTCGGCGGCGTCGTCAAAACGGCCAGCAACGTGGCCATCACTGATGCGGCGAAGCTCTCCGCGCCGAACGACAGCTCCACGCCGCGTTACGTGACCATGAGCGGCGTGGAATACAGTCAGGGCAAAGTGATCACCCCGAACTGCGCTGTTCAGGAGTAGTCGCTCACACCTCGAATAGGCCGGCGGCGCCCATGCCGCCGCCGATGCACATCGATACGATGCCGTATTTGCCGCCGCGACGGCGTAGCTCGTGCAGCACGGTAGCGGTGAGCTTGGCACCGGTGCAGCCGAGCGGGTGACCGAGGGCGATGGCGCCGCCGTTCACGTTTAGCTTCTCGCTGGGCACGCCCAGCTCACGGCCGCAGTACGCGGCTTGCGCCGCGAACGCTTCGTTGATTTCGAACAGATCGACATCGGCGATGCTCAGACCAGTTTGCGCGAGCAGCTTGCGAATTGCCGGCACTGGACCGATGCCCATGACAGCAGGATCCACCCCGGCCAAAGCGAAGCCGCGCATGCGCCCGAGCGGCGTGATGCCTAAATCCGAAGCTTTTTTGTCGGAGAGCAGCACCGCGGCGGCCGCGCCGTCGTTCGTCGGGGAGCTGTTGCCAGCCGTCACCGAGCCACCCTGTTTGAAGACGGGCTTCAGCTTGCCCAGCACGTCCATCGTGGTGCCCGCGCGCGGACATTCATCCACCGAGAAATCCAGCTCCGACACTGTGTTGCCTTCCAACACGCGCGCCTTAACGGAGACGATCTCGTCATTGAAGCGGCCAGCCGCTATCGCGGCCAAGGCGCGTTCGTGCGAGCGCACTGCGAAAGCGTCCTGCTCCGCGCGCGACACGTTGAAGATCTGCGCCACCCGCTCTGCCGTGTGGCCCATGGCGATGTACGCCTCTGGGTACTCATCCATGAGCTTCGGGTTCAAGCTCACCTTGTTGCCGCTCATTGGCACCATGGACATGGACTCCACGCCGCCAGCGACGGACACTTGCGTCAACCCGGCTTGAATGCTCATGGCCGCGTGCGCGATGGCTTGCAAGCCGCTGGAGCAGAAGCGATTGATGGTTTCAGCGGGCACGCTGTTCGGCCATTTTGCCAAAAATACCGCGTTTCTGGCGATATTCAGGCCCTGTTCGGCCTCCGGCATGGCGCAGCCGAGCAGCACGTCATCCACGTCTTCCGCTTTGAGGCCGGGCACGCGGGCGAGCGCGGCGTTCATCGCAGTAGCGGCGAGATCTTCTGGGCGAGTGTTGCGCAGGGTGCCCTTGAGCGCGCGCCCAACGGGCGTTCGTACCGCCGAAGCAATGATCACATTGAGTGGAAATGCCATCTTTAGCTCCGTTTCAATTGCGCAAAGGCTTGTTGTTCATGAGCATGAATTGCACGCGCTCTTGGCTCTTCTGCTCGCCGCACAAGGAAAGGAACGCTTCACGCTCCAAATCCAGGAAATGCTGCTCAGGCAAGAGCGTGCCAGCTGCGACTGGGCCGCCGCATAGAATGTGTGCGACCTTGTTGGCGATCAACGCATCGTGAGGCGAGGCAAAGCCGCCCTCGACCATGCCCCAGATGCGAGCGCCGATCGTCTTCTCGGCATCGTAGCCTGCGGCTGGCAGGAGGGGGGGTAGGGGCGGGCGATAGCCGGCGCCGGCCAGGCCCAAAGCCCGCTGTTTGGCTTCGAACAGCTGGCGCCCGGAGTTCAGCGAAATACCATCGGTATTGCGCAGGTATTTGAGGGATTTTGCTTCCTCAGCGCTGGTGGCCACCTTGGCCATGGCGATGTTCAGCGAGGCTTGCCCGATGAACGGCAGCAAGTCCACTCCGCTCACGCCATTCAGCTCACTAGTGTAACGCTCGACCATGCGTAAGCAACCCCCACCCGCGGGGATTAGACCGACGCCAACCTCTACCAAGCCCATGTAGGTTTCGGCGTACGCCTGACAGGCATCCGCGGCCATGGCGACTTCGCAACCGCCGCCGAGCGTGTATTGGAACGGTGCTGCAACGACCGGCACCTTCGCGTAGCGCAAGCGCTGCATCGCCTTTTGCAGGCTGCTCACTACCTGCTCGATTTGATCCCAGGCCTTCTGCTGCGCGGCCATCGCGATCAGCATCAGGTTGGCACCCGCGCAGAAGTGCTCGCCTTGGTTACCGATCACAATCGCTTGAAAGCCCTGCTCTGCCACATCAGCGGCTTCGCCGAGCATGGCGATCACGTCGTTATCGAGCGTGTTCAACTTGGTGTGGAACTCCACGCCCAACACGCCATCACCCAAATCCACCAGGCTTGCCCCGTGGTTCTTCTTGACCACGCGCGTGGGCTCGCTCTTCAGCTGAGCCAGCAGGATTTGCTTGGGATCGCTGGGCACTGGCTTGGCGGCGCGCGAGGCGGCATCGAAGTAACTGGGCGCGGCCGGGCCACCCGCATAGAAGCTGGTGCGACCCGAGGCCAGCATGTTCTCGACCCACTCAGGGACCGAGATGCCGTCTTGCTTCATGCGCTGCACGGACTCCGGCACGCCGATGGCGTCCCACGCTTCGAACGGGCCGAGGTCCCAATTGAACCCCCAGCGCATGGCCTGGTCGATGCTCACGATGTCGTCAGCGATTTCACCCAGGCGCCGCGCGCTGTACACCAGTGTTTTCGCGAGCAACGTCCAGGCGAATTTGCCCGCGACATCGTCCGCGAAGACCAGCTTCTTCAGCCGCTTCTTGGGGTCTTCCTCGTTCTTGATTGCGCCCAAGGAATCGAAGCGCACCTTTTCTTGGCTGCGGTAGTCCTTGGTTTTCACGTCGTACACGAGCAACTCAGCGGGCGTCTTCTTGTAGAAGCCCGCGGAGCTCTTGCGCCCAAGCCGCCCTGCCGCGACCAAATCCGACACGAAGCTCGGGATCTCGAAGGCGCTGCGCCCTTCGTCTTTGGGCAGCGAATCCAAGCAGTTCTTGGCCACGTGCACGAGCGTGTCGATGCCCACTAAATCCCCGGTGCCGAAGGCTGCGCTGCTCGGCCTGCCCATGGGCTTGCCCGTGATCTTATCGACCGCTTCGATGCTCAGCCCAGCTTCCAACATCTGGTGCATGGTGAGCATCATTGCGTACACGCCGATGCGGTTGGCCACGAAGTTGGGCGTGTCTTTCGCATCCACCACGCCTTTGCCGAGGAACTCACCGAACTCGGCCATGCGCTGCATGACCGAAGGATCCGTTTGCGGCGCCTTGGCGAGCTCCAAGAGGCGCATGTAGCGAACCGGATTGAAGAAGTGCAGCACCAAGAAGCGTGATTTGAGCTCTGGCGGCAGCACCTCGGTCATGCTGGCGATGCTCAGCCCAGCTTCCAACATCTGGTGCATGGTGAGCATCATTGCGTACACGCCGATGCGGTTGGCCACGAAGTTGGGCGT
>FSWQ01003367.1_pt1 | contig 13915 bp, 11 predicted proteins | sample 1637691 | NCBI WGS metagenome assembly FSWQ01 (sample SAMEA3914814, study PRJEB12502) | metagenome | biome: forest; material: soil | place: USA | collected 2011-09-16 | depth 0.1 m | reverse complement strand
GGCGCATTCGGCGAGCTGACGCCGCAACCGCGCGAGCGAGAAGGACGATAGCTTCGGGCCGTCGAGCAACAAGGTCGGGCCGCGCTCTTGCGAGTTCAGCGCGTAGCCCCAAAAGTAGAACACGAGCTCCTTGGGCTTCTCGCCCAAGCTGCCGATCAGCGCGTCGATGCCTTCTGCGAGGCCGCGCTGCGCAGGGAACGCGTGCACGTCGAAGCCGGCGTCTGCATCCGCGAGACGGCTGCCGAACAGCTCGACATCGAGCTCCGCGTTCGGGATCCGAGCAACTTGGCCATTCTCCTCGTACGAGGATGCGGCGACGAGAGCGAGGCGCATGTTCGAGAACGAAGAGCCAAGTACAGCTCAACTCTTCGCCCCGAGCTATCTCACATGTGTGGAACGGTGCGAAGAGCCGAGCGCACGGATTTTTCCAACGTGGCTTTTTTATCGATGGTCACCGAGCGCGTCGCGCGCGGCGCAGCCTTCGGCGTCGCGGCTCGATGTTTCGAAATGAAACCAAACTTCCAAACGGCCGCAAAGACGCGCGAAATGCGCGGTTTGCAGAACCGCTTTCATATGCCGCATGGCTGCGTGCGGCGGGGCACCGTTTTCTGACGCGGTCGAGGCAGTTCGCGACACCTTCACTCACCATGCGCGGACCCCGACTCGTCGCGAGCACCGCTCTGCTGCTCGGTGCGCTCAGCGCAGCCTGCACAGCGGAAATTTCCGGGACCGCCGCACAGCACGGCGGGGCGACGTCCAGCGCCGTCGCGGGCAGCACCAGTACTGCTGGCGGCGGCGATGCCAGCGGCGGCAGCAGCGGCATGAGCAGTGTGCCGCTAGGCGGCCCAGGCCGCGTGGTGATGCACCGCTTGAACATCGCCGAGTACGACAACACCGTGCGCGACTTGCTCGGCACCCAGCTGCGCTTGTCCGACAACTTTCCGCCCGACGACACCGCGTACGGCTTCGACAACGTGGCCGCCGCGCTGAACGTCACCGATGTCAGCCTCGGCTATTACATCGATACCGCGAAGAAGCTGGCGGCCGAAGCATTGACCGGGGACAAGCGCGCCGCGCTCGTCAGCTGCGACGTGAGCAAAGAGCACGAAGCCTGCGTGCGCACCGTCACCAGCGCCTTCGTCACGCGCGCTTGGCGGCGCCCCGCCGAGGACGCCGATGTCACGCGCCTAGTCGGCCTGTACACGGCCAACAAGGCGAACGGCGCCAGCGACGACGAAGCGCTGCAGCGCGTCCTGCAGGGCGTGCTCTTGGCACCGAATTTCCTGTTCCGCGTCGAGCAGAATCTAGGCCAGGCCCTGCGTTCGCTCGACGGCTACGAGCTCGCGGCGCGGCTCTCCTATTTCCTGTGGGGCTCGATGCCCGACAACGCGCTGTTCGACGCCGCCAAGCAGGGCACGCTTTCGGACGCGACGCAGGTCACCGCTCAGGCCACTCGGCTCTTGGCCGACGCCAAAGCCAAATCATTCGCCGATAGCTTCGGCAGCCAGTGGCTCACCCTGCGCAGCCTGGACAACGTGCACCCGGACGCCGCCGTCTACCCGCAGTTCGACGACGCCTTGCGCGCGGCGATGCGCGAGGAGACCATGCACTTCTTCGCGGACATCGTGGCCGGCCAACGCCCGCTCTCCGAGCTGATCACGACGCGCTCGGGCTACGTCAACGACCGGCTCGCGACGCACTACGGCATGGCCAAGCCCGGCTCCGTCACCGCGGTGCTCACGCCGCTGCCCGCCGAGCGCGGCGGCCTGCTCACCCAAGCCAGCGTGCTAGCCGTGCTGGCGCACCCCAAGGAGAGCGCGCCGGTGCTACGCGGCAAGTGGATCCTGAGCCAGCTCCTGTGTCGCGATCTGCCGCCCCCACCACCGGACGTGCCGCAAGAGCCCGAGGCGCAAGCGGGCCAGTCGCGCCGCGAGCGCTTGGCCTCACACCGCATCAACCCCGTGTGCGCGAGCTGCCACAATTTCATGGATCCGCTGGGCCTGGCGCTGGAGAACTTCGATGGCGTCGGCGCGTACCGCACCATGGATAGCGGCGTGCCCATCGATGCCTCGGGCAAGCTGAGCACCGGCGAGCAATTCCAGAATCCGCTCGAGCTCGAGCAGATCATCGCCAAGGATCCGGCGCTCCCGCTGTGTGTGACCCGGCAGGTATTCACGTATGGCATGGGGCGCGCCCCACGCAGCGACAGCGGCTTCGACACGAGCACGCTGGCCGCTGCGTCCGCCGACTTCGTGAAGGCCGGGCAGGCCTTCCCCAGTCTGGTGAAAGCGATCGTGCTGTCCGATGCATTCCGCAAACGCGAAGACGAGGTGACCCCGTGAGCCGTTCCGTCGCTAGCCGCAGCTTCTTGTCCCGGCGCACCCTGCTGCGCGGCGCGGGCGCCACGCTGGCCCTGCCGTTCTTGCAGTCGCTCGCGCCGCGCGACGTGATCGCGGCCGAGCTCGCCGTGCCCAAGCGGCTGATGTACTGGTTCCTGCCCAACGGCATCCTGTATGACCGCTGGATCCCGAAGACCACGGGCAAGCTCGATGCCGCCAACCTGCCCGTCAATCTGTCGCCGCTCGCGACCGCGGGCGTGCTGGGCGACGTGAACATTCTGTCGGGCGTCGACAACCTGTGCGGCTACCCGGAGAGCGTCGGTGACCACGCGAGCGGCGCTTCGGCCATGCTCACCTGCGTGCCCGCGAAGAAGGTGATCGAAGGCGTGCAGCTCGGCATCTCTGTCGATCAGGTGGCGGCCGCGGCCTTGGGCAAGCTCACGCCGCGCCCGTCCCTGGAGCTTGGCATGGCCAAGTCGGGCAGCGTCGGCGATTGCGACTCGGGCTACTCCTGCTCGTACGCGCAATCGCTATCCTGGAACGACCCGAGCACGCCGCGCGGCAAGCGCACGGATCCCAAAGACGCCTGGCTCTGGCTGCTGGGCACGGACGACACTTCGCTCACCGTGGAGCAACGCGAGCGCATGCGCCTGGGCGACAAGAGCGTGCTCGACTATTTGCTCGATCAATCCAAGGCGCTGACACCCAAATTGAGCAGCGAAGATCGGCAAAAGCTCGACCAATACACGACCAGCGTGCGCACCGTGGAGCAGCAGCTCAATGGCCTCGCGGCACCGGCCGAGTGCCTGACCTCGATGCCGCCGAGCAACAGTACCGACTACATCACCCGCCTGGGCGCGATGATGGATGTCATGGCGTTCGCCTATCACTGCGATCTGACGCGCGTGGTCAGCTTCATGTTCGGCAACGCCTTCGGCCCCGGCCCGATGCCGTGGATCGGCGTGGGCGACGACTACCACGCGCTCACTCACCGCATGACCGAACCGGGCGTGCCCGATCAGGTCGCCAAGTGCATTCAATGGGAGGTCGAGCAGCTCGCGAAGTTCGTGGCGCGGCTGAAGAGCATGCCGGAAGGCGATCACAACGTGCTGTACAACACCGCTCTTTTCGTGTCGTCCGACGTCGGCGAAGGCGGCCAGCACAACCACGACAACATGGCGTGCTTGGTCGCGGGCAACCTGGGTGGCGCAATCCAAACCGGTCGCCACTTGGCCTTCACCCCCGAAGATCCGAACGCCAAGAAGCTCGCGGCCAAGCGCACGGCGGCCGATCGCGCGGCCGGCATCGCGATCCCGAACACCAATCGCCTATCGAACGTGCACCTGGCGCTGCTGCAAGGCGCGGGGGTCGACGCGCAGAAGTTCGCAGACAGCACCAAGCCCATCCCCGGCCTGGTCTCGGCCTGACACGGGCGGCTCAGCGCGCCGCTGAACGAGCGGCGCGTGGGCTCACTGGAACGTCGCCATCGCGTCCGGGAACTGCGCGTCGACCACGGTACCCCAAGCGAACAGCGCGTCCAGCATTTGGCAGCGGTAGGGTTCGGCGGCGTGGTCGCAGATCTGCTGCTCGTGCAACAGCGAATCGGCCATGACGCGGTTCTGTGGCAGGGGGCGGTACGACGTGGAGACGAACGCGCGCGAGCTGCTGATGCTCGGATCTTGCACCTCGGACGAGTGACACAGGCCACAGGTGGTGAGGGTGTCGTTGAAGTGCACGCGGTCGAAGGGCGCGCTCGGCGGCACCTCGGCGGTCAGGGGGAACAACAGCTCGGCCTTCAGCGACCGCAAATTGTCGCGCTTTTCGCCAAATTCGAGCACGAAAGCGCCGTCGCCTTCGGGCGCGACGGACATCGTGTTCGGGCCCAGAAACAGAAAGATGCGCGGGCTGCGCGCGCCGACGGCGGGCTGCGCGCTGAGCGTGCCCTTCGTGGCGTTGAACTGGAGCGGGCGCGCCAGCGACTCCAAGAAGCACGGAATGGTGAGCGGCTTGGGCAGCGCGTTCAGCAGAGTGAGCGTCTCGGCGATGCTTTGCGGGTTGTTCGAGATGCCGGGCGGCGCGACGCACAGCGGGTCGTGCACGACGGGCGCGCCCGCGCTGCCACCGGCGGCCGAAGCGCCCGCGCTGCCGCCCGTGCCGCCCGCGCCGCCCGGCTCTGCCAGCCCTTGCTCCGCCGGCGTGCCGCTACAGGCGAGCGAGCTCAGCGCTGCGCAGAAGCAGAGCGCGAGCTGCGCCGAACGGGCGGTGCCGGGTATTCGCTTGTAACCGTGAGGTGCGCTCAGAGGCATGGATTCAAATCGGCCAGCTCGGCCCGTTCGAGGTTTTCGTGGAGCGCGCCGCTACGGGAGTGCATGTCACGGCTCGGCAGGGTTTGCATCCGGTTCGGCCCTCGCCCATCAAAATCTTCAGGAAACTCGGCAAAATTACGAAACGGGAAGCAAACCCGAGCTCAGCGAGAGCGTCTAGATTCGATAGGGCCGCGCGCCGTGACTCGCCACGCGACACGGTGACGCAGACCATGTCGGGTTCGGCTCAGCGATGGGTCCATTCCCGGTTCACTGCGCAAATCTCGTCGCACACTCGTGATCGTTCGATTACGCCGAGGTGATGACGCTCGCGGGCTCGAGTCGAGTTCGGTTTTGGTTGCTGCTCCTCGCGCTGCTGGCGGTCGGTGCGTTGCTCACGCTGTGCGCCGCGTGCGGCAGCAACGACGACTCGACGCGCTCCAAGGGCGGCGCTGGGCAAGGCGCAGGCGGCGCGCCGGTCAGCGCGGGCGGCTCGCCGAACACCGCGTTCCTGCAGCGCGCGATCCCCGATGCGCAGCACTTGGAGATCACCGAGACCTGCCCGGGCGGCATGCGAGGCGGCAAGCGCTGCATCCCCGATCGCGTGCTGGCGCGCCCATCGATCTGCTATTCCGGCTATCGCTCGAACCAGAACCCGAATCTGCTCCAATACCCGAGCCAAGACCAAATCCGCGAGGATCTCGCGCTCTTGCTGCGCGCCGGCTACAGCTTCTTGCGCGTCTTCGACGCCACACCGCACGCCGAGACCCTGCTCGAAGTGATCAGCGGTGACCAGCTGGACGTGAAGATCCAGCTCGGCATCTGGATCAAGGGTCCGAAGGCCACCGCTGACGCCGCCAATCAGCTGCAAATCGAAAAAGGCATCGCACTCGCCAATCAGTACCCGAACCTGATCGTGGGCGTGAGCGTCGGCAACGAGACGCTCGACTCGTGGTCTTCGGTGCTCACGCCGTCGGCAGACTTGACCGCGTACATCCAGCAGGTCCGAGGTCGCATCGCGCAGCCGGTGACCACCGACGACCTGTATCCGCCGTTCGAGCTCGTCGGTGGCTACCAGGACGTGCTGGGCGTGCTCAAGGCGGTCGATTACCTATCGGTCCACGTCTACGCGGCGATCGACGCGAGCTTCGCCAGCTGGGACTACCAGCAGACGAGCGTGCCCGAGGGCCCGGCGCGTGCGCAGGCGCTGATGGCGGCCGCGCTCGACTACACCAAGCAAACGGTGATCAACGTCAGAAAGACGCTCAAAGAGGTCAGCGTCGACGTACCGCTTTTGATCGGCGAGGCGGGCTGGAAGAGCCGCGTCACCGATCACACCAAGGTCGCCGAGCCTGCGTATTCGCACGAGGTCAATCAAGCGCTGTTCTTCAGCGCGCTCGAAGACTGGACACACGGCGCCACGCGCGATGCCGACAGCCCGGGCACGGCCTTCTACTTCGAAGCCTTCGACGAGCCCTGGAAGACGAGCGACGACGGCTGGGGCGTGTTCGACACGCAGCGCGTGGCCAAGTACGCGATGTGGAGCAAGTACCCGGAGCTGATGCCGCCCGGCGCGCTGCCCTACAGCAGCGCGGACGCGCTCTACTACAAGCAGTGACGCGCGGGCTCGGGCCGCTATTCGTGCGTCAGCGCGAATGAAAATGCGCTCGCGTTGCGGTCGCGCGCTTCGCCACCTTGCACCGCTGTCTTCGCGAAGCTCGCATCGCCGCGCGCGCCGGGTCGAACGTCGACCAGCCAGGGCGCGGCTACGATCGTCGAGTCTTCGAAGCGAACGCCGGTCATGCGGTGGGGCCCTTGCAAAGAGACCGCGCTTTCCAGCGGCTCGCGCAGCGTGTTGTGCCGAAAGCTGAACTCCGCGTCCATGTCCTGATCGGCGGCCAGCAGGCGGATCGCTCCGGTCGGCCCGCCCGGATCGCTCTCGTGAGCGCCGCAGCGCGTGAGCACGTTGTCCGTCACTTCGACGACGCCGCCGAATGGGTGCGCACCGAAGTTGGCGGACACGTAAATGCCCGAGCCGGTCGTCACCGTGTCCTGCACGGTGTTGCCGATGACGCGAAACGGGCCGCCGCCGTAGAGCGCGATGCCGCTCGCCACCCAGGGCGACTGAATGAAATTGTGAGCGAACGTATTGTGACCGCCCGCCGGCCCGCCATGCTCGGGCGACCACGCGGCGAGTGAGTCGTCCCCGCTGCCGCGCACCTGGCTGTTGTCGACCATCGAGTCGGTGGTGCCGTTGCAGAAGTTCACGGCGTCGGCCATCAAGTCGCGAAAGCGGCATTCGGTGATGCGCAGCCGCGCTGGGCCGCGCTCTTCGCCGCCGCGCGCCACCCAAAACGCGCACTTCATGTGCTCGACCCAGATGCGCTGCAGCGTGCTGCCATCGCCCGGGCGCCCCGTGAAGGCGTTGCCGACGTCGGACTGGTCGTCGCGCTGAGTGGTGCCGCCGAACAAGGCGATGTCGGAGACGCGCACCGGCTCTGGGCCGAAGCGGAGCTGCGCCGTGGGCCCAACGAACTGCGTGCGCCACATGCCAGCGCCTTGCAGCGTGCCCTCGTTCATCTGTACCGAAGCGATCCGGTAAGTGCCCGCTGGCACGTACAGCACGCGGTGCTGCTGCGCGGCGTCGGCCAGCGCGTGCTCGAGCTTGGCCGTGTCATCGCCCACGCCGTCTCTCGCGGGCTGGTACTCCGCGAAGGACAGGCTGCCCGCGGGCGGCGTGACTTCGGGCGGGACGGTCTCCAGCTCGATGAAGTCGATGCTCACTGTCTCGGTGGCCGAAGCCGGATTGAGCAAGGTCAATGTCGCGCCGGCGGCGAACGCCGCACCCAGCTGCAACGCGGATTCGTCCCAGAAATGGCGCGGCGAGCCACGGCGCGGCTCCGACGCCCAGACGTCGTGCGAGCCCCACGCCGGCTTGCCATAGGCCCACGAGAAGCGCGAGCTGACCGGCACGCGCACGGCAGGGAGCGCGGCGACGCGCAGCTCGAGCGCGCCGTCCTTGCCTCGGCCATCGCTCGAGTCGGGATACGAGTAGCGCACGACGATGCTGTCGGCGCTGCGCGGCGCGCGCCACGTCACGCTCTGGCCGGGCGCGAGCGAGACGTAGCGGCGGCCCGAAGCCTCGGCACCCGGCGTGTACAAGCGAGTCGAGAATTCGGGCACGCTGCCCGTCGTGCTGCCGGCTTCGGCCTCGAGTAGCTGCGTGCGCGGTGGCAACGCCGCTGGCACCTCGAAGGCGTACGGCGTCACCGGTACCCGCGCGCTGGCACGAGGCGGCGGTGCGACCGCAACCGGTGGCACCAAGCAGCCGATCACGAGCCCCAGCGTGCCGAGCATGCCGAGCGCAGCAATTGCAACACGCGCGCGAGTCATCCGCGTGACCTTACTCGTTTCGACGGCAATGGGGGCGCAGGCCGCCGCAAGCGTGGCGTGAATGCGGCTTTGCCCCGTCGAGCTTGCTGGCTCTGCCTTTTCTGCGCGGTGTGATAAGTGACGGGCAGACGCTCATGACGAAGCCAGCGGCGACCAGCGGCGCCCCGCTAGAAACGGTCAAGTTCCACATGGCGGGCGGCAGCGCCCCCGTGAACGTGCTCGACGCGCTGTACTCGACTCAACATTGGCGCATCTTCAACGCCGAGTTCGGCGTCGCGCTGCCCAGCACCTGGCTCGGCGACGTGAAGTACATGCGCGAGCAGGTCAGCGTCACGAGCGACATGGTCTTTTGCTCCATGCCGGGCGAGCTCCACACCACGCCGCGAGTCACCCATCCCGGCGCGTTCAGCGTGCTGCTGTTCGAGCCGCACGTCTTCCTCGGCTACCTGCGGGAATACGGGCTGAGCGGCGGCGCTTGGCGGCGCTCCTTCACGCATGCTTCGCCGGCGCTGCTGCGCGAAATGACGAACGTGCTGAGCATCGCGCGCGGCTCTGCCTCGAACATGCAGGCCCAATCGGCAATCGTCGACTTGTTCGAAGTGATGCTGCCCGAGCTGTACGAAGGAAAAAGCCGAGGTTCTCAGGCAAATGTCGGTGACCGTGCGGTTCGGCGCATTCGCGAGTGCCTGCACGCGGACGTGTCGGGTACCATCGATCTCGAAACGCTCGCGGCGCACTGCGGGCTCAGCAAGTTTCAGGCGCTGCGCGCGTTCAAGCGCCAATATGGGCTACCGCCGCACGCCTACCAGCTCTGCCTCAAGGTCTCGATGGCGCGGCGAATGCTGCAGAGCGGCTATTCGGCGACGGAAGTCGCCGCCAGTTGCGGCTTCACCGATCAGAGCCATTTCGGGCGCATCTTCAAGCGCGCGCTGGGTGTCACCCCGGCGGTTTACGGCACCGCCCAAGCTTTGGGCAGCGCGCCGCCCGCAGCACGCTGGCCGATGAATATCGACGCCGTGCTCGGCCCGCTACACGCGCACGCCGCGTTGACACGCGCCGATTCGAGACACTCATCGAGCTTCTAATTCCGGTGTCACTGCGTCCGAGGCAACGGCCTCGTGCGTCAAGGCATTGGCAATGTCCATTCGCAAACTGACGAATGCCGCCAGCGATGCGAATTGTTCATGACGAAGCGCGCCACGTTGCGTGAATGCTTCGCGACGAGGTCGCGTTCGATGCCCGCGCTGGACACGCGTGGCATGCGCCAAACGCGTAGAACACGCCCCAAACGCAAACGTGCCACAGCTAGTAAATAGTCATTGTCGCACGATTACTGGTATTATCCGGCTCAATATCGATGAACGCGCCCACGAAATCACCGCACCGCATTGGCGATGTCGTCGCTGAACGTTATCAATTGGTCGAAGTGATCGGGCGCGGCGGCCAAGGCGTGGTGTACCGCGCGCTCGACCGCTGGCTGCAGCGCGCGGTCGCGATCAAGATCTTGGGCGAGAGCGCAGTGCGCGAGCAGCACGCAGTCGATCGCTTGCTGCGCGAACAGCAAGCGATGAGCGCGCTCACGGGCACGGCCGCGGTGGAGCTGCTCGACGTGTGCCGGGGCGAGGGCGGCGAGCTGTGCTTGGTGATGGAGCTCTTGGCGGGTGTCGATCTCGACGAGCACTTGTCGAACCTCGAGCAACGCGGCAAGCGCATGTCGCTCGAGCGCGTCGCGGTGACGTTCGAGCCCATCGTGAGCACGCTCGAGACCGCGCATGCCGCGGGCATCCTGCACCGCGATCTGAAGCCAGCGAATCTGTTCTTGCTCGACGCGGGCGGCGTGCGTTTGCTCGACTTCGGGCTGGCGCGGCTGAAGCAGTCGACGCCGCTCACGGCGGCCGGCGCGGTCATGGGCTCGCCGAGCTTCATGGCGCCGGAAGCCTGGCAAGGTGTCTCGGATCTGCTCGACCAACGCGCCGATGTTTATTCCTTGGGCGTCGTCCTGTTCTTGGTGCTCACCGGCAGCCTGCCCTTTGCGGGCACGAGCCTGCAGGAGAAGTACGCGCGGGCCACGAGCGGCGCGCGCCCGAGCCTGCTCAAGCTGCGCCCGGATCTGCCGCGCGGCGCGGACGACTGGGCGGCCATGGCGCTCGCGCTCGACCGTGAGCAGCGCTTCTCGAACGTGCGCGCGCTGTGGAATGCGTTCCGCGCCGCCATCTTGCTGCAGTCCAGCCCCAGCGAGCGGCGCACCTCCTCGATCTGGGCGACCGCCAAGGGCGCAGTCGCTCAGATCGTGCGCAGCTATTCGCCCCTGCCCATGCCCCGCTCGGAGCCGATGCCCAGCGTCCGAGCGCCGCAGTCGTACACGAGCGCAGCACTGGCCCGCAGCGTGCCCCAGAGCGACCCCACGATTCAGCTGAGCGATGCGGACGAGCTGCAGCCGTTCAGCGGGCCCACGTGGGTGGGTCCGCCCGCGCCGGTCACGCGGCGCTCCTCCTCCTAACGTGAGCGCTGATTTTTAGGGGTTGGGTCGCCTCGCGGCGGCTCGCGTGCGCAAGTGCGGGCGGCGATCGGTCGCTGATCACGATCGCTGGCGCGGCACGGGGGCGTGCGGCGACGTGCGAGCGAAAGACGGCCTGTGGGGCGCGCTGGCGGGCTGCGAGGTGCATGGCTCGACCCTCGATCGCCCCCCTGTCAGAGCATTCGGATTTGTTAATGAAATTGAAAATCACTTTCATTTTCAGTTTGAGTGCGGTAATTGGGCAAAACCATGCGCGATGCAGCCAACCCTCGCCCTCGCCCGTTGCCCGGCCAGCCGCCGGAAGCAGCCCGGGCGACGATTCCGTGGCTCGCCGATCAGTGGCCGCCGCCGCCGCATGACCCTCGCGAACGGCAGCTCGTGTCGTGCGTCGCCGGCTGGGAGCTGCGCTTGTTCGGCGAGCAACAGTTTCAATACTTCGTGCGCCACGGCCTTTGGCATTTGCAGCTCTGGCATCCGGAAGCGCGCGTTTCGGTGCTCAGCCCGTCTCGCCTGACGCAGGCACTTTACGAAGCGTTCCCGATCGCCGGTTGGAAAGGGCGCGCCGCAGGTCATGCACAGCTTACCGCGCTCGTGCACGGCGAGCATGGCCTGGACCTGCCGCGCGAAGCGACCCTGTTCGAGCTCGAGCGTGCGTTCGTGCGCGGCGCACATCTCGGCTCTCGCGTCGTGTCTTGAGGAAGGGTTCGATGCTCTTGTTGGGTCTCGGGTTGGTCGGCGCGACGCGTCGCTCGCAGGCACAGCAGAGCACGCAAGAGGTCGTGGTCACGGGCACGCGTACGCCCGAACAATCCCAACGCGCCACGGTGAAGGCCGACGTGGTGACGCGCGCCGAGGCCGAGCGCCGCAACGCCACGAACGTCGCCGAAGCGCTGGCGACGCAGCCCGGGGTCAGCGTCAATCCAGGCGCTTATGGCTACTTGGGCACGGTCAGCCCGATTCAGATGCAAGGTTTCGATCTCGGGCGCGTGTTGATCTTGGAAGACGGCGAGCCCGTGATCGGCGACGTCGGCGGGGCCATCGATCTGTCGCGCATCCCGATCGCGGACGTAGAGCGAATCGAGATCGTGAGCGGGCCGACCAGCGCCCTGTATGGCTCGAGCGCGATCGGCGGCGTGGTGAACATCATCAGCGCGCCGCCCCATGATGAAGGCGCGAGCGCACGCGGCCGCGCGGAGTACGGCACGCGCCGGCGCGTGGTCAGCGAGGCCAGCGCCGCCTACCGCGCGCCGAGCGCTTGGGCCGCGCTCGATCTGAGCCACACTCGTCAAGATGGCGTAGCGTTGCTTCCGGGGCTACCGGACCTGCAGATCCCCGAGTCGGCTCGTTCACTCGTGGGGCTGCGCGTCGGCACGCAGCTCAGTCGAAAACTCGACGTCCAGCTGCGCGCGCGCTGGCTGCACCAGCGCTTCGACGGCTTGCAATCCGACGACGTGCCCGGCCTCGGCCGGTACGAGACCGATTTACCGCAGACGAGCGACCGCTTCGCAGTGCACTTCTTGGAGACACTGCGCTTCGGGCGCGGCTCCAGCCTGCGCTTTTCGCTGGTTCGGCAATGGGTGAACGACAGCACGAAGCGCGAGCCGCGCAATTCACCGCTCGCTGACGAGCACCACAGCACACAAGCGCTCGCTAGCTTCGAGAGCACGGCCACATTGGCGGATGGCCCACGAACTTGGGTGCTCGGCGCGCGCTTCGAAGCACAACGGCAATCGCAGGAGCTGCACCAGACCGAGCGCGTGAACGATACGCTGCTCACGACGACCACGCCCGAGGTCGTGCCACAGAACCTGAGCAATGCTGCGGCCTATGCGCAACTGAGCTGGAAGCTCGGCCGCTACCTGACGGCCCTGCCCGGCGCGCGCGCCGAGTACCATGGCCGTTACGGCAGCGTGCTTGCGCCGCGGCTCGCGCTCGCGCTGCGCCCTCACGACGGCTTCACCGTGCGCGCGGCGGTCGGCCGCGGCTTTCGCACGCCGAGCGCAGAAGAGCTCGGCTTCAACTTCGATCACTCGGTCTACGGCTACCGCGTGATCGGTAACCCGCGCCTGACGCCCGAGCGTTCCTGGGGTTTCAACGCTGATCTGGCCTGGGCTCCGCTCGAAGCGCTGTCTCTGCGCGGCGGCGCATTCCTGAACTTGGTGGCTGACCTGATTGACATCGATCTCGCGGGCGGCAATCGCTCGGGCAGCGTCGTCAGCTACACGTACGTGAATTATCAGCAAGTGCGCACCGCGGGAGCGAGCTTCGGGGCGACGGTCTTGGCCAGCGAGCGCGTTCAGCTCGACGCCACGTACGACTACCTGTCGACGCGCGATCTGACGAGCCACCAGCCGATCAGCGGTCGACCCGCGCATACGCTGACCGCCTCGGCGCGTTTCGATTTGCCGTGGCATTTGCAGCTCTATTCGCGCGCGCACTTCGTGAGCAGCGCCTTCGTCGATACAAAGACGAATAGCCCGGGCTATGAAACCGTGGACGTGCGGGCCGCGCGCTCGCTCGGGAGCGCCGTTTCGGCCTATCTGGGCGTGTCGAACGCCTTCGACGTGCATCAAGACCCGGGCCGCGTCGGTGATTTGCGGCCCCCGACCGGGCGCACGCTGTACGCGGGCGTGCGCGGCAACTGGCCCGAGGAGGCACCGTGAAGCTCGCATCGAAGCGGATGTTCCTGTACTTGGTCGCGCTCGGCGCGCTCGGCTGTAGCAGCTCGGGCGGCGCGCAAGGCTCCGCCGGCTCGGGCGCCGTGAGCGACGAAGCGCTGTTTCGCGGTGCGAGCGAGCTCGACGTGCCGGTGCCGGACAGCGGGCGGACGTACATCGAGCTCACGACGCCGAGTGTGCTCCGCACGAGCGGCGACCTCGCGCATTCGACGACTTGGGATTTGGCGTTCGAAGGCTTCGATGTGTTCAGCAATGGCGGCGTTTCGGGCCCAGGCCAGGGCGCGGCCTTCGGACAGCTGGAGATCGAGTCGTTCCTGAAAAGCAGCGCGCCGGAAGTGCCGTTCTTGTCCGCCGACAAAACGGGCGGCGCGTTCATCGATTGGTATGCCTACGACGGCAACAGCCACGCGCTGTACAGCCGCTTCCACGTGTACGGCGTGAAGCGCGGGCAGCGGCTGTGGAAGCTGCAAATTCTCGGCTATTACGGCGAACGTGACAACGCGCCCGTCAGCGCCTTGTACTCGATTCGTTACGCCGAGCTTCGCGCGAGCGCGGGCGAAACGCAGCAGCTCGAGGTAGACGCCACCGCGGGAGGGCTCGGAGGCGACGAGAGCTCGGCCAGCGGCTGCCTCGATTTGGAAACCGGCATCGTCAGTGCGCTGAGCCCGGAAGCCGCACGCGTAT
>FSWQ01001046.1_pt1 | contig 13933 bp, 11 predicted proteins | sample 1637691 | NCBI WGS metagenome assembly FSWQ01 (sample SAMEA3914814, study PRJEB12502) | metagenome | biome: forest; material: soil | place: USA | collected 2011-09-16 | depth 0.1 m | reverse complement strand
GGTCAGGGCGCCATCCTGTCGGCGACCAGCCTGCCGGTGCGCACGTCGCTCGTGCGGCGCGGCCAGTTCATTCAGGATCATCTCTTCTGCTCGCCATTGCCGCCGCCGCCGGCGGACGTGCCCACGCTTCCGCCGCCAAGCGCGACCGGCAGCCAACGTCAACGCTTGGAAGCGCATGTCACGGCAGCCGTGTGTGCCGGTTGCCACAATGCCATGGACCCGTACGGCTTCGTGCTCGAACAGTTCGATGCGGTCGGCGCGCTACGCACGCTCGATGGTAGCGTTCCGATCGATACCTCGGCGAAGTTGCCCGACGGAACCCAGGTAGCCAACGTGCAGGAGCTGCAAACGGTCATGGCGGCGGACCCGCGCATCGCAAACTGTTTGGCGCAGCAGCTCGCGACGTATGCGCTCGGGCGCACGCTCGACTCAGGAAACGCGGGCTTGGTTGCGCTACAGGATGGGTTTCTCAAATCTGGTCAACACGTCGATCAAGCGATTCGCCAAGTGGTGCTATCTCCCGCATTTCGAACGCGGCACGGAGGGCTGTGAGTCATGCGTAACCCCAACGGTATGTCCCCGGCCTCTCGCCGCCTGTTTTTGCGCGGCGCCGGCGTGATGATGGCCCTGCCCTGGCTCGAGAGCCTGAGCCCGCGCACCGCCGCCGCCGATCCAATGGCGGCGGCGCAGCGGCTCGTGCTGTTTCACATTCCCTGCGGCGTGAACCCGAACGACTTCACGCCCAAACAAACCGGCCCGAACTACACGCCGAGTCCGATCTTGAAGCCACTTCAGGCTCTGCAAGACAACGTGCTCATCCTCAGTAACATGCAGAACTCCGCGGCGCTGGCCACGGCGGATCGGTTGCATGGACGGCACTCCACCGGCCTCGTGGGCTTGTACTCGGGCACCGTATTCCCGGATGACGAAGTACAATCCAGCCCGGTCGTGACCGGCACCACCGTCGATCAAATCTACGCCAAGAGCGTGGCCGGTCAGACGCCGGTCTCCTCGCTCCAGCTGGGCATTCACCAGAACGATTTCGATTGCGACGACATCTCGCCGTGCGTGGACATCAAGACCATCTCCTGGTCCGACCCACAAACCCCGCTCGAACCTGAAACGAGCGCACAACGCGCATTCGACACGTTCTTCGTTGGGCCAGACGCGAAAAAGAGCGCGCTCGAAACCGCGCGCCGCGCCAGCATGCGCAGCAGCGTGCTGGATGCCGTTTCCGAGCAAGCCAAGCGGCTTGCGCCCAAGCTTGGGCAGGCTGACGGTCAGAAGCTGGATCAATATTTCACGTCCGTGCGTGAGCTGGAGAGTCAGCTCGCGGCTGGCGGTCCCGGCGCATCGTGCGCGGGCACGCGGCCTGCCGCGTTCGCCACTCCGGTGGATTATCGAGTCCAATGCAAAGCGATGACCGATCTCATGGTCCTCGCCATTCAATGTGATTTGACGCGCTCCATCTCATTTTTGATCGGCCCAGGTCACTGCACCCACGTGTATGACTTCTTGCCCGGCGTCACGGATGCGCATCACAACTATTCGCATCACGATAACGATCCCGTGAAGCTGGCTGCGCTCACCACCATCTCCGCGTGGGAGGTCTCGGTCTTTGCTGCGTTTCTTCAGCGGCTGAAGGACATCCCGGAGGGCAACGGAAGCCTGCTCGACGCAACGGTTGCAGTCATGAGCAGCGAGGTCACGGATCCCAACCCGCACAACTACATCGACACGCCGGTGATCGTGGGCGGTCGCGGCGGCGGTTTCATTGCCACTGGGCGCCACGTGCGCGCGGGTACGGATGCAGCGCGCGCGGACACCGGCGAGCTGTGGCTCGGCATTCTCCAGGGCCTAAAAGTGCCTGCCAAAAGCTTCGGCCAACTCAAGGTCACGAAGCCCCTGGGCGCGCTCACCACCTAGGCCGCTGCGAGGCGGTTGTTTCCGCCCGAGAGGATACTTCTCGCGCGCATGGAACAGGCGTTGACGGCGCGTTTCGAAATCGCGTCGGTAGGCACAGAACCAGGCGCTGCCGGCCACTGAACCTCGGATGACCCGCAATTGCTGCTCGGTGTTTGCTGCGTCCCTTGGTTTGCTCGGTGTAGTTTCGGCAGGCTGCGGTGGGGACGCGGGGAACGCTGGAAACGTCAGCGTGAACCCAAGCGCGGGCGCGGCAGGCGCTTCCGCGGGCGCGCCGAGCACGACCGGCGGTGCGGGCACCACCTCCGGCGCCGCAGGCACGCCAAGCACGTCTGGCGGTGCGCCGAGCACGAGCGGCGGCGCGCCGAGCACGGCTGCAGGTGCCGCCGGAGCGTCGGGCGGTGCAGGTGGCGATCTGGGTGCAGGTGGGATGAGCAGCGCTGGCGGTCGCCCCTCAGGCCCGAGCGCAGGCTGCATGAAAGCGCCGCCCGGTACCGAAGCACTCGGCTCCGCGGTGCTGCACACAGTGGACGTCACCGGCATGGCCGCCGCGTACACCGCCGGCTACACGCATCGTAAGTACTGCACCACGATGCCCAAGAACTACGACTCCACGAAGCCATACCCCGTCGTGTTCTACGGACCAGGCTGCGGCGCTTCGTCTTGCGAGAGCAGCTCGTTCACGGGCCGCACGGACGTGTTCATCGTTCAGGCGATCGCCGGAGCCGACGCAATGGGCGCAAACATCGTACCGAAGAACGGTTCGCCGGGTTGCTTCCAAGCCGGCAAAGAAGGCTCGGGCGATTCACCCGAAGGCCCGTATTTCGACCAAGTCATGGCCTCGGTGGAAGCCACGTACTGCGTCGACAAGGGCAAAATTTTCGCTGCCGGCACCAGCAGCGGCGCTTGGCTCTCGAATTACCTAGCTTGCGCACGCGGTAACGTCGTGCGCGGCACCGCCGCTGATTCCGGTGGTCTGCAATTCGCCCACGGCACGTGCACGGGTGGGGCCGCCGTCATGGAGTTCCCCGGTGACTCCACGACGACCAAAGATGGCGAAGGCAACGAGATCGGTTCTGGTCTCGCGCGCGACATGTTCATCAAGCTCAACGGCTGCAGTACAACGCCCACCAGCATGGCCTTCGACAAGGCCAGCGGTTGCCAAGTCTACGGCGGTTGTGACAGCCCCGTTGTCTGGTGCAATGTCGGTGGCGGCCACCAATCCGGCAACAGCTACCTCGCGCCCAGCGGCCTGGCCTTCTGGAACACGCTCAAGTAGCATCCGTTCCCTTGCCACGCGCGCTGGCGCTCGTGCCACAGAAGTGGGGAACGCTGGATGAACCGGATTACGTGTTTGCTGAGCGCGCTCGTGCTGTTTGCTGGCTGCGGTGGGAATAGCAGCACCAGCTCCAGTGACAAAGGCTCGCCCAGCGCGGATGACAAACCCCTGTTCGTGGTCGGCGCGCAAGCGCTCGATGCTGGGAGTTGCATTGCCAAAGCAGACCCATCCGCAAAATTGCTGGCGCAAGGCGTATTGGATCTAGCCTTCACTTCGAGCTACACGGCGCTGTTGCTGGTCGGGAATCAAGCGCTGCAGTCGGGCTCTGCCACTGAAACAGAGCGGGTGTCCCTGAACGGGGCCGAAGTCAGCTTGACGACCGCAGACGGAGCCGTGCTGGGGCACTACTCAACCGTTGGAACCGGCTTCATCGATGCAGCCACTGCATCTGCGGCGTATGCAACGCTGGCTGTGGTCGTCATCCCGCCCGCGTTTGCACTACCCCCGCCCACGCAAAACCCTCAGCTCCTCGTCGCCAAGATCCGAGTGCTGGGCACGGCATTGAACGGCACTGAGCTGACCTCGAGCGAGCTCACTCTGCCGATCAAAGTTTGCACCGGTTGCCTCGTGCAGTACCCACCTGGCGCGGCTGACCCAACGCAGGCCGCCGGTGCCGGGTATCAGTGTTCGACTAGCGACTCCGAGCCCAACGCTGCACCGCCACCCTGCGTGACCGGCCAAGACGTGCCCTTCTCCTGCGTGGTGTGCTCGGCGACCTACGCTCTGTGCCGCGACCCAACGTTGAATCCTTCGTTCTCCGGCTGATCGTGTCTCGCTCGCTCGCTCGCTCGGGAGGGGGCGCTCGCATTCCCGCAGCGCAGCTCGTTCGCAGTCAGTGTTGACACCTTGTCCGCGACCGCGTTGCGCACCTGCCGCCACTGCCAGCTTGGCGCACTCACGCGCACGGAAGCCCTTGAAATAGGCAGTTTCACGCGCTGGCACGAGCGTCGCAATGCGCTGTCGCCATGCGTATTCATCGTTGGTTGGAGAAGTGCTCTGGGTTGTGCGTGCTGAGTTGGTTGCTGCTGCTCAGTTACTTGCAAGCGAGGGGCATCACGCGGCTCGCGGAAGGCGCGCTCGGGGGCAGCGTGCCGAGCCGCGTGAAGCTTGCTGGGGCGCACGCGCCGACTCCTCGGCAGCGCACGGCGGACGCCATCATCGCGCGCAACCCGTTCGATTCTGCGGCGCCCCCACTCGGTCGCGTGCCCGCGCCGCCAGTGAGGCTAGTCAACGCTGACCCGCTATCGGCTCCGCCGTGCGCCTCAGCGCAGGTCATCATCGTGACCGAAGCGCGCAACCCGGCCTGGTCAGTCGCTGCATTACAGGTCGACGCGGCAGCGCGACCGCGCGACTATCGCGTAGGCGACGACGTTGCTGGCAACACCGTCGAGTTCATCGGCTACAACCCAATGCAAGAAACGCCCTCAGTTTGGCTCTCCAATGCAAACGGGCTGTGTCAGACCTCGCTGTTCGCGCCAGCGCAGAAACCTCAGCGCGTGCCGGCACGCGCGCTGCCTCCCGTGGCGGCGGTCGACGCTCCGCAAACCGCTTGGTTGAGCCACGTGCGCGTCGTGCCCGAGCGAAAAGATGGCAATATCATCGGGGTTCGGCTGTTCGGAGTGCGCCCGAACAGCTTGCTGCAGCTGATCGGGTTACAAAACGGCGATCGGCTCGACGCGATCAACGGCTTCGCTCTCGGTACCCCCGCCCAAGCCCTCAGTGCCTATGCTCAGTTACGCGCAGCGCGTCGCGTCGCGCTCGACATCGAGCGCCGCGGCCAGCCCGTGACTTTGGCATATCGCATCAACTGAAGGGTCCGTGGCGGGACCGCGCGCGAGCTCCAAGCGCTCGCAGCCCGCCTTGAAAAGCCAATCGATGGCCGTCATGCACAAGACGAGGCCGCCGCAGGTCGCCAGTAAGGCGAGTATCAGGTCTACCCCGCTGCGCCCGTAGAACGCCCAGCGCGTGGCGGAGAGCCAGTAGAACAGCGTCAGCTTCTCGATCACGCTACTGTTTTTCCCAGTTTGCGGTCCTTCATCGTGAGCTCCTCGAGCGCCTGGCTTTGTGGCCAACGGCGCTGGTTTGCGCTACTTTGCCAGAACGGAACAGTGTTCCGAATATATACGGAACACTGTTCCGTTTAGCAAGCGTAGATTTGAGATGAGCAAGAAGGCGGCCGGCGAAGGCACTGATGCCGGGACTGAGGTCCCGAGCGGCAAGCCTGTTCGCGCGGACGCGCAACGGAACGTAGAAGCGCTGTTGGAAGCAGCGCTCGCGGTGTTCTCAACGTCAGGGGTGGACGCTCCGGTGCGGGAGATCGCGGTCAAGGCGGGCGTCGGTGTGGGCACGTTGTATCGCCACTTTCCGCAACGCGCGGATCTCATCGCAGCCGTTTTCCGCCACGAGGTGGATGCCTGCGCGGATGCTGCCCCGCTCTTGGCAGCGGAGCACGCCCCGGGCGAGGCACTGGCTCGCTGGATGCAACGCTATGCGGCTTTCGTCGCGACCAAACGCGGCCTTGCCAGCGCGCTCCACTCGGGAGACCCGGCATTCGACTCCTTGCCCAGCTACTTCCAAGCGCGACTCCTGCCCGCGTTGCGCACATTGCTGGAAGCCGCCACCGCCGCTGGCGAAATACGTACCGACATCGAACCAAGCGAGCTGCTGCGAGCGGTCGCAAGACTCTGCACTCAGGCCCACGACGAAACACCCGCCCAGGCGCGCCGCATGGTCGCCCTGCTGGTGGATGGGCTACGTTACGGCGCGGCGTCACCCTGACGCCACGGGGGACTAAAACCAGGCGGCGCTTGCGATTGGCTTCGTCGTCGCGCGCGGGCGGCGGTTGACCGTTTGGTTTTCGGCGTGGTCCACTGGCGAGAAGGCGTGGAGGGCAACACATGGCATACACGAAGCTAGCGCTCGAAATCGATCCGGCTTGGGCGAGCAGCCAAGCCTATGGCATCAGTCCCGGAGGTCGCGTCGTCGGCAGCGCGCGGGACGCAGCCGCGAATGCCTATGTCGTCACGTGGCACCCGGACGGCTCGCTCGACAGCACCAGCAGCGCGTTCGGATTGGTGGACGCGGCAGTGTGCAACGACGCCGGTGACGTGGTGGCCAGCGTACGTACGACCGTCGCCTCGAACCCACGACTCGTCGCCTTGCGCGCGGGCAAGGTGGTCGCTGATTTCGCGGCGAAGTTTCCGGCAGACGCGAGTGTCTTCGTCAGCGCCATCAATCACACGGGCTTGGTGGTCGGCCTCACGTTGAAGGATTTCGATCTAAAAACGAGCCAGGCGTTCTCACTTCGCTTGGCCGACGGAATCCCAATTTTTCACGATATTCCAGGCAGCACGAGCAGCCGCGGCGTGGCTGTGAATGAACGGAGCGATCAGCTGATCGCCGGCGTGATCCACGGTGTGACTCACTCCTTTCTGCTGACCCACGCGGGCGAAAGCCGTGACCTCGGTCCGTATGAGCTACGCACGCTGAACAACTCTGGAATCGCGTTCGGCAACGACAACGACTTTTCGTACCTGCCGGTTCGAGTCGATGCGTCTCGGCACCCTCCGTCCGTCCATCGGCTGCCGCTGCCGCCTGGCACCACCAAAGGCATCGTGGTCGCGGCTAACGACACCGGGCAAAGCACCGGTTACGTGTGGCGCACAGGCTTTGGTTTCGTCGGCGCCGAATGGAACAAGGCAGACGTCACCCTGCTCGCCGCGCTCGCGACAGGGCCGTTCGAGCTTGGTTTCGGGGTGGATCGCGCAGCCCGCATCCTCACCGTGGACGGCGCTGTCGGCGCGCCGCCCGTCCTCTTGGTGCCCCCGGAAAAGCGCGCCTCTTCCAGTGGCGTCAGCGCCATCTGGGCGCTCGCCTTTGCTGCACTCGGGGACGAGCCGCTGATCGGCGTTCCGGGCGCAGGCGTGATCGCTACTCTGCCCAACGGACAACGAGTTCACTTGCCCGTGCCTGCGCTCGCCGCACTGGGCCCAGAAAGCGACCCAAGCAGCACGTGGCAGCTGCTCACCGAGATGGATCGCCGACGCATCGTCTCCGCAGCGGTCGCGCGCATCGCAACAGTGCTGGAAGATGTCGAATCCAAACGCATCCTCGAGGATGCCAGCGCGCAGCTCGCGCAAGGCCCGCGGGCGGCAACGAACCACAACGCTGACGTTGGGTGTGGCAGGAAAGCAGCGGCAGAAATGCCGCTGCTATGCCATCTCGCCACCGCCTGCTGATTAGGATTTGGTGCCCGTGCCGGGGAACAACTGATGCAGCGCCTGCTTGATGATGCCGCCCTCTTCGGAGTCCATCTTGAGCAGGCTCATGCCGAATGATTGAGCCTGTTTGAGCGTGATGTGCGGGGGGAACGGCGCAACGTCCGGGTCCACGCGGGCTTGAATGACGACCGGGCGTGTGGCGGAGAGCGCCGCCTGCCAAGCATCGCGAATTTGCCCGGGTTCTTCGACCAAAATTCCCTGTAAGCCGATCAGCTCCGCGTAACGGGCGTACGGAAACGCGGGGATGTCCTGTGAGGCCGCGTAGCGGGTGTCGCCTGACATGGCGCGCATCTCCCAGGTGACCATGTTCAAGTCTCGGTTTTCGAGCACCAGGACAATCAAGCGTGGGTCCGCCCATTCCTGCCAATATTTGGCGATCGTGATCAGCTCGGCGTTGCCGTTCATTTGCATCGCGCCGTCGCCCACGAACGCAATCACCGGTCGGTCGGGGTGCGCGAACTTGGCTGCAATGGCGTACGGTACGCCGGGGCCCATGGACGCCAGGCCTCCCGAAAGGCTCGCCATCATCCCGGTGCGTAGCTTCAAGTTGCGCGCGAACCAATTGGCGGATGACCCCGAATCCGCCGTCAAAATGCAGCGATCGGGCAGCAATGGCGAGAGCTCGGAGAAAACGCGCTGCGGGTTGATGGGGTTGGCGTCCAGCGCCGCGCGTTCTTCCATCAGCTGCTGCCAGGCTCGGTTCTGTTCCCGAATCTGCTCTTGCCACGCGCCATGTGGCTTCTGGTTCAGCATTGGCAAGAGCGCGCGCAGCGTCTCTTTTGCGTCGCCCACCAGGTTTACGTCCATGGCGTAACGCAGGCCCACCATGCGACCATCGATATCGATCTGAACTCCGTGCGCTTGGCCCGCTTTGGGCAAAAACTCCGCGTAAGGAAAACTCGAGCCGACCATCAATAGGGTGTCGCATTGGCTCATCATTTCCCAGCTCGGACGCGTGCCGAGGAGCCCGATGGCGCCGGTCACGTACGGCAGATCATCCGGAATCACCGCGCGGCCCAACAGCGCCTTGGCTACGCCCGCGCTCAGCGTCTCGGCAACCGCGATCACCTCGTCCTGCGCGCCTTTGGCACCATTGCCGACCAATAGCGCGACTTTTTCGCCCGCGTTGAGCAGGTCTGCGGCTCGGCGCAGCTGCGCGGCAGGCGGAATGACGCGTGGATCCGCATAATCCAAGGACGTCGGCACGAAGTCGTGCTCGTGCGGAGTTTGTTGCACCGCTTCCAGCTCCTGCACGTCTTTCGGCACGATCACGCAGGTCACGCAGCGTTCGGCCTTGGCAATGCGCACGGCTCGGTCAATCAACAGCGGCAAAGACTCTGCCGTCATGCAGGTGTGGACGTACTCATGCGCCACATCCTTGAACAGGCTCTGCAAATCTACCTCTTGCTGATAGCTGCCACCAATCGCAGTCCGTGCTGACTGACCCACGATGGCCACCACCGGCGCGTGATCCAGCTTGGCGTCGTACAGGCCATTGAGCAGGTGAATGGCGCCGGGTCCGGAAGTGGCGAGGCACACCCCGACCTCGCCCGTGAACTTGGCGTGCGCGCAGGCCATGAATGCGGCCATCTCTTCATGGCGCGCTTGCACGAAACGCAGGCCATGGTCGTCGCGATTGAACGCGCCCATGATGCCGTTGATGCCATCGCCGGGGTACCCGTACACGATGCGTACTCCCCACGCTTTGAGGCGTTTTAGTAGCTGGTCGCTGACGTTCATGCTCGCCTGCACGCAAGGCATGTGCCGAGCCCGCGCGCCCGCTGATTCGCCTCAGTTGCTAGCCCCGGCGCAATGAGCAACCCTCGCAGGCGTGTCGTCTGATTCGAATGCGCGCCGACCGGGCTTCGTCTGCGTGCGTGGCGCTCGGGAGCACAATCTCAAGCACGTAGACGTACAGATCCCGCGCGATCAGCTGGTGGTGTTCACGGGGGTCTCCGGTTCGGGCAAATCTTCCTTGGCGTTCGGAACGCTGTATGCGGAGGCACAGCGGCGCTACCTGGAGTCAGTCTCGCCCTATGCGCGGCGGCTGTTCCACCAAATGGAAGTGCCAGCGGTCGACGACATCGAGGGCCTACCGCCTGCCGTCGCGCTGCAGCAGCAACGCGGCACGCCGACGACTCGCTCGTCCGTGGGCAGCGTCACCACTCTCTCCAATCTATTGCGCATGTTGTACTCTCGCGCGGGCGACTACCCGGCCAAGCAAGCGCTGCTGTATGCGGAGTCCTTCTCTCCGAATACTCCGGAGGGCGCGTGCCCCACGTGTCATGGCCTCGGTCGCATCTACGAGGTCACTGAAGCTTCGATGGTGCCGGATAGCTCACTGACCATCCGTGAACGCGCCGTTGCCGCGTGGCCAACTGCTTGGCAGGGCCAAAATCTGCGCGATATTTTGACTACGCTGGGGTACGACGTCGATCGCCCGTGGCGCGAGCTACCCAAGAAGGATCGCGATTGGATCCTGTTCACCGAAGAACAACCCACGGTTCCGGTGTACGCCGGCTTCGACTTGCGTGAGGTGCGTAGCGCGCTCAAACGCAAAGAAGAACCCAGCTACCAAGGCACATTCACCAGCGCGCAGCGTTACGTGCTGCAAACCTTCGCCACTTCGCAGAGCGCGCTGATGAAGCGTCGAGTATCGCAATACATGCTGAGCACTGATTGCTCGGAGTGTCATGGCAAACGCCTACGGCGCGAGGCACTGAGCGTAAAATTCGCCGGTTTCGACATCGCCGAATTCTCGCGGCTGCCACTCAAGCGCTTGAGCAGCGCGCTTCGCCCCTACGCTGAAGGCACCGCTCAGAGCGATAAGGACCAGGCCCGCTTGCATCCAGAGAAAGTGCTCGTTTCACAGCGCATCGCTCAGGACATGTGCGCGCGGCTTTCGGTCTTGCTCGATCTCGGCTTGGGCTATTTGAGCTTGGATCGCAGCACTCCCACGCTTTCTCCGGGTGAATTGCAACGTTTGCGGCTCGCCACACAGGTGCGCTCGAACTTGTTCGGCGTGGTGTACGTGCTGGACGAGCCTTCCGCCGGGTTACATCCCGCCGATACGGAGGCGCTGCTGCGCGCGCTCGACGGTTTGAAAGCGGCCGGCAACTCACTGTTCGTGGTCGAGCATGAGGTGGACGTGATCCGCAAGGCGGATTGGGTCGTGGACGTGGGACCGGGCGCGGGCACGCAGGGTGGGGAAGTGCTGTACAGCGGTCCGCTCGCTGGCCTTGCGCAGGTGGAGCGTTCGATCACTCGGCGCTACCTGTTTCAGAGCGAGCCACTCATGGTGGCGGAGCCGCGCTCGCCGAGCGGCTGGCTCGAGCTGAGCGGTGTGACTCGCAACAACCTCTCACAGCTCGCGGTCTCGTTTCCTTTGGGGGTGCTCACCAGCGTCACGGGCGTCTCGGGTTCGGGCAAATCAACGCTCGTGAGTCAGGCGCTGATCGCGCTCGTCGCGCGCGAGCTCGGCCAAGAATCCGTGCCGGATGAGCCCGAAGGCGAGGAGCTAGAACGCGCCGCAGACGCGCCGCTGGCAGGGAAAATCAGGCGCGGGATGGCCGGCGTGAAACGCCTGGTGCAGGTCGACCAACGACCGATTGGGCGCACGCCGCGCTCCAACCTAGCCACGTACACCGGCCTGTTCGATCTGGTGCGAAAGCTGTTCGCCGCCACGAAAGTGGCAAAATCACGCCGCTATGACGCGGGGCGCTTTTCCTTCAACGTGGCCAAGGGGCGCTGCGAGACGTGCGAGGGAGAGGGCTCGGTGATGGTCGAGCTGTTGTTCTTACCCAGCGTGTACGCGCCTTGCCCTACCTGCCACGGCGCTCGCTACAACCAGAAAACGTTGGAGGTACTGTACCGTGACCAGAACATCGCCCAAGTATTGGGGATGACGGTCGACGTCGCCTGGGAATTTTTCCAGCAGGAACCGCCGCTGCAGCGAGTGCTGTCCGTGCTGCGAGAGGTCGGCCTGGGCTACTTGCGTCTCGGACAACCAGCGACAGAGCTGTCCGGCGGCGAGGCCCAGCGCATCAAGCTTGCCACGGAGCTGCAGCGTGCCTATCGCGTCGGCACGCTGTACGTGCTCGACGAGCCCACCACTGGTCTGCATCCCGCAGATGTTGAACGCCTGATGGCGCAGCTCGCGCGCCTCGTGGAGTCCGGAGCTACCGTGATTGTGGTCGAGCACGACATGCGCGTGATCGCCGGCAGTGATTGGGTGATCGACATGGGCCCGGGCGCAGGAGACGAAGGCGGGCGTGTAATTGCACAAGGCGCGCCGCGCGCCGTTGCCAGTGACCCGAAGAGCCGCACCGCGAGCTACCTGCGCCGCTTTTTCGAGCATGCCTGAATGGCCAAACTGTTGAATCGCTTTGGACGAAAGCTCGCCGCGCTCACGGATCTGAAGATCGAGTACCCGGTTGGCAGGGACGGCGCGCGCTTCGAGGCCTTGCTGGTGGCAGGCGCGCTCTACAACCTGGACACGGCGCAGCTCAGGTTCTTCGTCATCCTCGACGACCAAGGCGACGACTACCCAGCCATGATCGATTACGTGGCGCCGTCGCAAAGCGATCTGGAGCTGATTGTAATTCGTGGCGTCGTTATCGCGGATGGTCGCCGCACCCATCGACCGTGAGACGGCGCTACCATCCGCTGAACGACAAAGCTGTCAAGGCCGAGGCGCTTTGTACCGATCCGGTGTTGCGGGTTTCGTGACCGCGCGCCCTTTGCGGCTTTTCCAGGTCCGGCTCGGTTGATGCAACCACTGAGTCATGAAGAAGCTTCCTCGTCCGTCCGTGTGTCTAATCGTCACTGCCGCTCGCTTTGCCCTGGGTTGCGGGGGCGGTGAGTTTAAGGCGACGGGTGCTGAAAGCGGTGGCGACGGTTCCGGTGGCGGTGATAGCTCCGCGTCGGGACGCGCGTCATCCGGTCGAGCAGGCGCAGGTAGCGCGAGCGAGGCAGGTAGCCCGGGCGGCGCTGGTAGCGCGGGCGGCGCTGGTAGCGCGAGCGGCGCTGATGGTGTCGGCACCGGGCAGGGCGGCCGTGCAGCCGCCGGAAGTGCCGGAACTGCCAACGCGGGCAGCAGTGCCGGCGGAACCATGGTTGCAGCCGGCGGGGCTGGAACCGGGGCAGCGGGTGCGCACGCAGGCAGCGCCGGGAGTGCGGGCAGTGGCAGCTCGAAGCCCTACTTAGGACCCAGCGTCGGGACCGCAAAGCCGTTCGCTGCCTTGGCATACAGCGCGATCACCGCGGCCAACATCTCGACGCTGATCGGCGACATCGGCGTCAGCGCCGGCGCGGTCTCCACCATCACCGGTTTCGACGGCGCGTCCGACAAGAAGTACGGCACGGACTCGCTCGCACCGAACAACGGACGCACCCTGCTCGCCCAGCAGGACGTGACCGCATTGGTGAGCAACATCGACCCGCGGCCCTGCGACGCGGACTACACCAGCATTGTCGGAGGTCTCACCGGCGACATCACGCTTTACCCAGGCGTCACCTGCATGAACAGCTTCACGGACGACGTGCTCTTGAACGGGCACGTGACGCTCGACGCAAAGGGCGATCCCAACGCCTTCTTCATCATTCGAGGCAATCTGACGCTCACCGTTGCGGACGCCGCTCAGGTCGTGCTCGCGAACGGTGCCGAGGCGTGCGGTGTGTTCTGGCGCATCAGTAAGAAGGTGACGATCGGCAAAGCCGTGCAGTTCTACGGCACCGTGATCGCGGGCTCAGCCGTCACCATGACCTCCGGCTCGAAGCTCACCGGTCGCGTGCTCGCCCAAACCGCCAGCGCGACCTTCGACGCCGATTCAGTCACGATCCCGAGCGACGGGCTCGTCGCTTCAGCCGCGGTGTGCACCCATTTGCAGTGACGAGGCGCGCCACGAGGCGTCAGTTCGGGCTCGCCTCCGGCCTGCTCGCTCTTCCGTGAAGAGCGCTCGAGTGCACCTAGCCTAGAGTGATCGCAGAGCGTTCACCAGCTCATCCGGTTGAGTGAGCATGGGCAGGTGGCCAGAGTCGATGGCGATGACTTCTTTGACCTGCTCAGCGCGTTGCATTTCCTCTTGCTTGGCGGGGGTGATCGCGAGATCTCGCTTGGTTTCGACGTAGCTCCGCGCCACGGCGCCCCAGCGCTCCTTGGTCACGTGAATCGGCGTCTTGAATGGGGCGGAGGGCTCGACGAAGGTGCGTCTGTTCAGGTCGTCGCGATCGCTGGGCGAGCAGTCTGGGCAGAAGAGCCCTTCGATCCAGCCTGGCTTGAGCGAGAAGTTCCCGTCCGCGGTGGTGTCGAGATACTTTCCGAAGCTCGAGCCCTTGTCCGGACGCGCGTCGAGCTCGCCCAGCACCGATTGAGCATTGGGCAAGATGAAGC
>FSWQ01002907.1_pt1 | contig 13955 bp, 21 predicted proteins | sample 1637691 | NCBI WGS metagenome assembly FSWQ01 (sample SAMEA3914814, study PRJEB12502) | metagenome | biome: forest; material: soil | place: USA | collected 2011-09-16 | depth 0.1 m | reverse complement strand
AGGGAGCGTGGCCCGCGGTGGCACGCGACGAAAAGGCGCCGCGCGCGATGCGCGAGTGGGCACAGAAGCTCGAGGCGAAGGCGAAGTACGTCGTGTCGGAGTCGCGGAGCGACTTTCCGTGGCAGAACACGATCAAGGTAGAGGGTGACCTTCGCGAGGCGATCTCGGCGCTGAAAGCGAAGACCGAGCGGGGTGTCCTCGTCGGAGCGCCCAAGCTCGCGGCTGCGCTCGAGGAATTGGGGCTCATCGACGAGTACCGCATAGTCGTTCATCCCGTCATCAGTGGCCGCGGGCCGACGTTGTTTCATGGCCTGTCGAGTGCGCGGCATCTCGAGCTCTTATCGACGCAGCGGTTCAAGTCCGGCGTGCAAGCGCTCCACTTCCGTCGCAAAGCGGGGTGAGCGTGGAAGGCCCCGAGCGCATCACCGGCGGCTGCCTCTGAAGGCTCGAGAGGCGTCGCTTGCAGCCCAACGGCGGTTTGCAGCAGACGAGAACCTCGCTCACGCTCGGCTCGCGCAACTGAAACCTGTTACGTTAGCCACACGGAGAAGATGCCCCGCGAACGCCTCATAGCGGACCTTGAGAGAACTCTTCCGGGCTTCGCCGAGTACCTCCGATCGCAGGCGAACCTCTTCGTCGCTGAGACCCCCGCTGGGATTTTCGCTGCGTGCTCGCATTTCGTGCAGGACCGATCGATCGAGGTGGAGCGATGGCAGCCCCTGGCCCGCTTACTCAATGAGGCCGTCACCGGACCGGACGAGGAACTTGCCGAAGCCGCCTGCTCCTGTTTCCTCGAGAATCTCGCGACCTCAGACCATCCTCTCAAACCGTTCCTGAGCGGCGACGCGCTCCGGTATTGGGAGCACTGGGAGTCTGCCGCGCCGTAACGCGCGACGGGCGCCAAAGGGCTTTCACGGATCCTTCGCCGGCGCGTTGGCGACGCTGGCTAACTTTGCAGCGGACGAGCGCCCGCTCGGCTCTCGCAGCTGAAGCCGTGGTACGTTGGGCGGACCGATGGCAGATCCCGGGGATGAACGCTGGGCGGGGTTAGAGGGCGGGTATCGACAGCCCTACGATCCTGTGGTGGGTTTTGCAGCTTGGGTTGGGCGGACTCGACCCGTTCACTCCATCGATTCGAACCTATTGGCGTCACGTGACCTACTACCCGGATCTTGATCGCGAGACCGCCAGCGTTCTCGGGGAGGCCGTTCGCGCGGTCGGTTGGCTGGCGCTAGGTCACGCTTACCCTAAAGGTCCGACTGCGGCCGAGTTCGTGTCAGCTCTTACGATCTTTCGCAATTCATGGGGCACCATTTTTCAAGTCCTTCCTGGATGGCCTGCCTGCATGGGCATGCATCAATGCGAGATCTGCGACGATGAGGGCGACAGCGGCGACATCGCAATCCCCTCTGGCGACGTGCTGTTCGTCGCTCCCACCATGATCGTTCACTACGTCCGGGTCCATGGGTACCTGCCGCCTGTTGACTTCGTCCGAGCGGTACTCGCGTGCCCCGCCCCCACTACCGCAGCCTACGCGGACGCCGTCACAGCCATCGCCAATCGCGGAGCGGGGGCCCTGAGGTCCCCGCACGGGTGCGTCCTGGAGTAATCGCAAGCGCAGCCTCGCAGCCCACACGGTGAGCGCCGCCCAACAACGGCCTGCGGCAGACGCGGGATCTCGCTCCGCTCGACCCGCGCCGCTTAGGCCTGGTACGTGGGCGAACCCAGAAGTCTTTTTTTGCTCCCGGCGGCACGACTCCGGCACAGGCTTCATTCATCGTGCGAATCTTCGTCGAGATGACCAACGAGTTATCATTGTTAGCGCTCGTTTTCAGCTGCTTCGCCTGCGCCAGTGCACGTCCGCCCGCCGCTGTTGATCGAGATGGGAAAAATGTCATGAACGAATTGCGAGCCCGCCTCGATGACGTGGCGCGTGCGCGCGCAGAGCAAGGTTCGGAACCGAAGGACTTCGGCTACGGTCCCTGCCCTCTCGTGCTGACCGGCGTTGCGCAGACAGAAGTCCTCTCGCAGCTCGGTCGGGCTGATCGCTCCTGTTCGTGTTCCGAGACCGCGAGGGAAAGTGAGGACTGCCGGTGGGAGTACTCGTTCTACTATCTTCCTTCACGCTGGGCTGGAGGCGGACCTAAACTTGAGCTCCACTTCAACCGCGATCGCTTGGTCAGCAAGGTCAAGTGCGTACGACGCAATAGTCGCGCGGTTATGCTCCTCGCGGTCGCAACCCCACTGCGCGCGCCGCCCAACAATGGCCTGAGGCAGACGCGGATCTCGCCTAGAAGATCGATGTCGTAAGGAAGCGGGAGATCAGGGCTGGGGTGACTACGTCGTCAAAGCCTTAGCTTGTTGCGCTCTTGCGACAGTGTGAACTGCTGGTCGCACTCGGGAATTCGTTTACGGCTCTTTCTATGGCAGTGTCTTCTGGCACGTCACGTGCTGATGACGGTGCGGATGCCTCTCCGCTTTGCCACTCTCTGGCCAGTAATCACCATTGTGCTCTGGTCATGTGGTGCCAGCAACACTGGCCCACCGACTGACTGCATCCACAAAAAGGGCGGTGGCTGCTACACCATTGATCAACCGGAGTTTAGAGAAACGTGGCTCCGGCGCGACCCGCCCTCGGGGTCTGTAAAGCCACCGCCGAACTGTTCGGTCTGTTCGCTTCTGAGCCGCCCGACTGCATCCACTACCGCGTCACCGGATATTCCTCCCTACCTAATGTCCGAACCCTGCTTGACCGAGCACTTGAGGTTGCATGGCACGCCCTGATACGGACCAACCCACCCTGCTGCTCCCGCTGCTACATCGCCGCCTAACAACGGCTCGCGAAGCGCAGCGTTCATACTTGGCGCGGATAGCCCTGAAGTTGCGAAGACAGGAAGGCGTCCCATCGCATCTGATTGCCTTCCAACCAAAAGCCATCCTCTGGGGTGTAGCGAATCAGGCCCGTCTCGGTCGCGATAGCCAAACACTTGATGTACGCACCCAGCGATGGCGCGACGATGCGCCTGGCAGCCTCGTCATGCATGAAGATCATCACCTGGCCACGGACACCGCCAGATGCGGCAGTGTCCACGCAAAGTGCGTTCCCCGAAACATCACTTCCGACCGGAATCCACGCCAAGGACCACCACTCCTGAGAACCAGCGAAATCGGTCGCGATCATCGCATCTAGCGTCGCGGCATTCGCCAGGACGCGATCGACGGGCTCGAACTCCCACCAAGGGTCCGATAGCTGCGCCCCATTCGTCACTCGATAGAAATCAATGACGTCATCCGGAACGTTCACGTACTTCGCCTGAAGCCTCTCGAGGCCTTCGCGCGAAACTGGGCCTGGTGTGCAGTCGGCGCTACCCGTCAGCGCCTTCACAACGTCGATCACGCGCTCCAGGTCTTCCCGCATTGTCCGAGAGCCTACAGCACATCGCCGCGCTAGAAACGTCGAACGTTGAAAGGAAGCGCCGCCCGACAAGCCGTTAAAGCACGCGGCCGCCGCCTCGGCGCAATCGGCAGATTTTTGCCTTTCGCCCGTAGCGAGGTACCACGGACTCGCTCGTCGCCTCCTCTTGCTACCTCGTGTTTTGCAGATGCGGTCGCTGCCCAACGGCGGTAGGTTGAGCGAACCTACTCTGGTGACGATGCCTCTTCAGATTCGTCGACTCGATCGTTCTGGCGCCGCACTGTTACGCGAGCTTCGTATCGCTGCGTTGAAGGATGCGCCCCAAGAATTCGGCGAAACTCTCGCAGAAGCGCTGAGTCGATCGGATCGAGAATGGTCGGACCTCGCGTCTTCTACCTACGTTGCGGAGGTTGACGGCCACTGCGTCGGGATGGCATTCGCGTTCGAGGACCGATCGGACTTAGAGACCGCCCGAGTGGGTGGCATGTGGGTAGCGCCGGGCGCACGTAGGGCGGGTGTCGGTTCCCGTCTGATGGAAGCCGTTCTCCATTGGGCCACCTCCGAGAACATGCGGCGCGTTCGTCTTTGGGTGAGCCCCACAACGCCCGCAGAGGAACTGTACCGCCGAGCGAACTTCGCTCCCACGGGCAATTCGAAGCCCTTTCCGAGAGACCACTCGCGCTCAGTGATGGAGATGGAGTGCGAGCTCAACAAGTCAGGCTAACTAGCCAAAAGTCGACGAGGTCGGATGAGCGAGAACGACTGGAAGGAATTTCTGTCCGCGTGGGCGGCAGCGCTGTCTGGCCAGGGTACTCATGTTTGATGCCTGACTCGTCGCGCGACGCGCTAGCCAACAAGCGTTGCACGGGCTCGTCGGTCGCCTTGCTCCCCCCTGGCGGCTGCAGTTGAACGTCGGTACATTGGGCACACGAACCCAAGGTCTCTCGATCATGAATATCCTCCGCCTGCCATCCCTGTTCATGTTGCTCCTCGGCGCTTGCTCTGCGTCGACGCAGCCACCTCAGACACCGGCTAGTGACGCACCACCGGTCGACCACTCGTCGCACGAACCTGGCCCCGTAGGAACCAAACTCGTTCGAGACGTTACGGGAAGCCCCGAGAAGTACGAGATCGGCGAGGCTCAGTCAGGCGGACTCGGAGGCTACGCGATCGCGTTGAATGGCGCGCCAATCTGGCCTCCCACTGGTGAGGCTTGCGACAAGCTCGTTGCCTGCTGCACTTCACTGGCGGCCATTGCGAAGCCACTCGCTCTGTCGTGTCTACTCGCTGTTGCTCGCGACAAGACCTGTAGCGCCGCGTTCTCCACCTCAGTTGCGATCGCCACCGAACAATCCTACCCACTGCCTCGAACTTGCGCCCCATAACTGTGCTTCGTGCTCATCGAGTCAGAAACCGACGCGCTTCCCCTCGCGGACGAGCGCTCCACATGGTCGGCGGTTGCCTTGTTCGACTCGCCCCCGATATAGCCCGCGCGACCAAATGGGCGACCGACCTCAGGTGGGAAGCATTTCAGAACGTGGTCAGGCGATCCGAGACGTCTGGCTAGCTTCGGCTTGCAGTGGACGATCACCTCGCCTCGCACGGCACTCGCGGCTGAAGCCGTGATATCTACGGACGACGCTTTTGGGCCGTCGGATTCGCACGCTTCGAATTCGAGGGGGACAGGCTCTTCCTCCACCGTGAAGCTGCTGAGCTTCGGATCATGACCCATAGCAGCGGCTGGCTGAAGCAGACGCGAGCTCGCGCTACGCTCGACCCGCGCCGCTTAGGCCTGGTACGTTGGGCTGACGACATGCATCGAATTCAAGTTGGGTTAGTCATGCTGTCGGCCGTGTCGCTGGCGACTGGGTGTCGGGGCGCGCAGGAGAACGCCCCGCTGCTGACCGCTTCGGCTCAAGTGTCTGCGTCATCCGCAGCGGTCGCACCGACTTCGCTCCCGCAAGCCGTTACGCCGCCAGACACGGACATGCATGTCGCCATGCCAACGCACGGCGACGGGACACACCCTTATTCGACCTTCGTGGCTACTGAAATTCACTTGGTCGATCCCCCGGCCTTCGAGCGGAACTATACGGCTGACCAACTGAGCTCTTACATTGGACGACTGCTGAGCGTGCTTGACTCGGAATTGATGAGCCTTTCGAGACGGAACCCCGGCGAGGCACTAATACGCGTCGACATTTTGTCTGCCAAACCCGCGGTCGTCGTATTCGGGTCAGCGCCCGGCCTGACCGGACTACCGACGAAGAAGCTATCTCGCAGTCTGACGACCGTCGAGGCACCGCGGCGCCCAGCCGAAAATCTGATCTTCCAAATCCGAATTCAAGTCACTAAGAAACCGTGACACTGCTGCGACACGGCGCGTGGCTCAGACCGTTCCCGTTTCACCCGTGGAACGCCGCCCAACAACGGTAGGAACCAGACGCGATCTCGCTTCGCTCGACCCGCGCAGATTAGGCCTGGTCCGTTGGGCGGACGAAGTCGCAGACCCGTGCCGCTATTCGACGTGCTCGGCGGCGAGTGCTCCACCGAACAGCGACTCGGGAAAAGTCACCATTCCGCCGTCTCGCATTTGTCGCCACCTTCGCTTGCGCCGCGGGATTGTACGGACGATCTCACCCTCAACTCTTGACCATTCCTCGTCGGTCAGCGCGCGGTCCAGTCTTGCCTCGAGCTGTGGTCTGCCGCCGCCCCGCGTCGAAACGCAACCCAATGCAGCTACCGCCATCCCCGCGGTGACTGCCGCGACACCCGAAAGACTGAGTCTGTCTTTGGCCTCACCCAACCGTTGCAGCTCTCGCCACAGTCCGTCATGACCCGTGCTTCGCTCGGAAGACGTTGCAGCTCGCGGGCTTGTCCATCGCTTCGCTCCCCCTGGCGCCCGCAGCCGAACGCCGGTACGTTGTGCAGACGAGATCAACGTGAGGTCGATATCCGCGCTGGCAACTGTCCTTTTATTGTCGTGCTCACGGAACGCGCCCCGCGACCGTCAAAGCGTCGAGCGCCCCGTTGCAAGCGAATCTCCCAGGTCAACTGTCCGGCTTCCATTACCTTCGTCGGTGACAATGCCAACACCAAAGCAAGACTGCGAGGATCTTCTGAGCGCCCTGCTGCCGGTCGCCAAGCAAATGCTGACTCGGTATCGCGAGTTCTATCCGCTGGGCGGGACGATATCGCCGTCAGGCGAGATTGCGCACGTCAGTGGGTGGACAGGGGATGAACGCCCCCCGTCCGCCGACCTCATCGCGCTTCTGAACGACGTTTTTCGCCGCGGTGCCACCGCCGCGAAGTACCGGGCGACGGCACTTGTATTTGACGTCCGCGTAGTGCCGCCCGGAGCGACAGCGAAACAGGACGCCATTGCCGTGAACCTCGACCATCAAGACGGTTATTCCGTGGTCGTGATGTTTCCATATACGTTCTCGAGTGCCGGCGAACTCTTGGTAAGTGCACCTTTTGCGAGTGCTGGCACAAAGTCGATCTTCGTCCAGTAACGCGAGCGCCAAACCGTGACGGCCGCCGCCCAAACATCGGTTTGAAGGTGACATGAAGGTCGCTTCGCTGGGCTTTCGCAGCCTAAATCTGGTACGTTTGGGCAGCGAGAGGCAGAGTGATGCAGCCGGATACGTACCTGTTTCCCCCATGGCTTGCAGTGGTGTGGGTTCTGGGCTGGCTCTGTCTGTCCATCGTGTATCGCCGAAGTCGGAACAAGCCCTCATGCTCCGACAACCAGATGGTTTCCTGGACCGCTTACCCAAGACCCAGTGACGCGCCACAGTTCTCACTCCCTGAGGCGGACTGAAGCTCACTTACTGCCACCACCCGGGGCGAGAGCTGCCCAACATCCGCTCGACCCGCGCAGGTTACGGCGGACAACGGTGCTCACTGACCTCCGCTTCATGCTTCCACGCGCCGCACGCTGAAGCGCTCGCCCTCGACTCACTCGTCCCGGAGCATGTCGATACGCCCGCTGCGCGCGTCCCACGCCGATGCGCGCAGCTCAGCTGTTGAAGCGACAGCCGCGCCACATCGCCACCTGCGGCGTTGTGCGTCTCGTTGTCACCCCCGATGGCTCGTGATTTTTCGGATGCGGTCGCAGGTTAACAGCGGTAGGTTGGGTGGACGGGAGCAACTCGCCACGCATGGATCTCCGATGAGAAAAACAGGTGCGCCGCTCAGTCTCACGATGCGAGGCGCTCGGAGTCTCGGCGAAGCCGCCGTCGCAGCCTCCCTCTCGGCGGTTGCCTTCGGCGTCGGATGCTTAGTCGACCAGGTCGTGTACGAGCGGTTACTCGTCCCCAGGTTGCCTCAATTTGATTCTGTCCCGCTGCCGTTGTGGGCTCTAGTCGTCGCGCCGGGGGGCATTGGCTATCTTGGGCGTAACCACCGTTACGAAAACCTGGTGGACCCTAATACCGGCGTGTGTCGCTGGAGGCCTTGCCCGCCACGTCGCCCAAACGTGGCTCGCTTTCACCGATCACCCGGGACATCACAAGAGCTTTGCATTGGAAGACCCGATCTACTGGCGAACCACAGGTTTGATAGTTTCAGTTGTAGTCGCAAGTCTCTGCGTACTACTCGCTCACACAGGCATCCGGCTTGCGCGACGCCTTCGAGCTCGCTGGAGCTAGCGCGACCAGTCGAAAAGACCACAGCCACGACCGCGACGCCCAAGATCGGCCTGAAGCAGACGCGGATGTCGCTGCGCTCGACCCGCGCAGGTTAGACCTGGTACGTTGGGCCGACGGAACGTCATGACAGCGCAATTCTATGTCGTCGGCTCGTTCTTCGTAAGCTCGCGCAATCTCTTCGTCGCGGTTGGTGACATCGTGGATGGCTACATCGAACCAGGCATGAGCGTTACCGTCGACTTCGGGAATATCAAATTCGGTACCAGCGTCTCGTCGGTGGAGATCATCGACGTCAACTATCTCAACAAATCATATAGGGGTCTCGCGTTCGGCTTCGAAGATCCGGAGGAGCTTGAATTTTGGCGAGCGCTCGACCTGTCTAATCAAACCTTGTTGGTCGAGTCTGTTTAGGCCGCGTGAAACCATCGGATTTTGATCTCCAAACGGGAGTAGCGAGCCTGCATTGGGCACTTGTTCCAACAGAGGATCCCCTCGACGCCGAACGTGACTGCTTGCGCGAGGATCTCATCCAAGTCGTTCTGGACAGTGGCGTGATTCTTGATGTCGGCTGGTATCCGTCGTTCTCAGTCAGTCGTCGGTTCCGGATCGTGGCTGTAAGGGATGATGAGTGGGACACCCCGGCACTGGTGAAAGAATGCAGAACCCTGCGCTCGAGGAAGACGCGTAGACGTGAGCCGCATAACTCCGGCTCGCAGACGAAACCACGCGCCGCTCGGCTTTTGCAGATTAAAACCTGGTAGGCAGACTGGAGCAGGCCATTGAACGCCGCCGTAGAACCAGTGATCCATGGCGCGGTATGGCGAAGACGCTTCCTAACTGCGGCATGCAACGCACGCGCACCTAGGTCCGCTCGACCTGCGCGGAGTGCGCCTGACATCCTTCGTTTGCCGATCTCAGCGCTCGCCGCTGAAGCCTGATACGTTGGCCAGCCATGACTGACAGCAAACGGAAGCATCCGTACCAGTCCTTGCCGGGCATTCTGGGTGCGGTTGGCGGCTGGGCCTTGTCCCAATACTCAGGCGCGGCGCTGTGGATTCCCGGGCTTGCGTCTCTGGTCTTCTTCCTACTCTTTCTCAAAACGCGCATCCGTCCGCCTCAGTTCGCTGGCGCGATCAGTCTCGCTGCGGGCCACTGTTCGTGGTTTCTCGTCGCAGGTGCTGTGAGCGGTGCGTGGATGAAAGTCGTGCTCGATATAGTCGCGCTTACCGTGGCTATCGCGTGGCTCTGGTGGCGACCGGGAATTGGCTCGGCGCTATTCCTTTTCGCTGTGGAAGTTCTTTCTCTGGCCGTAAATGTGATCGCGATCACCGGCGTCGCTATCGGGTCAAATGAGCATCGCGCCTTGACTGTACATTGTGTCTTCCGGGGATTGACGATCGCGGCATTGGCGGTCGGCATGTGGCAGGCTCGCCGAGCGAGTCCCGCGTCGGACGGTCGCAACACGGCACGCGCTGGCTAGCCAACGCACCACGCCGCGAGCAACGGGACCTCCGCCGGCTAAGTTGCAAGTGACCTGAAAGTAAGGTCGCTCGCCCCCCGTTGCATCCAACATGCGCACCGCGTTTCAGATCCTGTCCGTCCTCTTTCTCGTCCTCGGCACGCCGCTAGCATTGCTCGGCGTAACAGCCCTGCTCTACGCCAATTGGGCGCCCGTGCAGCCGCCCCCGAGTCTGAATGAGGGCCCGGGCCTGGCTGGGGTTCTCGGTTTGCTCATGACCATTGCTGGTTCGGGGTCCGTTCTGCTTGGCCTGGCGACTCTCGCTGGGCTTCGGGCGTCGCCCAAGCCAGCCCGCTGTTGACCCCGGGTTAATTTGGCGCGGAAATCTTGCGCGTTTCTCCAAGGCGAGAGATCGCGGTGTGTTGAATAGGCAATGTCTTTCGGCGTCCCTCGAATCCTCCTGCTGACCGCGTTTCTCTGCGGATGTGCCAAGTCAGCTGGGCCTGCATCCCCTGAGGGGTACGGATACGAGTACACCGACCAATCCTTGACCGACACCGAGGAAATTCAAGCCAACGCTCGAACCTCTTGCGCACATGCTCCCTGCCCAGCGCCAAAGGAGCTCAGAACTCCTGCCGGACGTGTTCGCTTGGACGCGTGCGGAGACTGCCCGGCACCGTACGTCTGCTACTTGAACCCGTTCGCGGATATGCGACGCCTACCAGGCGCCGACCAACGCCCAGCCGACGTTTTCGAGTGCTCGAGATCTTCTCACGAAGACCTCGATGCAGGCCTCAACGCAGAAATCGCACCGCGAGCGCAGCGACGTTCATGTCCGTCGGCCCGAGAACGCTATTGGATCAGAAATGGAGCGCGATTCGCCTGCTGCCTATTCGATGGCCCCGTCGCCGTGGAGTGTCACGCAGAATAGGAATTGTCTGGCTCCGATCTAGGCCCCAACTTCGGCGACAGATGGCACGCAAGGTGCACCACATATTCCAATGCGCTCCACAGCCGCAGGCGGCCTCGCCTTTTTACTCTTCTTCGGCTTTTTCAATGCAATGGGCTGCGGCTCGGACGACGACAGGTCTGGCGCCAGTGGCACAGCCGGGACAAGTGAGTCAGGTGCGGCCGGTGCAGCGGGCAACGAGAACCTGGCGGCTGGCGAAGGCGGCGCGTTGGCCGCGGGGGCTGGAGGCCTGCTTGACCTGCCTGGCGTCTTTCCTTGCGCGGGACCAATCACCGCGAGCAGCGCGGAGGGCGGTGAGGGCGGCGGTGCCGAGCAGACCGCGTCAGGTGATCAAACCCTCCCAGCGGTGAGCTGCATCGCCGGAGAGTCGTTCTGCTTTGTGTACGCCGGCAAGTCGGTGAATGCCGGTGGAGGCACGGTGTACATCCCGCAGTGTGCCAATTTTTCCGAGAACGCCAGCGAGTGCGCGACGAACCCGAGCTGCGCTTGCTTCTGTGCCTCGTTTGCCTGCGATACGGAGTGCCGTTGCGAAGAGAGCAACGGCATCGCCACCGTAACGTGCGAGCAGATCTGAGGGACGACCCTGCTGGGTCGTCGGACGCGCGACCTAGAAGCCGAGCTTCTCTTTGCGCTCTTGCGCACCCGGCGTGGGCTCGACTTGCGCGTTGATTACGGGCAACGCGAGGCTGCGTTCGGCGTTGATTGCGGTCCAGTGCTTTTGATTTTCTGGGACCTGCGTCTCGTCGTAAATGGCTTCGACGGGGCACTCGGGCACGCAGGCGCCGCAATCAATGCATTCGGCGGGGTCGATATAGAGCATCTCGTCGTCTGCGTGAAAGCAATCAACGGGGCACACGGCGACGCAGTCGGTGAAGCGGCAGCCTTTGCAGTTGTCCGTGACGACGAAAGTCATGACCCGTTGATACCTCTAGCCCTGGGCTAGATCAATCCCCCGAAGGCGCTCCCAAGGGCGCACCTGACGGGCCTGGCTTCACGCTCACCCCGGCGCCGATCATGACCCGCGTTTGCACTTGCACCATCGGGCGTTGCGGCTTCGGTGCCGCGGGATTTTGGCTCGGGGGCGGCGCATCGCCCAATGCGGCGGCGAGCAGCGACTGAAAGTCACCGTTTCTCGGGAACGCTTCGCCGGCGGCGAGCTCCAGCTTGCCTTCCGCTTGCGCGCGAAATTCGCCCATGCTGTGCGGCGCTTCCGGCGGCAAGCCGGGCACGTCAAAGGCGGAGGAAGCCGCGTAACGCTTGGTGTTCACGCTCACCATGACCGATGCGCCGTCGACCTTTTCGACCTTCACCAGCCGATAAGTCACTACGTCCAAACCGATAAGCGTGTCACGGCTAGTGACCATCCAATACGCCCCGAGCCCAACTGGCTTGCTCGGGTACGGCAACACCAACAGGGCGAGCGTGTCAGCCAAGCCCTGAAGCGAGTCTTTGAACGCAGGGTCCACGCCCTTCGGTGCTTCCACGTGGAAGCCCGTGCCGGCGCCTTCGGGCCCAACACGAAAATCCACTCGCGAGCCCCTGAGCTTGCCAATGGCCGCGTTGAGCTCGGGCGGCACGCCGGGCGCGTTGATCGAAGCACCAGTGACTTTGACCGAAACCGAGAGCGGCGCGCTCGCGCCAGCGTCACTGTCCGTTTTCGGCTTCTGAACCTCGAGCGAAAACGCAAACGTGATCGGGATCGGGCCTTGCTGCGGATCGCTCTGTGAGGAAATCGTGATCGTGTTGGCGAGCTTGGCGCCCGCCTTGAGCGCGCCCAGTTGCACGCGCGGCTCGCCGCCGTCAGTACCCAACGTGAGCGAGGCAGGCGCACCCTTGGCCAATGCCTTGTCTGCCTCACCCGGACCGAAGATGCCGCTGGGCGGCGGACCACCGGCAGCGGGGGTGTTGTCCGCCATGGCGCGACCGGCTCGCGCCGACGCGACCGCGGCAGCCAAATCCGGTTCGTCGTCTGCGGGCGCCTTGGTGCCGGCGTCGCTCGGCGTGTCCTTTTCGGGTTGCGCTTCGTGCTTGTCGCAACCGACCGCGAGCGCGCACAGCAGACCTGCGGCGGACAGAACCAGGGCATTCCTCAACGTGGGGCTGTTCATGGCAGACAGGGATTTACTTCGGGTTGGGCGAGCTTGGAAGGGGAGCGCGCTAGGCAAACCTAGAACGGCGGCGGCGCAACCGGCGGCGCGGCTGTTTCCTTCCCAGGCGCGGGTCCGGCATCCGTAACTCCAGCGTCAGCCGGCATTTTTGCGGCCTGCGCCTCGTCGTCGGGGCCGGCATCCGGGGCGCCGGAATCGGCTCCTGCGTCAGGCTTGGAGACCTCGGTGGGTACCGTGCCGTCGAGGAACTCTTCCTCAATCGCGTCGTTCTCCCCCGGGTACGGGAGCAAGCCTGTCGCGGGGTCCACGTTGGCGGTGATGATGGTGCTGGGCTTCGGGAACTCGGTCGGTGGTTTGCCGTCCCCCGCGACCTTCATGAAGCTCATCCACGCGGGCAACGCGGTGGCCGCTCCCGCCTCGCCCCAGCCGAGCGGCAGCGCATCGTCGTAACCGACCCACACCGCGGCGGCGATGTCCGTGGAGTAGCCAACGAACCAGGTGTCCTTGGCGAGGTTCGTGGTGCCGGTTTTGCCAGCCAGCGGGCGTCCGAGCGCACGCGCGCGTTGCGCCGTGCCGCGCTCCACCACGCCGCGCAGCAGGCTCGTGATCAGGTACGCCTCGTCCGCGCTGAGCACGCGCCGCGCAGGCGGAGGCACGGGTAACGCGAGCACTTTGCCGCCCGGCGCAACGATGCGCGACACCAACTTCGGCAGCTCGAACTCGCCGCCATCCGCGAACGTCACGTACGCGCTGCACAGCTCGATCGGAATCACCTCATACGCGCCCAGCGCGAGCGACGGCGTGGGCTGCAAATCCGTCGTGATGCCGAGCGCCTTCGCCCACTCCACCACGTTGGCCGCGCCCACTTCATCCAGCAGTTTATCAGCCGCGGAGTTGTCGCTTTCGGCGATCGCCGTGCGCACGCTCTCGCGGTAGCTGACCACCTCCTTGCCGCTTTTCTTGGTCAAATCCAAGATGCTGGCGGGGGTGAAGCGGCGCGAATGCAGCGCGTAGCTGTACAGCATGGGCTTGAAAGAAGAGCCCGGCTGGCGGTGCGCGCGCGTGGCGCGATCCAACCCACCGCTGATTGCCTCGTAGCTGCCAATGAGCGCCCGCACCTCGTGACTGCGCACATCGAGCGCAACCAGCGCAGATTCGGGGCCGAGCTCCAAGCGCAACGGCACGGGAGGCACGCCATCCGGCGAACCAAGCAGCCCCACGCGCAGCGCTGCGCCTACCTTAGCGAACTCGCTGGGCGGCAAGTGCTTCGGGTTGTAACGCTCTTCACTGGCCAGCAGCACGCGCCCAAGCACGTCCCCCACTTGCACGTCCAGCGAGCCCTGCGCATCGT
>FSWQ01002127.1_pt1 | contig 14024 bp, 9 predicted proteins | sample 1637691 | NCBI WGS metagenome assembly FSWQ01 (sample SAMEA3914814, study PRJEB12502) | metagenome | biome: forest; material: soil | place: USA | collected 2011-09-16 | depth 0.1 m | reverse complement strand
GCGCCGCGATCGGCTCCAGCAATCCGCGTCGGTAGAAGGCTTCGATGCTCGGGCCCCACAGGCCTCGCATGCCAAAGGGTAGCCGCTTGAGGGGTGAATCCGGATGCGCGGATTGCTCGAGCACGAGCACGGAGAGGTTCGCGAGCCGCAGCTCGCAGGCTAAAAACAGGCCAACTGGGCCGGCACCCGCGATGATTACGTCGAAAGCCATGCGTGTCTTCTCCTTCGTCGACTCGGCTCTTTAACTTTGTTAAAGTCGCCGTAGACTATCACTTAACAATGTTAAGGAGTCAAGTGTGACATTGACCAAAAAAGACATCGCGCAGGCCGGGCTCAAGCTCTTGAACCAAGTCGGCTTGGAGGGCCTCACCGTCCGCGCGATCGCCGACGAACTCGGCGTCAAAGCGCCCGCGCTGTACTGGCATCTCAAGAACAAGCAAGCGTTGCTCGATGAGGTAGCGACCGAGATGTTTCTGACCATTCCGCCGCTGCCGCCGGCCACCGCCGGGGAGCGCTGGACCGATCGATTGCTGCGACAAGCGCGTGACCTACGCAGGATGATGTTGAGCTACCGCGACGGCGCCAAGGTGTTCTCGGGCACGTTCTTCACGGACGCTCCGCTGCCGGGTGAGAGCGCGATCGAAGAGATCGTGGCCGCTGGGTACACGCCGGCGCAGGCCGTGCGCGTGCTGTCTACCGTGTTCAGCTACACCGTCGGGTTCACCATCGAACAACAAGCGGTCGAACCGATGCCGGGCCAACGTGACCGGCGCTACGACGACGCGCTCGAGCGAGCCGGCCGAAGCACGGCGTTCTCCGAGGCCGTCAAAGCTGCGATTGGCGGCAATTTCGACGAGCAGTTCGAGGACGGCTTGAGCATCGTGCTCTTGGGCGTGACGGCCTGGCTCGAATCAGCGTGATTGGCGTCAGCCGAGCGCCGGAGCCGCGCGCAGCTCTCGAAGCAGCGCCTGCGGCGTGACGCCGGCGATCACGTGGAACTCCGCGATCAGGTGGGCTTGGTCGTAATAGCCGACTCGAGCGGCGATGCTCGCCCAGTTCGTGTGAACGTCGGCGCGCGCGGCGCGCAGGGCGCGTCGGAATCGTGCGAGCTTGGCGAACGCCTTGGGGCTCACCCCGATGGCTTCACGGAACACGCGACGCAAGTGCCGCTCACTGACACCGAGCTCGACGGCGACCGCGTTCACGTCCAGGCGCGTGAGCCGCTCGCAGGCTTGGAGAGCGAGCTGCGCGTGGCGGCTGGGTCCGTGCGCGAGCACGACGCGTTCGGCGATGGCGCTGTCCAGTATTTTGGCCGCCGCGAGCGAGTCACGGCTATCGGCGAGCCGATCACAGAGCCGTCGCGCGGCGGCATTGCCCCACAGATCTTCGAGCGTGACAATGCGGCCCGCGATTGCCGAAGCCGGCACGCCCAGAACCGCTTCATGCGCGCCTAAGACGAGCCGCGCCGTCACGGCTCGCTGTCCGCCGCGAAGCCGCTTTCTGCGCACCTGCTCTTGTCCGCCGAAGGCGTGCACGTCGAGACCGGTTGCGGTCGACGGCCCGAAGCGAACGACTAAATGCGCCTCCGGGCGCGGCAGCGCGATACCCGAAACGTCGCATTCGCGCTCATCCACGAACAAAGCCGCAATCGCGGACGCGGTCGACAGACCCGGCGCAATGCGATGGCGGTGAACGGCGCGCACGGCACGATTGTGCGGCGCGCACCCCGGTCGCGCAAGATTCACCCGCATGTCCGATTTTTCCAAGCCGCGCGGGGGGTCGGGCGCTTAGGTTCTGGGCATGAAAATCCTCGTCACGGGAGCGACCGGCAAGGTCGGAAGCCGGCTCGCCAAACGACTCGCACAGCGCGGCGCTCGAGTGCGCGCTCTGGTGCGCGATGCGACCCGCGCCGGCGATTTGCAGGCAGCGGGCATCGAGCTTGCCCTGGGCGATCTGCTCGACGCGGACTCGCTCTCGTCCGCGGTGCGCGGCGTCGACACGGTGGTTCATTGCGCCGCGTTCTTCCGCGGGGCGACCCCCGAGCAAGCGCACGCGACCAATGATCTCGGCACGCAGCACCTGGCGAGCGCGGCCTGCGCCGCGGCCGTGAAGCGCTTCATCTTCACGAGCACCGGCTTGGTCTACGGTTCGAATGGCGGCCGCCTCGCCCGCGAAGACGACGCCTGCCTGCCGACGGCGGCCTATCCCGTGAGCAAGTTGGCCGCGGAGCGCTTCCTGCTTGCACAGGGCGAGCTCGACGTGCGCGTGCTTCGGCTGCCGTTCGTGTACGGCGATGGCGATCCGCACATCGCGGAGGTTGTTCCGATGATGCGCGACTTCCCGCCGGCACACCGCATGTCGATTGCGCACCACGTCGACGTCGCGCAAGCCGTCGCTCGCTTGCTCGATGCGCCGTCTCCTGCGCATCGCATCTACAACCTGGTCGACGACGAAGCCCCCGAGCTTGCGACACTGTTCGCCTCGGTCGGGGCCGCTCCGCCGAACGGCTCGAACGCGGAAGGCGCCCGCCCTTTCGACTCACTCCTGGATGGCACGCGGATCCGCGAAGATCTCGGCTTCAAACCGGTGTTCCCGCGCCTGGCCGACGCGCTCCGCATTCGAGCCGACCGCTAGCGGCGCGAAACTCAGCGCCGTGACGGCAGCGCCGCGAGCACGGCCAGCTGCACGTCGCACAGCTCGCTGTCTTTGAGGGCGCGTTGCGAGCTCGGTTCGACTTCGAAGCGGTCGCGCGCGCGGCCCCCCTCGGTGCGGATTTCGCAGGCCAGAATGCGCATGCCTTTCTCGTGCAGCGCGCTGCTGACGGCGTGCAGTAAGCCGTCCGAATCAGGCGCATCGACCACCAACAGATAGCTGCCTTCGGCCGGCGACTGGCGTTCGAAGTAAACGCGCGTGGTGGGCGGCGTATCGGCGCTCGGGCTCGGCGCGCTGCGCCGCGCCGTGTCGTGGGCGATGAGCTCCCCCAACGACTCGGTGAACGCCTGCAACGCTTCGCCGTCGAGCTGAACCGCCACGTCGTCCGGACCGCCGAGCGCGCGCAGCCCGAGAAAGTCCACGGCCTCGGCGCGATCTTTTGCCACCACACGACAGAAAGCGCGCGCGCTTTGAATGGCCATGCCTTGCCCGAGCAGCGCGTCGGTCACGAGCGCGAGCAGCCCCGGCCGATCCTCGGCGACCACGCACAGCAGCGGACCTTTTTTCGACGGCCACAACTCGGCGTGGACGACCCTGGCGTCGCGGCGAGACACGATCGCCGCGTGCTCGGCGATCTCCCCCGCGCCGTAGAGACTGCCGTAAACGTCGGGCATGGTAGCGACGAATTGGTTCATCTTGATTGGGCATAGCGGACGCAACATGGCTCGTGAATGTCAGCCATGTTTCGGGACGCGATCTCGCGCGTAGCCGGCGAGCGCGAACGAGGGCGCATCGGCTGGCCGTGACGACTTCGCTCAAGGCTTCAGCTTGAATGGCGTCGCGTCGAAGACGAGGTGCAGTGAGGTGATGCGCTCGCCCTCCACACGGAAGACTTCGGTGCAGCGCAAGCCAAGGATGGGTGGGAGGAGCTCACAGTCGTAGAGCGCGGCCGCCTCGTCGCCAGCCGCAAACAATTGCAGCATGTGCAGGCTCTTGAGGCTCGGCGTGAAGCGACGCAGGCGCAGCAAAAAGTTATCCAGTTGGTTCTCGGCGCCCATCGGGCTCTCGAAATGGAGCTGAGGATGGAGTACGCGGCGGAGCCGCGCTTCGTCGAAGCGCTCGCCGCCGTCCTTCCAGCTGTCGTAGTAGGCGCGTACCAGTCCCAAAGTCGTTTCGGTGTTCATCTCTCGACCTTTCTTCGGCCCAGCGGGCGAATCGTTGACGAGAGGTAAGACCGCGCCGAGCGCGAAAACTGTTCGCAAGATGCCGTTCAGGTCGGACGTTTTTGGTTCGCGATGTCGATCGCCGACTCCAGGCAAGATTGCGCCGTAATAGCCGTAGCGACGCCCGTCTGCTCGAGTTCGGAGGGCAGACCGAAGGCGGGGCCGAGCTCGGGTAACATGAAGTGATCGATGCTCAGCACGGCCTCGTCTCTCAATTCGACCAGCTGGATCGCGCGCAAGCGATGCGGCTCACCGCCGCCGACCGAGCGGTAAAAGGCGAACGCAGCCAGCGCGTTGGCCCGGGCCGGTACGGCCAAGAACGTGCCCGGACGTTGCGCCGCGAACATGGGCCGATAAAATTCGACGTTGCAGGAGCGCCCGACGAGCCAGGTCGGCGAGGGCGGCATCGTGGTGCGCACCTCGTCGTGCAGGAGCGCGACGAAGGCCTCGACGTCGAGTTGGTTCCACGCCGCGAGGTAGCGAGCCAATACGCCTTCGATCGCGGCGCTGGCCGCAGCACGCGGAACGACGACCTTGCCGGCGAGCTTCGAATCGAGCGCGGTCCGTGCCCGAAATAGCGCGCTATTGGCGGCCTCTAGTCCGATGGACAGTGCCGCGGAGGTCTCTTGCGCAGAAAGCCCAACGACGTCGCGGAGCAACAGCGCGGCCCGCTGCACGGGCGTCAGGTGTTGGAGCGCCGCGACGAACGCGAGCGCCACGCTCTCCTGAAGCTCGTAGCGCGCGGCGGGATCCGGCGTCAGTTCGTCGAACCATGCGGCCGGGCAGGGTTCGACCCAGGCTTCCGGCTCCGCCGGGGCAATGCGCAAATTGTCCGCGGAGGCAGGCGGCGCCGCCTGGTAGGGGAGCTGGCGAACTCGGCGATGCGTCAGCTCATCGAGGCAAACGTTGCTGGCAATTCGATACAGCCAAGCCCGCACGCGGTCCGGATCCTCGAGCGAGGCGCTGGCGCGCCAGGCACGCAGCGCGGTCTCTTGCAGCACATCGTCGGTGTCGTGCGACGAGCCCAGCATGCGATAGCAGTGCAAACGCAGCTCATTTCTGTGCCCTTCGAATGACTCGAGCAGGCTCTGTCGGGAAATAGTGGACATCGAAGGGCCCTTTTTAGGTCGGATCCGGTGCGGACGCAGCACCGCGTATGGATAAGACCGCCGGAGCTCGAAAAACTGTTCGCTCAATCGCACCCGCGTGGCCGCCCGCGTAACGCGCAGGAAACCATTCCCCGGCGGTAACGATCCGTCACAAATCGAGCCGCGGGTCGCGTGCTACGACCACCGTGCGACACGATGAAAGTGCACAGCGCGCGATGGCTGCGACGGCTACGGCGCCTGCTGGGCGTCTGTTTTGTGCTGCTGCTCTTGGCGCTGACGGTCGTGTTCGCGCTACTCCACAACCTGGAACGGGATTGGGTCCGGGCCCGGTTGGTCGCGCTGGCCCTCGCCAGTTCCGGACTCGAGATCAGTTACGGCGCGGTCGATTTGCACACCTGGTCGGAGCTCGACGTGCGCGATTTGGTCGTGCGATCGCCGCTTGCACTACGGAGCGTCGCACCGGAGCTGCTACGCGTTGGACGATTGCGGTTGTGTTGGTGGCGAATGCCTCCATTTGGCCAGTGGCCGACGCTACGCGAAGTCGACATCGAGCAGTTGAGACTCGACGTCGCCCGCGACGAGCACGGGCAAACGTCGTTCGACGCGATCCCGAACAGCGGCAGCGCAACACCGCCGCCACCGCTATCGCGCATGGCGCAACAGTTTCTAGGCAGCGGCTTCCCTGTCCCTAAGATCAGCGTACACGGCATGACGCTCGCGCTGATTCAGACCGAACACGGAACCGCCCGCGAACGCGACACCGTGCGCGACTTGACGCTGAACGTCGAGGCCGCGCCGGAGGCGGGCGGAGCGCGGCTCGAGCTCTCGCTGGGCAAAGCCAACGCTCCGCTCGAGCTCAGGGTCGACCGCAGTGCTACGGGCATGAGCGACACCAGCGCGACCGCGCGCGCTTTTTTGGTCGCGAGCGTCTCGCCCTCGCAAGCAAGCGCCGTCCTCGATGTGCGCGTGACCGGTCAAGATTTAGTGCCGCAGCTGGCTGTCGAGCAGCTCGTGCATCTGGAGGCAAAGGCCAAATTCGAGCCCTCCGCCGGACGCGTGGAGCTCGCCATCGCACCGCTCAGCGTCGCCGACGACAGCGCAACGAGCCAAATTGCGCTCGAGTTGCCCGACCGTGGCGCGCTACGAGTGAAGCACGCCGCGGGAGAGCTCGACGCGGCCCGCCTGCTGCGCCTCGCGGCGCCATGGTTACCCGGTATTGCGCTTTCGAGCGGAACGCTGCGCTATCGTGTCGATGATTTCGCGCTCGATCAAGCTTTGGCGACGACGGCCATCGCCGTCGATGCCACCCTCTTGGGTGTGCACGTGCCGTTGAGCAATGGCTCGCTCAGTCTGGCCAGCGCGCGACTCACGCTCAACGCGCGGCCCAACGGCGTGGAGCTCGGCGCTGACGGCAGTGCGCGGCTCGACGGCGTGGAATTTCATTCGAAAGTGGGTACGCTGCGTGGCCGTGAACTCGCGTTTCAAATCGACGGGCGGCGCGCGAAGAATGGTGCGATTTCGGGTCAAAGTGAGCTCCGTTTCGCGTCGCTTGCGCTCGATGGAGCGAGCCCCGCCATCGCCCGCGCGGGGCGCATCGGCATCCACGCACGCGACGTTCAGGCTGACCTGCGCTCGCCACTCTCTGCGAGCGGCGAGGTCCAGCTCGACGCCGAGGTTTCGTCGCTCGAAGCGGGGGCGGCGCTTCGCTACAGCGGCTCGAACCTGAAGCTCCACGCCGAGACGCCGCTCGCCGTGCACGAGCGGTGGGCGGTCAGCTCGAACTTCAGCGCCGAACGGCTTCAGCTCGCACGCGCGGGGCACCACTTCGTCGCTCTGCCTTTTCAGGGTGTATTCGCAGTGCGCGATCTTTCGCCCGACTTGCAAAGGCCGGAACGATCGTCGGGCGCCGTCCACGCGACGCTCGACGTGGGCGGACTGCACACGTCACTCGATGCAACTCAGCGTGAGCAGACCGTGGATTACACGCTGAGCGCGTTCGCCAAGGGGTTGGGGGACGCGCGCGCCTTCGCGCCGGACGGTGCGGCGCAGGAGCTGCCCTGGGAACGAATGGCGTTCGAGCTCGAGTCCAAGGGCAAAGTGAGCCACGTCACGAGCGCGACTCCGGAGCTCGAGCAGCGCGCACGACTGCACCTCACAGGCGCCGCGCTCGAGACCGTGAGCGCCCGCGCGTTGACCTGCGAGCTGCAAACCCGCGGCGGGCTACTTCGACATCGCGCCGAGCTCGACCTAGCCATCGAGGGTCTGCACGCGGCCGGCGCCGAACTGGGAAACGAACACCTGACGGCTTCCCTCGAGCTCGACCGCGCACGTCCCTCGCTTCAGTTCGGGCTAACGAGTGAGCGACTCGCCAAGACCGATCTGCAGCTGTCGGCGGCGTTCGATCGCGAACAACAAGCCGTGACCTATCGTGCCAATGGTCGGCTCTCCGCGCTTGCGCCGCTCGGCCCCGTCGCGTCTCGAATCCACGCCTTGGCCGGCTTCGAGCTCTCGAAGTTGGCGCTGCAGCTCAATTCCCAAGGCCACTTGGACGGCGTGATCTCCGGGGCGCGCGCGGACGGCAGCTGGGTGCTCGCGCCGCGACCGCTCAGCACGGCAAAGCTCTCGGCGAGCCTCGAACTCGGCATGAGCGAGCTCACTTGGGCGGACGGGGATCGCGCGCTTTCTACGCCAGCCGCGACGCTGCGAGCCACGCTGGACGCGAACGCCGAACAGCGCACCGTGCACAGCGACTTTGCCGCGGACGAGATCGGCTTTGGCTTGGGCCGCCATCGACTGCGCGTGACGGGGCTGCATGATCAGAGCGTGCTCCGCTCGACGGGACCGCTCGCGGAGGGCGGCCTCGAGCTCGAACAGCACGCTTCAATCGCGGCCGTCGAGCAGAACTTTGCTCCGATGTACAGGGTCGGCGAAGTACGCGCGGACGTGCACGTCCGCCGCGAGCCCAACGGCTTGATCCGGGTGGACGACATACAAATCGACAATCGCGCCGCCGGCACGACGCTGCGCGTTCGCGGCGGAGTCGACCTCGGTGACGATCTGCGCCGGCTTTCGTTGCGAGCGACCATCGCTCAAGATCTGTCACGCGTCTCGAATCGTCGTGAGCTGTTCACGGGGAGTGGCAATGCGCTGATGAGTCTCTCGGTCGACTCACCCGACTTCCGAGTCTTCCACAGCAGCGCCGAACTGAAGCTCGAACATGCTCAGATCCGGCTGCCAGCTGCCAAGATCGCCCTCGACGGCATCGAAGGCGACGTCCCCGTCGTGGTAGACGTGACCTATGGCCGCAAGGGCGTGGAGCTTTTGCGCGGCGAGCGCAGTAACCCGTACGCCACGCTTCGCTTCGCCGATCAACACCCGCTGCGCAAAAACCATAGCTTCATCTCCATCGCGCGCCTGACGAGCCCATTCGTCACGGTGGCACCGTTTGCGGCCAACCTCGAGATCGAGCAGAACATCGTCTCGCTGTCGCAGCTCGAGATGGGCGTGCGCGGTGGCAGCATCACGGGCGACGGTGTCTTTGACTGGAACGGTGCGCAATCTTCGATTCAGGCCGATCTGCGCGCGACCGGCGTGCTGTCTTCACACGGGGAGCCCTTCGACGGCAATGCCGCGCTGCTCGTGGACATCGGCGATCGCAGCATCGATGGCCGCGCCGACATCCTGCGCATCGGACCACGCCACTTGCTCGATCTGCTCGATCTCCAAGATCCCGAACACGAGAGCTCCGGGATGAATCGCATTCGCACGGCGCTGCACTTCGGCTATCCCGAGCGCGTCCGCCTCGCCTTCAAACACGGATTTGCCAGCGCGGGAGTCAGCTTTGGCGGCCTGGCCAGCCTGATCAGCATCGACGACGTACGCGGCATCCCGATCGGCCCCTTGCTGGAAAGAGTCGTGAATTCGTTCTATGCCGAGGCCGAGCAATGAAGCGGGTGCTCGCGCTGCTGCTCAGCGTCGTGCCGCTGGCCTGCGTCAAAGCGCCGGACATCGTGGTCGTGGACCGCGCGACCGCGCTCGAACAGCAAGCGGGCGGCTCATTTGCCGACGTCGAGCGAGATCTGGCGCGGCGCGCCCTCGATCCCGGACCCGAGCCGCTCACGCCGGATCAGCTGCAGGCGCTCGGCATCAACCCCGAGCCGTTGGTCGATCACACCGAACAGACCGAAGCCGATCGCGTCGATAGCTTGCTCCGCCAGCGCTGCGTTGGCGAAGGCAGACATGGGCTACTCGTCGATACCCACGACGATTGCATCGGCGCCTCCGATCGCGTGGTCGCCATCGCGCTCGTCGATCGCACGAATCGCGCGCGCCTGCAGCTATTTCGTTGGCTCGCCGCCGAGCGCCCCGAACTCGGCCCAGAGGTCGTGCGCGCGCACTGGCATGAAGCGCACGTTCAGGGCGCCGTATGCCGCGCTTGGCTGCAAGCGGAGGATGGCACCTGGGCGGCCAAGCAATGCTGAAGTGGCTCGTCCTTGCGGCTACCTTGGGCGCGCTTTTTGGTCATCCCAGGCGGGTGTTCGCGCAGGGCGAAGACGCCGACGATGGCCTGCGACGGCCCGAGCAAGTCACGGTCGGCACGGGCGATCAATTCCTCGGCCAGCTCGGGCCCGACGAGAAAACGCTGTATTTCGTGTCGAACCGCGAAGCGCGTAAGCAAATCTACGCGCAAGATCTGGAACAGGGTCGCGTCCAGCTGGCCTTCGACGAAGGCTCGGATGTGACCTGGCCGCGCGTCAGCCCGGACGGCAAAGCGCTGCTTTACGTCTCGTTTCGCGAGCAAGCCACAGGTCAACTGTGCGTGCGTCGCCTGCCCGACGGAGCCGACCGCCGGTGCCTCGAAGACAACGCGGCCGCGCTCCAGGGAGAGTGGCTCGACGCGCAGCGCATCGCGTTGGTCGAACGCGCCTCGATCGGCGGCAACTTGCGGATCTCCGAGGTGAGCGTCGGAAAGGGACTCAGTCAGCGCTCGCGCTTCGAACAGAATTGGACCAGCCCTGCCGTTTCGCCCGACGGTCGCTGGCTGGTTTACGTGCCGCTGGACCGCGTGACGGAGCACGTGGGTCCCGGCTTTGCCGCCCGCGCGGCCGCGAAGCTTGGCGCGGTGCGCCTGGACGGCCGAGCCCAGGCAGCGCCACTGTCGCTCGATCTGCCCGGATTGAGCGGACAGCCTGCGTTCTCGCGCGACGGTCGTTTCTTGTACTTCGTCCAATTCTTCAGTGACTCCAATCACGATGGCGTGATCGATGCGAGCGATCATGGGGTGCTATTTCGAGTCCCGTTCGCCTCCGACTCGAACGACGCACCAACGCGCAGCGCGGCGCTCGCGCCCGTGCAACTCACCGACACCAGCGCCAATTGCCAATACCCGTCGCCGGCAAATAGCACGCTAGTGGCCACCTGCGCGCGCGGCTCGAACCTCGCAATCTACACATTGCCCCTCGACGGCGAGATCCCGAGCGCTTGGAGCGCGGAGCGCTTGCGGCAAGAGATCGAGCTCAGCGCGCGACGCTCGGAGCAGCTGCTCTTGTACCGCCACGCGCTCGCCCGGCGCAGCGATCCCAAGCGCGAGCGGCTGATCATGACGCGCCTCGTCCTGATCCACCTCGAGCTCGAGCAGTTCGACGCCGCCCAGTTCTACGCTCAGAAAATCGCCGCCCTGCGCGATCCCAGCACCCGCGGCATCGGCCGGCCGCTGCTGGCCCTCGTGGCGCATCGCAAAGCGCGAAGCGCGCTCGAGCGCGGGCAAACCACGGGCACGTTCGAAGACGAGGCCAAAGCGGCACTCGCAAAGCTGCCGGATGGAGAGCAAGACAGCCCGACCGCGCGCCTGCTCAGCCACATCGTGCGCAGTGAGATCAGCGACGCGCTCGGCGACAAGAGCGCGGCCCGCAGCGAATTCGAGGCCGCCGTCATCGCCGACGACACACCGCGCGGCGCGATCGAGGCGTACTACGCACGAGCCGACGCGCTGTACCGTCAGCTCGACGATCGGCAAGCGCTGGTCGCGCTGTGCCGCGGGCTCGCGGCGAGACCGTCGTTCGATCCCGAAGTTCGGCTCGAATACGCGCGCGCCGCCGTGCGCGCACTGCTGCGCGGCCGCCCGCTCGACGAAGCGATGTCGCAATTGGCGCGCGCCCGCGAAACCGAAGCGCCGGACAGCGAGCTCGGCTTTGCGCTGGAGCTCGCTCGACTCACCTTGGCGATTCAAAGCGAGCACCCCGGACCCGCCGTCAAAGCCTCGCTGATCGCGTTGTACGACGCGCAGCCGCGCATCGACCGCAAGCGAGCCATCGTGCTCGACGCGCTGGAGCGCGCGGCGGAGCTCGGCGCTGATTCGTTGGTCGAGGCCGTGTCGGAGCGCTACGTAGACGACGTTCAGAAAGGCACGGGGGAGCGGCGACGCGCAGAACAACTCTATCGGCGCGCGATCGTCGGGCGCGCCTTTCGGCGCCTCGCCAAAGGCCGCCGCGCCGAAGCGCGCGCCGACTTCGACGCCGTGTTTCGACGCACGGGCTCCCTGCAGGCCGTGAGCGAATCGATCGAGCTGCGTTTACAGGAGGGGCAAAGCGCGAGCGCCATCGCCTCGGAGCTCGCTCAGGGTGCGCCCGATCCGAGCGCCATCGCGAACTTCGTCGCGGCCTCGGTCATCGCGCGTCAGCTCCCGAGCATGAGCCCCGAACTTCACGAGCAGGCCGTCGCTCGCGCCAAGGGCTTGCTCAGGGCGTCTTGGGCCACGCTCAAGAACAAGGGACCCGTGCGCGCGTTGTTCGGAACGCTCGCGCACCAAGAGTACTTGGTCACGGGATCGCTGGCCGCTGCGGAGTCGGCCAACACCCACTATTTGGTCGCGCTCGAGCGCGTGCAAGACGATCCGCGGTTTCGCGCCTCGATGCTCGACGCGCTCGGCTTGCTGCAGACCGAGGTCGGCAACTACCGCATCGCGCTCGGCTACTTCGAACAACGCGAGAAGCTGCCTTACGCCGCGGACGAGAGCGCGTTGGCCTCGTACCTTGGCGAGCGAACGGCGCTGCTGCACGTCGGCAAGGAGCGCGAGAGCGTCGCGGCGGCGGAGCGCGCGCTCTCGGTGCTCCCGCAATCGCCCGCGCTCGCGCCGTATCGCACGCTCGCTCTCGACCGCGCCGCGCTGGCCCACTTGGCGGCGGGGAACCCAAGCCGGGCCCTTGCGCTGTACGACGCCGAGCTGCCCGACTTGCCCACGGCCGAGAACCCGACGGCACGACGCAATCGCTACGTCGTCCGCTTCGGGCACGCCGCTGCCGCGCTGGGCGCCGGCCACCCACAGCTCGCGCTCGACGAGTTGAACGAGCTCGAAAAGCAGCTGAACGAGCCAGGCGTCGCGGCAGAGCTCGCCTCCGCGCACGCCACGCCGGAGCAGGCGGCCGCCGCCTATCGCGCGCTCGCCGAGGGGCTACGGGCCAACGCCAGCGCCGCGCTCGGCCAACTCGACGCCAATGCCTCCGCGCTACTCCGCGAGCACACGCTGCTCGCGGCGCGCTTCGAGAGCTCGAACCGCGACGAGGATTTGCGGGCGCTCACCTTGGTCGAAACCCGGCTCGCGGAGAACGCGCGCCTGCGCCACGACTCGAGCGCGGCCGCGCGCTGGATCGCGCTCGCGCTCGAGCACGCCGACAGCGGCGCCGTGCGCACCCGAGCCGTCATCGATACCGATCAGCTGCGCGTGCTGTGGTTTTCCGCCGTGCTGGCGACGTTCGATCACGTGGCCCTGCCGTTCGATTGGCGTCAGCGTCTGAGCGCCGCGCAGCAGTCGATCGTGAAGCAGCACGGCCACGCCCTGCGCTTGTACGAACGTTGGTTCGAAATAATGCTGGCGATGTAGGCTGCGCGCCGGCTACTTCGGGGTCAGCCTCATCACCGTCCCGTTGCCGTACACCAAACCGTCGTCGATTCCGGTGAGCGCGCCTTCGTTGATCCAATAGATGCTCGCCCGATCCATGGCGAGACCGCGTAGCATGGGTTGCTGGGAGGCGAGTGTGACGGGCACGCCACCGTCCAGCGACAGCTTCCGCACGCTGCCCGCGGCGATGGTCGAAGGGTTGTCCATCCAATACACGTCGGTTGCGCCGACGAGCAGCCCGCTCGGCGCGTTGCCGGCGGCGAGGGTCACGGGAGTGCCGCCGTCTACGGGAACCTTCATCACGCCTTGGCTCGTCGTCCAATACACCCAGCCCCCGCTCACGACGATGTCACCTGGGAAAGACTGGTCGGAAGCGAGGGTGGTCACGGGGCCGCCGTCCAGCGACACCTTCATCAGCAACCCGTCCGCGTAGCGATTCGCGGACGTACCGCCCGTGTCGAAGTAAACGCTGTTTGCGTCCACTGCGATGCCAGACCCCGAATCAGACGCCGGAGAGGCGAGCAGCACGGGAGTTCCGCCCTCTAACGGCACCCTCATCACGACCAAGCCCGGTCCGTCGAACAACGAGGCGTCCGCTAGCCAATACAGACTCGTGCCGTCCACGGCGATCGCGTCGGGACGGGGAGCGCGCTCTCCCGACGCGAGCGTCATCGGCTCGCCGCCGCTCAGCGCGGCCTTCATCACGGAGAAATCAGCCCGTTCGTCGAAGGTCACCCAATAGGCATTCACGCCGTCTACGATTGCGTCCAATGGGGAAGACTGGCTCGCGGCGAAAAAAGTGGGCGCGCCGCCCGCAAGAGGGACCTTCATGACGGCGCCGCTGCTGTCCGCCTCCGTCCAATAGGCGTTGCTGTCGTCCACGACGACGCTGCTCAGCGCTGGTTGTCCTACCGCAAGGGTGACGAGACAGCGGCCCGCCGTGCACCGCGCCGACGAGGGTGCATTCGTAGAACAGACCGAGCCGCACTCACCGCAGTTGTCGCTGTCTACTTGCGTGTCGACGCACACCCCGTCGCAGACCGTGCACGGCGGTGCCGCCGTTCCGCCTGTCCCTGCGGGCGACGCGGCAGAAGCGCAGCTCACGAGTGGCGCGACGAGCAGTAGCCAGCGCGCCCCCATCGC
>FSWQ01003826.1_pt1 | contig 14073 bp, 11 predicted proteins | sample 1637691 | NCBI WGS metagenome assembly FSWQ01 (sample SAMEA3914814, study PRJEB12502) | metagenome | biome: forest; material: soil | place: USA | collected 2011-09-16 | depth 0.1 m | reverse complement strand
GTTCGTGCGCGTGTGAACCGCACGCACGCCGGTCGGACTCTCTTCCGCAAAGAACTCGTCGTTGTGCTCGCTGCCGCGCTGCAGCGCGCTGGCAAAGCCGCTGCCGTATTCGACGCCGACCACCGCCGGTAGACTGAACAGAGCCTTGGCCAGATCGGCCTTGAGTTTGTCGAACACGGGCTCGCCGAGCCCCGCCGGCACGTTGCGCGCGACGAGCTCGCTCACGCCACCGATCGAGTCTTGGTCTTTGCGGACGAGATCGATGAGCTCGATCATCTCCCGCGCGCGCGGCACGTCCGGGCAGCGCACGATGTTCGGGGAACCGTCGGGGAAGGTCTCCACTTCGGCCAACGTCACGCGCTCGGGGTCGTCGACGCGCGCGACGATCGAGCCCACTTGCTTCACGTAGCCGACGACCGACCCGTCGAAGGCCTCGGCGATCAGCTTCTTGGCGACCACGCCGGCGGCGACGCGCGCCACCGTTTCGCGCGCACTCGAGCGACCGCCGCCACGGTAGTCGCGAAAGCCGTACTTCGCGTCGTAGGTGTAGTCCGCGTGGCCGGGTCGGTATTTGTCCTTGATGTCCGAGTAATCCCGGCTCCGCTGATCCTCGTTGCGAATCAAGATGGCGAGGCTCGTGCCGGTGGTGCGGCCTTCGAACACTCCGCTCAGGATTTCGGGGGTGTCCGACTCCTGCCGCTGTGTCACGAGCCGACTCTGACCGGGCCTTCGACGGTCCAAATCGACCAGCAAATCTTCGACCGAGAGCGGCAGCCCCGCAGGGCAGCCATCGATGATGACGACGTTGCCAGGCCCGTGTGATTCACCTGCGGTGGTGATGCGAAACGCCTGACCGAAGCTGTTACCTGCCATGCCGGGCGGCAGTGTACCAGTTGCAGAGGTCACGGCGACCGGGCATTTTAACCAGTCCCATGACGGCTTCAACACCATCGCCCGAACTTCAGGAAGAGGAGCAACTCTTCTTCGATACGGTGCTCGCGTTCGCGCGCGATCGCATCGCGCCAAAAGTCCGCGAAATGGACGAAACGGGACACTTCGAAGCCTCGCTCGTGCCCGCGCTGTTCGAGCTCGGGGTGATGGGCGTGGAGATCCCCGCCGAATATGGCGGATCGGGCAGCAGCTTTTTCAACGCGGTGCTCGCCGTGCAAGCCATCGCGCGCGTCGACCCGAGCGTCGCGGTGCTGGTCGACGTACAGAACACGCTGGTCGAGAACGCGCTCCTACGCTGGGGCAGCACCGAGCAGAAAGCCCGCTACTGCCCGAAGCTCGCCAGCGAGTGGGTCGGCTCGTACGCGCTCAGCGAGGCGAGTTCGGGCTCGGACGCTTTCGCGCTCAAAGCGCGCGCCGAAAAGCGCGGCGATCGGTACATCCTGCGCGGCCGTAAGCTCTGGATTACCAACGCCGCCGAGAGCTCGCTGTTCATCGTGTTCGCCAACGCCGAGCCCGACAAGGGCTACAAGGGCATCACCGCGTTCTTGATCGAGCGCGGCTTCAGCGGGTTTTCCGTGGGCAAAAAGGAAGACAAGCTGGGCATCCGCGCGTCGAGCACGTGCGAGCTGCTGCTGGACGACTGCGAAGTACCCGAGGAAAACGTGCTCGGCGAGCCGGGCAAGGGGTACAAGATCGCGATCGAGGCGCTGAACGAAGGGCGCATCGGCATCGGCGCACAAATGCTGGGCTTGGCCGAGGGAGCATTCGCCGGCGCACTCGCCTACATGCGCGAGCGTGTGCAGTTCGGCAAACCGATCGCCGAGTTTCAGGGCATGCAGTTTCAGTACGCGCGCTTGGCCATGGAAATCGAAGCCGCGCGCTTGCTCGTGTACAACGCAGCGCGACTCAAAGACGCGGGCAAGCCGTTCGTGAAGGAGGCCGCAATGGCCAAGCTGTTCGCGTCCGAAGTCGCCGAGCGCACTGCGTCGCAATGCGTGGAGTTCTTCGGCGGCATCGGCTTCACCCGTGAGGGTTCGGCGGAGAAGTTCTACCGCGACGCTAAGATTGGCAAGATTTACGAGGGCACGAGCAACATGCAGCTGTCGACCATCGCCAAGCTGCTGGGCTAGGTCGGGTCAGCCGTTGGCTGCGCTCTTGCGCTCTAACGCGACGCGGCGCAGGGCCTGCTCCAGCGCGTCTACGATTTCAGATTCGCTGGCCGGCTTTGCAAGAGTGGCGTGAGCCTCGGGGCAGTGGAGCGTATCGTTTGACTCGAGCTGAGACGAGTGAACGATGCGCGCCGTCCCGGGATAGTGCCGGATGAGTGCGTCGAGCACGGCGCGGCCGCCGCCACCCGGCATTTGCAGATCGGTGATCACGACGTCGTAGCTGAGCTCTTCCAGGGCATCGAGCGCCTGAACGGCGCCGGACGCGGTATTTACCTGGTATTCCGGCCGGTGACGGCGCAGCACCCGCCACATGGCGCGGATTACGGTTGGATCGTCGTCGACCAACAGGAGCTTGGGCCGACGCAGTGCGGTGCGGGAGCAAGGCGGTTCACTGGGCAGCATGGGCGGAGTAGCTGCAAAAGGCGCGCCGAACCCAATCACAGGCTTTACGGCGCTTTTCGCGGCAACCAAGTTGAGACCCTTGCGCCCCCGCACTCCTTGGGTATGGTCGCCACGCCATGGTCGAACCCGGTCTCGTTACGTTGGCCAAAATCGTCGGAACCCTGCTCGTCGCCATGGGCGTCGTGCCGTTCCTGTTTCTGCTGGCGCCGGGTGACCGCAAGGAACCCGAGACGCACGATACGTTCGACGGCGACGTTCAGTAACGTCAGCGCACCTCCGCGCTTGCACACTGACCTGCGCGGGCAGGGGTAAGCGGACCCGCGAAACGGCCAATTCGGAAACCGTCCGCGGCGACCCACGTACTACGCGGGAATCCAACGTAGAAAGAGTGGGAGAGGCGCGCAATGAGCGACGTGAAGGAGTGGTTTCTCGTGGGATCGTTGGGCCTAGGCCTGACGCTCGGCGCTTGCAAAGACAAGCCTTCGGCGACTCTCGCGCCGACCGCATCGGCCTTGCAAGCCGCACCGGTCGCAGCGAGCGCCACGCCCTTCAGCGTCGACTCCGCTTCGAGCAAGGTCACGTTCTTGATGGATTCACCGCTCGAGAAGATCGATGGCGACGCATCCGGTGGGCTACAGGGCGATCTTTTCGTGGATCTGGCTGACCTGAGCAAGTCGACCGGGCTCGTCAAAGTGGACCTGCAAAAGCTCGTGCTCTACCAGCAAAAGCGCGCTGACGAGAAGACCGGCTACAGCGAGCGAGCCAAGAGCGACCTGCAAAATGAACACGCGCGCAATTGGCTGCAGATCGTGGCGCGTGACGGGGACGTGACCGCCGAGCAAGCGGAAGCCAATCGCTGGGCCGAGTTCAAGATCGACAAACTCGAAGGCGCGACGCTGAGCAACGTGGCCGGCGCAGCGGGTGCCGAGCGCAAGCTCAGTGCGACCGCCAGCGGCGAGTTCCGACTGCATGGTCGCAAGCTGAACAAGAGCGTCAAGATCGAGCTGACGGTCGCCTACCAGGCTGACCAAGCGCAATCGCTGCACGTCCAAACGAGCGAACCGCTGAGCATCGGCCTGGAAGAGTTCGAAGTGAATCCGCGCGATGACGCGGGCAAATTCGTAAAATCCCTGACCGAGGCGCTGAGCAGCAACTTGAAGGGCAAAGTCGCCCAACAAGCGCCACTCATGCTGGACTTCACGGCCCACGCCAAGTGAGCGCTCCTCAGCGCCGCGTCGCTTCGCGCAAGACGCGGAAGCGACTGCTCGCGCCGGCTCTCTGCACCTCCACCACGATGTCACTGCCCGGCTGACCGCTTAGCCGAGCGCGCGCATCGCTCATCGAGCTCGGCGCCACGCCGTCGAGTGCACTGATGACATCACCGGGCTCGAGCCCGGCGCGCTCGGCCTCGCTGGCTTCCGCGACGCTCACGATCACGACCTCCAGCGCGGGCGCCGTGCCGCGTTCACCCAGACCGATCGCGACGCCACCGGCAGCGGCCGCGCTCGGCTCGCCGTCGCTCGGGTGGGCGTTCAGTTGAACGCGCAGGCCGCGCGTGGTGCGGCCCGCGCTGACTTCGACGGAGCGAACGCTCCCTTTGCCGGAACCGCCGAAAATCGCCGTGATCGTGACGGTTCCGGGGTGTACGCCGGGCAGCACGAAGTGACCGTCACTGTCGCTCGTGACCACGCCGCGCGTCGGGCGACCCGCGGGTGAATAGCCCAAGCCGTCCCCCGCCATCACGCGCGCCGACGCTACTCGGTCTCCGCGCTCATCGACCACGTCGCCCTCGACTTCGCCTGCTTCCGACAAGTCGAGGTCCGGCAGGGTGAAGGCGCGGTCGGCGCGGCCCGTGGCAGCGACGCGCAGCGTGGCTTCTTCATCCGCGAAATCGGAATGTTGCACGCGCACACGGAGCTCACCGGGCGCCACGTCGCGCACGCGGAACATGCCCTCCGTGTCGCTGGTCGCCACTTTGCGCACCCCGTTTTGCTGGACGGTGACCGTCGCGCCCGCGACGGTCCGGCGGCCGCGCACCGAGGTGATGCGGCCTTCTACGATCACGCCACGTTGTAACGTGAGCTTCAGCTCCTTGGGCGCCGCCGCGCTGGTTTGCACGGCGCGCGCGAACCCCGGTGCTTCGGCCACGACGCGCAGGTTTTCGCCGAAGGCGTCTTCGAATGTGACGGCGCCCTCCGCGTCGCTGAAGCGAGTCAGACGCAGCGGCCTCGTCGGTTCGAGCGATGTCGCAGCAACCTCGACCAGCTCGATCGGGCGACCGTCTTCGTCGACCACGATCACGCGCACGGGGTCGCGCGCGGCGGGCAATGTCAGCTCCAGCTTTTCGTGAGCGCCCTCGGCCAAGTGCAACGATTTGCGCAGCACGACGCGCGCCGGATCTTCCGGTCGCGACAGCGACAGCGTGAGGTCGGCCGGAACGGCCGCGAACGCGAACGTGCCGTCGCTCGCCGTCGTCGCTTGCTCGGTGCGCGTCGCACGCGGCGAGCTGAGCTCGACCTCGACGCCCGAAAGCGGCTGTCCGCGCTCGTCGCTCACGCGCCCCTCGAGCGAACCCCCGCGAAGCAGCACTATTTTCACGGTCGCTTCGCCGCCAGGTCCGACGCTCACGACTTCGCTCGTGCCTTCGACGTAGTCCGGATGACGCACGATCGCCCGGACGCGGCCCGGCGTGACCGGGCGCGCCGTAAACAGCCCTCCGCGATTGCTGATCCAGGGCGCAAGTTCGGCCAGTGGCTCGCTGAAGTCGGCCGAATTCGTGGCCAATGCCGACTCCGCGCCGGGCTTGGGGATGGGCGGCACAGGGCCCGGCATGACGCCCAGCTCACCCGCCGAAATCAGAGGCACTGGACCCGGCAATGACCACGCAAAGTGATTTTGCCGAAAGCCGACCAACGCAGGCGTTTCGGCGATGGGCAAGCCACTCGGATCGCTGCCCACGACTTCGATTGTGGCGCCGTCGACCGGGTAGCCGCGGGCATCGGTCACTTCGCCGCGCAAGGTCGCGCCGCGCGTGAGCGGGACCAGCACCGGACCGGTCAACACTTCGGGCACCACGACCAGCGCGCTGCCCACGAAATCGTCCGCGCGCGCGCCCAGCGTCGCCGGTCCCGACGCAATCGGACCGAGTGAGACCTTGCCGTCGCTGCCGGTGCGGCCCCGGATCGGAAATGAGCTGAGGCCCGACTCGGCCAGCACCACGTCGGCATTGGCGACGATCAGCGGGCTCTCGCCCGCGCCATCGGTGACCAGCGCGACCACGGTGCGGCCGGGTTCGAGGCGCAGCGTGAGCTTCTCGTTCGCGCCGCGACCGAGCTCGAAACCGAGCAGGGTGGGGGCCACGTTCTCGGCAAGGCTCGCGCGCAGATCGTAGCTTCCGGCTAGCAGCCCGGTGATGCGCGCCAAGCCGTGAGCGTCCGCGAGGGCGCTGCGTGCGGGCCACAAGGTCGGCCCGGCGATCATCACGGTCGCTCCGGCCGCAGGCAAACCATCCATGCCTAAAACGGCAATCTCCAACGAAGCCAGGCGCCGCAACGTAATGGTGAGCGGACCGCGCACCCCCGCTCGCGAGACCGATTCGTAACCCGGAGCCGAGGCTTTGACTGACCAGGGCGCGGCCGCCAAGCGCGAAAAATGGGCGATCCCCTGCTCGTCGCTGAGCGCGCCGAAGGGCAGCGGATCCGAAGTATCGACGAGCACGGTCGCTCGAGACAACGGCGCCGACGCCTCGTCTTTCACCGTCACTTCCAGTGACTGCGCGGGGTGCAGGGTGAAGCTCAGTGAACGCGGCTCGGCCGTGATCAGCAAGCTGCTCGAGGCGCGGGCAAACCCCGGTGCTTCGGCCAACAGCCAAACCCGCCCGAGCGGCAGCCGACCGAGCAACGCCACCCCCGAGCCGTCGGTCGACTCAGCGGCGATCCAATGAAAGCGGCCGGCGCGCTCCCAAAACACCTGGACGGTCGCAGCGGCCAGCGCCGCGCCGCTGCTGGCGAGCACGGTGACAGACACGGCACCAGGTCGGTTCTGCTCGGAAATATTCACCGGTTCCGGAGCCTTGCGAGCCGGAAGCAGACGCGGGTGCACGTCGGATAAACCCAAAACGAAACACAAACACGCAACGACCGAGAGGATCGAGGTCAAGAGCTGCTCGATGGAAGGCCGGCGCGTCACGCTCCCACCATAACGCGGACGCGGACACCGGCGCACGGCGTGACTCAGCCGCGACCGACACAAATCGCGGTTTCGCTCGAATGCTATGATTTTGGGCAGTGCTCCGTCGTCATTGGCTAGCGTTCGGAATCGCGTTGAGCGGAGCCGCCGTGTTCGGCTGCAGCTCGCGGGAACACCCGCCGTCATTCGTGGCGAACGCCGGTAGCGGCACGGCGGCGCAAGGCGGGACGGGCGGGCTCTCGCTGATCGACGCCAGTCTCGACGCGGCGCTGTGCGGCAATCAGCAAATTCCAGCCATTGCGAACCCGCCGAATCTGTATTTCATCGTCGACCGCTCGGGCAGCATGGCTGACCCGCTGCCCGGTAGTCCGTACAGCAAGTACGAGAACGCGCGCATCGCCATCAGCGTCATGCTGCGCGCGGTCGGTCACCGCGTTCGCTACGGCGCCGCGGTGTACCCGGCGCTGGTCAATAACGACGGCTGTGACCCCGGGGTCCAGGTCTTTCCCACCACCGACGGCGACCCGCCGAGCTACGCAGAAAACGGGGAAAATGGGCCAATCCTGAGCGATCTGCTGATGCGGCTGGGCAACGTTCCGCCCTACGGCGGAACCCCGACGGCGGCCACGCTGCGCGATCTCGAGCCGACCATCGAAGGGCTGACCGGCAAGAAGACTTACGTCGTCTTGATGACCGACGGCGCCCCGAACTGCAACCTCGACCTGCAGTGCGGCACGGGCGGCTGTATCCCCAACATCGAAGGGCTGGTCGTCGCCGGCACGAGCTGCAACGCGAGCTTCAATTGTTGCGCGCCCAACGTCAGCACCGGCAATTGCGTCGACGCCGACGACAGCGAGGCGGCCGTCGCGGCCTACGAGAAGGCCGGGGTCGACACGTACGTCGTCGGCATGCCGGGCAGCGAGGCATACCGTGCCGTCTTGGGACGGTTGGCCGTCGCGGGCAACACCGCGCGCCCCGGAGATACGCCTTATTACGCGGTTTCTGACACGAACGAGCTGAGCCAGGCGTTGCGCAGCATCGGCGCCCAAGTCGCCATCAGCTGCGATCTGCCACTGTCGGACGCTCCCGAGGATCCCGAGCTCGTGAACGTCTATTTCGACAACGAAGTCGTCCCCAAGGGGGACGACGGCTGGCAGTACAGCGGCGACAAGAGCATCCTGATCCAAGGTGCAGCATGCACCAAGCTGAGCTCGGGAGACGTCCTGAACGTGCAGGTGCTCTCCGGTTGTCCGACGGTAGTGCGCTGACGAACGCGCGTTCTGATGTTACGGTCCAGCGCGTGAAGCCTGCTCCGGAGCTCGAGGCACTACGCAAAAGCATCGACGAATTGGATGGTCGTATCCTCGAGCTCGTCGCTGAACGCGTGAAGGTCGTCCTCGCGGTTGGTCAATTCAAGCGCGAAAATAACCTCGCCGTGTACGACCCGGATCGCGAGCGCAACATGCTGGACCGCCTGTGTAGCCGCGCGCCCGAGCCCTTGGACGGCGACACCGTACGCCGCATTTTCGAGCGCCTGATCGACGAGTCCCGACGCATCGAGCAGCACAGCATGGGCAAGCACTGAGGCCAGCCGAAGATTTTTTGGGGTACGCGTGGCGCGGCAAGGCGCGTGAGGCGAAGTCGGTCGAGCGCTCGCGTCAGTGCAGCGTGTGCCAAGCGCCGTCGTGTTCGACGGTGGGCACTTCGACTTCGCTCATGTTCGGCGCAAGCTGCGCTAGCGGCGCGTCGGGGTTCTTCGTCAACACGATGTGCACGCGCGCGGCTTCGTTGCGCTGGGCGATGCGCGCTCGCAGCACGTCTTCTGCCGCCTCTTCGCGGGCCCAGCGTTGCAACACGAGCTTGTCGCGGCGTTTACGGCGGCGCCAAGCCCACACGAACACGCCCAGCGCGACCACCCAGACCAAGCTCCCACTGAGGAGGAAGATCCAAATCGTGTAGCGGCGCGAGGCGTCTTCACGCCACTCGAACTCGATGGTCGAGAGGTCCTCGCCGTACGCGTCGAGGACCGCTTGTTCGAAGCCCTTGCCTTCGCGCAGCTCGGTAATTAGCGAGCGAAAGCGGTGCACGTCCTCGCGCCGCACCAAGAAACGCACGACGTCTTGCGCCTCGGCGTAGGCGACGAGCGCCTTGGTTTCGTCGCTCGGGAACGAGCGATCGAGCTCGTGCAGCGGGATCAGTGAACCCCCAATGGTCGACATGGCCAGCGTCTGCATGCGCTTGAACGACGATTCACCAGAAGCGAACACGGCGAAGCCTTCGTTGAACCAACGCGGCACGCCTTGCCCATTGAGCGCGTCGTTCAGGGCCACGTGCGACAGCTCGTGCCGAAATACCTCGCCCAAATCCTGCTCCGAACCCGGGTGAACGGGGCTGAGCGTGAGCAACACCAAGCCCAGCTCGGAATACGCGACGCCCGCCGCGTAGCCGGGATACGGCGCGCCCGATGGAGCAAACGTCTCCATCTCGCCCGGCGCGCGCGCGATGACGACGCGCACCTGGGACAACACGGGAAAACCCAAGCGCGCCGTCAGCTCGTGCTTCACTGCTTCGGCCTGCGCGATCAACGGCTGCACGCGCTCGCGGCTCGACGGGTGGTACACGAACGTCACCCAGCCGGCGTTGTACGTGTTGAAGCCCGCGGGCAGCGCGGGCATGCGCAGCACGCCAGCACCCGCTTGCGGCGCGTCCGCCACGGACGACGGCAACGCCGGCACCGTCGTCGCGGCATCCGACGCGTCATCGGCGGCGCTCGACGCCGATGCGCTCGGCGGATTCAAGACCGTACTCCCTTGCCGAATGTCCGCCGTGGCTGGCGGCGGAGGAGGCGGGACCAGATCACCCGGCGCAGCAAACACGGGCGCGGCGAGCAGCAGCACCAGGAACAGGATCAGGCGAGCGGCAGCGCGACCCATTAGGATCCGAAATATGACGCGCCGCGGTTCAGCCGCCAAGCAGCACGAGCGGCCAATGTAAAACTGGACAGCGGGCGGCCAACTCGGCCTGCATCGCTGGCGCGCGATCGAGACACAACCCGACCGTAACCACCGCAATCCATGCCGCAAGCCCGAGCCCGCGAACCCGCCTCAACAAGGCGACCGGAAGCGGAACTCGTGCCGCCAGTGTGGCCAAGCCGAGTACACGGAGCGCGTCGAAGAAGCCCGTTCGGTACTCGTCGCCGCCCTTCAGCCCCTGCACCAAGCCGAGCACCAGGGCGGCCGTACCGAACGCCGCCAGCACGACGAGCGCGACGCGCAACGTCGCGCTCAACCGCCGCTGCTCACCCGCCCAGGTGACGACTCGCCCACACAGTAACGACAGTGCGACGAGCACCAAACCGGCGAGCACCGCGAAGGTTACGCCGCCCAAGGGCCGGTGGTGCGTCGAAGTCTTCAAGATGCTCGCGAACGGCACGAGCGGAAAAGCGGCGAGCAGCACGGCGATGGTCAAAGTGGAACGGAATCGGCTCGCACTACGCGCACCGGCCAGCGCCGCCGAGAGCGGAGCCATCACGAGCGCGCACCCCGCCATACAGACGGCGAACGCCTGCCAGACCAAGCTCGACTCGAAGCGCAACGCCGCCGGTAGCGCTGCCAACGCCGCCGCGATCAGCCCGGCGAGAAAACCGGCACGGCGCGTCACACCGGGCGCAGCTCCAAGCGTACGTGGCGCGCGGCCTTGGCCGGCACGTAGCCGTTGGCGAGGAACCAACGCACCGAACGTGAAAGCGACTCACGCACCGGCCGATGCCCGTAGCCGAGCTCGGACTCCGCCTTCTGACTGGTGATCCAAGAATAACTATCGGCGTAGTCGCGCGCCAAACGCGACGTGATGCGCGGCTCTCCACCCCGCAACCGCGCATTCCATTCGAGCAGCGTACCGACGAACTGCAACAGACCACGGCTCATCGGCTTGCTCGGCTCGGCGAGGCCCGTGAGGTCGCACAGGGTCTCGAACAATTTGCTGAGCGTGACGTTTTCCCCGCCCAGCAAGTAGCGTTCACCGATTGCGCCGCGCTCCATGGCCAGCACGTGACCGAGGGCCGCATCCTCGACGTCGACCACGTTAATGCCGCCCGCAGAGACCGGGAAATGCCGGGTGGACGGCGTGTTCAGGTACTCGAGGAGCAGGCGACCATTCGGGGTCGGCTTCCAATCACCAGGGCCGGCAATGGTCGCCGGCAGCACGCTCACGATGGGCAGCCCCTGGGCGATGAACTCGCGAGCTACCGCGTCAGCTGCGACTTTGGCTGCGAAATACGCCTCCGGATCCTGCAAGTTGAACTCGTGCGTCTCGTCCATCAGCTCCTGCCCAACACTAGTGCCGAGCACCCCCGCGCTGCTGGTGACCACGATCTTCTCGAGCTGACGCGAGCGAGCGGCGCGCAACGTGGCGCGCATGCCCTCGACGGTCGGCTGGATCACGCGCTCGGGGTTCTTGTCCCAGAACTTGAAGTTGGCGGCCACGTGGTACATGCGCGAGCAACCAGCCAACGCAGCGAACACGCTCTGCTCGATGCGAATGTCCCCCACCGCGATCTTGAAGCGATCACGCGGGTAGCCTTGGAGCGCGCGCAAATTGGAGCCGGGGCGAACCAACGCCTTCACCGACTCGCCACGCTTGAGCAGCGTGCGCACCAACTGTGAACCGAGGAAGCCGGTGGCTCCCGTGACCAAGGTGAAAGACATCGGGCCGCGTCGTACCACCTGAGCCGAGCTGCGTCAGCTGGCCGGAATGTGCACTTTTTTGCCGGGCGGCGTCGGCTTGGCAAGCGCGGGCTGACCGCAAACACCGCCCGAACGCTGGAGCACCGCGTCGGCCGCCTGCCGCGCTTGGGCGGGTGCGCCGGTGCCCCGCAGCGGCTTGAGCCTCGCCTCGAGGTCCTTGGGACGCAGATCGCCGAGCGCGAGCAACGCGGCGGCGCCGAGCATGTGCGCGGCAGGGTCCGCCATCGGGTCAGCGAGCTTCTGCGCGTAACCCGTCAATGCGTCGACCGATTGGCGATCGCAAAGTGCGGCTACCGCTTGCGCCGCTGCGGCCCGCACCATGGGGAATTCGTCTTCATCCGCCAAGCGCTCGCGGATTTTTCCGAGCTGGGCGGTCGCATGGTGAGCGCCGAGGGCGGTCACCACGTGCGCGCGCACGTGCGGCGACTCATCGTCGATCGCGCGCGTCAACGCCGACTCCACGCTCGGCGCCGAAGGACTGGCCGAAAGCGCGTCGGCCGCCGCCATGCGCACGAGCGGCCAAGGATCGCTCGCCAAGCGCGCGCTCAAGGCCGGCGCGGCACTGGGCAACGACGCGCTGGCGCGCACCGCCGCCTCACGCACGCGCATGTCTGGATCGTTCAAGGCGGCGCTGACCTGGGCGCTGAAATCCTGCGGGTCTTTCAGAACACTCAGGGCCTGGGCCCGGAAACGCGGATCCGGATCGCCGGCCAACGCCAGGGCAAACGAAGCGCGCACCTGCGGATCGGCTTCTGCCAACTCAGCGCTCGGCTGCAGGAGCAGGAAGCGCGTGCGAAAGCTCTGATTGGGCGCTTGCAAGCGCGCCAGCACCGCGCCCGCGGCGGGTTGAAACTCGTCGATGCGAGCGCCCAGTGCGCGCAGCACTTCGACCAGCACGCGTTCGCTGGTGTTCGGATCCGTGAGCGCCGCGACCACGCGCGGCTTGGCTTCGCTAACGCTGCTGGCGCGCGCCAGCGCGATGCGCAGGGCCGCTCGCCGCGCCCGCGAATCGACGTCCAGCATGCCGACGATCACGTCCACGCATTGGGCGGCGTCGGCGAGCAGCAGCTCACCGAGCAAGTTGAGTTGGACTGCGCCTTGGGATTTTTTGGCGGCCGCAATGAGAAAGGGGGCCGCGGCCTTGCCACAGCGGCGGATGTGATCCCGTGCGTGGATGGCGTGGGCTTGGTTGAGCCCGGAAAAGGCCTTCAAATAGGCGGGCATGCTCGTCTCGCATGGCGCTTGATCGAGGAGATCGAGCGCCACACGCCGGCCGCCCTCGTCCAACGAATCGAACGACTGCGCTACGGCGTCGTAGCCGGGCTGGCCGACCGCGCGCAGCACGGCCTCGGCCGCCTGTGCGCGCTCCCCGCCGCCCGCCAGCGCGGCGACGAGCGCGGGCACGGACGCGGCATCGAACTCGGTGCGCGCCGAGAGCTCGGCAAAGGTCACCTGCGCCTTCGGGCTTTCATCGAACGCGCTTTCGGTGACCAGCGCCAGGCAATCGCCCTGAAATGGCGGGTCGAGTTTCACGCTGTAGTGCGCGCCCGGAAACTTCCATGCGTCTTCCGGCATCGTGACGTGCACCAGATCGCGATTACCGGCGATCCAAAACTCGCGCGGCGCGACGCCGCTGTCGGCTTTGGCCTGGCTCGGCCGAATCAGCACATCCAGGCCGGAAATCGGCAATTCCGGGGGCGCGTTGAAGAGCACGAACTCACCGCGCCCCGAGCCGCCGCGGTTCTCGGCCCACGTCGTCTCGGGCTTGCCGTCGGTGAGGGCGCCCGGGCTACCGATGGCGCTCGTGGCCGCGACCGCGTGTAGCACGCCGAACGCCGCCGGTGCATCGCTGCCGGACACGCGCGCTGCGGTGACGGAGCGCGCGTGCTCACGCTCGTCGACGGTGAGCCGTTGCACCTTCGCCGGGTGCAACTTGAGATCGCGGCTAACCAGGAGCTGCGGCGCGAGCAACGCGGGGCGCCCGCACAAAGACAAATCCTCCTGCACGTCACCGACGACGATGCGGCGCGCGCCGTCTTCGTCGGGGGGCGAGATGTCTACGCGCTTGCCGCGCCGCGTGCCGTCTTCACCCGCCGTGAAGCCAGTAAACCCCGAAAAAACCAGGCTCGGTTCGCCGGCGCCGAGGGGACCCGTGAGCACCGCCGACCACGAGCGCGCGGTCTTGCCGTCCGTCACCGAGACCACGATCGCGCGGCGCCCCTCGCCGATACCCACGACCGAGAACTGGGCGCCGGCAATCGCGGGCCGCAGCTCGGCGGGAAACGGGATCTCTTGACCGCGATCGATTTTGCAGCCCGGCGCCGCGCACGACACCGCACGCAGCGCTCCGGCTGCGTCGAAACCGACGGCCATGCCGGCTTGACCCGAGCCCGGCTGAGCGAACGCCACGACGCCCGAGCCGGACGCTGCACGCGCTTGCCGCACGCCGAGTGTGCCCCAGAGCACCACCCCAAAACCAGCCAAGAAAAGCGGACTTCGCCTCACGCTTCGACTCCTGCTCCTCGGGGATCGACCCCCAACGCTCGCAACACTTCCGCTAGGCGCGTGCGCGGGACCGACACGCGCGTCGGCATGCCACCGCCCAGCTTGAGCAGCGT
>FSWQ01000274.1_pt1 | contig 14093 bp, 11 predicted proteins | sample 1637691 | NCBI WGS metagenome assembly FSWQ01 (sample SAMEA3914814, study PRJEB12502) | metagenome | biome: forest; material: soil | place: USA | collected 2011-09-16 | depth 0.1 m | reverse complement strand
CCGTGTGCGCCCACTTGTGGATTTGCGAGTTGCAGTAGCTGCCTAGGAACACGCCGAAGATGAGCGACAGCCAGTATGGGTGATGCACCATCAGTAGCAGCAAGAAGTGCACTGGCGAGCTGAAGATGAACACGTCGCCGTTGGTTTCGATGGCGTCGTGGCGAGTGATGTCCAGTTGATCCGAGTGGTGTTCGCGGAACGTGCGCACGAAGCCACCGAAAATGGGCATGCCGGGGTGGCCATAGCTGTCTGCTGACCAATGCACGAAGCCAGAGATCCAATCCGCTAGGCACAGGCCAGCGAACACACAGGCCAGTGCCAGGCCTGCAACGCCCTGCGACAGGCCGCACAGCGCGCGCCAGGCGGTGATGAGGAGTAACGCGCTACCGATGCACAGCCCGCAAACCTCTGCGATGCGATGCGAACGCGCGTAGTTGTAAGAGCTTGGCGACGCGGACGCGGACTGCGGGAAAGCTGGCTCGACCGCGTCCGTGCCAGCGCCAGAGATTTCGCCCATCTATATACAATACGAACCACCGTCGAGTCCGGATTTTAACCGACGCTCTTTAGCGTTTAGAGCTTTTTTCTCGCGCATTCTGGAGAAGCGGCAGCGCGCGCCGTAAGTCATTGGCCGTCTGGCTGGTTCCGTCAGGACCCCAACCGGGCGCTGCGAAAACGTAGCCCAGCGCATGACGTAGCGAACGCGCTCGTCGCAGATCGCGAGCCAAGGCTTGCCACTCATGCACGGCAATGCGTAACGGATTGAAGGTGTTGATGTCGTGCGTCAGGCCGTACTGCACGCGCTCGCGCTCTGGCTCGAAAGTGCCAAACAGCCTGTCCCAAATGATGAGCACCCCGCCGTGATTGCGATCCAAGTAGGCGATGTTTTTGCCGTGGTGCACGCGGTGATGAGAGGGCGTGTTGAACAGCCACTCGAGCGGTGCGGGTAGCCGGCGCACTGCCTCCGTGTGGATCCAAAATTGGTACAGCAGGCTGATGCCCTGCGCGAACAAGATGCGTTCGGGTGGGAAACCCAAAAACGCGAGCGGCAGCCAAAATACCGGCCCGGTAAAGGGCGTAAACCAGGGCTGGCGCAGCGCCGTGGAGAGATTGAAATACTGGCTGGAGTGGTGATTCACGTGCGCCACCCAGAGCAGCCGCACTTCATGATGTGAGCGGTGAAACCAGTAGTAGCAAAGGTCCTCGGCCAAAAATAGCACCAGCCAGATCCACAGCGCGCGGCTCAGCCCCAGGTTCAGCAACCGATGCTCGAACGCAAGCTTCCACAGCGCGACCGCCGCCAGCGTGCTGAACGCACTGATGAGCACGTTGCCCACGCCCATGGCCAAGCTGGACCACATGTCCTTGCTCTCGTAGCCGCGAATGCCGCTACTCACGTGCCGCCCGGCCCAAACGCGCTCGAGCCACAGGCTCAAGAGGAACGCCGGAATCGAGTACAGGAGAAGATTCGACACGACGCTGTACTGTACGCTAGGCTTAAATTCTCGTCCTACGCGAATTTCGATCACGATAGGTTAAGAACCATGGGCCCAGCGTCGTCTATAGCTGACATGTTCTCCCGGCCTCGGATTTCAGCTGTGGGGATGCTGCTTGCCTTTGCGAGTTTGGGCGGCGCATCCAGTTGCTTGTATCACTCGAGCGATCGCTGCGACCCAGGCCAAACGTACAACAGCGAAGCCGGGCTATGCGTCTGTGATGAGAAGCAGAACCTGATCGCGGGCGACCACGGCTGCATTGCCTGCGGCGACAACGCGAGCGCCAAAGATGACGGCTGCCACTGTGACGAGGGCTACACGGGTGACGGCTTCACCTGCAAGTTGACGCCCGCCGCGCAAGGCATCACCTGCAAGACCAACGCAGACTGCCAAGACAAAGTGTATGACACCTGCCACCTCAGCGGTGACAGCGGCTATTGCACCAACACTGGCTGCACTGCCGTAGACGACCCCGCGTGCACCGGCGGCTACGCTTGTGACCTGAGCGCTTCACCCGCGTATTGCGTCCGCCCGCCAGACGGCGCGGGCAACGCTTGCAAGTCGAACGACGACTGCATGGGCACGGAAGCCACTTACTGCGAGACCTTCAACGCGCACTCGTGTTTCGTCCAAGGCTGTTCACTAACTGACAATGACTGCTTCCCAGGCAAAGACTGCTGCGATCTTTCGACCCTTTCTGGGGGCATCGTGAAGGCCGTGATCTGCGTGGATGCGGGGACATGCAAAAAGAAATAGCTCGCGCGCTCCTCCGGTCGCGAAGCTGGCTGCTGTTTGGTTCGTTGCTCGCTGCAACGCGCGTGGCCTCTGCCGCCGAGCCGCCTGCGCCTGCACCGGCGGTCACATCGACTACCACGGCAGCGCCGGGCAGCGCCGTGGCCCCTGCGGCGCCGGCGAGCGCCGATTCCGCGTCAACGACCGTGCCGGCCGCGCCGGCAACGCCCGCTGCGCCGGACACCGCAGGCCCGACCTCGGAGAAAGTCGACGCCGCGGCGGATGAGAAGTTCACCACTGCGCCCGAGCCACCGAGCGACAGCTTCACGAGCAGCGAGAGCACCGACACGGAGCAATCGCACAAGCTCGATATCTACGGCTTCGCAGACTTCACGTATCAGCGGCTGCTGATTCCGAAGTCCAACGTTTGGACGCGCACTTACCCAAGTGTGAACTCCTTCGCCGTCGGTAACTTCAACTTGTACCTGAGCAGCAACCTCGGGGACTCGTGGCGCGCGCTCGCAGAGGTGCGCTTCTTGTATTTGCCGAACGGCGCCGCGACGAACGACGCCAGCGGCAACGCGATTCGCACGGACACCACCGTGCTCGACTACGCCGGGTTCGAAGAGCCGATTCGCTGGGGCGGCATTCGCATCGAGCGCATTTACATCGAGCATGAGTTCAACGGCTTGCTGAAGCTGCAAATTGGCCAGTTTTTGACGCCGTACGGCATCTGGAACGTGGACCATGGCTCGCCCACGATCATCGGCATCAAGAAGCCGTTCGTGGTCGCGGACCAGCTGTTTCCCGAGCAACAAACCGGTCTTCAGTTGTACGGCAGCGGGTTCTTGGATCCGTTCGAAATTGGCTACAACTTGACGTTATCGAACGGGCGCGGCCCGGTCGAATACCAAGACTTCAACGACGACAAAGCGTTCGGCGGGCGCCTTTACGCGAAGACGGATTCTGTCGGCTCACTCACCGTGGGCGCGTCGTTCTATCGCGGTGGCTACTACGACCGCTCGGCGAAGTACGTCGTGACCAATGAGGCCGGCAACGTCATCGTCGATCAGCAGTACACCACGATCGCCAAGTACCAAGAGCTATCGCTCGGTGCGGACGTGAAGTGGGAATACAAATCTTGGCTCGCTCAGGGTGAATTCATCATGAACGAGGCCAACTACAACCGAAACGACCGCCCCAAGGTGCAGGTGGTGAAGCCGCCGCAAGGTTACACGCCGGACTATCGGCGCTGGGGCGCGTACGGCTTGGTTGGCTATCGCCTGCCGGTCGTGCCGCTCATGCCGTACGTGATCGTGCAGCACGCTTTCGCGCCGGACACACCGAACGTACCGCCTGCAACCGCGTATGAAGTGGGCGTGAATTATCGCCCCACCGCGGCCGTCGTGGTCAAGCTCGAATACTCGGATTGGCACTTCAGTGCCCCTGGCGCTGCCGGTTTCGGCGCATTCCCGCTGCGTATCTTGGCCTCTCAGGTGGCTTGGGCATTCTGAGCATGGCGCGCCTCACCCGTTTTCGGCGAGCCCAAAAGCTCGCGCTGCTGCTCACGCTGGCGCTGATGGGCGTACTGCTGTGCGCGCCTCCCGGAGTGGAGCGTTCGGCGCACGCGGCAGACCACGTGGTGCTCGCGGTGTTCGTGACCAAGGACTCGAGCATTCAGGATCTGAAGATGAACGAGCTACGCCGCATCTTCACCAACGCGGACGACAGCGGCTTCTCCAGCCAGCGCAGCGTGCCCTTCAACCACACCGCGCATTCCACGGATCGCGTCGGCTTCGATCAAACCGTGCTGCACATGAACCCAGAGGAGGTGAGTCGCTTCTGGATCGATCGCAAGATCCGCGGCCTTGCCGGCCCGCCGCGCGCGGTGGATTCGCTCTCCCAGTTGCTCAGCCTGGTCGCGCATACTGGCGGCGGCATCAGCTATGCTCGCCCCGGGCGGCTCACGCCGGATGTGCGCGTGGTTCGCGTCGCGGGCAAGCTCCCGAACGACCCCGGCTATCCCCTCGCGTTCGACGAATAACGCGCTTTAGTGGCTGTTTTTGGGGTGGGTTCGCGCGCCACGTCGAACACAGTTGTGGCAAGCGTCGCTGAGCGGTACCCGAAGCGTGGTGTCACTGAGCGAGCAACTAGCGCGGTTCGAGGCGTGGAGCGCCGAGCTCAGCGTGCAGGATTGGGCGCTCCTGGGCGCGCTCGCGTGCGAGCACTCACTGCCGGTGAGCGTGCTCGAGACGTTGAGCCCGGCGCCTGCGGTGCCCGGGTCGGCCTGGTTGAAGCAGGCACAGCTCGCGGGTTGGGTGGTGCCGGCGCGGCGGGCGCGCGGCGCTTCCTTGAAACCGCACTTCTCTGTGCACCGGGACTACGAGCAGTTGATCTTGCGCCGGCTCGCAAAAGAGCAGGAGCTGGAGCGCATGGCCGCCGTGCTGCGTGCGGTCTTGACCGTGCGTTCGGTGAGCGACCTCACGCTGGCGTTGCAGAGCGGCTCGCTGGACGAGTTTCAGCGCCGCTGGGCGAATCGCAAGCAGCCGCCCGAGGCTGGGCCGACCACGCGCGCTGAGTGGCTACGCTTGTCGCTGTGCGAGCCGTTCGACCCTGCGTGGCTGGACCGCGTGTGGGGTGAGGATGCGCGGCGCGTCGCGGGTTTGGTGCTGGAGGAAAGCCTGATCGCGCCTAGTGAGTGCGATGAATTGTACGCTTGGGTGAGCGCAAATCGCGCTGCCGACAACGCGGAGGACCGCAACGCGCTGAGCGGCGCGCTCTATCAACACGCGGTCCTGCGGGATCAGATCGAGCGTGTTCCGGCGCTCATTCCCGAGCTACGTAGCGGTAGCTCGCTGGCCTTCTCGGTGGCCGTGCGCTTCCTCGAGGGGAACCTGGCCGACGCCCAAGCACGGCTGGATCAAGTGCTGGCCGCGACGAAGCAGCGCGATGCGCTGGCAGACTGCGGCGCGCTCGGTCCGCTGTATGCGCTGCTATTGTGTGCGCGCGACACCGAGGCCGGCCGCACGCTCGCCAAGCGCGTGTTGAATGCGGGCAGCGGTGAGGTGAGTCGTGGCGCGCTGCGCGCCTTGCGCACGCTGCTCAAGCACCTGTCCGAGCCTCCGGAGGAGCAACGCCGCTTGGACGTGCACCAGCTCTCCGCAGACATTCCGGGTTGGGAGCTGCTGATCTTGTCGCTCACCGTGCACCTGCATTCACCGGACAAGTGGGCGCGCGCCAATTGGTGCCAAGAGCTACTGCGGCGCGCTCGCACGTGGCACTTGGCCGGCTACCGCTGGTTCGCGCGCCAGACCGCATTTTTGGCTCAATTGCTGAACGAAGAGCACTTCGCGACCGAGCTGCCGCGGCTGGCGCCGGAGCTCATGCCCGCGCCCGCGCGCTCGGCCAAGGAGCTCGTGCTGTGGGATCTGATCTCGACCAAGGCCGAGTGGCAGAAGGCGCTCGAAGCACTCGCGCTGATCAGTGAAACGTCCAATGAGGTGAGCGCGCAAAGTTACCGCGTGGCCTGGTACGTGGACATGGTGCGCGGCGAATTGAATCGCCCGGCGTTGCAAGAGTGTCGCCCGTCCGAGGGCTGGAGCGACGGACGGCGCGTGCCGCTGGCCGAGCTGTGGGCGCACTACGCAGAGCTCCCGCCGGAGGATCAACGCGTCCTGGACTTCACCCGCGAGCACCACGCGGGCGCGCGTGAGTTCACGCCGGATGCGGCGGAGGCGCTGATTGGCCACCCGCGTGTGATTAACGGTCTCCGTGCGCGTACTCCGGTGGAGGTGCTACGCGGCACGCCGCGCCTGGAGACGCGCGAGGAGCGCGGCTACGTGCAGGTGTTCGTCGAGCCGCTCGGCTTGGAGCTGGGCGTGAACACGCTGCCTGAGGGCGAAAATAGGCTGATTGTGTATCGCGTCACGGCTGCCATGCAGCGCGTGATCGAGGCGGTCCGCGGCGGCGCGCGCATCCCCAAGAGCCACGAAAAGGAGCTCTTGGCCGTCCTCGGCAAGCTCTCCGACAGTGTGGAAGTGCGCAGTCCGGAGCTGGGCAGCGAGCGCACGGTCGAGGCGGATGCCACGCCCTGCCTGCGCTTTTCGCCCCACGCGGGTGCCTGGCTGGTGCAGCTGGGGGTGCGCCCGTTTGCCGAGCAGGGGCAGTTCTTCTTGGCCGGCGTCGGGCGCCCCAGTTTGAGCGTGTACGCGCGCGGGCAACGGCTGCGCTGCCTGCGAGACTTGGAGCGCGAGCGGCAATTGCACGACCAAGTGCGCGCTGCCTGTCCGACCTTGGCGGAGGACGAAGACCCTGACGAGCGCTCGCAGCTGGACGCACCGGATAGCTGGACCTTGGGTGAGGTCGGCGTGTTGCAGCTGTTGTGTGAGCTACGTGATGCGAGCATCCAGTGCGCCCTGGAGTGGCCCGAGTCCGGCAGCATGAAGCTCGCCGGCAGCGCCAGCTCCAAGTCCTTGCACGGCCGGCTACGCAGCGACAAGGGTTGGTACCTGGTGACCGGCGGCGTGCGCGTGAACGAGCTCACCGAGCTCTCGTTCGGCGAATTGTTGCGCGCGCCGATGCTCGCCAATGGCCGCTTCATTCGCCTGGAAAATGGCGACTATGTGGAGGTCGAGGCGCGCATTCGGCGCGTGCTGTCGGCGCTCAAGGCGGTCAACAGTAAGGGCCGCGCCGGGGCCGAGCTGCGCTTACCCAAGAGCGCGCTGTTCTCGCTCAAAGAGCTGAGCGCCGCGGACACCGGCTTCGAGCTGGATCCCGAAGGGCGCACTTGGCTGGAGCGCGTGGCGCAGCTCTCCACCCGCGAGTTTCCGGTGCCGGCCACGCTGCGCGCCACATTGCGGCCGTACCAAACCGACGGCTTCCGCTGGCTGTCGTACTTGAGCGAGCTCGGCTTGGGCGCCTGCTTGGCGGACGACATGGGCCTGGGCAAAACGGTGCAGATTTTGGCGCTGCTGCTGGCTCGCGCGGCTGAAGGCCACGGACCAACCTTGGTCGTTGCGCCGACCTCCGTGTGCGGTAACTGGGTTGCGGAGGTCGCGCGCTTTGCGCCGACCCTGAAAGCCATCGAATGGGTCGGCAACGATCGCAGCAAGCTGCTCGCTGCACTGTCAGGGTCAGCGGGTGACGCGAGCGTGATTGTGTGTAGCTACACGCTATTGCAGCAGGACCAAGCCGAGCTAGCAGCCATTGCCTGGGGCACGGTCGTGCTGGATGAGGCGCAGTTCATCAAAAATGCCGAATCTTTGCGGGCAAAAGCCGCCTATTCGCTGTCGGCGAAACAGCGCATCGCGGCCACGGGCACACCAGTCGAGAATCACCTGGGTGACTTGTGGGGCATCTTTCGGTTCCTGAACCCCGGCTTGCTCGGGGATTGGCCGCACTTCAAACGCACGTTCCTGATGCCGGTGGAGCGGGACCACGGGCGTGAGTCGACCGAGATCTTGCAGAAGCTGGTCAAGCCGTTCCTGTTGCGCCGCTTGAAGCGCGAAGTGGCGCTGGACCTGCCGCCAATCACGGAAGTGCAGCACGACGTGCGTTGGTCGGAAGACGAAGCCCTGCGTTACGGCTTATTGCGCAAACAGATTCATCAGAAGCTGTACACGGCGCACGGCAAACGCAGCAACAAGCTGGAGGTGCTGGCCGAGATCATGCGCCTGCGGCGTTTTTGCTGTCACCCGGTGCTGGTGTTTCCGGACGCACCGCGTGAGTGCTCGAAAATCGACGCCTTCCTGGAACTGGTAGAGGAGCTGAGCCAAAACCAGCACCGCGCCCTGGTATTCAGCCAGTTCGTGGATTTTCTGGCGCTGGTGCGGGAGCGCCTGGAAGAGCGCGGCATTCGCTACGAATACTTGGACGGCAGTACGCCACAGGCCCAGCGGCAGGCGCGTGTCGCGGCCTTCCAAGGCGGGGATGCACCGCTCTTCCTGATCAGCCTCAAAGCAGGCGGTTTCGGGCTGAATTTGACGGCGGCGGACTACGTGATTCATCTCGACCCGTGGTGGAACCCGGCCGTGCAAGCGCAAGCCACCGACCGCGCGCACCGCATCGGCCAGGACCGCCCGGTCACGGTGTATCGGCTGATCACGAAGAACAGCATCGAGGATGCCATTGTCCGCCTACACGAAAGGAAGCGCGAGGTGGCGGGCGCGCTGCTGGACGACGGCGACGCGGTCGGCGGCCTGAGCGCGGACGAGCTGAGCAATCTGGTCAGCGAGTCGTTGAGTCAACCGGCTTGAGCGTGGCAAGCTTTGGCCATGCCGACCTTCACTCGAGGCGCCACCGAAATTTACTACGAGGTGCACGGTAGCGGGCATCCGCTGTTCTTGTTCGCGCCTGGCGGCATGCGTTCGACGATCGCGCTTTGGGAGCGCCCGCCGTATCACGCGGTACGTGAATTCGCTGGGGAATTCATGGTGATCGCGATGGACCAGCGCAACGCGGGGGCTTCGCGTGCGCCGGTGACCGCCGCTGACGGCTGGCACTCGTACACCGAGGATCACTTGGCGCTCCTGGATGAGCTGAAGGTAAAGCGTTGCCACGTGTTGGGCGGGTGTATCGGCGGCGCGTTTGCGCTGTCGCTGATTGCCGCTGCGCCTGAGCGCGTGAGTGCCGCGATCTTGCAGCAGCCGATTGGCTTCGATGGTACCAACCGCGACGTATTTTACGAGCTGTTCGACGGCTGGGCGAAAGACCTCGTGCTCGAGCGCGAGGACGTGAAGCCCGAAGCCCTGCCGCCATTCCGCTCACGCATGTACGATGGGGATTTCGTGTTCAGCGTGAGCCGCGACGCGGTTCGGCGCTGCCAAACGCCGCTGCTCCTGCTGCGCGGGAACGACGTGTACCACCCCGCGCAAATCTCCGAGGAAATCGTGCGCATCGCGCCGCACGCGGAGCTCGTGCAAAGCTGGAAAACCGGCACTGACGCCGAGCACGCGGTCGCGCGCATGCACACGTTCTTGACTGAGCACGCGGACGCGCACTGAGCACGCGCGCTGAGCGCTCAGCTGCGGTGCCGCGCCACGATCAGGAACCCGAGCGACTCGCTCTCGTCCGGCGCAACGCGGTCCAGCACCTTGGCCGCGACGGACACGGACGTCATGCCGGCAGCGACGAAGGGCAACGCCCAGTAGCGTGGCCGTGCGCGTTGCTTACCCTCATGCCCGAGCTTGTCCAAGCTTTGCGCGAGGCCGCCCGCGCGCCCGACATGCAGCGCCAAATAAGAATTGAGCTTGTGGCCAAGTAGGCTCCAAAAATGGCCTAGCGGGTCACAGCGCTCCACCACCAAGCCGGCTTCGGCACACAAGGCGCGCAGGCCATGCGGGCTGTACCGGAAATAATCATGCGGTTCTTCATGCAGGCGAAACGAGAACGGCGCGGTGAGCAGCAGGCGACCTTGTGGGTGCAGTACGCGCGCCATTTCGCGAATCAGCGCTTGCGGCTCTGGGGTGTGCTCCAGCGTTTGCACGCTGAGCACGGTGTCGAATTCGCCGTCCGCGAAGGGCAAGCGCTTGCCGTCGTACAGCACGTCCGGACCCAGGCTGCGCGTGGAGCTTTCGGTTTGCTTGAATGAGGCCTCGTGCTCGACGCCTACGTACTGAGTGACGTGAGGCAGAAAGATGTTCAAGTAGGGCTTCTGCCCGCAGCCGACATCTAGCAGGCGTCCACGCGCCAGCGGGGCAACGCTTTCTAGTGCCTGAATCACGAGCGTCCACTGCAGGTCCACGAAGTTTGCGGCACTGCGCGCTAGCTTTTTGAGACCTGCCGCGTTCACGGGGTGACTCAGCGCTTACGGGCCACGAGCAGCATTTGCTCGCCCCAGTAGTTGCGATTCAAATAAAAGAGCGGCTTCAGGGCGCGCCCAAATAGCGAATAACCCGCGCCCAAGAGCCCACCGATGCCAGGCCCCGAGCCCTCGGCGGGCGCTGCCCCGGGCTTCGGCATGCTGAGGCGCGAAGCAATGCGCACCACCGAGCGATACAAGTTCTGGAACGGGAAACCCCAAGCCAACACCTCGAGCGGCTCCAGATTCGCGGAACGCGCCAGCTCCCGCAGGCGGTGCGACGAGTAATGGCGTTGGTGCCCGATTAGCTCGTCGAAGCGAGACATCTTGCCGCCGGGAACCGTGAGCACCAGCGTACCGCGCGGCGCGAGCAAGCGGGTGACGCGCTCCACTGCTTGGCGGTCGTCAGGAATGTGCTCCACGACCTCCGAGCACGTGATGAGCTCGAACCGGCCCAGGTAAGGGCGATAAGTTTCGTCGAAGTCCGGCGCGCTCAGATCCATCTGCAGCACTTCGAGCTCCGGATTGAGCCGTTGCGTCTCGCGCACGGAGGCAAGCGATACGTCCGTTGCGCACAACGTTGCGCGCGGGAAGCCGAGCCGCAGCTCTTGCACCAGCTCACCGCGCCCGCAGCCCGCATCCAGCACTTGGCGCGCGCCGGAGGCGTGCCGTTGGCACAATTCAATCACCAAGCGGCGGCGATGAAATGCCGCGGGGCTCGCGGCATCCAAGTGCCCGTAGCGGTCCCACATGTCGTCGTAGAACTCGCTCGCATCCACGGCGGGCCGGGCTTCCGGTGTCGACACTAATGGCTGGATACCACGGTTTGGCCGGCCGCCGCGCGAGGTTTGTTGCCCCAGACCTGGGGTCGCGCTACCGCGGCACGCGACACTCATGGCGGACGACCCTGCCAACCAAGACATGGCGCCCGCGCGGGTGCTCCGCAACGTGCTCATCGGCTTGGCCTTCGTGGCTCCGTGCGCCGTGATCGCGCTGAGCATTTTTTTCATCGTGAAGGGTGGCGCGCCCACGCCGGGCATGCCGAGCGCGAGCGCTAGTGCGGCACCGAGCTTTCCGGAGCCCGCGGCGGACGACGCACAGGCGCCGAGTGCGGACGGCGGAATGCCGGACAGCGACACGCCTTCGCTCTCCAAGGGCGAGCCGGCCGCGCCGCTAGGCGATGCCGACGGCGTGGATGAAGACGGCGTGACTGAAGCGCCGAGCCCGGCGAAACCCGCGCCGCCCAAGCACTTTGCGACCGTGCAGCTCGCGGCGGCGGGCAGCTGTTCGACCGAAAGCGTGGACGGCCTGAGCCGTCAGATCATCGAGCAAGCGCGCTGCATCAAGCCGAATGATTTCGTGGCTCTGCCCAAACGCCCGAACCTGGTGCTGTCTGGGCACATTTACCCGTATCTAGAGGTCGCGGCGCGCGATCACCTGCTGAAAGCGCTGAATGCGCACTCAGCTGACACGATGACGATCAACAGCGCGCTGCGCACCGTGGCGCAGCAGTACTTGGTTTGGCATTGGTCTGCGAGCAAAACGTGTGGCGTGACGCTCGCAACCCCGCCGGGTGAGAGCAATCACGAAATCGGCTCGGCATTGGACATTGCGGAGGCCGCCAAGTGGCGCCCCGCGCTGGAAGCGCAAGAGTTCAAGTGGCTCGGCAAATCCGATCGCGTGCACTTCGACTACAAGGGCGACGCGGGGCCGCCGCACACCGCAACCGACGTACTCGCCTTCCAAAAGCTCTGGAATCGCAACCACGCCGACGACGCGATCCCCGAAACCGGCAAATACAGTCCCCTCACCGAACAACGCCTCAAGAAGTCGCCAGCCAGCGGCTTCCCACTCGGCGCAAGCTGCCACGGCGTAACGCCGAAGCACTGACGCGCGCCCCGTCGCGAGCCTAACCGCCGCGCACGGGGCTCCCGAGAGAAACACGAAATGAGGGTTTGGACCCGTTTGGATTCCAACCCTCATTTCGCGTTCGAGAGGGTCACCCATACACGCCAGTCAGCCGGCTTCCTTGGCTGCCGCCAGCCCATGGCGGCGCGATACGACCGGCGTGCTCGCGCTCCGCGCTCCGCGCGCCGGGCCCTCCAAGCGCCCGGCGCAACGCCGGTCACGGAGGCCCCACGTCGCAGCACCCCTTGGGGGAGCGCGTTGCGCAGGCCGGGCGCGGGTGCGGCTCTGGACTCGCTAGGTGCGGGTGCGACTTTGGACTCGCCTGGCGAGTGTGCCGACCATGAACGCGGTCCAGAGCGCGGCTCGCTGACTGCTCGTGCGCGAACGCCGCGCTACGTGCAGAAACGGCGAGGCGCGGCAGGTTATTTCGCTGACGCTTGCCGCGGTAGCGCCGCGGCGGCTGGGGCGTGGTTCGCAGCGCGGGGGCGGGTTCGTGCGAGGATGCGCGCTCGTGTGGCAGCGTGGGAATATCGAAGTGCGGCGTTGCGCATCCCCTTACTCACCCGCTCGTTTCTGTTCCGGGGCTGAGGTGTTGGGGTGGGGGTTTGAGTTTTGATCTACTTTGCTCTCGCCTGGCGCTCATCATTGATCACATGTTTCGCCCGAAGCCATTTTGAAGCCTGCTTCGAGCGTGAGAAGTTTGATGTATCCGCGGTTCAAGACCTGCCAACCAGGCGGCCCGTTATTTTTGATGTGACCGCCGAGCTGGGCGACGGCGAGGTACGCCTCCGCGGCGGATGAATTCCTTCGAAGTGGGATGCCAGTTCTCTTCTTGAGGATGGTGATCTGAGCTGGAGAGAGCACTGCGCTGATCGATAGGCGCTCGGGTCTTCTGCTAGCGGCGCGCATGCGCAGCAAGACCCAGGCAATTGGCGTAAATAGGGCCAGCGCTTTGACGATGGTCGTCTTGGACTCGAGCTGTCGCTGCTCGAACGCGCAGCCCGTTTTTATCACCTTGAAGTATTCTTCGATCGTCCAGCGTGCGCGATAGATGTCGACGACCGCCAGGATTTGTTGCTCAGTGTCGATGGGCTCGCTGGTGAACAACAGCCAGTCCACCGGCTCCATATCCTCCGGCGGATCTTTTTCTCGCACCGAGACCACGTTGATGACGACGGTCTCATCGACTTCTTGCGCATGCTGCGGACGACGAATCGCCACCTTTGTCGCGCTGAACGTGAGGATAGCGTTGCGCGCTTCGCGCGGCAGAACCCGGTTGGTGGTACCTCCGGCAATGGCTCGTTTTCTTCGCGTGAGCTTGACCTCTCGCTCCGCGACGATCTCTGCGCGTCCCGCGAATTCCTTGAGTTTCTCGCCCGGAAGCGACCCTGTCGTGAATGCATCGAGCCTGCGATTGCTACACGAGCGCGAGACGAATCGGCGACCGCTCGCGTGAATGCTAGCGATCAATTCGTAGTCATCGGATTCGCTGTCCATCACGTGGATCAACTTTGCTTTGTTGGCGACACGAGCCTCCGCCTGTTCAATGCCCTCCAACCAGCGATCCTGCTCTGAGGGCATGCTGCGCGTCGCTTTATAGTCGACACCGTTCTTTCGCAGGCTTGAGGGACTCGTCTTACTGCGTGTCCAAGTCTTGATCGCCAGAACACCAAGCGGGTCGCGGGTGCCATCTGCCGACAGCACGAGACAGAAGTGCCCCAAAAACATGTTCCCCGCGCGCGTTACCTCACCCAGCCCTTCTCGACCCTGTCCTGGGAATCGAAACTCGCTCGTGTCGTGCACCGCGATGGCGATCCCGCGCTCGACGATGCGATCTACGGTTGCCTGTGCGTGGGGCTCTAAGATCGCTTCGGACGTGACTTTTTCATTGCCTATAAAGCGATAGAACCCCTCGATCTCTCGCGCCGTCTCCATCGCTTGCGGAAAGCCAAGCGCGGGCTCTGTCGCTAGTCGCTCGGCTATTCGTTGAGCACGAGACTCAAGTCGACGATCCCCCAATTCGATCCCCCCCATGTCGCCCAACACGGCCTGTACCCGTTTTGCCGAGTCATCCATGTCTCCCGTAGATCACGCCCAGATCCGCGATTCCAGCGAAAAGCTGACATGTGATGGATCCTGAGCGCCAGGCGAGTGCGCTG
>FSWQ01000854.1_pt1 | contig 14140 bp, 9 predicted proteins | sample 1637691 | NCBI WGS metagenome assembly FSWQ01 (sample SAMEA3914814, study PRJEB12502) | metagenome | biome: forest; material: soil | place: USA | collected 2011-09-16 | depth 0.1 m | reverse complement strand
TCGGCTATCGGCTCGGCTTTGCTCCGCTGATGCCGTACGTGCTGGTGCAACATGCTTACGCACCGAACACGCCGAATATTCCGCCCGCCACCGCCTACGAGATTGGCGTGAATTATCGGCCCACGGCGGCCGTCGTAGTTAAGCTCGAATATACGGACTGGCATTTCAGTGCTCCGGGCGCGGCAGGTTTCGGCAACTACCCGCTCAGAATTCTGGCCTCTCAGGTCGCGTGGGCATTCTGAGATGGCACGCTCGACCGTTCGTTCCGCCCGACGTGGCATTGCGTTCCTGACCCTCGGGCTCGCGCTGGCGTTGCTGTTCACCTTCCCGCGAGTGGAAGCCAGCGCGCTGGCCGCCGAGCGCGTGGTGCTGGCGGTGTTCGTGGCCAAGGACTCGTCGGTGCAGAGCCTGAAGATGACCGAGCTGCGCCGCATCTTCACCAGCGCCGACGACAGCGGTTTCACTGGCCAGCGCAGCACGCCCTTCAACCATACCGCGCGCTCCGCCGATCGCGTCGGTTTCGACCAAACCGTGCTGCGCATGAGCCCGGAAGAGGTGAGCCGCTTTTGGATCGATCGCAAGATCCGCGGCTTGCCCGGCCCGCCGCGCGCCGTCGACTCGCTCTCGCAGCTGCTGCGGCTCGTCTCGCACGCAGGTGGCGGCATCGGCTACGCCCGCCCGGCCCAAGTGACGGGTGACGTGCGGGTGATTCGCATCGACGGCAAGCTGCCGAACGAAGCCAGCTACCCGCTGACCTTCAGCGAATAGCGCCGCGCCCACCCAGAATCGCCGGCCATTCGCGAGGGCCGCGCAAATTGCTTGTGCCGTTTCGCGCCGGGCGGTAGCGGCTTAGCGAGTGCCGCGGTCACTGTCCGAGCTGAAGCAACGCTTCGCCGCCATGAGCGCGAACCTCGGCGTGCAGGATTGGACGCTGCTCGGTGCCCTGGCGAGCGAGCAAGCGTTGCCGCAGAGCGTGCTCGAGCAACTGAGCCCCGCGCCGGCCATGCCCGCACACGCCTGGCTGAAGCGCGCGCAAACCGAGGGTTGGGTGGTGAGCGCTCGGCCGCTGCGCGCCGGCTCGCTGCGCCCGCATTTTTCGGTTCATCCCGAGTACGAACAGCTGATCTTGCGCCAAGCGTTCGCTTCCGGCGAGCTCGAGCGCATTGCGGCCGCGCTGCGAGCGCTACTCACGGTGCGCTCGCTGAGCGATCTGACGCTTTCTTTGCAGAGCGGCGCGCTCGACGAATTCTTACGGCGCTACGCCGCGCGCAAGCGGCCGCCCGAAGTGGGGCCAGGCACCCGTGCCGAGTGGCTGCGCCGCTCGCTGTGCGAGCCGTTCGACGCGGAGTGGCTGGCTCACAGTTGGGGCGGTGATGCCGAGCGCGTGGCCACCCTGGCGCTCGCGGAGTGCCTGAACGAGCCGACGCAGTGCTCGGAGCTCTTCGCCTGGCTCGACCAGCGCAGTCAGTCGGCGGAGTCCGATGCGGATCAGCCGGCGACTTGCGCGGCGCTCTATCAGCACGCGGTATTGCGCGGCGAGCTCGAGCGGGTACCGCCCCTGGTGCCGCTGGTGTCGAGCGACGTGCGCGAGGGATTTGCCGCGGCGGTGCGCTTCGTCGAGGGCGACCTGGTCGATGCCCAAGAGCGCATCGATGGCCTGCTGGCCGCCAGCAAGCGGCAAGGCATCGCTGATTGCGGGGCGTTCGCGCCGCTGCTCGCATTGCTGCTCTGCGCACGTGACACCGACCCGGCGCGCGCAGCCGCCAAGCGCGTGCTCAGCGCGGGCGCGGGCGAGCTGAACCGTGGTGCGCAGCGAGCAATGCGCGTGCTGCTGCGCCATCTGTCCGAGCCGCCCGAGGAGCAGCGCCGGCTCGACGTGCACCAGCTGCCTGCCGACGTCGGGGCTTGGGAGCTGTTGATATTGGCGTTGACCGTGCACTTGCACACGCCCGATCCCTGGGCGCGCGCGAACTGGTGTCAGGAGCTCGTGCACCGCGCGCGTGACTGGCAAGCTGCGGGCTACGCCTGGCTCGCGCGGCAAGCCTTCGGCCTAGCCGAGCTGCTGAACGAGGCCCATTTTAGCGCAGAAATCACGCGCCTGGAGCTGCCGCGGCCTGCGCCGCGCGGCGCGCGCGAGATCGCTCTCTGGGATCTGATCGCGCCCAAGCCCGAGTGGCAAAAGGCGCTCGAAGCGTTGGCGCAGATCTCGAACAGCACGGCCGCGCCCAGCGCTCGTGGCTATCGCGTGCTCTGGTACGTGGACACGTTGCGCGGTGAGCTGAGCCGGCCAGCGCTGCAGGAGTCCAGGGCTAGCGAAGGTTGGAGCGATGGTCGGCGGCTCACGCTCGCCGAGCTGTGGCCCCTGTACCCCGAGCTACCCATCGAAGATCAGCGCGTGCTCGACTGCACGCGCGAAATCCATTCGGGCCTGCGAGACTTCACCTCCGACGCGCCCGAGGCGTTGATCGGCCATCCGCGCGTGGTCAACGGCGTACGCGCCCGGTCGCAGGTTCAGGTGCTGCGCGGCACGCCGCGCATCGAAACGCGCGAGGAGCGCGGCTACGTGCAGGTGTTCGTGGAGCCCAACGGCGCGCAAGCCGGCGTGAACGTGGTGCCCGAGAGCGAGACGCAGCTGGTCGTGTATCGGGTCTCGGAGGCTTTGTTCAAAGCGAGTGAAGCGCTGCGCGGCGGCGCGCGGGTGCCAAAGAGCCACGAGCGCGAGCTGCTGGCGGTGCTCGGAAAATTGGCCGAGACCGTCGAGGTGCGCAGCCCCGAGCTCGGCACCGAACGCACCGTCGAGGCCGACGCCACGCCCTGCCTGCGCTTCGCCGTGCACGCCGGCGCGTGGCTCGTGCAGCTGGGCGTGCGACCATTCTCGAGCCAGGGGCGCTTCTTCCTGGCGGGCGTCGGTCGCACGACGCTGAGCTCGTACGTGGGCGGGCAGCGGCTGCGTTGCGAACGCAACCTGGAGCAGGAGCGAGCGCGCAGCGAGGCCTTGCAGCGCGCGTGTCCGTCGCTTGCCGTGAGCCCCGACCCAGACGAGCAGTCGCCGCTCGACGCCCCCGACAGCTGGACCCTGGGCGAGGAAGGCGTGCTCCAGCTCTTGAGCGAGCTGCGCGCCGCCAACTTGCCGTGCGGCCTGGAATGGCCAGAATCCGGAGCGGTGAAACTGAGCGCTTCGGCGAGCTCTGGTACGTTGCATGGCCGACTGCGGGTCGACAAAGGTTGGTATTTGGTGACCGGTGGCTTGCGCGTCGACGCGGTGACCGAGGTCGCGCTGCGCGACTTGGTGCGCGCGCCGGCTTTGGGCGGCGGCCGCTTCGTGCGCCTGGAAAATGGCGACTATGTCGAGGTCGAAGCGCGCATTCGACGCGTGCTTGCCGCGCTGCGCGCCGTCGATACGCGCACGCGTACGGGCTCCGAGCTGCGCTTGCCGCCGAGCGCGCTGTTTGCGCTGTCCGAGCTCAATCAGTCGGGCAGCGGTTTCGAGCTGGACGTCGAAAGCCAGGCTTGGCTGGAGCGTGTCGCGGGCTTGTCCGGTCAGGCCTTCGACGTGCCGAGCGAGCTGCGCGCAACGCTGCGGCCGTACCAACGCGAAGGCTTCCGTTGGTTGGCGCAGCTGAGTGAGCTCGGCCTGGGCGCTTGCTTGGCCGATGACATGGGCCTCGGTAAGACCGTGCAGATCCTGGCGCTGCTCGTGGCTCGCGCGAAGGCAGCGCGTGGGCCGAGCTTGGTCGTCGCGCCCACTTCGGTGTGTAGCAATTGGATCGCCGAGACTGCGCGCTTCGCGCCCACGCTCACGCCCATCGAGTACGTCGGCAAGGACCGCGCGCGTTTGCTCGAGCCATTGACGAGCGCCACCGGATCGCACTCGGTCGTCGTCTGTAGCTATACCTTGTTGCAGCAGGATCAAGAGCTACTGGCCGCGCTGAGCTGGGGCGCAATCGTGCTCGACGAAGCGCAGTTCATCAAAAATCCTCAATCTTTGCGAGCAAAAGCGGCCTATTCGTTGCGGGGCGAGCAGCGCATCGCAGCCACCGGCACGCCCGTGGAAAACCACCTGGGCGACCTGTGGGGCATCTTTCGCTTCTTGAATCCGGGGCTGCTCGGGGACTGGCTGCACTTCAAGCGTACGTTTTTGATGCCCGTCGAACGCGACGGTGGTCGTGAATCGACCGAGATGTTGCAGCGGTTGGTCAAGCCGTTCCTGTTGCGGCGCCTCAAACGCGACGTGCTCTCGGACCTGCCCCCGCTCACCGAGGTGCAACACGACGTGCATTGGACGGAAGACGAGCGCCTGCGCTACGCGCTCTTGCGCCGGCAGATCCACGACAAGCTCTATACGATGCACGGCAAGCGCAATAACAAGCTGGAGGTGTTGGCCGAGATCATGCGCCTACGCCGCTTTTGCTGTCATCCCGCGCTCGTGTTCCCGGACGCGCCGCGCGAGTGCTCGAAGGTGGACGCGTTCTTGGAGCTCGTGGAGGAGCTGCGCGAGAACCAGCACCGCGCGCTCGTGTTCAGCCAATTCGTGGATTTTCTGGCGCTGGTTCGAGAAGCGCTGGACGAACGCGGCATTCGCTACGAGTACCTGGACGGCAGCACCCCTCAAGCGCAGCGCCAGGCGCGCGTGGCCGCCTTTCAAGATGGCGATGCGCCGTTGTTCTTGATCAGCCTGAAAGCGGGCGGTTTCGGCTTGAACCTAACCGCGGCCGACTACGTGATCCACCTCGACCCCTGGTGGAACCCGGCGGTGCAGGCGCAAGCGACCGATCGCGCGCATCGGATCGGGCAGGAGCGCCCGGTCACCGTGTACCGCTTGACCTGCAAAGACAGCATCGAGGACCGCATCGTCGAGCTGCACGCGAGCAAGCGGGAGCTGGCGGGCGCGCTGCTCGACGGCGGCGACGCGGCGGCTGGCCTCGGCTCGGACGAATTGCTCCAGCTGATCACGAGCGCGGTCGCCCAGCCCCTGTAGTGCGCCTCGAGGGCGCAGTTGATCCTTCGGCGGAGCATGCAATGGTTCGGCCATGGCGATGTTTCGCAGAGGTGAGCTCGAGATCCATTACGAAGTGCAGGGCCAGGGCACACCGCTCTTGTTGCTCGCGCCGGGCGGGATGCGCTCGTCGACACCGGTTTGGAATCGCCAGCCGTATCAGCCGCTGGCAGAGTTTGCCCAGCAGTTCCAAGTCATCGCCATGGATCAGCGAAACGCCGGTGGCTCGCGCGGCCCGGTGAGCGCAAGCGATGGCTGGCACACGTACGCGGAAGATCAGCTCGCGCTGCTCGACGAATTGAAGATCGATCGCTGTCACCTGCTGGGCGGCTGCATCGGCGGCGCCTTCGCGCTGGCTCTGATCGAGCTCGCGCCGGAGCGTATTCGCAGCGCCGTGCTGCAGCAGCCCGTCGGCTTCAGTGGCACGAACCGCGACGTCTTCTACGAGCTGTTCGACAGCTGGGCCGCCGAGCTGATGCAAGCGCGATCGGACGTGAAGCCCGAGGCACTGCCCGCCTTCCGTTCCCGCATGTACGACGGTGATTTCGTGTTCGCCGTGTCGCGCGAATCGGTCGCGCGTTGCCCGGTGCCGCTGCTCGTGCTGCGCGGCAACGACGTGTACCACCCGGGGCCGATCTCGGAGGAAATCGTGCGGCTCGCTCCCCAGGCCGAGCTGATTCACGACTGGAAGACGGGTGAAGACACGCCGCGTGCGGTCGCGCGCGTGCGCGCGTTCCTCACCGAGCACTGAGCGGGCGATGCCGAGCGACGATCACGTAGCCGAGTGACTCGGTTTCGTCGGGCGCTACGCGGTCCAGCACGCGCGCGGCTACGGACACGCTCGTCATGCTCAGGGCGACCGCAGGCAAGAGCCAGTAGCGGGGGGGCTCTGCTTGCGCGGGCTCGTGCCCGAGCTTGTCCAAGCGTTGCGCCACGCCGCCCGCGCGGGCCACCTTGAGCGCCAGGTACGAGTTCAGCTTGTGGCCGAGCAAGCTCCACAGATTGCCCATCGCTTCACAGCGCTCGATCACCAGGCCCGCCTCTTCACATAGTGCACGTAGCCCGTGCGGGCTGTAGCGAAAGTAGTCGTGAGGCTCCTCGTGTAAGCGGAACGAGAACGGGGCGCTCAGCAGTAGCTTACCATCGGGCTCAAGCACCCGAGCCATCTCGCGAATCAGGTCGCGCGGTTGCGGCGTGTGCTCGAGCGCCTGTACGCAGAGCACGGTGTCGAATGCGCCGTCGTCGAAAGGCAAGCGCTTGCCGTCGTACACGACGTCCGGGCCGCGCTGCTTCGCCGCGCTCGCAGTCGCGTTGAACACGGCTTCGTGCTCGATTCCGATGTATTCGGAGACGTACGGCGAAAAGAGCTCGAAATAAGGCTTGTCCCCGCAGCCTACGTCGAGCAACCGCCCGCGCGACAGCGGCGCGACGCGCTCGAGCCCGCGGATCGCCAGCGCCCATTGCAGGTCGACGAAGTTCGCTGCGCGCCGGCCGAGAGCTTTGAACGGCCCCATTCAGCGCTTGCGGGCGACCAGCAACATCTGCTCGCCCCATTGGTTGCGGTTCAAATAGAAGAGCGGCTTCAACGCGCGCCCAAACAACGCGTAGCCCGCGCCGAGCGCGCTGGAGATGCTGCGGCTCGGCCCGCTGCTCGCGCTGCTGCTGGCCTTGGCACTGGCGCTGGGCATGCTCCAACGCGAGGCCACGCGCACTGCCGAACGATACAGATTTTGGAACGGGAAACCCCAGGCCCGAGTATCGAGCACTTCGAGCCCCGCGGAGAGCGCCAGCTCGGTCAATGCGCGCGATGAGTAGTGACGCTGATGCCCGATCAGCTCGTCGAAGCGCGACATCTTGCCGCCGGGAACGGTGATCACGAGCGTGCCACCGGGAGCGAGCAGCTGGGAAACGCGAGACACGGCCAGCCGATCGTCGGGGATGTGCTCGAACACTTCGGAGCACGTAATCAGCTGGAAGCGCGCCAGGAAGTCGGCATGCTCTCGTTCGAAGTCAGGCTGGCACAGATCCATCTGACGCACGTCGAGCCCCGGGTTGAGGCGTGCGGTTTCGCGCACGGAGGTGAGCGACACGTCCGTCGCGCACAACGCCGCGTTCGGGAAGGCCTCGCGCAGTTGGGGCAAGAGCTCGCCGCGCCCGCAGCCTGCGTCGAGAACCCGCGCCGCATGGGGAACGAAGCGCGAGCACAGCTCGATGATCAGCCGGCGCCGGTGAAAGGCCGCGGGGCTCGCCGCGTCCAAGTGGCCGTAGCGCTCCCACATCTCATCGTAAAACTCGCTCACTTCGGCGGGAGGCGGAGCTTGGGGCTCGGGCACCCGGCCTGATTAGCACGGCTCGCTGGCAACGCGCGAGCCCAGGCGCAGGCGCGCTACTTCACCTGCACGAAGTCGATGTTCGCGCCCGAACCACCGGCGTCGTATTGCAGCTTCAGGGAGGCGCCCTTTGGGATTGCGGCGACCACGTGCAGCGTCGTGTAGGAGCCGCTCCAGCTTTGCGTGCTCGGAAAGCCGATGTCCTGGGCCTTGTTGCCATTCACGTACAGGCCGAGCTTGCCGGGGTCGTTCATGGTGCAGTAGCGAATGTCGAGGCCAGTGCCGCCGAGCACGTTCGCGAACGTGAGCGACGAGCCCTGCTTCATGTTCACGACCTCTTGCAGGTTCGAAGCCGCCGAATCGTCCGAGACGCTGCAGCCGTTCAAGGTCGCGCTCTCAGCTTCGTATTTTCCGGTGTCGACGCGCACGCCGCCGCTGATACCGAAGAAGGTCTTGTCCGAGAGGTACTTGGCGTCTTGGTTCTGGGTACCCGTGAGGTGCGCGTAGCTGTAAGCGTCCAAGTGCTTGGCTGCGCGCTCGATGACATAGATTGCGTTGGCTGTGGTCTCGAATTTCAGCTCGGCGTCGGACGAGCTCAGACCAATCGAGCCGTCCGCGAGCTTGCGCACCTGCACGGCCTGATTGCCCCAGGGGTTCACGACCGTCGCTGGGTTGCCGAGTAAGCTCTTCAGACCGACGTACTTGATCTCGTCGCCCTCCTTTTCGGAGCTGACCAAGAAGCCGCCCTTGGCCGCGAGCGTGAAGCGGCTGACGAAGCTCGCGTCTTTCGGCAGTGCAGGGAATACGCGGATCTTGTCGTTGTAGCTCTGCAGGAGCGCTTCGTTCATCACCGACAGGTGCACGCCGAGGTACTCGAAAACACCATTGGTATTGTTGGTGAAGCCGTTCGGGTAGTTTTGATACTTCTGCAACATCAGCTTCATGCCCTGCATCGCGTCTTCACCCAGGCCGAGGCGGGCTGCTTGAATCGCGTCGAGCGCCCACACGTTCCCGTACGGGGCAGGGCGGGCCTTCCAAGTGCTGAGCGCCATCGCATAGTCTGGCGCGCCGATGCCGGTCACGCTGTACGGCCAGATCAGCTCGGATGCGACGTTCTCGCCGTTCTTCATGGGCGTAATCGGTGGCTGGTGCGGCAAGTAGTTGCTGCCGTCCGTCGGGTAAGCGACCAAGTTGTCGAGCACGCTTTGCCAGCCCGCGCGCAGCTCGGCATCGGCGCCTAGCTTCACGCTGGTCGCGATCGTCAACGGGAACAGGCTTCGCACGGCGCATAGGTCGGTGATCGCGTTGCTCACGTTCCAATATGTCTCGTGCGCGTTCGACAGCGCCATGTAGTACTTGCCGTCGGCGCCCTTGCTCAGCTTCTGGGCGTAGAATTTGACGACCTCCTTCATGAACGGGTAGGCCGTGTTTTTCAGGTAGTCCGCGTCGCCGGTGTACGCATATTGGGCGTACATGTTCTCGGCGGCCTCGGTGCCCGTGGAATAGATGTTCTTCGTGTAGTCACTGCCGGTGGTGCCGTCGGCATTGCCGTTCCAGCCCATCGTCTCCGGCACCCAGATGCCGTCGATGCCGTAGTGAGTCTGCGTGAACGCCTTCAAGGCCGCGGCGTTGCGGCTGTACATGCGATTGAAGACGCTGATCACGTCCGCATGGTTCGAGGCCAAGAACGAGTTGTAGATGTCGCGCTGGTTCCAATACCAGTAAGCGTTGCTCCACTTGGTGGCGTCCTGAGTCGCGCGGAATACGCCGTTGATGAAGTGGAACGGGTAGTTCCCGTAGCCGCCGGCGGCGATCAGGTACGTCGATAGGTAGTACGCGGTCTCCAGGTAGTCCGCGTCGCCGCTGCCGTTCGAGTATTGGACGAAGGACTTGGCCCAGAATGCGTGCCAGAAGTCCTGGTACTTGGCGAGCGTGGTGGCGTAGTCGTTGGCCTTGGCTTGGGTGAGCAAGGCCTTGGCTTGGGTCAGCGAGTCGTTGTTCGGGGCGTTGAGGCGCGTCGCGCAAGCGAGCCAGATGGTGTAGCTCTTGCTCGGCGTGATCGTGAGCCGCACCTTGCTGGCGTTCACGGTTTGAGTCGTGAACGCAGCGCCCGTAACCGTACCGGCCAGCGTGTAGCCGAACTTGTTGGGGTCGGTTTGCCCTCGGCTGATGCCGGCGCCATTGGCATCGGCATACGTGGCGACGGTCTTCCACGTGTTGAGGTCGGGTACGTTGCCGCTGTTGGACAGCGCGCTCACGTCCCACAAGCCGATGTCGAACGAGATGGCGCTGACGTTCGTGCGCGCGTCCTCCACGTGAATGCCGAGCACTTCGGCATTCGCGTCGCCCATGATCGTCACGGTGCGGTCTTTTTCGTATTGGGTGAGGAGCGAGCCGTCGTACAGCGCGAGGCGTTGTTGGAACGCCGTCGAGCCGGCGTCGAGCGCGGGCGTGGTGCTCAAATTGACGAGGCCGGCGGCGAAGGCATTCTGTTGTGAGGCGTCGACATTGGCGACCTGCATGGTCAGGCCATTTTCGGACCAGACCATCGCGCCCACGTGCCCATTGCCCACGGTCATGCCGTACAGCGGGTTGGTGTTGGGCTTGTTGTAAACGAGGTCGTGCTTCGGCACGTATTCGGCGTAGTGCACGTTCAAGGTGCCCGTCGCCGGGTTGAAGGCTTCGCCGGTCGGGCTATCGACGACGGAGGTGTCGCTGCCGCCCGCGTTACCCGCTGTGCCCGCGCCGGCGCTGCCCCCGCCCGGGCTGCTACCCGCAGTGCCCGCAGCGGGTTGTGCGGTCCCGCCCTGGCCGCCGCCGAGCACAACACCGCCCGCCGCACTGCCGGCGTTCCCTGCGGCCGTGCCCGCCCCGCCACTCGCGCTGGAAGCGCCAGCCGACGGCCCGGCGCCCGAGCCTGAAGACGAGCAGCCCGCGAGCAACGAAAGCGTCGCGAGCGGCAACGCGACCACGAAGCAGGCGGACCGGAAAATTCTCGATTGCGGCACTCGTGGTGAGTGGTCCAAACGGCCGCCACCGATCACAAATTCAGCGCAGAAATGGCGGCTGTTCTATGCTCACGCACACCTTGGGCACCGAAACGCGACCCTGCCGCCTCTTCGTGTACGGCACCCTACTGCCGGGTGAACGCGACCACGCGCTGCTCGAGGGCGCGGAGCTACTCGGCCCTGCGCTCACCGCGCCGCAGCATCAGCTGGTCGAGCTCAACGTGTACGCCGTGTTGATCCCCGACGGCAAAGTCGCCGTGCACGGCGAGCTGTACGCGGTGAGCCTCGAGACGCGCCGCCAGATCGACGTCGCCCGCCAAGTGCCGATACTGTTTCAGCGCACCACGATTGCCCTGGCCGACGCCAGCGAAGCCGAGGCGTACGTGATGCACCCCGACCAAGTGCGCGGCAAACGCCGCATTGCGCACGGGGACTGGCGCAAGCGCTTCGCTCCGACGTTGGAACGCCGCCCCGCGAGCCCGATCGTCAATTGGACGCGCAACCGCTTCGAAAAGTGACTCTTACTGTGGCAGCGCTTTACAGCGCGAGAGCGCTTCCAAATAGTAGTAGTCGGCGTAGTTGATGGCGACGTCGATCTCGTCGTTGGCGGGGAAGTTGCCGACGCTGTGCATGAGCAGGAAGTGGCCGTTGCCGTCGGCGGCGCGGTAGTCGGGCGACGCCAGGGAGCGCAGCGTTTTGATGGCGAAGGCGCGGTAACGCGCGGCTGCTTCAGGAGTCGTGTAATTCGCGAGCTCGAGCAGGCCGCCGGCGGCGACGGCACCCGCAGAGGCATCGCGGTAGTTCGGGATGTCTTCGCGCTGCACGGTGGCAAAGTCGAAGTAGGGCACGTTGTCCGCCGGGAAATCGGCGTGCTTGGTGTAAAACTCGGCGATCGAGAGCGCGTGACTAAGGAAGCGCATGTCCTTCGACTCGCGGTAGCTCATGGTGAAGCCGTACAGGCCCCAGGCCTGGCCGCGCGCCCACGCCGAATCATCGGCGATGCCTTGCACGGTTTGCTTCTTGATCACTGCGCCAGTGGTCGGGTTGTAGTCGACCAAGTGGTAGGAGCTGAAGTCGGGGCGGAAGTGATTGGTGAGCGTGGTCAGCGCGTGCTGCTTCGCGTCGGCCGCCAAATCGGCGCTGCCCCCGAGCTCGGTCGCTCGGTACAAGAGCTCGAGGTTCATCATATTGTCGATGATGACGGGGAAGGACCAGGTGTCGTTGTTCCAAGACTTGGTGCAACCCACCTTGGCGTTGAAGCGCGTGCCGAGCGACGCGCCAGCGGTCTTGATCACGGCCGCGTAGTCGGGGTTCTTCGTGATGCGGTAGCCGTTGCCGTAGCTCGTCGTCGTGATGAAGCCGACGTCGTGGTCATCGGTGCGCAGGCGCTGGCTGTACAGCGTGTTCGTCCAAGCCTGGGCGGCTTTCAGGTAGGCGTCGTCTTTGGTGTGCTCGTAGAGCAGCCACAAGTTGCCTGCATCGAAGCCGATGGTCCAATCGCCTAGCGCGACTGTCTTTACCGTGTTGCCTTTGGCCGAGCGCGGGATCTTCGCGCCGTCGTTGGGATACGCGGTGAGAAAGCCTTTGTAGTCGACAGCTGCCGAGTCGAGCGCGGCTTTGCAAAAAGCGATGTCTGCGGCATAGCTCGCCGTCGCGCCGCCCGCGCCGCCCGTGCCCGCCGCGCCGCCGCTAGCTCCGCCCGCGCCCGCTGCGTCTCCGCCGCCGCCGCCGCTACCCGCAACCGGGCCGCCGCTGGCTCCGCCGCCCGCAACCGGCGCTCCGCTCGAACCGCCGCTCGTTGACGCACCCGCGCTGCCCGCGCCGCTCGTCGTGCCTGCGGTCGCTGCGCCGGCTGCTGGCGCGCCTGCGCTGCCGTCTGACGCCGAAGGACTCCCTGAGCACGCAACAATCGTAGCCGCTAGAGCTACGGAAGCAGCCACGCCGCTCGTTCGAAATCGAGATGATTGCCCAAAGATGCGCCAGTGCGAAGTCATTCGGCGCCCGTCCAGCAAGTCATGTGCCCGGCTGATTGTGGCTCGGTTTCCGTTCCTTTCCCACTCGTCGCACGGCTCCGTGCAATGACGTGGCGCGTTAGGCTGGTTCGAAGCCGGCGTTTGGACTCGCCTGGGCGCGGAACATTCCGTGTCCGCTCGCCGGCATCGCGCTTGCAGTCGTGCGACCCGTGCACTCCACTCATCTCATGCGCTTCGTTTTGCGGGCCAGCTCGGCTTCGCTGCTCGCTGTTTCGTGTTGTTCGCTATTGGCCTGCGGCTCGAGCGATGCGCCGAGCACTGGCGGTGGCGCCGGAGCCTCGCCGAGTGGCGGTGCCGGCGCGCCGAGCGCCGTGGGCGGCAGCGGCGGTAGCGTGAGCGGTGCGGGCGCGGGCGGCAGTGTGAGCGCAGGCAGCGCGGGCACCGCTGGCGCAAGCCAAGGCGGCGCGGCGGCAGGCGGTGCAGCCGGCGCGGGTGGCGCGCTCGGCGGTGCAGCTGGCGCGCTCGGCGGCGCGGGTGCTGCGGGCAGCGCGGGCAGCGCAGGTAGCGGCGGCGCGGGGTCGACGTTCCCGGATCCGAGCAGCTTCGTGTGCAACGCGATGTTGGGCGTGTCGGTGACCGGGGATTGGTACGGCGCGGGCTTCGAAACCGGGCTCAACGGCGACAAGTGGCAGCTCAAGTGGCGCACCCAGACGTTCGTCGAGCAATGGGCCGATCCGAAGAACGACATCTGGTCGCAGGCATTCATGTCGGGCTGCGCGAACGGCTCGAGCAACCCGGATCGCGTGATCTTCACCGGCGTCAATTGGACGTACACCACGGAAGCCGAGTGGGAGACCAAGCTCACGGGCGTCGTCGAGACGCTGAAGGGTAAGTACTCAGCGCTCAAAGAGATCGATCTGATGACGATGCTGCGCGCGCCCGGCAACAACCTGTGCGGCAACACCAACGTCGCGGCCACCCACGAGCAGGTCGTGGCGCCGTTCATCGACCAGGCGATCGCCGCCGTGGTCGCCAAGTATCCGGCGCTGGTGCGCGCGGCTCCGCCGTTTTACGCCCCGGATTGCGCCGTGTTCTTGCCGGACAGCCCGCACTTTGCGGATGGCAAGGCCGCCCTGGTCGCCAAAGTCATGCGCGATTATTACGCGACGCACTGAAGCGCGAGGCGCTCACTTGACCGGCGTGGTCGAGACCATGCCGTCGATTACGAACGTCTGCTGGGCGCCGGCGTCGGTGCCCGTCGCGTCCAAGAGCGCGCCGCTGCTGCCGACGCTCACGTAGTGCACCAAGTCCGGCGCGATCAGCGCAATGGAGCTGCCCGAAGCGATTTTACCTGGGCTCATGTTCTTGACCGTGAACAGCTCGCTCGCGCCGGGCCTGCGCTGGGTCGCGGACAAGCTCTCGCTCGTCGCGTCGACGCTCAGGTACAGGCCATTGTTGCTCTGCAAGTTCACCGCGTCGCCGTCGACCAAGTCGCCGCCGTTCAAGTCGTCGAACGTGAAGTGCTCGTTCTGAGTGGCGCTCGCGGCGGCCGCGCTGATCGTGCTGCCGCCGCCGTCCACGGCCGTTAGGAACATGCCGTTGGCGGCCTTCATGGCCAAGGTCGGGTCGCTCTTGCGCACGAACAGCCAATCCAGGTCGAGCAGCCCATCCATGAATTGCAGGCGAATGTCGTGCGTGCCGTGCGTCATCAGCTGCTCGCCGAGCAGGGTCTCGACGAACGCTTCGGCGTTCGCGCTGGGCGGCGCAATGACCGGCTTCAACGGCACGCCGTCGATCAGCAGCTGCACGCGCCGGTCGATGCTCGAGCTGCCG
>FSWQ01000555.1_pt1 | contig 14211 bp, 8 predicted proteins | sample 1637691 | NCBI WGS metagenome assembly FSWQ01 (sample SAMEA3914814, study PRJEB12502) | metagenome | biome: forest; material: soil | place: USA | collected 2011-09-16 | depth 0.1 m | reverse complement strand
GGGCTGCCCATAGCGAATGTTGTCCCGCAGCGTGCCCGAAAAAAGCACCGTTTCTTGCGGTACAATGGCGATTTGCGCGAGCAGCGAATCCTGCGTCACGTGGCGCACGTCCTCACCGTCGATGGTCACGCGGCCTTCGGTCACGTCGTAAAAGCGAGGGATGAGCTTGACCAGGGTCGACTTACCCGCGCCCGTTGCACCCAGGATGGCCACTGTTTGCCCGGGCTCAGCGACGAAGCTGATGTCCTTCAAGACTGCGTCAGTGCTCGCGCCGCGGTACGAGAAGGTGACGTGCTCGAAGCTGATGCGTGGTGCGCCAGCGAGAGTCAGCAGCTGCGCATCCGCTGCGTCTGCGATTTCCGGGATGGCGCTCAGCACTTCATCCAAGCGCTTCGCGGAGGCAATGCCGCTCGCCCAAACGCTGGACAGCAGCGTCATCATGACCAGTGGCGTCATCGTGGTGAGCAGGTAGTTCGTGAACGCTACGATTTGCCCGACCGAAAGTTTGCCGCGCACGGATTCGAGGCCGCCCGCCCAGACCACCACCACCACGCCAATGTTCACGCACAGCGTGAGCGCCGGCGGCATGATGGCGGAAAACATCATCACCTTTGCGGATTCTTCGGTGTACGCCTGATTGGCGGAATCGAAGCGCTGGCCCTCGAAGCGCTCACGAACGAAGGCTTTGACCAGGCGAATGCCGGCGATATTTTCCTGCAACACCGAGTTCATGCGGTCCAGCCGTTGCTGCACGATGCGGTACATCGGCTCCATTCGGACTAGGAAGAACACCATCACTACGGAGGTAATGAAGAGTAGCGGCAGCATGGTCAGTGCCAAGCTCGGGCTGGTGCTAATCATGAGCACCAGGCTGCCCACCATCAAGAGCGGTGCACGTGTGCCGATGCGCAGCGTGACCTGCAGCAGCCGTTGCACCGAGCCGGTGTCACTGGTCAAACGGACCATGAGCTGCCCGGTCTTCTGCCGATCCAGATTGCCGTAGGAGAACGTTTGGATCTTCAGGAACAACGCTTCACGTAGATCACGCCCGACGCTCTCGCCTACGAATACCGACAAGTTGTTGTTGCCCACCGCTACGAAGATGCTGACGAATGACACCCCGAGCATGAGCAACGCCGTGTGCAGCACGAGCGCGTGGTCGTGCGCGAGAATGCCGCGGTCAATCAAGCGCTGAATCAGGCGCGGAATCGACAGGTCGAACACCACGAGCGTGGCCAGCAGTACCAGCGCCAAGCTGGAACGTAGCCAGTATGGCTTGGCGAAGCGGAGTAACTTTCGGACTGGGCCCATCGGTCAGCGCGGAACATAGCCCACGAGGCCAGCGCTCGGCCTGGCCGTTTCGCCACATGAGGCGAAGCGGTTGCGCGCGAGGCCCACGTTCCGCGCAGGTTTTGCGCCAGTTTCCGCTGTCCGGCCCCGTAAATCAGTCACACGCGGTCACATCTTGGGTGGCATGCGCAATGCAACTCCCTGCCCGAAATCCGGAACAAAAGCCGCTGCCCGGCAGCAGGAGGACTCTATGAACGACCCCATCAAGCCTTACATCATCGTCGTCGGTGTCGACTACTCACCGGCCAGCGATCTCGCGGTGCAACGCGCGTTCGAAGTTGCCGCCTCCAAAGCCGCGTCCGAGGTGCACATGGTCAATGTCGTGCAACTCTACGGGACGCAGGCGCTGATCGATTTCCCGGCGGACCCGAGCGGGTTCATGAGCGTTTCAATGACTGAGGCGACGGCCCAGGTGGAGCGTTACGCCAAGCGTCAGTGGCACGCCTTTTTTGGTGAGCGCGACGAGAGCGCTGCGGCGCGCGCCGCGCGAGTGATCCCGCACTTGCGTCTGGAAGCGCCCGCGCACGAAATCGCGCAGCTGGCAGCTGACGTTGAGGCTGACTTGGTCGTCGTGGGTACGCAGGGCCGGCGTGGCATTTCGCGTCTGCTGCTCGGCTCGGTCGCTGAAGCGGTGGTGCGGTTGGCGCCGTGTCCGGTGTACGTGGTTCGCCCGAAAGCGCTGCCGGAAGAAGGGCCGAAAATCGAGCCTCCGTGTCCGATGTGCGTGGAAACGCGCCGCGCGACAGCCGGCGTGGAGTACTGGTGCGAACAACACCGCGAGCGCCACGGCCAGCGTCACACGTATCACCAGCGAGACCGCGCGGGCTCCGATACAGAGATGCCGCTCACGTTCCATAACTGAGTGACCGCGTCGCTGAGAGGCACGGCACGCGCCGCCGAAGGCAAAGGCGGGCGTGCCGTGACGCGTGACCATCAAACCAAATCCAACTCAGCCAGGCGACGGATAGTTTCGCTGCACGTAGCACAGCCCGTCTGAGTTCAGGTGGCCCTGCGTGCTTTGGTTGTAGGTCGCGAAATCATAGTAATCCCTCAAGCCCTTGGCGGGGTTGTTGCCGGGGGCGGCAGGCACGCCGTGGGGATCGAAGCTCATGGCACCCACGAACTGCGGATGAACGTCCGTGGGCGCGTCGACGCAGTAGCGCCAAGATAACGGCTTGCCTCGAGTGTCCGTGTACGCCGTGTAGTCAACGCCTGTCGTGTCTTCGAGCGTGACACTGGCGCCTGAGCCGTCGCCTTTGTCGACCGCACGCGCCGCGAATTGATCGAAGTGTGCAGGGGAGTCGTGCAGCACGCTGTCCCAGAACGGGTGATCCGTATGCAGCGTGACCTGGCCAATCACGGATGAGTTGCTCAGGAAGGCGATGCCGCGTTGGTGCTCTTCGGCGTTGCTGATGGGTTGCGCCGGGTCATTGTCTGGGTTTTGGCAATTGATGTAACTGGTGGCTGACCTGAAGCAGAGGTGAAAGCTGACCACCTGCGGGAAGGTTTTCGTTTCGTCCGTCACGCAGCCATCTACCTTCGGATCACCCTTGAAAGTGGCGGTTCCGACGTACAGAACGGCGCAGCCGCTACTCACCATGTCTTGATAGTCGGCGAGCGCGTCACTATCCAAGTTCACGTTTTGCGCTTGGTCCGTGGCGGCGATTACGTCGAAGCCGAAGGCGTAACGTGTGCCGTCGCTAGCGAAGGAGCCGCCACCGTTTTTGTTCTGCGCGTTGAGCGCTGCGATGGGCACGGCTTGCTCGCCCGCGCCGCCCTTGCCGGCCAGGTAGCTCGGGTCGCCGTGACTCAAATCGACCGCCCAGGGCCCGTCTGCCTCGGCGACCAGCTTGCCGGTCGCGAGCTGCGAGCCAATGTCGTGGTCGGGGTTTTCGGAGAGCTGAATCTTGTCAATCGTGGTCAGTAGGCGCGTGAACTTCACGTCCCACCCGTCTACGAACGCGGCGTCATCGGCACTGGCGGGAGGGAAGGCGTAGCCGGTGAGCGCCAACACCTCACCCGAAGCGGCAAACCAGATGTTGCCGCGGCCGGGATCTTGGGGCGCACAGAAAGGCTGCAAGGCGTAGCCCGTGGCCGACTTCGCAGAGTCCGTGGTCGTGCATTCGAGTGGCAAATCTGCGCCTGATTTCGAGCTTTGGCTGCTGGAGCAGCCGCTCAGTAACGCGGTCAAAAGGGCTGCGCGGATCATCGCGCGAGCTGAAAAGCGAGGCATGGAACATCTCCAAATCCGAAAAATGGTTCGCTAACGGTCGAGTCGAGGGTGCGGGTGGCGCAGGTCGCAAGTCGGCACGACGCACGTTCGCCGTACGACGAGCACATGGCTCGGCGGCAAGGCAGTCAGAGTCAGCGAGCGTCAGCTCAGCGAACGAGACGCCGGCGGGGATGTTTTCGGAGCACTGAGCAGAACGCGGCTACGCGCCAGCGCGATACCCTCAGCAGCCGCAGCCTGCACGGCGCTAGTCAGCGCAAGCAGGGCACCCGAACCAGGCGCCGCAAGCAACACGGAGTGCGCGCCGGCAAAGCCCACCGGGCACGATTCCGTAACGCAGCTCGTTCGCTCACTGACCAGCGAAGCGCTTTGCGACGCGCTTTGCAGCGTGCGTGGCGCAACGGCAGCGCGCTCAGCAGGCGCGCCATGCACATGGACGAAGCCATTCAGCCCGGCGCTAAAACGATGCGGAATTAGCGCAAAATGCAGGGCTGTAACGAGCTGCAGCAGCACCAAGCAGGTGGCTACGAGGCTTGCCGCATAGCGTGCGGGCGCACGACGCTGCTTCAGCGGCGCGCGGCGGCTATGTTGGCTTGCCTGGTTCATCGGGCTCGCGAGTTAGATCCGTAGCGCGGCGGCCCCGGCTTTGCAACCAGCTCAGAACGCGACGTGCAGCCGACCCGTCAGCACGTGCACCGGGCCGCGGTCTCGATTGTAACCGGGGTTGATGATGGGCTGGTAGATGGCACTGAACGATACGTTGTCGGCGAGCGAGAACTTGTAATACGTGTCGAACAGCATTTCGGGCCCGTAGCTGAGCGTGCCGTCACCCAGGATGAACCCGAGCCCGCCGCGCCGGAGGTACGTGCGATGCACGGAAGACAAGCCATTGAGCACGAACGCCGCGCCGATTTCGTCGCGCTCGCGATGCCACAGAGCGCCATCTTGAATGACGCCTGTCGCGAGTGAGCGATCGATCTCGGTGAAAGCCCAGGATTCGGTCGCGCCGTCATTCATGCTCAGGCGTAGGAACGAGCCGGTACCGTGGCGCAGCTGCTGCTCGAGCGACAGTGCAATGCCGTACTTCAGCCGCCCTTCCTGACGCGTTTCGACGATGCTGTCGTGGTAGCGCTGTGGGTCCGCCAGAACTTGCGCGTAGCTGCCCATGCGCGCGCTATTCAGGAACAGCAGCGTGCTGAGCGCGCCGTGTTGGCCATTGATGGTGTAGCGCGCCTCGTACTCCGCCATCAGCCCGTGGGATTTGGCCACGTTCCAGTCCATGGTCGCTTCGTTGGCGGATTTGGGCTCGAGCGCGATGCCGGCGCGTGCCGACCACCAGTCGACCGCCAAATCCGCCATCACGCCCCAGGTGTAGCCGCGGGTGTCAGCCGGATAATCCCAAGCGCCGGACGCGAACAGCGCCCAATTGAAGAAGCGTTCCGTTGCGTCGTGCGCATAGCGATTGCCATCGAACACGTCCTGCACCGACACGCGCCCGACGGTGATCGCGAGCACATCCCGATCGCGCGTATCGGCGAGCTCGTTCGCGCCGGCTTCGTTGGTGACCCGGCCGCCGCCCAGGCCGATGGTTTGGCTGATGGCCAAGCGCGCGATGTACGCCGAGGGCGCCGGATCACCCACGCGGTACACGATGCCCGTTGGAAATGCGGCCACGCCCAACGTACTGCTCAGACCCTTGCCGCCGCTGATCTCTGGATTGAACAAGAGCTCACCGCCCGGCCAAAGCCGGCGATCCGCATACAGGGTGGAGACGAACGCGGTGGCGCTTTCCGAGCTCGAGCTCAAGCTGTGCTCGCCCGAGTACTTCGCAGCGAATGCAGGATGGTAAGCGGTCACCATCGTGGACTGGAAATGCAGGCTGAACAGCTCTTGTTCACCGAGCGACGTGTCCACTGGCGGCGTCGGCTTGTCCTCCGACGGCTCGTCACGGGGGCTCATGGCGTGCGCGCTGTGTGGGGCGGCGCACAGCGAGAGCGCACAGCACACGGTCAACAGCAGCAAGGAATTGCGACGACCGAGCATTGGGATTCGCCCCTCGAAAAGCGAGGGGCGACTTATGCCGTCCTAGCTTGGCGTTTGCAAGACGCTCACGAGGCGGGCGCGTGGCTGGTCCAGAAAACGGCTGCGCGGCTCGCTATTTCGAGGGAAAGGCGTTGGCGATGGCCAAACGGCGTACTTCACGGCGAAACAGCTTACGCGCGTAGCGCAGGCGCGACCGGACCGTGCCAATCGAAATGTTGAGCAGCGTGGCTATTTCGCGGCCGTCTAGCTCATCTACCTCGAACAGAGTGAAGACGACGCGTTGCGGCTCGGACAGCTTGCTCAGGATGCCTTCTACGAACTCGCGCGTGGAGTCTTGTTCGCCGCTCACCGCGCCTTGTTGTTCGGCAGTCAGCTCCAGGCTCACTGGGTCCGTCGCGACTTCGTTGCGGACTGCGCCCGAGCGCCGATAGCCGCTGGCCACGCGGCGACAGATGCCCCACAGCCAGGTGGAAAGCTGCGAGCGCCCCTCGAACTCAGGCAGCTTGAGGTACGCGGTGAGAAACACCTTCTGCGTGAGATCCATCAAATCAGACTCGCGCACGCCCAGGCGATTCAGCGCGCGCCACACGAGTCGGAAATGCGATTCGTAGATGGCCTTGAATTCAGCCTCGCGTGCGGCGCCTTCGCCCACGGGCACGGTGCCGCTTCGCGGTGGCGCCGAGCTGGGCGAGGCGGCGCGCAGCGGCAGCGCAGGCGCCGGTGTAGTGGGGTCGAGCTGGCTGTGATCCCGGCGATGCATCGCGAGCTACCGATGGAGAACGAGGATGCGCGCAGCGCCGCCCCAACGAATCACTGGCGCTTCGGGTAGCGTGAAGCTCGAGGGCCCGCGTGCACCAGCTGTTTGACTTTGAGTGGCGACGTGTCGGTTCGCGGATCACAAAAAGAGCTTTGGCCAAGGGCCCGCTCAGCCACACGCTTTCGTGTGCAGCGCGCACTTTTTGAGCTCGTTGTGCTACGCGCGCGTGTGCTGCTCGAGCTCGCCGTTCAGGCGGGTGCCGTCGTGCTCCCGTTCATGCAGCGCCGAAGACGATTGAGGACACCGCGTTCGGGCATGCGGAATCGCGACGTGAACCGTCACCCAGGGCGCGCTTCGGCGCCGCGCGCCGCGCGTTTTTTCGCGCCTACTGACGCTTGCTAGCGTCTCACCGTGCGACCGCGCGGCGTCTGAAGTGCCGTGGACGTGCGCGCTAAAATTCGCCGAATCCGGGAGTCTTCGTCGCGAGCGCGTCCGAACGGCGCTTTTCGCCGTCGTTTCCGCTTGGAAACAAGTGCCTTTAATGGCAACAGGGCGGCGCCGTAGGCCGTTGATTCGGTTAGAAATTGCATTATTTCGCGGCGCGCGGCCCCACAACCAATTGCGGTCAGTGCCTTTTCACCTCATGCACAGCCCCGAGCAACCACCGTGACCACCACTACCGCCTCTATGCCTGTTCCGCGCCAACGCAAGCCCCTCCGTGTCCTCACCGTCGTCGTCGGGCTGCTGCTCGTCGTGGGCACCCTCGGCTTCATCAAATTTTCACAGATCTCCATGCTCATGAACATGGGCAAGCAAATGCAGAAGGCCGGCCCCCCGCCGGAGGCCGTCAGCTCCACCGTTGCGGCGCTGCAGGCGTGGCAGGCGCAGGTCACGGCGGTCGGCACCATTGCACCGGTCAAGGGCGTAGCGCTGAGCAATGACTCGCCCGGCATCGTCTCGAAGATCGACTTCGAGTCCGGTGATCTGGTCAAGCAAGGTCAGGTCTTGGTGGAGCTGGACACCAGCGTGGAGCGCGCGCAGCTCGCCTCCGCGCAGGTGCAGCATGATCTGGCGGTGGTGAACGTGAACCGCTCGCGCGCCCTGATCAAAGAGCAGGTCACCACCCAAGCCCAGGTGGACACGGACGAGTCCACCGTGAAGAGCTCAGCCACTGCCGCGGACACGATTCAAGCGCAAATCGCGCGCAAGATCGTGCGTGCGCCGTTCTCCGGCCGGCTCGGCATTCGCGCCGTGAACGTGGGCCAGTACCTGAACCCAGGCACGCAGCTCACCGTCTTGCAGGCTGTCGGCGCCGTGTTCGTGGACTTCTCGCTGCCCCAACAACAGCTGGATACCCTGGCCAACGGCATGAAGGTGCTGGTCAAGATCGAAGGCTCTTCCGACCCAGCGGTCGAAGGAACCATCGCCGCCGTCGACCCGACCATCGACAGCACCACGCGCATGATCAAACTGCGTGCCGCCGTGCCGAACCCGGACGAGAAGCTTCGGCCCGGCATGTTCGCCAACGTGGCGGTGGTCTTGCCGGACCAAGGCCAGGTGGTGACGGTACCGTTGACCGCCGTGATTCATGCCTCGTTCGGTGATTCCGTGTTCGTCGTGGAAGACAGGCCGGCTGACGCTCCCGGTGGCAAGACCAACGCTGCCGGCAAGCCAATCAAGAACGCGCGCCAGCAGTTCGTCCGCGTGGGCGAGTCCCGCGGGGACTTCGCGTCGATCTTGGATGGCATCAAAGCCGGCCAGGAAGTGGTGAGCGCAGGCGGCTTCAAGTTGCGCAACAACTCACCCGTCGTAGTCGACAACACGGTGCAGAACCCGGCCCAGCTCAACCCCACGCCAGAGAACCACTGACATGCGGTTCACCGATATATTCCTGCGCCGGCCCGTGCTGGCCATCGTCGTCAATCTGATCATCATCATTGCTGGTCTGCAGGCGGTGCGCACGCTCAACGTGCGGCAGTACCCCAAGCTGGAAAGCGCCTCGATCACCGTGACCACGGTGTACGTTGGCGCGAACGCGGAGCTGGTGCGCGGCTTCATCACCACGCCGCTGGAGCGCGTGATCGCCGCCGCTGACGGTATCGACTACATCGATTCGCAAAGCGTTCAGGGTCTATCGACCATCAACGTGCGGCTGAAGCTCAACTTCAACGCCGCGGCCGCTCTGGCGGACGTCAGCGCGCGCGTTGACCAAGTGCGCGCGGATCTGCCGCCCGAAGCTCAAGTTCCCGCGATCAGCATTCAGCCGTCCGACGCGCAGATCGCCTCGATGTACATGGCTTTCGGTTCGACCATTCTGGCCGAAAACCAAGTCACCGATTACCTGCTGCGCGTAGTTCAGCCGCGTTTGTCCGCGATCGAAGGCGTGCAGCGCGCGGACATCCTGGGCGGCCGCACGTTCGCCATTCGCGCTTGGCTCAAGCCGGACAAAATGGCGGCGCTCAACGTCAGCCCGGCCCAGGTCAGTGATGCGCTCGGGCGTAACAACTTCTTGGCCGCCGTCGGTCAAACCAAGGGCGCTCTGGTTCAAGTCAACGTCACCGCCGAGACCGACCTCAAGTCGGTCGATGAGTTCAAGAAGCTGGTGATTCGCGCCCAGAACGGCTCCTTGGTTCGCCTGGCGGACGTGGCCGATGTGGAGATGGGCTCGGACAACTACGAGCAAGAGGTGCGGCTATCCGGCAAGAAAGCCGTATTCATGGGCGTCTGGGTCTTGCCCAACGCCAACTCGCTGGACGTAATTGCCCACGTTCGTGACGAGATGAAAACGCTGCAGGACGAGCTGCCGTCCGGCATGACCGCCAACGTGGCCTTCGACTCCACCCGCTATATCAACAGCGCCATCAGTGACGTGAAGCACACGCTCGCTGAAACCGTGTTGATCGTGATCATCGTCATCTTCCTGTTCTTGGGCTCCATGCGCACGGTGCTCGTGCCCATCGTCGCGATTCCAGTGTCGCTGATTGGAGCCGTGTTCTTGATGCAGGTGTTCGGCTTTACGCTGAACCTGCTGACGCTGCTCGCGGTCGTGCTCGCCGTCGGTTTGGTGGTGGATGACGCCATCGTCGTGGTGGAAAACGTGGAACGGCACATTCGCGAGGGCAAAACGCCCATGGAAGCCGCCACCGTTGGCGCACGTGAATTGGTCAGTCCGATCATCTCCATGACCATCACTCTGGCCGCGGTGTACGCGCCAATCGGCTTTCAGGGCGGTTTGACGGGCTCGCTGTTCCGCGAGTTCGCGTTCACGCTGGCGGGCGCTGTGTTCATTTCCGGCACTGTCGCGCTCACGCTCTCGCCAATGATGGCCTCGCGTCTGCTCAAGGCGGAGCACAGCCAAGGGCTGATGGCGCGCACCATCGACCGCACTTTCGACGCCGTGAAGCGCACGTACGTCCGCGCGCTCTCGGCCACGCTGCGCAACCGCGGCCTGGTGTACGCGGTCTGGATCACGTTGGCCGTCGTGCTGATCCCGATGTACATGTTCTCGCCCAACGAGCTGGCGCCGAACGAGGACCAAGGCGTGGTGTTCAGCGCGCTGGATGTGCCTGCCAACGCCTCGCTAGAGCAGCTCTCCACGTACTCCAAGCAGGTGAACCAGATCTTCCAGAGCGAGCCAGAGTTCGCCAACAGCTTCCAGTTCACGTTCCCCAACGCGGCCTTCGGCGGCATGCTGACCAAGCCTTGGGAGGAGCGAAAGCGCAGCATTTTCCCGATTCAAGCGGAGCTCAGCGGCAAGCTTGGCGCCATCACCGGCGTGCGCGCGCCGGCGTTCTTGCCGGGCGCTCTGCCCAGCGCCGGCTTCTTCCCGGTCGAGTTCGTGATCGCCTCCACCGCAAGCCACAACGAGATGGTGCGCTTCGCGGACCAGCTGCAACAAGCGGCGGCCAAGAGCGGCATGTTCGCGTTCCCGCCCGTGATTGACGTGCGCATCGACCAGCAGAACGCGGACATCGTCATCGACCGCGACAAAGTCGCATCGATGGGCCTGAGCATGCAGTCGGTGGGTGCTGATCTGGCGGCCGCGCTAGGCGGCAACTTCGTGAACCGCTTCAACATCGACGGCCGCGCGTACAAGGTGATCCCGCAGATTGAGCGGCACGGGCGGCTCACGACCGAGCAGCTCAAGGACATCTACATCAGCGGTCCGAACGACACGCTGATGCCGGTGAGCGCCGTTGCCACCGTGCACACGGGTATCGAACCGCGCACGCTCAACCGCTTTCAGCAGCTCAACTCAATCAAGCTCTCGGGCGTCGCCATTCGCGGCTTGGACGCCGGCTTGAAGGTGCTGGAGGACGAGTCCAAGAAGATTTTGCCCGCGGGTTACCGTTTTGATTACACGGGTGAATCCCGCCAGCTGCGCCAAGAGGGCGGGAAGTTCTTGCCCGCCATGGGCCTCGCGCTGCTGCTGATTTTCTTGGTGCTCGCCGCGCAGTTCAACTCCTTCCGGGATCCGCTGGTGATTCTCGCGGGCTCCGTGCCGCTGGCCATGTTCGGCGCGATGATCTTCACTTTCTTGAAGTTCTCCGGCCCGCCCGGGATGGATTTCGCGCTGACCAAGGGCTGGACGACCACGCTGAACATTTACTCGCAGGTCGGGCTCGTGACGCTCGTCGGCTTGGTCGCCAAGAACGGCATTCTGATCGTGGAGTTCGCGAACTCGCAGCAGCTGCTCGGGTCGAGCAAAATTGATGCAGTCAGGGAAGCCGCAGCCACTCGCCTCCGCCCCATTCTCATGACTACGGTCGCTACGGTCGCCGGCCATTTCCCGCTCACCTTGGTGACCGGTGCTGGCGCCGTTGCTCGTAATTCGATCGGCATCGTGCTGGTTGGCGGCATGACCATCGGCACGCTGTTCACGCTGTTCGTGATTCCCTCGGTGTACGTGCTCATCGCCAAGGACCATCGCGGGGAGGCCGTCAAAGCGAACGCCGAACCGGATTTGGGCTCCTCGGGCTTGATGCCGGTCGAGGGTGCACACGCCGCTGAATGAGCGGTTTCGCGGGGTGACGGGGCTGCGGCAGTGTGAGCCGCCGCAGCATCCCTTGAAAAATATCGGCGAATGACCATGCTGTGGTCACACCCATGTTTGCCGAAGTCGTGATGTACCGAACACGGTTCTGTCCCTACTGCACCCGCGCAGCCGCCCTCCTGCACCGTAAAGGCGCGGAGGTCCGGGAGATTGACGTGTCCAACGACCCCGAAATGCGCTCCATGCTGCTCGCACAAACCGGCTCCAGCACCGTGCCGCAGATTTTCATCAACGGCGTTTCGGTGGGCGGGTTCGACGACATTTCCGCGCTCGACCAGCGCGCGCTGCTGGATCCAATGTTGCGCGAGCCCGCGCCGCCGCGCGCACCCTGACCGCAGCGCGGTCGCGGCGCAAAAAGCGGGCTGCTCCTAAGGCAGAGGGTCGGCCAGCGCGGCGAGCAACGCGTCGATTTCGACCGGCTTTACCAGGTGCGCATCGAAGCCGGCGAGCGCGCTGCGAGCGCGGTCCTCGCGTTGGCCGTAACCCGTGAGCGCGATAAGACGACAAGTCGGGGCGGCAGCACGAATGCGCGCGCCGAGCTCGTAGCCGTCCATCACCGGCAGGCCGATGTCCAGCACGGCCACCTCCGGCAGCCACTGTTTCAGCAGCTCCAACGCCTCCAGCGGCCCATGAACGGTCGTCACGCTGTGCCCGACGGTATTCAGGATCAGTTTCAATAGCTCAGCGGCGTCAGCGTTGTCGTCGACTACGAGTACGCGCTTGCCAGCGAGCGAAGGCTTGGGCGCTGGCTTCGAAGACACACTCTCGCCCTCGTGCCCTTCTGGTAGCGCTGGCAGGCGAATGGTGAACGTGCTGCCGTGCCCTGGGCCAGCGCTGCGGGCTTCCACTTGGCCACCGTGCAATGAGGTCAGGTTTTTGACCAAGGCCAGCCCGAGCCCCAGCCCGCCCTCCGCTCGCTCTTGCGTGCGCTTCCCCTGCACGAACGGCTCGAAAATCTTCGGCAATACTTCGGCGGAAATACCCCTACCGTTGTCCGTGACGGTGATCAGGATCTGATCCGCATCACGCCGTGCGCTCAGTGAAACCAGCCCAGCCACATCCGTATAGCGCGCCGCGTTGGTGAGTAAATTGGCGACTACTTGTGCCAAGCGCACGGGGTCGGCCTTGAGCTTGAGCTCACCCCGGGGCACGTCAATCTCGAGCCGGTGGCTGCGCTGTTCGAACAAGAAGCTCGCGATCTCCACCGCGCGCGCCACGACCTCGGATACTTCCACGACTTCGCGCTTCAGCTCCACCTTGCCGCGCGTGATCTTGGAGACGTCCAGCAAGTCATCCACTAGGCGCGTGAGGTGCCTGACTTGGCGTTCGATGACCGCTTCTTCGTGATTGGCTTGGCCGCCCGCGCGCAGCTTCATCAGCTCCAGTGCGGTGGTGATGGGCGAGAGCGGGTTCCGCAATTCGTGGCCCAGCATGGCCAAGAACTCGTCTTTGGCGAGGCTTGCGGCTTGTGCTTCTTGGGTGAGCGCGCGCATTTCTTCGGCCGCTAGCACTTGCCGCGTCGTTTCCGTGCACACCACCAGCGTGCCGCCGATGGCGCCGCTGTCGTCGTATACGGGGGAGTAGCCGTACGTCCAATACACGTCCTCCAGGCGGCCGTTGCGCAAGATGGGCACCAGCTGGTCCTCGTTCCAGCTCGCAATGCCGCGTGTCATCACGTTCTCGATTTGCGGCCCAATGATGGGCCAAATCTCGGCCCAGCACTCACGGCCGGGCTGACCCATGGCGGCGGGGTGCTTGCCCACGCCGAAGCTAGGCGCGTAGGCGTCGTTGTAGAACTGAATCAAGTCCGGACCCCACCACAGGAACATGGGGTGCCTAGAGTGCAAGATGATGCCGACCGTCGTGCGCAGGCTTTGCGGCCAGCTCTCGATCGAGCCGAGCGCGGTCTTTTCCCAAGCGATGCCGCGGATCAGCTCGCCGGCGGCGCCGCCGCCAAGCAGCGGGCGCATCAGCTCGGTGCCGGACATGTTGGGCGAATAACACCGCCGGCGGGGCTACGCTAGCCGTGTCATTTCGCGACGGTAGGCAAGCTGGTCCTCGTGCATGCGCAAGAACACGCGCTGCTTGGCATCGTGGAATGCGCGAGCCGCTGGATTCGGCTCGATCACCCGAGAAACACCGGACATCTGCGACATGGCGGCAATCACGCTCGGGTAGCGTTCGGCGGCGCGCGCCGCGAGAATGGCCGAGCCGAGCAGCACGGCTTCGGGCTCCCGTGGCAGCACGATGCGCGCGCCCGTGGCGTCCGCGTGCTCGCGCAAGAAGAGCGGGTTTTTGCTGTCACCGCCGGTCGCGATCACGGTGTCGATGCGGTAGCCGTGCGCGTTCATGGTATCCATGATGTGCCGCGTGCCGTGGGCAATGGCTTGAATGGTCGCTTGGTACTCGAGGGCTAGCGCGTCCACGGTTGCGCTGAGCTTCAGGCCCGAGATCATGCCGCGTAGCGTTGGGTCCGCGCGCGGTGAGCGATTGCCGTGATGGTCCGGCAGCACGTGCAGCTCGTGCGTGAGCGCGCCGGGCACCGCGGCCGTTCCCGCGAGCTCGCTCAGCCGCTCGTTCAACAGCGCGTACACGCTGGTTTTTCGTGCTTCCGCCTGCGCGCTCAGCTCCGCGTAGCGAGCGTGCGAGTGCAGCACGTGATCAATCAAGGCGCCGGTCGCGGATTGGCCGCCTTCGGTCAGCCACATGCCGGGGATCATGGCGGAGTAGTACGGACCCCAGACGCCTTTGACGAAGCGCGCTTCGATGGACACGGCC
>FSWQ01003579.1_pt1 | contig 14317 bp, 8 predicted proteins | sample 1637691 | NCBI WGS metagenome assembly FSWQ01 (sample SAMEA3914814, study PRJEB12502) | metagenome | biome: forest; material: soil | place: USA | collected 2011-09-16 | depth 0.1 m | reverse complement strand
GGGGCTTCCCCCACCAAGCCGACTCCAAAGAGCGCTTCGACGCCGCGTTCCCTGCTGATTTCATCAGTGAAGCCATCGATCAAACCCGCGGCTGGTTTTATTCGCTGCTCATGGTCTCGTCCTTGATCTTCGATCGCGAAACGCAGCAGCGTCTGGGTTTGAGCCGCGTGCGTGAGCTGCCCCACCCGTTCCAGACTTGCATCGTGCTCGGGCACGTGTGCGATCGGGAGGGGAAGAAAGAGGCCAAGAGCAAGGGCAACTACACGCCCCCCGACATCATCCTCGAGCGCGTGCGCATGGACTTCGGCGTCCTCACCGAGGCGCTGGGGCAACAGGCAGCGCCCGGTGAGGCGTTGATCGCGCGCGAGGATCTCGAAGGCATGGATCTGGAAGACGGCGCGAGCGTCGTCCTGTACCGGCCCGATCGCGCTGGTCACCAGCGCCCGGTGAAGCTGCGCGTGCTGAAGAAGCTGCCGCGCCGCGTGCTCGTCGTTTCCGCTGAAGATCACGCCTCGCTCGGCACGGTGCCCATCGCGACCGGGCTCGGGACCATGCCGGCCGAGGTGCCGCGCGCCTCGTTCGAGCAGCGCGTGACGGTCGAAGATCCGCACACGCCAGCGCCTGGGGCCGACGCGTTTCGTTGGTTTTTTTACGCTTCCTCACCGCCCTGGAGCAACACGCGTCACTCGCTGCGCAACGTTCGCACGCTGCAGAAGGACTTTTTGATCAAGGTCCGCAACGTGTATTCGTTCTTCACCATCTACGCGAACATCGACGGTTGGAGTCCGGCGAACCCCGCCCACGCCGGTCGCGCGCCTGCCGAGCGCAACCTGCTCGACCGCTGGCTTCTGAGTGAGGTGAATCTCACGATCAAGAACGTGCGCGCCGCGCTCGATGCGTACCTGAGCTACGACGCGGCCATGGCCTTGGTCGAGCTGGCGGAGAGTTTGTCCAATTGGTACGTGCGTCGCAGCCGCTCTCGTTTCTGGGCCGCGGGTCTGGAGGAGGACAAGCGCGACGCCTTCGCCACCCTGCACGAAGCGCTGTCCACGCTGACCTTGCTGATCGCTCCGTTCGTGCCGTTCTTGAGCGAGGAAATGTACCAAAATCTGCAGGTTTCAGCGGGCGTGCCGGGACACGCCCCGAGCGTGCACTTGGACCGCTATCCGGAGACCAACGAGTCGATCATCGATCAGCGCTTGGTGGCAGAAACGCGAGCCGTGCGCGACATCGTGAGCCTCGGACTCAGTGTGCGCACCGCCAACAAGCTCAAGGTGCGTCAACCACTCGAGCGGGTCGACGTCGTGTTCAACGACGGGGAGTTGCTCGCGCGCCTCGCTGAGTACAAGGCGCTAATCCAAGAAGAGCTGAACGTCCACGAAGTGCGCTTCATGTTCCCGGGCCACGAAGACGGCGCCGTCGCGTTCCGCATCAAACCCAACTTCCGCGCGCTCGGCCCACGCCTGGGTAAGAACGTGCAAGCCGCCAAGAAGTTCTTGGAGAGCGCTGACGGCAGCGCGCTCTATGCGGATCTGTCACGCTCGGGCAAAGTCGCGATCACCATCGAGGGCGAACGCTACGAGCTCGGCCCCGAGGAAATCCAAGTCACGGCCGAGGCGGCCCCCGGTTTTGCCGCAGAAACCGGACGGATCGGCGTCGTGGTGCTGCACACCACGCTCACCGAGTCGCTGATCGACGAAGGCCTGCTGCGCGAGGTGATGAGCCGCGTCCAAGCCGCGCGCAAAGATCTGGGCTTGGATTTCTCCGCGCGGATCAAGCTCTGGCTCGATGGCAGCGAACGCATCCTGCGCATCGTGCGGGACGGCGAGCAGCACTTGGCGCAAGAATCGCTCGCCCGCGAAGTGCATTTCGCCCGGCACGCGTCGGCCAAGGAGCACGCGCTCGGTGAAGACACGCTGTGCTTGTTCGTCGAAGGTGCGTGATTAGCGCAACCTGACGGCGTCACCGAGCTTGGTCGAGAGCAGTCGCGTGAGCGTCTCCCACAGCTCGTCGCCGCTCTTGGACGCGACCCAGGTCTGGCTAGCGGGGAGGTAGTCGAAGTGCCACGCCGAGCGCTCCGCCGATAGCCAGATTTGGCGCGCCGCGCGGTGCGAATTGAGCACGTAGCGGGCGCCGTCGTCGAATTCGATCGTCAAGATGTCGCTCGCAAGCTCGGCCTCGACCGAGGCTTGCGTGAGCGCGTCCAGGCTTTCGATGAGCTCATGGAGCGTGGGGGTGGCGACCGCGTCATAATCGGATTCGGTGAGGGCAAGGGCGGAGGGTTCGGCGGTGGTCATGTGTGCGGTTGACCTACTGTAGCTTTGGAAGACAAGTTGGGGCGATGCAGGCGTTGCCGGGCATGCAATCGTTGTCGGTTTGACAGGGCCAAGCGCATTTGCGGGCCGTGAGGTTACAGCGGTGCGTGAGGCACTGCGCATCCTGCGTGCAGGGCAAAGCTAGCGGATTCGGTTGGGAAAGTGGCGCGCCCGTGGTCGCCGCGGCGGGCGGCGACGGTGACGCGGCGAGCGTGGGCTGCACAGAGCCGTCACCCGAAGTGGGACCGGAAGCCGCGATGGGCGCGGCGAGGGGCGAAACAGGCTGTGGCGGATAACTCGGATCCGGCTGTTTCTTGCAACCGAGCGGGCCGAGCGTGAGGAGCAGCACGGAAAGAATCCTGCTCCTCGGACTGACGATGTTTCGGATGCTGCCGACCGCGCTAAGCGCCACGTCACGCACGGTATCACAGCCGGAAATCGAAGCGTCTCAAAACAGTGATAGCTTCATCGGCTCGGCGTATGGTGACCCGGGCGGATCGCGCAGACGTGATCGATGAGCAAGCGGTGGCCCGCCTGAGTCGAGATTTGCACGCCGCGCTCCGTCGCCGTCCTGCGCACGAGGCCCGCCTGGCAGGGGTGCTGCGCGCCCTCGCTCCCCATTCGGCGAAATTACGGGAGGCCCTCTTGGGGGCATTCGAGCTGATGGTCAAGCGCGGTTCTTTCGAGCGCCCGCTGTATGGTTGCGCTGCCCGTGCTCTCGGTGAAGCGGCGGATCGCCGCAGCACCGCGAGCTTCAGGCGCGCCCTGGAGTCCGAAGAATCCGGCAGTTTTGCGACGATTTCTGGGGTTTGTCGCAATACTGATCCGGCGCTCGCTGACGCTCTCGCCAAAGTCGCGCGCAGCCGTCACGCCCATTGGGCATTCGCAGGGGAGGTCGCGCGCATCGCGCGGGGTGAATCCTCGGGAGCGCACGTCGCCTCGCTGGCGCCGAAGATCAAGGAGAGTCACCGTATCGCATTGTGCCTCGAGCTGTTCATGCCGCTCACCTGGCAGAAGCCCCTGTCAGTGTCCATCGGACCTGCGCTCTCGGTGCTGCGCGAGGCGGAGCGCCATTTGGGTCGTTGGTTGGTGCTGGCTGAAGTGGCCTCACGGGCCGGTGATCCGATCCCGTTGGCGGAGGCCGCAGCGCGCGCCAGCTCGGGTCCAGAGAGCGCGCGCGCCGCGTGGGCTTTGGTTGCTTGGGCCCTGTCAGCGGGCGCGCCCGCGCCCGCGATTCGTCCGACGCTCGAGCTCGTGGCACGCCTGAGCGATCGCCCGAGCGCGGATCGCGATGCGACGTTCTTGTTCCGTCTCGCCCGGCAAAAAGCGCCGGCCGCGCGCGGCGTGTTGGAGACCTTGGCCAAGGGCCCGCTCAGTGAGGAGTCCGGGGTGCGCGCGGCGATGCACTTGGTCCGCGACTACGGCGATCGGCGTCCGCTCGATTTGCTGCGCGCCGCGGCGGGCAGCCCACGCAGCGAAGCCGTGCGCGGCCTCGCGGTGGCCGTGCTGTTCGACGCTGGCGAGCGCGAGCTCGCTCTGGACGCGGCGAAAACGCTGCTCGGCTCGCGGCACTTGGCGTCCCTCGCTTGGGGTGCGCTGGTTTTCGCCGCGCATCAAAAAAAACTCGGCGAAGTGGCGACCGAGCTCAACTTGCGACGGATTCAGTTCGGATGGAGCGAATGAGGGCGCTGCCATTCGGCCGAGTCGGCGTCACGCTGCGCCTGATCGCGCTGAGCCTCGTCACGTCTGGCGTTGCGCTGGCCGATCCTGGTCCAGGCGTGGTCGCGCTGAGCGGAGCTGGCGCGTGGCTTCTGCCCGGCCGCGAGCACGTGGCGTTCAGCGCAGAATTCCCGACGTTTGCCTCCGCCGCGCCCGAGAGCGAGGCGCTCCGCTTGGTGTTCGTCGGCTTTGCGCAAAGCCCGCATTTCGCGGTGAGCACTCACCAAGCCAGTGGCGCTCCGCTCGACTCCTTGAGTGCTCTTTCGCTCGTCGCTTGGCCGTGCCCGCCCGGCGCAGCGGCGGGTCCGTGCTGGGCGACCGTGCCCCTGCGGCTCACCCCCGACGCCTTGGATCGCGCCTACGCAGCGGCGCACGAGCGTTCCCTGGAAGCCGAGCTCGGCGGCGAATTGCGAGTCGAGCTGGCCGGACAGGTCATCGCTGCGTGGCGCGTGGGCGCGCCGCATAGCCCCCTCTTCGCGGGGCTCGATCGGCTGAGCGCGCACCTGCGCGTGCGCGTATTGCGCGTGGCACGGGCCGGGATGCCGTCGATTGGCGGGGACGTGGGCGCCGCGCTGTCGCTCGCGCGCCGCGCGGTGGCTGAAGCGAGCAAACTTTGGGCGCAATGTGGTGTCGACCTGCAACAGAACCTCGACGTGCAAGTGGTCGATCCGCCAGCGACGCCGCTGCTCGTCGTGGGGTGCGACCGCGGGCTTCCGGCGAGCGGTGGACGAGTGAATTTGCGAGTGCAGGGCCGGCCGGTGCGTATCGCGACGCGCGCTGAGCAATCGCCGGGCCTCGTCGCCGAGCACGTCGCCAGCGCCCTGCGCGGCCTGGGTTTGAGCGTGCAGCTGAGCCCCAATCAACGCATCAGCTCCGGCGCGTCCGGTGCGTTCGACGTGCTGGTTCGCAGCGCCTCGGGGGGCGCGGTTTCGCTGACGTCCGATTCGGATCCACAGCTGCCACTGAGTAGCGATGCCACGCTCGGCATCTGCTTGGGCGAAGTCGACCTGAGCAACGGCCTGTCCCACTTCGCCGAAGACGACGCGGCGGCCGGTACGCTCGAGGAGCGCGCGCTGATCAAAGCCTTCGACGACGGCGATCCGAGCACTATCGAAGTCCTCGTCGTCCCGTCATTCGATCAATCAGGGCGCATCGGAGAGTCGTTCATCGACGACGACGGCGCGGGCATCCAAAACACCGTGATCATCGACCGCGCGGCGCTGCGCGCCGGCCCGCGCTCCAACGCATTGGCCCACGAACTCGGCCACATTTTGCTGGCCATGCCCGGGCACCCGGACGACTACGGCGTCGACCAAGCGAGCGCGCTGATGGACTCCGACGCCTCCGACGCCTCCGTGTTCGGCCCGCGCCGGCTCGCGCTAGAGGACTGCGAGCGCATGCTGCGTGAGAGCGGGCCGAGCGCCAAGATCCCGCTGCTCCGCGCCTGGCCCCTCGCTCCGCCCGGGCCTCCGACAAAGCCAACGCCCGCGGCGTCGCCATCGTCTGCTACTTTGGCACGATGAGTTCGAGTTCGGTGCCGCCCGCGTAAGCATAGCTCACGAACGAGTCGAAGCCATCGACGACCACGCCGACCTTGGCGCTCGCCTCGACCCGGTGCACCCCGTCGTTCTGGACGCCCGGCGACAAGGTCAGCGCCTTCGGGTCGATGATCGGAAAACTGAGCTGGCAGGTGTAGACCAAGAACGGGGAGGGACCGACGCTCGTCCTGCGCGCTTCATCGGTGATGCCGTCGGCGGGGCTCATCGAGCAGCCGTCGATCTCGTCGACCGAGCGACCATCGAACACCACGGTCGCGCCCAGCGGCGCGACGATACGCACGAAATCGAAGCTGTACTTGTCAGGCGTCAAGAACACATACGACGTGCGAAATTGCTCCAGCGGCGGCATGATCACCAGGCTCGGATCGCCGCCGGGCAAGCCACTCGGCACGTTGGCATCTTGCTGGCTGGGTGAAACGCTGCTGAGCATCACTGGAGCGTCACTCTCTAGGGTGAAGTTCGTGGTGCTGGGGATGGTCACGAACGAGCTGCGGCCTGCCAGATCGAAGGCTTGAAACTGACCGTTCAGGCTCGTGGTCACGTGCGTTTGCGCGTTGGTCGTGGCGATGACGCGGAAATATTCGAACTGCTCGGCCAGCCCCACCGGGGCGCCGGCTTGGGCCAGGGCACTGGTTCGGCTTGGCGAGACCGTGGCCACGAAGTTCTGCCCCGAGGTGCGGATCGGATCGAGCTGCTCCTCCAAATGGTCGGCGCAACACTTGCGATCGACCAGCTTGTCGAAGAAGGGCGCATCGCTCGCTTCGCCGCCGCTGAACACGACCAGGGCGTTGTTGCTGCTGATCACGGAGCCCGTGAAATCCGCGTTGAAATCGTCGGTCTCGAGGTTCAACACGTCGAACGCGCCCAAATCGAAGTCGAGCGTTCCGCCGAGCGGCGTCGGCGGCACCACCCCGCCACCGAGGATGCGTGTCGTGCTCTCGACGCGCACGTGCGTGTTGGCGGTGGTGCCCACCAGCGTCAAAAACGCGCGCAAGCTGACCGGATTCTGCGGACTGAAGTTGGTGTCCGGGTCGCTCGAGTTGGCGATCGTCTGCGGCCAACCGAGGGCCACGTAAGCCGGCGTCAGATCGTCGCCAATGGGCGTGAGCGCTTCGGTCGGTTTGAGCAGCGAGGCATCGTTCGAGAACACATTGACGTTTTCGAGCGGATTGAATTGATACGCGACCACCGGGAAGGTCGAGTGAATGCGGTAGGCCTGTCGTGTCAGCGCAGTGTGCGTGCCGGTGTTGAATTCGCCGGGCGGAGAGCCGTCGACCTCGCGCGGGCCGAGCCGGAATACTCGCAAACTGAAGGGCGGGATGGTGGCGGTGGCGATGGATTTGGGCGCATTTTTGGCGCCCGGGGCCGAGTCGTCTTGCTCGATCGTGACGTCGCTCGAGACGTCGGTCTGCGGGTTACTGATCACGACCGCGAACTGCTGGGCGGCCGCGTTCAACGTGTCGTCGATCACGGCGTTGTCCAGATCGACGGCGAAGTACTCACAGCCGACGTTGCTGCGCCGCTCGGATGCTTCACTGCACAGGTTCACGCAGCTGCCTTCGCGACACACCTGGCGAGTGCTCGGGTCGCAAGTGTCGCCAGGAACCAGCTCGCTGCCCGTCGCGCCGCACTGCATCGTCAGCTGACCGGAACAGCTCGCCTGATTGGGTTCGCACACCGCGCAGGCTTGCAGTGTGCGCGAGCAGATCAAGCCGCGGCTCGTGCAGTCGTCGAGCAATTGCCAAGCCGCGGCTCCGTCGCTGCCAGTCGCGCATTGCTCGAGCTCGGGCGCGCAGCGTAACGCTCCCAAAGCGCACGCCGGCGTCGCCGGTTCCGCTGCTTGACTGAGCCAGCGCGTACCGGAATCGTAACCGCAGCCGGCCAGCAACAAGCCGTAAAACACCGCCGAATGGGCGACTCGCCGGGCAGCGCGCGACGGTTCAATAACTGGCGTAGAAGACATCGGTCGCGTACGCGGCCCAGCCGCGTTGGGTGGCATCGCGGTAGCGCAGCGTGCCGTAGGCAAAATTTTCGATGTGTGCCGCGTTCACGGTGATCGACAGCGGCCCTTGGATCAGCCCCAGATCCGCGGACACCGAGTCGAGGTCGGGCAAATCGAACGCCGCGCTCGCACCGGGCGCGATCACGGTCCAGCCCACCAAACCCGCGCCGCTCTGCACGTCGTACACGAAGAGATCCACCGGCGCGCCGCCGGCACCGCGCGTCGATGCCAGTCCCTTGCCGTCCCACGCCGTATTGGGCGCGGGGTTCGTCAACACGGGTACCTGGACGAAGGCATCGACCTTGAGCGGATCACTCGTGTAGGTCGTGGAGACGAGGCCAACGACCGAGCGCGGTGTGCTGCCGGCTTGACCCGTGACCGCGCGCGCGGTGGCGATGTAGTTGGTGCCCAGCAAGCTGCCGGCGAGGGTCGGCACGCCGACGAACGACAGCGCTCCCGTCAACGGCAAACTCTGGGAAATAAAGCCGTTCGGCAAGGGCGCGTAGCCCTCGGTACCGACTTGAATCGAGGCGTAGGCTTGCACGCGATCGGGGCCGCGCGCGGTCACGCTCGGGGGATCGAGGTCGAGAGTGAGGGCATGATCCAGATCCGCGTCGATTTGAATGAAGACGTCGCTCTTGGTCTCGCCCGCGGCGGCGGCCACCCCGCGCACGAGGCCCATTTGATACGCGGTGAAGGTGCGCGGCGAACTGATGGTCTCGATGCCGGCCAGCGCGTACAACGTGAAGTTGCCGGGTAGACCGAAGCTGTTGAACGCGTAGCCGCGATCGCCAGTCGAAGACGGCGTGATCGCTTCATTGGCGTCAGGTAGCGAGAAGCGATCCGTCGGGCTCGACGATAAACGGAGCACGTAGGCGACCAGCCGTTCGTTGTCCGACTGAGGAGCGGGCACGTCGAGCCAGCCGTCGCGCTTGAACTCGGCGGTGGCGGGCCACACCACTTGTCCCGTCACGCTCGCACCGAAGGTCGAACTGCCGCCGCTGGGCGGCAAATCACCCGCTGCCGAGCCGCAAGCGGGCGACAAGACCGGGTCCAAAAAGGCCGTCACCGTGTCGACGGTCACATCGACGAAGGTCTGCGGCTGGTAACACTTGCGCGCGATGGTCACGGTCTGCTTCGGGCCCAAACCCGGCTTCGAGTCGACCGCGACGCCGCTGCTATCTGTTTTCAGGATATCGGCGCTGGTCACGTCGGTGCCGATGATCACGGTCGCGCCATCGAGCGCCAGCGAGCTGATGTTGTCGAGCGCGAGCACTTTCAAGTTGTCCTTGAGCGTGTTGCCGCTCAGACCGCCCTTGAAGCCGTCATCACTGTTGCCGTACACGAAGGCGTCGAGCACATCCTCGTCCACGCCGTCGGCGGTGCTGACCCGCATCGGTTTGCTGCCGGGAGTGCCCGCGGGAGTCGTGCAGTGGAGCTCGGTTTTGCTGACCACTTCATCGACCGGGCACGGGTTTTGATCGATCAGGATGGTGGTGTCCGCGTTCCACTTCGTGCCGTCGCCCAGCACGGCGATGCGCGTGCCGCCCGAGGTCGGGCCGCTCGCTGGGTCGGCATAGAACTGATCGTAGCTGTAGCCGCCGCTGAGTGCGGCCAAGGTCGACTCGTCGGTGCCGTTCTGCACGCTCACGTCGACGGGACCGGTGTGGCCGGCGGGGACCGTCACCTGAATGCGCTGTGGGTCGATGGGCACGATCGCAGAGGGGTCCAGCTCGACATCACCGAACCAAACGCGCGCCGTGCCCGCGAAGCCGTTGCCGCTGATCAGCGCCAAGCCGCCGCCTGCGAAGGAGCCGTGTGGGGGGTTCACGCCGAGCACCGCGTGCGGGGCGCTCGCCGGCAAATTGCTGCCCGCCTGCGGCGTGCCGGCCTCGGTGTCGATGCCGCTGCCTCCGATCCCCGCGTCGTCGCGATCGGTCACGCGCGTGAACGGTGCGTCAGCGCGCGAGATGCAGCCGACTGCGAACAACCCGCCCGCGAGCGCGAGCGCGCCCACCGTCGCCAGCGGGCGCCAGTAACGACTCAGCACGTGGTAGCCCGTTTGATTGCCCAAGAGCGCCGCTCGAAGGCTAAGCCCGGCAGGGGCTTCGAGCAAGCTCGCGGCTGAAAGCGGTAACGATTCGAAATACGCTGCCGAAGCGCGCGGATTTGCCTCGCCGATCAGGTCCCGACGCGGGCCGGCTGGGGCGTCGCCTGGCGAAGTTCGAGGGCATTCAAGATGTGGAGCGAAACCCGTTTACGAGCGCCCTGATCGGCGGGGCCGACACACGCCGGACAGCCGCTCTTACAGGGACAGGTTTCGATCAGCAGCCGTGTATTGTCCAAAAGCTCTGCGGCGCGCTCGAACAAACGTTCGGCCAGCCCCACGCCACCGGGGTGCGCGTCGAACAGGAACACCGTCGGGTCGAAGCCGCCGGTCCGCCCCGCGTGAAAGTCTCGACCCGGGGCGGCGAGCTGGCCCTCGGCACCGGGCAAGCCGCCGTCGCCCAAGGTTTGACCGAGATCACGCGGGTCACACATCATGGCGAGCGTCGCCACCGTTTCCAGCGCGCCGCCGACGCCGCGCAGGCCGTCAATCACGGTGGCTCGCGGGTAGGGCAGCCCGCTCAACACGGCTTCCGGCAAGGTCAGCCAAAAACTGGTCGTGTGCATTTGCATTTCAGGCAAATGCACGTCCCCGTAGCCGGCATTTTCGTGCGTGAAGAACTTGATCTTTTTGTAGCCGGTCACCTTTTCGATGACCTTCACGTCGCCGAAGCCGAGCACGGCGCGGCCGAGCTCGTGCGTGATGCGCTCTTCAATCACGGCCACGGTGCGGTAGGTGAGGGCGGTCGTGAAATAGTCGGGCGCGACTTTGCGCACGAAGGCTTTGTGGTTCTCGAAGTCGAGCCGCTCCACTTGGTATTGCTCGGCGTCGTGCTGGTAGATGGCTTGTTCGTGCAGCATGGTGTGCGTCGCGCGGAAATCCAACTCGGCGATGGATTGCTCGGTGGCGACGTCCACAATCACGAAATTGTCCCAGCCGATGTTGCGCAGGGACACGTTGTTGGCCGGAAATGCTTCGCCAGCCCAGTGATAACGCCCGCCGGCTTCGTGCACCAAGCCGTGGCTGGCGAGGTAGTCGAGCGCGTCGCGCGTGGCGTCGGCATCGAGCGTCAAGTAGCGCTCGCCCAGCGCGGGCTCGGGACTCGCTGGCCGTGCACCGCGCGCGCTGATCTCGAACGGCGCTTCGAACGCCGCGCACTTCAAATGCTGGATCAGCACTTCCACGTTGCTGGGGTCGATGCGCGCCTCTTCGGCGTTCGAATCGAGCAAATATTCCGGCGTGCGCGCCAAATATTGGTCGAGCGAGTCGCTCGAACACACGAGCACGGCAATGCTGGTATCGCCGCGCCGCCCCGCGCGACCAAAGCGTTGCCAAGTGCCGGCGACCGAGCCCGGGTAACCCGAGCACACCACCGCGTCCAAATCACCGATGTCGATGCCCAGTTCGAGCGCGTTGGTCGCCACCACGCAGAGCACCTCGCCGTTGCGTAAGCCGGCCTCGATCGCGCGCCGCCGCTCGGGCAAATAGCCACCGCGGTAGGCCTGAATGGCCTCGCTGCCCGCCACATCGCCCACGCGTGCACGCAGGTATTTGAGCATGATTTCGACTGAGTTGCGCGACGGCCCGAACACGATCGTGGGCACCTTGGCGCGCACCAGATCTGCCGCCAAATTCACGCTCTGCTTCAGCGTGCTGGCGCGGATGCCGAGCTCTTCGTTCACGATTGGCGGGTTGTACACGTACACCTCGCGCGTCGAGCGCGGCGCCCCCGATCGCTCGACGAGCTTCACGTCGGCGGGCACGACGCCAATCAAACGAGCCGCGTGCTCACGCGGATTGCCGATGGTCGCCGTGGCCGAGATGAACACGGGATTTGACCCGTGGAAGCGCGCGACGCGCTGTAGCCGCGCCAGCACGTGTGCCATGTGCGACCCAAAAACCCCGCGATAGGTGTGCAGCTCGTCCAACACCACGTAGCGCAGGCCCTGAAATAGGCTCGCCCAGCGCGCGTGGTTCGGCAGAATGCCCGCGTGCAACATGTCTGGGTTGCTGAGCACGACGCGGCAACGCTCGCGTGCGGCGCGCCGCGCATCGGCGGGAGTGTCGCCGTCGTAAACCATGGCGCCGGATCGCAAATCGGCGTCCTTCATCAGCTCGCGCAGGTTGTGCTCCTGATCACGAGACAGCGCCTTGGTCGGATAGATGAAGAGCGCGGTCGCTTCTGGATCCTCAATCAGCGCATTCAGCACCGGCAGGTGGAAGCACAAGCTCTTGCCGCTCGCGGTGGGCGTCGCGACCACCACGTGTTGCCCGCTGAGGGCGGCATCGACCGCTTCGACCTGGTGGCTATACAGTTGCCGAATGCCGCGCTGCTCGAGGGCGCGATGTAGAGACGCGTGCAGGGCGCTCGGGATGTCTGCGAACGACGCCTGAGCGGGGGGCATCGCCCGTTCGGCCGTGAAACACGGGCGAATGCTGCCCGAGGCGCGCCACGCCTCGACGACGCTACGCACGCCAATTGCTTGAGTCCAAGGCGGGGTCGGCACGCCGAAACACTAAACGGATGTGCGGTACCTTGTAAAGAGGGCCTTTCGCGTCCCGCGGGCCCTGCGGTGCCCTCGAGCCGGAAGTAAAACGCTCGGCCGCCCGGGAATGCCCGGCGTGCTCCGCTCGTTCCGAGCAGCTAGACTGGGGGCTTCCTGTGAGCCCCCAGTACTGAACAAGGTGGCCCCGCGCTGCCAGCTGACGTAGGACCTCGACCCGCAAAATGAGCAGCCGCGACCCCAACGAGCCCGTCCCCCCGCCGCCCGAGCAAGATGCCGCCGTGCGGTCGCCATCGCCGCCAATCGATGCGCCCTCTCTGGTGTCTTTTCCGCCGCCCCCGTCGCTCTTGATGCGCTCCCCGCAGGGTCCCGGCGCTCGACCGAGCTTCGTGTTCTTCGGCGTCGTCGCGGCCATCTCGCTCATCGCGGACGTGACCAGCAAGGCCTGGGCCGAGATGACGCTCTCGAAGCGAACGCTCATGGAGCCGGCGATCGTCGTGATCAAGGACCACCTCAGCCTGACGCTCGCCTACAATCGCGGCGGCGCATGGGGTTTGCTGCAAAATGCCAGCGAGATGATTCGTCGCCCGTTTTTCCTGGCGGTGAGCGCTCTGGCCATCGCGTTCATCGTATCGCTGTACGGTCGGCTCGCTGCCGGACAACGCGCGCTGAAGTGGGGACTGCCCTTGGTGCTGGGCGGCGCGCTCGGCAACCTCTCGGACCGCATCATCCGCAGCAGCGTCATCGACTTCATCGATTTTCGAGCCAATTGGATCGAAACCATGAATCACGGCATCGGTAAGCTGGCTAACGGCTGGGGCATCACCGATCACTGGCCCACATTCAACGTCGCCGACGTCTCCATTTGCGTGGGCGTCGGTTTGATGGCTCTCGATATGTTCGTGTCCAAGCGCGGTCCGTCGCGCGTGTCTGGCGAGCACACGCGCCTCGCGCACGAGCCCGCGCTGTCGAGCTCGTCTGGCGCGCCCGCCAGCAAGCCCCCGTCGGTGTAAATCACCATGCAAGGCCGGCTGTTCACGATCGATCTTTCGTTCTTCGGGGGCAGCTACTCTATCCCTGCGCCGAGCTACTTCGTGCTCCTGCTCACGGGTTTCGTGTTCGCCACCTTGATGGGCGCGATCTGGGCCAAGCGCATCGGTCAAGACCCCGACGTGATCGTGGATCTCGGGCTTGCCATGTTGCTCGCTGGGATCGCCGGTGGCCGCCTGTTGCACGTCTTTGCGGACGGCTACTTCTGGGACTACGTGCACCTGTGCACCGATCCGAGCAAGGTCGATTGGCATTTGGATCGCGCGCAGTGCCTGAGCCCGGACTACGCCGGCGTGTGGGACGCCGCGCACTCGATGTGCAAACCCAAGTCCGCCGACTGCTTCGCCTGGGCCCGTTTTTATGCGGGCGGCCTCGCCTATTACGGGGGCTTCATCGGCGCCTCTGTTGCGGCCTGGTACCTACTGCGCGCCGATCGCTTTCCGTTTTGGAAGGCAGCCGACATGGCCGGCTTGGTCGTTCCAATTGGGCTCGGCTTCGGTCGCATGGGCTGCCTGCTCGCTGGTTGCTGCTTTGGTTCGCCTACCCAGTCGAGCTTGGGTTTGATTTTTCCCCCCAACAGCCCGGCCAGTGAATCCGAGTTCAAAGCGGGGTTGCTCCACTCGATGAGCGAGTCCTCGTTGTCGATTCACCCGACGCAAATTTACGAGTCGGGCTCGTGCTTTGCCATCGCAGCGTTGCTCATTTTGTACGTCCACGGCCGAAAACGCTACGACGGCCAAGTCTTTTTGGCCTTTGTCGCGCTGTACGCCATCGTGCGCTTCGGGCTGGAATTTCTGCGCAGCGACGACCGCGGCTCGGCGCTCGGCCTCAGTACGTCCCAGCTAATCGGCGTGCTGCTCGTCGCCATGGCCCTGGCCGCTCACCGCTTTTTGTCGGGGAGATTGGCCCAAGTGCCGACGCCCGCGTAGACTGCTTCGGGTGAGTTTCTTCGATCCATCGCGGGTTTCGCAGCGCACCGTCATTGGTCTCGGCTTCATCGCTCTCTGCCTGACGGCCGCCAGCGGCTGTCAGAAGAGCGACGAGCATCCGCCCTTCTTGGC
>FSWQ01003137.1_pt1 | contig 14352 bp, 11 predicted proteins | sample 1637691 | NCBI WGS metagenome assembly FSWQ01 (sample SAMEA3914814, study PRJEB12502) | metagenome | biome: forest; material: soil | place: USA | collected 2011-09-16 | depth 0.1 m | reverse complement strand
CGGCTCAGCACTCAACGCGAGCGGAATTCGCGCTCATTTTCGTAAACAGATCGGCGATTTCGTAAACGGAGCGCGCGCCGGCTGCGGGCTCAGAGCTCGATCTGCGCGCCGATTTCCATCACGCGGTCGGGCGGGATGTTGAAGAACTTGGTCGCCGGCTGGGCGTTCCGCGACATGAAGGCGAACAAGCTGACGCGCCAGCGGGACATGCCCGGGCGCCGAGTCGCAACCAGATTTTCTCGGCCGAGGAAGAAGGTCGTGTGCTCGACGGTGTGGATCAGACCGGTGCCGATCAAGAGCTGCGGTACGTCCGGCTGCTCCATGAAGCCGTAGCGACCAACGATGCGGCAGAAGCCGTGATCGAGCTTCTCCATCTTGAAACGCTCGTCTTCGGCGATGCGCGCCGTGTCGTCGGTGATGATCGTGAGCAGCACGATGTTCTGGTGGAGCACGCGATTGTGCAGGAAATTATGGAGCAACGCGGGGGGCGTGCCGTCACGCGCGCCGGTCATGAACACGGCGGTGCCCGGCACGCGCGCCGGCAGCTCGACCGCGATCACGTCGTAGAAATCGGAGAGCGGCAACAGCTGCTCTTTGAAGCGCTCGGAGAGGATCTCCCGGCCGCGCTTCCAAGTGACCATGATCGTGAAGATGACCGCGCCGATTGCCAGTGGCACCCAGCCGCCGTGCTCTATCTTCACCACGTTGGCGCTGACGAAGAACATCTCCGGGATGAAGAACACGAGCGAGAGCGGGATGGCCTTGTGCAGACCCCAGCCCCAACCGTAGTGGACCAAGAAGAAGGCCAGCACGGTGGTGATGATCATGGTCAACGTGACCGCGATGCCGTACGCGGCGGCCAATGAGTCCGACGACTTGAAGCCGAGCACCAGGCCGATCGCGGCCAGCATCAGCACGTAGTTCACGCTCGGGATGTAGATCTGGCCGCGCTCGTGCGCCGAGGTGTGCCGGATCGAAAAGCGCGGCAGGAAGCCGAGCATGGTCGCTTGGCTGGTCAGCGAATACACGCCGGAGATCAAGGCTTGCGACGCGATCACGGTGGCGCAGGTCGAGAGCAAAACTACGGGATAAAGGGCGAACGCCGGCACCATCCGAAAGAACGGATTGATGATGGTCTCGGGATTTTCGATCAGCAGCGCGCCTTGCCCGAAGTAGTTCATGAGCAAGGCCGGGAAGACGATCGCAAACCATGCCAAGCGAATCGGGCGGCGCCCGAAATGACCGAGGTCTGCGTACAGCGCTTCGCCGCCAGTGACCGCCAGGAATACACCGCCCAGCACCAATAGCCCGCGCTGGCCGTGGTGAACCAGGAACATCACGCCATGCAACGGGCTGATCGCGCCGAGCACCGCGGGGTAGCGAATGATCTGACTTACACCGAGCGTTGCGATCGTCAAAAACCAAATGAACGTTATCGGCCCGAACACGGCGCCGATGCCGCCCGTGCCCCGCTTTTGGACGACGAACAGCCCGATCAGAATCACGATCGTGATCGGCACGACCAGGTGCTCGAGGCTCGGCGCAGCGATCTTCAAGCCTTCGACGGCGCTCAGCACCGAGATGGCCGGGGTAATCATGCCGTCGCCGTAGAGCAGCGCCGAACCGAACACGCCCAAGAAAATCAGCGGCAAATAGGCGCGAGATTTACGCAGGTTGGAGCTGGAGAGCGCCATCAGCGCCAGAATGCCGCCTTCACCTTTGTTATCGGCTCGCAGGACGTACGCAATGTACTTGAGCGAGACCATGATGATCAGCGACCAGGAGATCAGCGACAACACGCCGAGGATGTTCTCGTGTGTGGTCTCCATGCCGCCGGCGAAGCACTCACGCATCGAGTACAACGGGCTCGTGCCGATGTCGCCGTACACGACGCCGAGCGCGCCGAACGCGAGCTTGAGCAGGCGTGTGTCCCCGTGCCCGCCGTGGCCGCCGCCGTCGGGAATGGCGTGGTTCGGTCGCGACGGAGCAGAGACGGGCGTACTTGGTGCGGTAGCGGGTTCGGACATCGACTCGGGCGCACGGTAGCGCAGATCGCTGGCCGAAGTGCGAGCCGCGTGGCGCTACGGGCTAGCCCCGCAGCCAAAACACCGTGAAAGCGTCCCCGCCTTCGTCCGACTCCGCAGCGCGCGAGTGTTCAACGTAAGTGGAAGCCCGCAGGTGCTCGCGCACGCTGGACTTGAGTGCACCCGTACCATGGCCGTGCAGCACGAAACCGGCGGCTTCGTTAATGCCCAGTAAACGGTCGATGAAGGTGTCCACCCGGCCGAGCGCCTCGTCGACTCGCTCGCCGCGCAGGTCGAGGGTGGTGGCCTGCGTGCGTTGCGCGGCAGGCAAAGGTTTCGCCCGAGTTGCCGTCTTATATTGAGATGAAGCGCGCGGCACCTTCGGCGCTGGGGCGCCGTTCGGAACGGCGCTCAGATCGCGGATCGGCACGAGCAGTTTCATGGCTCCGATCATCAGCCGCACTTGGTCGCGCTCGCACAGCTCGATGATCTGGCCGGTCGCGCCGAGGCTGCGATGCCGAACCGTTTGCCCGATGCGTAGCTCGTTGCCGCGCAGCTCGTTCGCACCGAGGTCCGGTGTCGCTTGGGCTTCGAATTCGCCGCCCAGCGCGACGCGCGCAGCGACGCGGCTGACCCCGCGCTCGAGCTCGCGTAGCTCCGCCCCGTCGACGGCCGTGTTGCGGATGCGAGCGCGCGCTTCTTCTAGCTCTTTGCGCGAGGCACGCACCGCGACGCGCAGATCACGTACGTCCCGCTCGACCTCGCGCGCGGCTTGCTCGCGAAACGCATGCCGCTCGGCTTCTAGCTGTTCCCGCAGCTCGCTCGCGCTGGCAAGCTCGCTCTTGGCCTGGCTGCGCAACGCTTCGAGCTCGGTACGTTCGCGGGACAGCTCGCGCAGCACGCTCTCACGGTCCAGCGCTTGCGTGGGTAACAGCGCCTTGGCGCGTTCGATCACGGTTTCTGGCAGGCCATGGCGCGTAGCGACCGCCAGCGCGCTGGAAGGCCCCGGTATGCCCAGAATCAGCCGGAAGGTGGGGGCCATGCGCTCGAAATCGAAGCTCACCGAGGCATTGGCGAAGCGCTCGTGCTGGGTGGCCAGCTCCTTCAGGCGTTCGTAGTGCGTGGTGGCCCCGACTGCAGCGCCGCGCGCGGTGAGCTCTTCGAGCACCGAAGCCGCTAGCGCCGCGCCCTCCTCTGGATCGGTGCCCGCGGCGATTTCGTCGAGCAGCACGAGACAACTCGGGCTCGCGCAGCTCAAGATCGAATGCAGATTCTCGATGTGCGCGCTGAACGTGGACAGCGAACGCACGATCGATTGCTCGTCACCGATGTCGCACAGCACGTGCTCGAAGAAGCCGACCACCGACTCGGGGTGGGCTGGCACGGGCAGCCCGGCGCGCACCATCCAGGCGATCAGCCCAGCGGTCTTCAACGCCACTGTCTTGCCACCGGCATTCGGTCCCGACACGATCAAGGCCTGCCCCGAGCGGAGCACGATGTCGTTCGGCACGACGTCGATGCCCGTCAGGAGCAAGAGCGGGTGGCGGGCCGCGCGTAGCTCGATCCGCGGTTCGTCGGCAATGGGCAGGACGACGGACGCGGTGTCGTCGGCCCAGCGGGTGGCGGCGCTGCATAGGTCGGCCGCGACGCAGGCGAAGAACGCCACTTCGCAGGCATCACGGACGGCCTTCACTTCGCCCGATAGCTCGACCAGCACGCGCGCTTCCTCACGCGCCGCTTCGGCTTCGGCCAAGCGCAGCCGATTGCCGACCTCGGTCAGCTCGCGCGGCTCGACGAACAAGGTGCTGCCAGACGCGCTCGAGCCGAGCACGATGCCGTCCACGCGCAGATGCGCGTCCGCGCGGACCGGCAGCACGAAGCGGCCTTCGCGTTCGGTGTAGTACTGCCCTTGCAGGAGATCGGCGAAGCGGCCGAGCAATTGCCCGAGGCGACGCTTGAGCTCGTCGCGCGCGTCGCGCACCTTGCTGCGCGCACGGGCAAGCTCCGGAGAAGCGCGATCCACGACCGCACCGTCGCTGTCGATGCATGCGGCGAGCCGCTCGCGCAGGCGATCGAGGCTCGGATCGCTGGTAATGGCCGCAGCGAGATCGGGGGCGGCGCTCGCGTGCACCTTCGCGTAGACGCGCAGATCATGGGCCAGGCCAAGCACGCCGATCAGCGCCCAAAGCTCGCTACCGCTCGCAACGCCATCGGCCGCGACCCGCTCGAGTAGCTCACCGAGCTCCGGAAACTCGCGCACTGGCAGCGGATGCCCGCCGTTGAACAGCTCGAGCGCGTCGCGCATGCGCCGCAGCCGCTGCTCGGCTTCCGCCCGAGTGGCGGCCGGGAGTAGCGCGCGCACGTACTCGGCCGCAGCTCGACTCGTGCAGCGCCCGGCGATGCGCTCGAGCAGCAGTGGCCACTCGAGCGCCGATCGCGCGTGACGTTCTTGAGCTGGGAGGCTGCTCACGCGGGCGTTCTTAGCAGAACGAGCGCCGGCGGCGAGCGCGGCCCGAGCTCAGCTCGCCAAGGCCGTCGCGTCGAGCGCAGCGAGCGGCGTCTGTTCGCCCGCAAATGCGCTGAGCGTGATGCCGGCCGCGCTGGCATCTTGATCGAGTGACTCCGCCAAATGGCTCAGATTGTGGCGGGCTCGGCGGCCCAGCCGTTCGTCGACGGTGAGCGCGAAATGCCCGCCACCGACGCCCCGCAGGCGGGCCATGAGCCCGCGCGCCAGGATCGAGCGCGCGGCGGCCGAATCGCCTTCGCATCGTCCGTTCGAGACCAGCACGATGGCCTTCAGCTGCCAGCCCTTGGCCTCGAGCCGCGTCACTCGGCTCGCGACTTGGGTGATGAGCGAGCTCGGTTCGCCCTCGTAGTGCTGGGCGACGACGGCCATGTCACCCGAATGCGTCGGGTCGAGCCAGCGCGGCCAGCTTGCGCCGAATTCAATCACGACCAACGTGGCTTTGCGGCTTCTCATGGGCAAACCTCCTCGCGGAAAGGCATACCGAAGGCCGCCCAGCTGGGCCAAGAACTACGCAAAAGTGACCCGGCCCAGAGCGCGAACGGCCGCGGGCTCAGCCCTTTTGGCTCTTCTTCTTGGCGTCGGCCTTGGGGGCGGTCTTCTTCGGCGGGCGGAGCGGGCCCTTCTCGCCGTCGGCGCCGCTGACCGCGGTCGCGGAGAGGCTCTTCTTCAAGGCTTCGAACAGATCGATGATTTGCGCCTTCGGTGCCTCGGGGGCGACGGTGATCTCCTTGCCCTCGACCTTCTCCTGCACGGCCTGTTCGACGCGGTCGCTGTACGAGTCGCTGTACTTCTCGGGCTCGAAGGTGTCGGTCGACAGCTGTTCGATCAGCTTTTCGGCCAGATCGTGCTCCTTGTCGCTGAAGGTGAAGGTCGCGCCGGTGTCGATCTCGTCGAACGCGCGCACCTCGGTGGCGTAATACAGCTGATGCAGGACGATGCCGTCTTTGCCGTAGGGTCGGATCAAGACCAGCTGTTCCTTGCCGCGGCTGGCCCAGCGCCCGACGGCGACGCGTTCCTTCTTCGCCATCGATTCGGAGAGCAGGCGGTAGGCCTTGTCGCCGCCTTTGTCCGGACCGAGGTAATAGCTCTTTTCTACCGAAACGAAGTCGACGCTGGCCAGCGGCACGAATTCGGCGATGTCGATGCTGTTGCTCCGTTCGGCCTCCAGCGCCTTGAGCTCGTCGTCGGTAAAGGTCACGTATTGACCGCGGGCGTACTCGTAGCCCTTCATCATATCGGTGCGTTCGACGACATCGTTGTTGTCGGTCGGGCAGATGTACTGCTGCTTCACGCGCCCGCCGCACTTCTTGTGCAGCATGTTGAAGCTTGCCTGTTCCGAAGCCGCCGCCGTGTAGAACTTGACGGGGATGGAGACCAGACCAAACGAGATCGTGCCGGACGAGGTAGCGCGCGCAGCCATCCCCGTATGTTAATGCGCGCCGCGTACGTTTGAGAAAACTTCGGCTATTCCGAGGCTTGGCGCTGAACACCGGCGCAGCGCCGCCGACTGCGGTTGGCCCCGAGCCCCCGGCCAACCTCCGGTTGCACGAGATGGCATCGCCTGTGCGAGCCGCGACAGTGCGGCGAGCTCCGACGGTGTGCCGTGCGGCCGCGCCCTTGCCGAGCGCGCCGCCGCCACCGGTGGGATCGGTTGGGAGCTGCCAGCGATCGAAGGGGGCTCGTGCCGGCATCAAAGTTTTTGATTCGTCGCACGGCCGAAGTGACACCCATGCGCTGACATCGGTCGATCGACCGTAACACTCGGTAACACGCTCACGCACGAGCGATGGAAACTTACGTGAAACTCCGTGACATCGAGAAGCGCGCGATTCGATGCCGCACTTTGCTGACATTTTAGACACGCGTGCGCGGCTCGTTGTGCTTCACTGCGCGGGTTCCAGCGACAGATTGATTTCTTGGCCCGGCGTGTGGTGCGTCGACAGGGAAAGCGCGTAGTGGCATCGAAAACTTGTTTCGTACTCGCTTGGCATCCGTCGAGATGAAGGAAGCCCTTCGTGTCGAGCGGCTCGAAGGGCCGCACGCCCTGCACGCTCTCGCGGCAGAGTGTGACCGGATCGCTGCGCGCATGACCCCGCGCCTGCCGTTCGCGACCAGTGATTGGCTGTCACTCTGGTGGCAGCACTATCGCGAGCAGCGCTTCTTGGTGCGAGACCGCTTCTTCGTGCACACCGTGCGGGACGAGCGCGGGGTGTTGCTCGCGCTGGCACCGTTGATGCTCACCGAGCGCCCAGGTAGCGGTCCGTTCCGCTCGCGCGGCATCACGTTTTTCGGAGGTGACAAAAACGTGACCGAGCTGCGCGGTTTGGTGTGCGCGCCGGAGCACGAGGGCCCAGCAATACGCGCTCTCCTCGCTCATTTGTGTACGCGCGGGGAGGACTGGGACTGGCTGGTCTGGAATGGCGTGCGGCAGGGAGCAGAAGGGCAGGCCGCGCTCGAAGCCGCGGGGTCGTTCGAGTGGCTGCGCGAAACGACGGACTACGTGCTCTTCTTGCCTCCGACCTGGGAGGCCTTTCGCGGTAGCCGCTCGCGCAACATCAAAGAGTCATTGCGCAAGTGTTACAACTCACTCAAGCGCGACGGCCACAGCTTCGAGTTTCGCGTTGCGAGTCAAGCGGGCGATCTGCCTGCGGCCCTCAACCGTTTCTACGAGCTGCACTCGCGGCGCGCAAAAGCCGACGACTTGGTACGCCACGAAGACGTGTTCGCGATCCCCCGCGCGCGTGAGCTCGTCTCTGCGCTGGCACGCCGTCCGAGCACGGCGCTCGCGCTGCATGCCTTCGAGCTCTCGATCGCGGGCAAGGTGGTCGCTTCGCGCCTCGGCTTCCTGATGGGTGACGAGCTGTATTTGTATTTCTCGGGCTACGATCCGGCCTGGGGTAACTACAGCGTGATGACCACGACCGTCGCCGAGACCATCAAGTGGGCGATCGAACGGCAGGTTCGACTCGTCAATCTATCCCCCGGCACCGACGTATCGAAGACACGCTGGGGCGCCTCGACCGTCACGACCGAAAGCGGCGTGCTGATCTCGCCGACCCGCCGCGGCAGGGCCGTGTTCGGTGTCGTAGGTGGCCTGAATCGGCACAGCCGCCCGGGGACCCTGCTCGGCAAGATGTTCGCGCGTGCGCGCCGCAAAGGCTAGCGCGCACACGCTCGTGGTCGGGCGTCAGCGCTCCAGGGCAAAGCCCGCCGCTTGCCAGTCCGCCTTGCCCTCCACGTACACGCGCACGTTCGAGTAGCCCAAGCCCTCGAGCGTTGCTGCAGCCTGGTGCGAATTGCTGCACGTAGCGCTGGCGCAGTAGAGGACGATGGCAATCTGCCTTTCCGGCAGCGTGAGCGGTGCAAGCTCGGCTGCGCGGTCGTGCGGAAAGAGCCGAGCGCCGGGCAGGTGGCCCTGGCGATGATACTTTTCGGGCAATGCCTCGAGCAGGGTGAGTGGCGCGCCGCTATCCAGAGCGGCCTTCAGCTCGTCGCGAGAAATGGTGTTCACGATGAAGCTCCTGGCTCGTTCGGGATTAGGAAGCCCCGAGGACGGGGCGCTCTGGCGCGCGCTGCAGGCTCGCGAGCACGTTGTGGTCGAGGGCCCAGGCGCCGCCGCCGCGCACGACCAAGGGCAGGGCCAGCGCCAAGGCCAACAAGTGGTACTCGAAGCCCTCGCCGGATTGAGCGCCGAACCAGTTCATGAAAAAACCGTTCGAAAGGTGCGACGTCAGCACCGCGCCAACCATGGTCGCGGCGATGCCGAAGGCCGCCAAGCGCGTGCCGAGGCCGAGCACCAGCCCGAGTGAGCCCACGGCTTCGGCGATGATCACGAGGAAGCCAAGCGGCGCGGGAATGTGCAGCGTGCCCGTGAAGTAGCTCATGGTCCCGCCGAAGCCGTAGCCGCCGAACCAGCCGAGGAGCTTTTGCGCCCCGTGCGGGAACATCACCGCGCCCAGCAGCGCGCGTTGCGCGAACAGAGTCTTGCTTCGATCGGTACCGAAAAAAAGTTGCAGCATGTTGGTTCCTCTTTGGGGCAGCACATCGCTGCCAGGAGCAACATGCAGCTCGCGGTCAGAGCAATCCAATCGATGTTTTCGATTCTGGATATCAGTTTTCTGAATATCGGCGGCTAGAGCGCGCGGCACTCGCCGGCGACCAGCTCGCGAAACCAGCGGTGCCCAGGGTCTCGTGTCATCTGCTCGTGCCAGACTTGACCCACGCGGCCCTTGGCCAGCGAAAGCGGCGGCGCAAACAAGCGTAGCCCGAGTGGTTCGGCGAACGCGGTCGCCACGCGCTCGTTCACGGCGGCCACCATGTCGGTGCGGGCCACGAGCGTGGGCACGAGCAAGAAGTGAGACACGCGGGCGCCCACCGTACGCTGCAGATTTCGCGCCGCGAGCGCGCGATCGACCGTGCCCGGGCTATTGCCTTGTTGGGATACCAAGACGTGCTTCTGCGCGAGCCAAGCCTTCAGCGTCGGCTTGCGCCCGAGCCCCGGGTGGCCCTTGCGCGCGATGCACACGTACGATTCGTCGAACAGCAACGCTTCCGCGTGGTGCGCGGGAACCTCGTTGTAAAAGCCGATCATCAGGTCGACCTCGCCGCGCCCGAGCGTTGCGGGTACCTGATGTAGCCCCCACGGGCGCACCTCGAGGCGCACGTTCGGTGCTTCGCGTGCCAGCCGCCGTAGCAGCGGCGGCAGCAGCACGAACTCCACGTAGTCACTGGTCGCGATCACGAACGTGCGGCTCTCGGCGCGTGGGTCGAAGCTGCGCGGCGTGAGCGCGCGCTCCAAAAAGCCGAGCCCGCGCCCGATCGGCTCCGCCAGCTCCAGGGCGCGCGGCGTGGGCTCGATACCGCGCGGGGTGCGGCGGAACAATGGGTCGTCGAACAGCACGCGCAGCTGCGCGAGTGAATTACTCATTGCCGACTGCGTGACGCCCATCGCCGCGGCCGCGCGCGTCACGTTGCGCTCTCGAATCAGCGCATCGAAGGCCGCCAGTAGGTTCAAGTTGACCGCGCGAATATCTGCGTGACCCATGACTGAAGCCTAGCTCATTCATTGCGTCGATGACGCGTCGCTGCGCCATCACTGCTCGACGGCGACGTCCACCAAGGTGGGCCCGAGCACGGGTACGGCTTGCCGCGGATCGATGGCGACCAGGAAGCCGCGCGCGCCGCCGTTGATGTAGATGGTGTCGGCCTCCAAAATAGTGCGCTCCATGTACACCGGCATGGCGCGCCGCAATCCGAACGGCGACGTTCCACCTACCTGATAACCCGAGTGGCGCTCGGCTACCTCTGGCCGGCACGGCGCGACGCTCCGCTTGCCCAGCAGCCGCGCCAGCTGCTTCGCCGAGACCTCGCGATCGCCGTGCATCAACACGCACAGCGGTTGCTTTTGGTCGTCTTCGAAGATCAACGTTTTGATCACGCGGTGCTCGTCGACACCGAGCGCAGCCGCCGAGTGCTCGGTGCCGCCGTGCGGCTCCCAGTTGTAAACGTGGGGCTCGAAGCCGACTTTCGCTGCGCGGAGCGCGCGAATGGCGAGCGTCACGGGAAACTTGGCGGTCATGCTGGGCGAGGCTACCCGGGCGAGGCGTACCCGGGCCAGGGTACATCCGGAGTCGCGATTGAGCTATGCTGCTCCTTCCGGTGAGCGCTTGAAAAAGCCTGCGACCAAACCCGCGGCCAAGCCGGCCGCTTCGACGCCCGCAGACGCGCTCACCGCCTACCGGGAGAAGCGCGACCCGCTCAGTACCAACGAACCGTTCGGTGCCGAGCAGCGCCCGGGTTCACGCGAAACGCGCAGCGGTCGCTTCGTCGTTCACTTGCACGACGCAACACGCCCGCACTACGACCTGCGCTTGCAAGTGGGTGGGACGCTGAAGAGCTTTGCCGTGCCGCGCGGCCCGAGCCTCGCACCGCTCGACAAGAAGCTGGCGATGATGACGGAGGACCACCCCCTCGAGTACTTGGAGTTCGAGGAAGTCATCCCCGACGGCAACTATGGTGCTGGCGCGATGATCGCGTGGGACGTCGGGCGCGTGCGCTACCTGGAGACGACCGCCGAGCGCGGGCTGGAGATCGGCAAGCTCGACTTCGAGTTGGACGGCTTCAAATTGCATGGCCGCTTCGCGCTGGTGGCCACTGGCCGCCGCAAGGCCTCGGGTCCATCCGACAAGAAGGCCAACGAGTGGCTTTTGATCAAGAAACAAGACGCCTTCGCGCACCCGCCGGGTGACGTGCTCGTCGAGCAACCGTTCAGCGTGATGTCCGGCATGACGATCGGCGACTTGGCTCGGCGCGAGCAGCTCGTGCAGGAGCTGGAGGCCGAGGCCGAAGCGCTCGGCGCGCTGCGTAGCGCGGTAGACGTGACGAATGCGCAGCCGATGCTGTGTGCGCTGAGCGGCGCAGAGCTGGCGGATCCGAGCCGAATTTACGAGCTCAAGATCGACGGCGTACGCATCGTTTCGGACAAGCATGGCCGCGCGGTCGCGCTGCGCTATCGCAACGGGCGCGCCGCCAGCTCGAGCTACCCCGAGATCGCGCGTGCCGTGGCCTCGCTCGCGCCGGAGCGGGTAGTGCTCGACGGCGAGGTGGTGGCCTTCGACGCTCAGGGGCGGCCCAGCTTTCAGCGCATCGCGCCGCGCATTCATGCCGAACGCCCGCTCGACGTGCGTGCGGCGATGCAAGACGTGCCCGTGAGCTACTTGGTCTTCGACCTGCTGGCGCTGAACGATCTCGACCTGCGTTCGCTACCGCTTTTGGCCCGCAAATCCCTGCTCATGAAGCTGATTCGTGGCCGCGGCTACGTGCGCGCCCTCGACCACCTGGAGGGCGACGGCCGCCCGCTGTTCGAGATGTGTCGCAGCGAGCGGCTCGAAGGCGTGGTCGCCAAACGCTCGGACTCGCCGTACCGCCAGGGCCCACGGCGGACCGAGGACTGGGTCAAGATCAAAGCAGAACGCGACGACGAGTTCGTGGTCGTCGGATACATGCGCGGCAAGAACAACCGCGCCCCGCTCGGCGCGTTGTGCGTCGCGAGCTATTCCGGTGAGCGGCTTCTTTATCGGGGGCGGGTGGGCAGTGGGCTCGATGCCGCCACCTTGAGCTCGCTCGAACGAGCGCTGGACGAGCGCCGCGTGCCGGACTTTCCAGCCCATGGCTCGGCGCCGGAGGACGCCAAGGGCGCGCTTTGGGTGCGCCCCGAGTTGGTGGTGAGCGTGCGCTTCCTCGGCTTCACCGAAGGCGAGGCGCGTTTGCGCGCGCCCGTGTTTCGCGGCCTGCGGAGCGACATCGCGCCCGGTGATTGCCGCGCTGCCCCGCCCGACGAGCTGATCCACGCGGCGCCTGCGATTGACGCCGTGAGCGCAGAGCCCGCGCTGGGCGCGCCGAGCAAGGAGCGCATGCAGCCCGCGCCGAACGAGCCGAGCGCGAGCTCCGCGGCACGGCGCGTGACCGTCAGCAATCCGAGCAAAGTCTTCTGGGCCGACGAGGGCTACACCAAAGGCGACCTCTGCGCGTACTACGCCTCCATCGCCGACGTGATGTTGCCCTTCTTGCACGAGCGCCCCGTGGTGCTCGTGCGTTACCCCGACGGCATCGCGGGCAAGCACTTCTTTCAATGGAACGTGCCAGCCGGCACTCCGGACTGGATCGAGCGCATCGAACGGGTCGACGAGGACGACCCTTCGGCTCAGAAAAAGACGCTCTTCCTGGTCGATAGCGTCGATGCGTTGCTGCACATCGCGAACCTCGGCTGCATTCCCCTGCACGTGATCGCGGCTCAGCGTGGCTCGCTCGAGTACTGTGATTTCCTCACCGTCGATTTCGACATTGCCGATCGCCCGTTTTCGGACGCCGTGCGTTTGGCGCTGGATTTGAAGGTGGTTTTGGATGACGTCGGTTTGCTCGGCTATCCGAAAACCTCCGGCCAGCGCGGGCTGCACGTGCTCGTGCCGCTGGGGCCCGGCGTGAACTTCGACACGGCCAAGCTCTTGGTCGAGCTCTTGGGGCGGCTCATCACCGACAAGAACCCGGACATTGCCACCATGGAACGGCGCGTGAACCAGCGCGGCGCCCGCGTGTACGTGGACACGGGTCAAACTGGCCCCTCGCGCACGATCGTTGCGCCCTACTCGGTGCGCGCTCATCCGGGGGCCACCGTGTCGGCGCCGATCCGCTGGGAAGAGCTGCACGTCGCGCTCGATACCTCGCGCTTCACGATGTTGACCATGCCCGGCCGCGTCCTCGCGGTCGGCGATCCGTACGAAGGCTTCATGGACGCGCGCCCGGACGTCGGCGCGGCCGTGACCGCGCTGTCGAAGTACCTATGAGCACTCGGCCCACTCGGAATCGCTTGGCGCGCTACGTAGCGATCGCGGCGCTGAGCGTGCTGACCGCATGCGACGGCACGACCGGCAACCTAGTCACGTTCGCGTCGGGCGGCGGAGCCGGGGGCGGCGCGGGCAGCGCGGCGATCGCCCAGGAAAGCTGGCAGATTCAGCTCACTGGCACGCTCGATACCACGCTCGACGTAGACGTTTACGAAGCGGATTTGTTCGCGCTCGATGCCGCGGCGGTGCGTGCCGTGCACGAGCCCAGCCGCGCGTTGCACTGCTACGTGAGCGTCGGCACCGCCGAGCCCTGGCGCCCCGACTACGACCAATTCTCCGAATCGGCGATTGGCAAGGCCGTCGCCGATTACCCGCAAGAGCGCTGGCTCGATGTTCGCGATGGCAGCGTGCTGAGCGTGATCGAGGCGCGCCTCACGCAAGCCGCGAGCACTGGCTGCGATGGCGTCGAGCTCTCGAACCTCAGCGTGCACAGCGCAGACAGCGGCTTCCCGCTGACCCTGGCGGACGAGCGCGGCTACGCGCAGGCGCTGATCGCTGCTTGCCATGCGCGCGGTCTCAGCGCCGGCATTTCGGCGAGCGATGATTTGGTACCGCTCTTGGCCGAGACGGCAGATTGGGGCCTGACCGAAGAATGCCTGGCCTACGATTCGTGCAGCGCTTGGCAGGCCCTGACGCGGCTCGGCAAGCCGGTGTACATGATCGAATACGGCTCGAGCAGCGACGCACCCGCGCTCTGTCCGGAGGCCGCGTCGCTCGGCTTCTCGCTGGTCATCAAGCGCCGCGCGCTGGACGCATTTCGCGTCGGTTGTCCAGCTATGTCTGCGAATCCATGAGCTAATCCGCTATCGGTTCCGGTTTTGCGGCAGGCGCGCCAAGCTTGACCACTTTTCGCGCGAGCGAGCCACTCAGGGGCACGAGCCGCGCCGCCCATGCCTCCCACCGAACTCAGCAAGCCGAGCGGCCGCCCGCAGCTCCGGGTCGTCCCGGGCGGCGCCCTGTCAGCTGGGCTGCCCGCGCTGGAGGCCACCGACTTCGACAGCGTGTTTCGGCGCTTCTCGCCGTACGTGGCGAGCATCGGCCTGCGCCTCCTCGGCCGTGACGACGAGCTGGACGACCTGGTACAGGACGTATTCCTCGAAGCCCACCGTGGGCTATCAAGCGTGCGTGAGCCCGCCGCGATCAAGGGCTGGCTGGCACGCATTTGCGTGCGCCGCTCGGTGCGCCGGCTCCGCCGTCGCAGGCTGCGCGCGTTCCTGAGCCTCGACTCGTTGACCCACGACGCGGAGCTGACCGCGCCCGGGGCGTCGCCCGAGGCGTGTGCCGAGGTGTCGCGGCTGTACGGCAAGCTCGAGTGCTTGCCTGCGCTGGAGCGCGTGGTCTGGGTGTTGCGCTACCTCGAGGGCGAAGCGCTCGACGAGATCGCGACGCTGTGTGCTTG
>FSWQ01000322.1_pt1 | contig 14357 bp, 8 predicted proteins | sample 1637691 | NCBI WGS metagenome assembly FSWQ01 (sample SAMEA3914814, study PRJEB12502) | metagenome | biome: forest; material: soil | place: USA | collected 2011-09-16 | depth 0.1 m | reverse complement strand
GATGTCGACGACGCCATGCAGAATGGCTTCAGCAGCTTGCTGGACGCGTACAAGAAGAACGAGCTCGTCGGTCTTGGCCCGCTTGCCGTGTACACGTTGGCGGCGCAAGTGGTGGACCGCGCGGAGCCGCGCGAGTCGTTGCATGCGACCACGGTCTGGAGCCATGGCCTCACCGGCGCGGCGATTCGGCTTTCGTCCGAGGAAAATAGCTTGTTCGTGCGCGGCGCAGCGCCGGCTCCCGCGGCTGAAATGCGTGCCCGCCGTGGCGCGTACTTGCTGGAAGCGACCGTCACGCTCGCGCCTGGCGAGAAGAAGCGTTGGGTCATGGTCGCGGACGTCTCGCGCTCACAGCATCAGGTGAGCACGCTGCTCGCGGCACTTTCGGATCCAGACGCGCTCGTCAAGCTAGTCCAAGAGGACGTGCAGCGCGGTACGGATAACCTGCGCAAGATCTTGGCCGACACGGACGGCTTGCAGCTGACGGCGGACCGCCTGTCGTCGTGGCATCACACGGCCAACGTTTTGTTCAATGACTTGCGCGGTGGCATCTATGCCCACGCCTATGACGTGCCCTCGGCGGACTTTGCGCGCTTCGTCAAAACCTGGAATCGCGCTGCCTTCGCCCGCCACGAAACCCTGATCGCGGCTCTGCCGCCGCTGCTATCACGCAAACGCCTGGCCGAACGCGCGGAAGCGACCGGCGATGCGGATCTAGTGCGTCTCTCTTACGAGTATTTGCCGCTCACCTTCAGCCGTCGCCATGGCGACCCGAGCCGCCCCTGGAATCGCTTCGACATTCGCGTGCGTGACGCTGAAGGCCAGAAGCTGCTGGGCTTTCAGGGCAACTGGCGAGACATCTTCCAAAATTGGGAAGCGCTCTCGTTCTCTTACCCGGACTTCGTCGAGAACATCATCGTCAAGTTCGTGAACGCCTCCACTGCGGAGGGTTACAACCCGTATCGCATCACCCAAGACGGCATCGACTGGGAGGTCCCGGAGCCCGACCATCCCTGGGCCTCGATTGGTTACTGGGGCGATCATCAGGTCATCTACCTGTGCAAGCTACTGGAGCTGTCCAAGAGCCATCACCCGGATCGCCTGCCGGCGCTGTTGGAGCGTGAGTTGTTCACGTACGCCAACGTGCCGTACAAGATCCGCCCGTACCGCGAGATCCTGACCAACGTCCGCGATACGATCGTGTTCGACACGGACAAGCAGAAGGCCATCACGCGCCGCGTGGCAGAGGTCGGCTCGGACGCGAAGTTGCTTTGGAATGCGGATGGCTTGCACCGCGTCACGCTGCTCGAGAAATTGCTCGTGGTGCTTCTGGGCAAGCTGGGCAACTTCGTGCCCGGCGCGGGCATTTGGCTCAATACCGGGCGCCCGGAGTGGAATGATGCCAACAACGCTTTGGTTGGCTACGGCGTGTCCATGGTCACGCTGTATTACGTGGAGCGTTACTTGGAGGTGCTGCGTGAGCTCACGAGTGCGCTCGCTTCCCCAGTCTCGCTCTCGACGCACGTTGCCACTTGGTTGCAGCGCACGGTGCAGGTCCTGCGTGAGCAAGCGCCGCTCTTGGACAAGGGCGCGCTGGACGAGCGCGCGCGCCGCTCGATGATGGACGCCCTGGGCGGCGCCGCCTCGGACTACCGCGAGGCGCTGTACGCCGAAGGCTTGCCGAAGAAGAGCACGCTGGCTACCAGCGCCGTGGCGGATCTGCTCACGCTCAGCGAACGTTGGGTCAAGCAGACCATTCGTGAGAACCGTCGTGAGGATGGCTTGTACCAGGCGTACAATCTGCTCGCGTTCCGCGCGGACGGCAGCGTTGGCGTGCAGCACCTATACGAAATGCTGGAGGGCCAGGTCGCGGTGATGAGCACGCGCAGCATGCCCGCAAGCGAAGGCGTACAAGTGCTGGAGGCGCTCACCAAGAGCCGCATGTACCGCGCGGACCAGAACAGCTTCACGCTGTATCCGGATCGCAATTTGCCCTCGTTTTTGGCCAAAAACGTGATCAGGGACACGGACTTGGCGCGCTCCACCGTACTGCCTCTGATGCTCGCCGCGGGGGACACCCGCGTCGTGCGCCGTGATGCGCAGGGCCACGTGCGCTTCCACGCGGACTTCTACAACGCGGAGCGCTGCGCTCCCGTGCTCGCCGAAGTGCAGCGTGAGGGGCGTTACCCCGCGCTGAACGAGGCGGAAGTCAGTGCGATTCTCGAGATCTACGAGCGCACCTTCGATCACCTCACCTTCACCGGGCGCAGTGGCTCGATGTTCGCCTACGAGGGGTTGGGCAGCATCTACTGGCACATGGTTGCCAAGTTGCTGCTCGCGGCCAGTGAGCGACTATTCACTGCGGTGGATGGTGGCGAATCGCCAGAGGTGATCGCTGAGTTGAGCCAGCGCTACTACGCGCTGCGCGAAGGCTTGGGCGGGTTCAATAAGACGCCCAGCGTGTACGGCGCGTTCCCGCTCGACCCGTATTCCCACACGCCTGCTCATACGGGCGCTCGCCAACCCGGCATGACCGGTCAGGTGAAGGAAGAAGTCATCACCCGTTTCGCAGAGCTCGGCGTGCGCGTGCTCAGCGGTCGCATCGAGTTTCGCCCGCTGCTGCTGCGCAAAGCCGAGTTCCTACGTGAGCCGGGCGTGTTCGACAGCTACGACGTTCAGGGGCAGCCCCTGCGCATGGAGCTGGCCCCGGGCACGCTGTCCTTCAGTTACTGCGGGGTGCCCGTGGTCTATCACCAGGCGGATGCTCCGCGCATCGAGGTCAGCCAGGCCGACGGCAGCAAGGTCGCCCAAACCGGGGTAGCGCTAACTGCCGCACAAACCGCTGAGGTTTTCGAGCGTACCGGCAGCGTCCGGCGCATCGATGTGTGGACCCAAGCCGGGCTCTGATTCGGCGGCCTAGCCCACTTCGCACGGTAAAGGTAGGTAATTAACCCACCAAAGTGAGGCGGGTTAGCGCATTCCGAGAATTCTTGACCCGCTGCTGACACATAACCGCGTGGTGAAAGATTTTTCGACGCGGGGTGTCTTGGTGGGGCTCGGGATTGCTGCCCTGGGCGTTTTTTTCTACGGCTGCAGCGCGAACTCCAACAAGGGAGGTTCGAGCGTCATGACGCGCTCCGAGGCCGGCATGGGCGCTACGACTAGCGCGGGCATGTCCGGCGATACGAGCAGCGGTGGCACGAGCGGCTCGCTGATCAACACCGGCGGCGGTACCACCGGTCAGAACGGCTGCATCGGCTCGGGCGGCTGCGGTGACATGCCCAAGGTCCCGGTATGCGGCGACGGCGTGCTCGACGCCGGCGAGGTGTGCGATGACGGCAACACCGACGCTGGCGACGGCTGCATTGCCACCTGCAAGCAGCTCGAAGCGGATTTCGTGTGCCCCACCCCGGGTAGCGCTTGCGTGTCCACGATCAAGTGCGGCGACGGCAAGATCGGTGGCGACGAAAAGTGCGACGACGGCAACGTCAAAGACAAGGACGGCTGCTCGGCAATGTGCCAGCTCGAAGCGGGTTGGGCCTGTCCCGTCGTGGGTGATCGTTGCGAAGCCGCGAAGTGCGGCGACGGCATCATTGCCGGCACCGAGCAGTGTGAAGACGGTAACACCACGCCTACTAGTGGTGACGGCTGCTCCGCGACGTGTCAGCTAGAGCTCGGCTTTGGCTGCGATATGCCGGGCAAGGCTTGCCACAAAGCGGTCTGCGGCGATGGCAAAGCCGAAGGCGGCGAACCCTGCGATAACGGCACGAAAAACGCCGTCGGCAGCGGTTGTAACCCGTACTGCGAGGTCGAGCCAAGCTGCCCGCCAACGGGTGGAGCTTGCAGCTCACGCTGTGGTGACGGTCTGAAATTGCCCGGCGACAACGAAGAGTGCGACGACGGCAACACCACTCCGGGTGACGGTTGCTCCGCGGATTGCAAGGTAGAGCCCGGCTTCAAGTGCGACGCCGTGGTTGGCGCCTTGCCGATGACGTTGCCCGTGCCCGTCACCTTCCGCGATGTGAACTGCTTGCCCACTGGCAACAACGTTCGGCACAAGGATTTTCAGGCGCACCTGAACTCGCGCACTTACGGCCTCGTCGGCGCCACGCTGGGCGCGGATGGCAAGCCGACCTACACGGGCGTGTGTGAGCTGCCTGCGACCTGCACCACGAACAATGGTGCGACGCCAGCGTACGACACTCGCGAATCCTGCCCTGACCCCACGCCCGTACCTGCAAGCTGCGGCAGCACCTGGTTCCAAACCCACGGCAAAACGCTATTCGACGCGTGGTACCACGACACCCCGGGCGTCAACATCCCCGTCGCGGATCGCTTCAACATGGTCTCGCAGGGCGGCGGCGTGTACCACTACCCGCCCGTCGCCGGCAGCGCGCTGTTCCCGCTCGACGGCAAGGGTTGGGTGCTCGCCGGCAACGAGAACGCCGACAACGGGCACAATTTCGGCTTCACCAGTGAGGTCCGTTATTGGTTCCAATTCGCCGGTGGCGAAACGCTCAGCTTCGCCGGTGACGACGACGTGTGGGTGTTCGCGAACGGTCAGCTGGCGATCGACTTGGGCGGCGTGCATGGCTCCCTGGGCAGCACGCTGGTTTTGGACGGCGCCACCGGCAACGGCCTGTGCTTCGAAGATCAAGCGAAGACCTTGCCCTGCAAGACGCCTTCGCGCGCGCTGGGCCTCAAAGTCGGCAGCATCTACGAGATTGCGCTGTTCCACGCCGAGCGCCACCTGACCGCGTCGAACTTCGACTTGACCCTGGGCGGCTTCGCGCATGCCAAGAGCCAGTGCAAGAGCGTGTGCGGCGACGGCGTGGTCACGGCCGACGAGCAGTGCGACGACGGCCCGAACAACGGCAAGGGCTACGGCTTCTGCACCGCGACCTGCAAGCGCGGCTCGTTCTGCGGTGACGGCAAGGTCGATATGCCGAACGAAGTTTGCGATGACTCCGTGAACCTGAGCCAATACGGCGGCTGCGCGCCGGGCTGCGTTGCCGGCCCAAGCTGCGGCGACGGCGTGGTGCAGGCCAAGTTCGAGCAGTGCGACGACGGTAAGAACCTCGGTGGCTACGGCCAATGCGCCATGGGTTGCGTGCTCGGCCCGCGCTGTGGTGACGGCATTCTGCAGGCGGATCAGAAAGAGGAATGCGACGACGGCAACAGCAAGCCGAGCGACGGTTGCACTCCGGACTGCAAGATCGAGGTCAAGTAGCGCGACTCCGAGCCTCGCTCGGAGCCGGAAGGGTGCTGCACAGCGCGAGGTAAGCGCCCTCGTGCAGCCCCGCGATGACGATGGCGCGCTCGGTCAAGCCGGCGAGCGCGGTGTCGTCCCAGGGCGCATCCGGCAACGAGCGCGCGCCTCGGCGGTGCACGCTGCCGAGCAGCGCGCCCAAGTAGTACGCGAGCTCGGGAAGCTCGGCTGCGCTGATGCGCGTGAGGTCGAGCTTGTCCTCCTGCGGCAGGAGGCGGCGCACGAACAGCGACAGGCCGTCCAGCTCGGTGGTGCCCACCATGCGCGGCGGATTCAGCAAACAAGCGCGCGCCGCCATCAGCACGCGCTCAGCCGGCACCTCCGTGGGGTTGGTCAAGGCCTGCGCCGACGGCGCAGCCTCGACTTTCATGTCGAATACCCAGCGGCTGTCTACATCCCCCTTGCCGAGGGTCAACACGGCGACGCGCAATCCGCCCAGGCTGCCAGTGCCGGCGATGCGAAACGCCAGATCTTCGATTTCGAAGTGATCGCGCGTGATGCGCTGTTCGGGATCGAGCAGCGCTACGTAGCGTTGGAATGCGGCGCGTGCCTTGGGCAACAACTCCGGCGCTAGTTCTTCGTAGCGCGGCCCGCGCTGAAAGCGGCGCCCGTGTCCAACGCGCTCCGTGCGCTGATCGAGCAGCGCCTTGCGGTCTCTGCTCGAAACCTTTGTGAGCAACCGCTGCACGGCGAGCGGTGCGTGCTTCGGCGTCTGGCCGGCGCATAGCGCGGGCACGTAGCCCCCGAGCAGCGCGCGGCACAACTGCACACTCTGCTGGCCGCTCGAGCCGAGCCCCCTGCCACCCAGGATCACGCTGGTGAGCAAGCGTATGACGTCCCAGCGAAACGGGCCGATGACCGATTCGTCGAAGTCGTTCACGTCGAACACCACGGCTTCTGCGCCCTGCGCGTCCGCGGTGCGGAACGCGCCGAAGTTCTCGAGGTGCGCATCGCCGACCAGCCAACCTTCGCCGCTCGGGCCTTCGCCGAGCTCCGGATGTTCGGCGATCAGCTCGTAGTAAAGCGGTGCTGCTCCTCGCAGGTAGCCGAAGGGCGACGCCGCCATGCGCGTTAGCTTGCGCTGCAGTAGCTGCGGGTAAGACTTGGTGGCCGCCACGTCGTGAGCGAGCTGGCGCTGGGCGTAACGAATGGGATCGGGTGCGACCATTCCAGGCAGCAGATCAGTACCCAGCACGACCCGCAAGTTCCGCCGAATACCTGCGCGGCCGTATAGCACCACGGTTTTTGCCGGTTTAAGAAATAATGTCCAATGTTATCAGCTGGTTACTTGGAATCTGCTTATCGAAGTGACATGACTTTCTGCCGAAATCTAGCCTTCTGTTCAGTGGTCGGATACTGAACCGACATGCAGATCAGCGCCCTTGCCCAACGCCTCCTCCAACTCGTGTTCTCCCTCAGCTCGTCCACCGTGGCGCTCACGCGGCCGCGTTTGGAACAGCGCCTGAATGTGCCCAGCAGCGGCCTCAATGCTGCGCTCGAAGAGCTGCAGTGTCTCGGCCTGCTGGATGCGCAACGCTTGCGCCTCACGCTACCGGGTTTGGCCTGCGCGGTCGGTTTGGGTGCCCGTCAACCCAAGCGCGCGGCTCGCCCTGTCGCGAGGAAAGCGGAGCAGCCGCGTGAGCTACGCGCTCCAATTGCGCTATTTTCCGAGCGCGAAGTACCGCGCGCCGTGGCTTGAGTCAGGCGACGAAGTTGAGCTTGGTGCCGACCAAGCCTGAAGTCGCGAGCTGCGGTGCAGCGGACTGAATCAGGTCGAGCGACTGCTGACCGGCAGTCGTCTGCTGCTGCTGCTGTTTCTCGGTGACGGCGATCGCGTATTTGGCGGCCGTGGTCGCGCCTATCGGCCCAACTGAGTCAGCCATTCTTTTTGACCTTTCGCGGCATACCCGTCCGATTGAAGAAGAACGGTGGGCCGGGGCTTTACTTGAGAAGAAATCGGCCGCGCACCTGACAATCGCGCTGCGGCCGCGCTGCGGGCCTTATTTTTCGCGTACTTAGCGACGCCATTGCGGTCGCAGACGCCGCTGAGCCAAGCTCGCGCGTCCCGGGAGTCCGTCATTAGCAGCCGAGTCGTCATTCGCGGCGTGAGTCACGCTTTCAGTTCCGGTGGACCGGTGCTGCAGGGCATCGACTTGGAGCTCGAGGCCGGCTCATTCGTGGCGCTGCTCGGTCCGTCAGGGTGCGGTAAGTCCACGCTGCTGCGTTTCATCTCCGGACTGGAGACGCCGAGCTCGGGTTCGATCGCGCTCTTGCCGGGCGACAGCAGCAAGACGGCGAGCGCGGTGACGAAGCTCGCGTTCGTGTTCCAAGATGCGCAACTCTTGCCGTGGCGCACGGTGCTGGACAACGTGGCATTGCCGCTCGAGCTGCAAGGAGTGAGTCGCTCCGCGGCACGCGAACGAGCGCGTGGGCCGTTGGCTGAGGTGGAGCTGAGTGACGTGCACGAGCGCTTTCCGGATCAGCTTTCCGGCGGCATGCGCATGCGCGTTTCGATCGCGCGTGCGCTGGTGACCGAGCCCGAGATCTTACTGCTCGATGAGCCGTTTGCCGCGCTCGACGAGCTGACGCGACAGCGCTTGGATGAGCGCTTGCGTCGGCTGTGGCTGGCGCGGCGCATGACCGTGATTTTCGTCACGCACGCCTTGGCCGAGGCCGCGTTTCTGGCTGAACGCGCGCTGGTCATGTCGCGCCGCCCTGGGCGAATCGTGCTCGATCAACGGCTCGATCTGCCGCTCGAACGCAGCATGGAGCTGCGCACCCAGCCGGCGTTCGTGGAGCAAACGGCGATCTTGTATCGCGCCCTCGAGGCCCACGGCGCGCTGGATGACTCGCACGGCGTGGCGGAGGCCGGTACATGAGCCGCACTGGAAGCCGCGCATTGGCGTCGGCGGTGTGGCCGCCCATGCTCACGTTCTTGGTCGTGATTGCGCTTTGGGAGGGGATCGTGCGCGCGCTGAACGTGCCCGCGTTTCTGGTGCCTCCGCCGTCCGCGGTGCTCGGCACGGCCTGGCTGGAGCGCTCGGCCTTGGGCGGCTCACTGCTGACCACGGCGGAGGGCGCGTGTTTGGGTTTCTTGCTCAGCGTGACGCTGGGCACCGCAGTCGGAGTGTTGTTCTCGCTCTCTCGTTGGCTCGAGCGTGGGCTGTATCCGTACGCGTTGTTTCTGCAAACGGTGCCGATTGTCGCGGTGGCGCCGTTGCTGGTGCTCTGGTTCGGGCCCGGGCTGCGCGCTGTTTCGGTGTCGGCGTTCATCGTCTCGGTGTTCCCGATCATCGCCAACACGCTCGCTGGTTTGCGCAGCGTGGACCCACGCTTGTCGGACTTGTTTCGACTATACGGCGCGAAGCTGGGCGATACGGTGCTCAAGCTGCGCTTGCCGACGGCGATTCCCAGCATGCTGACCGGTTACAAAGTCGCGTCCGGGCTCTCGGTCATCGGGGCCATCGTGGGCGAATTCGTGGCCGGCTTTTCGGAAGGAAACGCCGGGCTCGGCATCACGGTCTTGGCCGCCTATCGCCAGTTACGCACGGACCTGCTGTTTGCCGCGGTGTTGCTCGCGTCGCTGCTCGGGTTGTCGCTGTTTGCGCTAGTCAGCGGCGTGGCGAGCCTACTTTTGCGCCGCTTACGCGCGCAGGGCTGAGGGCGCGCCGAGTAGTGGTAAAAGGCCTCGTGCCGTCCATTCGAATTCTCTCCACGGTCCTGCTCGCGTCATGTTTGGCGCTCGGCTGTAGCAAGAAGCAAACGCCCAGCGTTGGCCCCGCGGACGCGGGTGCACCCGTGATCACGCCGGTCAAATTGGCGCTGGATTGGGTGCCCGAACCGGAGTTTGGGGGCTTCTACGCAGGTCGTGAAAGTGGCGCGTACTCGCGCCACGGGCTCGAGCTCGAGATTCAGGGCGGCGGCGCCGGCGTGCCGGTGTTGCAAATGGTGGCAACTGGTCGCGCTGACTTTGGCACCGTGGGCGCGGACGAGCTGATTACTGCGCGCGCGCGCGGCGCAGACGTGGTCGCACTGTTCGCGGTGTTCCAGACCTCCCCGCAAGGGATCATGGTCCACGCTTCGCGCAAGTTACAGAAGCTCGAGGACGCCTTCCATTCGGGCACGCTCGGGTTGGAAACCGGCCTGGCTTACGCGACCTACCTCAAGAAGAAGTTCACCTGGGACGGCGCCAAGATCGTGCCGTACGACGGCGGGGTCGCGCACTTCCTGGCCGACCCGAATTTCGGGCAGCAGTGCTACGTCACTTCGGAGCCGATTGCCGCGCGCCAGAAGGGTGGCGACCCCCAAGTGTTTCTGATCGCTGATTCCGGCTTCAATCCGTACACGACGGTGGTCATCACGCGCCGGGAAATGCTGCACAAGAGCCCGGCGCTGGTGACTTCTTTCGTGCTCGCCACGCGCGAGGGTTGGCGTGACTACCTGGATCATCCGGAGCCCACGAACGGCCTGCTCAACAAGCTGAATTCCTCTTTGGACACGGCCACGCTGGCCGCGGCGGCAGCCGCCCAAAAGCCGCTCATCGAGACCGCCGACACGCAGCGTGACGGCCTGGGCAGCATGCTGCGCGCGCGCTGGCAGACGCTCGCGGACCAGCTACTGGATCTGAAGGTCTTGGACAAGCCGGCGGTCGTGGACGACCTTTTCGTCAAGCCCTGAGAGCGGGCTCACTTTAACTGCTCTGTGTACTCAGCCAACGCTCGCGACGGAGCGCTTCGGGCTCACCACTTCGTGGAACAAGAGTCCGGACACGAAGCCGCCCGCCAAGCCGAGCGCGTGGGCGAGCCCTGCGACCTGCGGCGTCGTGTAGTCGAACACGACTTGCATGCCGACCACGGAGAGCAAGCGCAGAAATACTTGGCGCGCGGTCGCAGCGCGCTGGCGAATCCACGCTCGCAACATCACCGCGGCGGTTGCGCCCAAGAGTCCCATGATGCAGCCCGAAGCACCCACGAGCTGGTCGGGTTTGATCTGCCCGTACCAGGTCAAGGTCAGATACACCACGCTGCCGGTACAGCCAGAGATCAAGTAAATCAGGCTGAAACGTAGGCGACCGAAGGCGCGCTCCACGAACGGGCCGAGCACCCACAAGCACGCCATGTTCATGATCAGGTGCAGCGCATTGGCATGCACGAACATGTAGCTGAAGCACCGCCACCACTCGCCGGAGAAAATATCGGGCGCGAAGAACGCCCAGCGCGATCCGAACTGCTCGCGTGTGTCCGTCCACGGTGGGGGCCAACTGCCGAAGATGTAGATTGCCGTGTTGGCCGCAAGCAGCGCGCTGGTGATGCGGCGTTGGCTGCGCTGCATCGGGCTATTGAGGGTGAGATTCTGTTTGTCTGAGAACGCCTTCCCAAAATGCTCGATGATCGCGCGCGTATGCGTCGAGACCGGTGGCTCGGGCTCGCTACGCGTCAGACTCGTGAAGCGCTCCTGCGCACGCGCGCGGATTTGCGCGTCCTGGGCTTCGCGCAGCTTGCCGAAAGCCCAACGCGCTTCGCTGGTTTGCCCCGAGTACTGCATGGCCAACGCGAGCCAATAGTCGCGCGTTTCGTCGCCTTGCCCGGTGGTGGCGAGCATTTGGCGTGTCAGGTCGAGCTGTCCCGTGAACGCAAACAAGGACAACAACGCCACTTCGAGCGCGCCGGCCGCGCTCAGCAGGGACTCGTTGATGAGCATGAATTCAGCCAATTCATCGATGTAGCCGAGCTCGGCCAGCGCGCGCACGTACACGGCGAGCAGCGTTGGGTCACCGTCCAGAGCCGAGCCGCCGCTCCGCTCGACGAGGAGTTTGATCTCTCGCCAGCGCCCCAGGATGCGTAAGCGATGCGCCAGCGCAATCGCCGCCACCGCTCCACCTTCGTGAGCCAAAACCTGCAGCAACGCATCCGCCTCGGCCGCCTTGCCTTCGTGCGCGAGCTGAAAAGCTTCGAACAACCTGGGCATGGCACGCCAATCACGGCGCGGGTGCAGCAGCGCGGCGATTCGCGCGAGTAGGCGAGCTTTCCCGTAGCGAGCCTGCTTGCTCGCGCGGTTTGCCGCGTTGCTCGCCCAGGAGGGAAACATGATGAGCAGCAGCGCCAGCGCGGTCGCGACGAAGCCAACGCTGTCCGGGAACTTGAACCAACCGATACCCGCCGTGGCGAGCACGACGCCACTCGCGAGCGTCCAATCCAGACGTCGCCGCTTGGCATTGACGCTGCGCAGAAAGAAACTGACCGCGGTCGGCGCAGCAAACCAGAGGGCGAGGCGATTGAGATCCATGCACTGACCGAGGCGCGCCCCGCGATCGAGGCGTGACGCCAATCTAGTCCGACACCCGCCGGGGCGCCGGGATCTCGGAGAAAACCCGAGAATTCCCGGGTCAGGTGCTGGCTGTTGTCGCCGCCGCAGCTAGCGACCGCCGTGCCAGGCGTTGCTGGAGCAGGGTGGCTAGGTAGAACGTCACCGGCAGCACGATCAACGCCAGCATCGCCGCGCTGATGGTGCCGCCCACGACCACCACGGCGATTGGCCGCTGTGTCTCGCTACCGATGGCGTGCGACATGGCCGCAGGCAAAAGCCCAAGTGAGGCCAGCAGCGCGGTCATCAGCACGGCTCGTAGCCGGTCGCGCGTGCCTTGCACCACGGCCGACTGCAGTGCCTCCCCGGTCGCGAGCCGGCCGCGAATTGCGGCCACGACCAGCACGCCGTTCAGTACGGCTTGCCCCAAGAGTGCAATGAACCCAACCGCGGCCGAAACACTGAGCGGCATGTCCGCAGCACCGAGCGCAAAGATGCCGCCCACGAGCGCGAAGGGTACGTTGACCATGATCAACGTCGCGTCAAACACGGAGTTGAACGCAGAGAACAGCAGCAAGAACGTGATGATCAGGGCGACAGGAATCACGATTCGGAGCCGCGCCATGGCGCGCTGTTGGTTCTCGAATTCACCGCCCCAGGTCAGCTCGTAGCCCGGGGGGATCGGCACCTGAGCGGCGATTTTCTGCTGCGCTTCCGCGACGAAAGAGCCTAAATCACGGCCGCGCACGTTCATGCGCACGCCAATGTAACGCTGGCCGTTTTCACGGGTAATCGCCGCGCGGCCCGTAGACATGGACACCTCCGCGATGGCCGACAGCGGAAGCAGAGTGCCATCCTTCAGCGGCAACATGATCTTGCGAATTGCGCCGATGTCCTCGCGCGTTGCGGTGGGCAGGCGAACAGTGACGTCGAAGCGCTTTTCACCGTCCCAGAATTCGCTCGCGGTGTGCCCGCCCATCGCGGTCTCGATGTAGTCCTGGACGTCGCCCAGATCGAGATCGAAGCGCGCCAACGCTTGGCGATCCAAGTGCACGGCGATCTGCGGTGTGCTGCCCGACTTCGTGATGCCCACGTCCACCGCGCCGGCAATCTTGGCGATGGTGTCTTTGGCTTTCTCAGCGGCAGTGGACAACTTGTCCAGATCTTCCCCGTAGATCTTGAGCGCGACTTGGCCTTTCTGACCAGACACGTTTTCTTCCACGTTGTCGCGGATGGGTTGCGAAAAGTTGTAATCCACGCCCGGGATCTGTTGCAGCGCGAAGCTCATTTCCTCGATCAGATCTTCCATCGTGTGCTTGTCCGCGCGCCATTCGGCCATCGGTTTGAGCTTGATGAAGACTTCGAGGTTGTTGGGTAGCTTGGTGTCGGTTCCGTCTTCCGGGCGGCCCAGTTGCGAAATGACCGACACGACTTCCGGCGTGCGCCGCAGCAGGGCTTCGAGCTTGGGCGTCAACGCGCGGCCGTCCGTGAGCGAGATGTTCCCGGGCAGCAGGAACGTCACGTACAGCGCGCCCTCGTTCAGCGCCGGCAGGAATTCACTGCCCAGGCGCGGCATCAAGGCAGCGGCGCCGCCGAGCACGCCCGTGGCCAGGATGAGCACGATGACCACGTTGCGCATCGCAAACTTGATCGTGGGATCCCAGATCCGCTGCGCCAACGTGAGCAACGGCGAGTCGCGCATGACCTTCGGCTTCTTGAGCGCGATCAGGCACAGCACGGGTACCAGCGTGAAGCTCACCAAGAGCGCACCCACGAGTGCGCTGACCACGGTGTAAGCCAGGGGCGAGAAGATACGCCCCTCCACTCGCTGTAGCGAGAAGATCGGGATGTACGCGGCGATGATGATCAACAGCGAAAACAGCGTTGGCCGCGCGACTTCTTTCGCGGCTTCCGCGATGCGCTCGGCCAGTGGTCGCGAGGGGTCGCTCGGCGCTGGCCCATGCGGGCTGGGCGACAGCTTGTGGAACAAGTGCTCGATCAGGATCACGCCGCCGTCGACGATGATGCCGAAATCGACCGCGCCCATGGACAGCAAGTTCGCGGACATGCCGCGCGAATACAGGTAAGCAAACGACGCCGCCAATGACAGCGGAATGACCGCGGCTGCGATCAAGGAGGCACGCAGCGAGAGCATGAACGCGAACAGCACGATCATGACCAAGGTGGCACCCTCCGCCAGGTTCTCGAACACGGTCTTGAGCGTCGTGTTGACCAGGTCCGTGCGATCGTAGAAGGGCTTGATCTTGATGTCTGCTGGCAGTGTTTTGCTGAGCTTGGTAATGCGGTCGCGCAGGGCGTCCAGCACCACAGAGGGGTTCTCACCTCGGCGCATCAGCACGATGCCCTCGACTGCGTCTTGGTTCGCGTCGCGCGTGACGACGCCTTGCCGCGGCGCGTAGCCCTCGTTGATCTTGGCTACGTCGCGCAGCTCGACCGGCCGTGTCTTGTTGAAGCCAACGCGGACGTGCTGCAGATCCTCGATGCTGCTGAAGATGCCGAGGCTGCGGATCACGAACATTTCCGAGCCGCGCTCGACGTAGCCGCCGGTTGCGTTGGAGCTGGCCTTCTTCAACGCGTCGAAGACGTCGTTCAAATTGACGCCCAAATCCGCCATCTTGCTCACGTCGGGCTCGACGTGAACTTCACGCACGAGCCCGCCGTAGGACACGACGTCAGCGACGCCCGGCACTTGCAGTAGGCGCGGCGAAACCACCCAATCCTGCAGCGTGCGCAGGGTCATGGGATCGGACTTCGTGCTCTCCAGCGT
>FSWQ01000995.1_pt1 | contig 14408 bp, 11 predicted proteins | sample 1637691 | NCBI WGS metagenome assembly FSWQ01 (sample SAMEA3914814, study PRJEB12502) | metagenome | biome: forest; material: soil | place: USA | collected 2011-09-16 | depth 0.1 m | reverse complement strand
GCAGGGCCGAAGACAGTCGCTGAGTTGGGCAAAACTTGGTCGTCGGCGCGGGAAGCGGTGAAACGACTCGAAGCGTTGCAGTTGGTGACGGTGCAGCGCATCGAGGCGCACCCGGATCCTTTCTTCGCCAAGGTCGCGCGGGACGTGCCGCCCGAGCTCACGCCGCCCCAAGCGGAGGCCGTGCGCCGCCTGGTGAACGGCCTAGAAACCCGGGAAAAGCAGAGCTTTCTGTTGGACGGCGTGACCGCCTCCGGCAAGACAGAGGTGTACATGCGCGCGGTCGAGCGCGCGCTCGACTTGGGCCGAGGGGCGATTGTGCTGGTGCCCGAGATTGCGCTCACGCCGCAGCTGGTGACGCGCTTTCGCGCGCGCTTGGGTGACCGCATCGCCGTCATGCACAGCGGGCTCACGGATTCGAATCGCCATGCCATGTGGCGCGCCTTGCGCCGCGGCGAGCTGAAGGTGGCCGTGGGCGCGCGCTCCGCGCTGTTCGCCCCCGTGCATGATTTGGGTCTGGTGTGCGTGGACGAAGAGCACGACGGCTCTTTCAAGCAGGAAGAGGGCGTGCGTTATCATGCGCGCGACATGGCGCTGCTCCGCGCGCACCGCGCGGGCGCCGTGTGTGTGCTCGGTTCGGCCACGCCGTCACTCGCGAGCGTTCACCTCGCGCAGACCGGTAAGCTGGAGGTTTTGAAATTGCCGGCTCGCGCGCACGCGCGCGCGGTGCTGCCGAAGGTGGAAACCGTCGATCTCACTTCGGTGGGAGCTGGCCCCGGTGGCGACCCGCTACTCAGTTTGACGCTGTTCCGCGCGCTGGAAGCCACGCTGAAGAGCGGGCACCAGGCCATTCTATTCCTCAATCGCCGCGGCTTTTCGCCCAGCTTGTTCTGCACTTCCTGCAAGAACGTGGTCCGCTGCCCGAATTGCTCGGTGTCGCTGACGCTGCATCGTTCGCGGGGTGAATTGCTGCAATGTCACTACTGCGACTACGCGGTCGAAGTGCATCAGCGCTGCCCCAAGTGTTCCGCGCCCAAGTTGATTGAGCTGGGCTCGGGCACTGAGCGCATCGAGCACACGCTGAAGAAAGAGCTGCCCACGGCGCGCGTGGCGCGTTTGGATCGCGACGTGGCCGCGGGCGCCAAGAGCGAGGCCGTGCTGGACCGCATGCGCGCGGGCGAGATCGACATTTTGGTGGGCACGCAAATGGTGACCAAGGGGCATGATTTGCCGAACGTTACTTTGGTCGGCGTGCTCAACGCGGACGCGGCCTTGTCGATTCCGGATTTTCGCGCCTCGGAGCGAACCTTTCAGCAATTGGTGCAGGTCGCGGGCCGCGCGGGCCGCGGTGACTTGCCGGGCCAAGTGCTGATTCAGACGCACCTGCCGGAGCAGCCGGCCATCGCCTTCGCGCTGCGCCACGACGTGCCCGGCTTCATCCAAGCGGAGATGCTGCAGCGCGAAGAGCTCAAGTACCCGCCGTTTTCGCGCTTGGCGTTGGTGCGCTTCGACGCGCTCGAAGAAGGCCATGCACGCTCGGAATGCGATCGCATTGCGGCCATCGCGCGGGCCGCCGCGCCAGGCGTCGAGATCACTGGGCCTGCGCCTGCGCCCATCGCCCGCCTGCGCAACCGCTATCGATTTCGCTTCCAGTTGCGTTCGGTCGACCGCAAACCGCTGCGCGAGGCGTTGCTCGCCGTGGCGCGGGCCAGCGTGCACCGCCTAGTGCGCATGGCGATCGACGTCGACCCCGTAAATATGCTCTGAATGCGGGGAGCTCTCGGGCTAGACTCGCGGCGTTCATGAAGCGCGGGTCTGTTCTTTCGTTCGCCATCTGCAGCGCGGCCGCGCTGCTCTTGCCTCGGCACGCCCAGGCGTTCGAACGCGAGTGGCACGTGGGTGGCGGCCTCGGCGTTACCGCGTACCCGCACTACTATTCAACGGGCCCGGCGCTGGGCATCAATGCCGCGTACGGCATCTCGGACGTCTTCGATCTCAAGCTAGAGCTGCTGGGCTCCTATCAAGGGTACAACGCCAGCCCGAAGAGCCCCACAGAGCACGCGCAGCCGTACTCCGCCATTGCCGGTCTCTCGTACAAGTTGGACGTGCTGCAGTGGATCCCGTACGGGGCGCTGCTGGTCGGCTATCAGCACATTGCTGGGGCATTGCCGCAGGGTGAACCATTCCGTCGTGATGACGTGCTCGCGTCGATCGTGCTCGGTTTGGACTACGAGATGACGCGCGAGTTTGGGCTGGGGGTTTCGCTTCGCACTGACATGCTGCTCTCCAGCCCGAGCAAGGGTGAGGCCTTCACCCCCATGTTGCGTGCGGAATATCATTGGGGCTTTTGAGACGACTGCTGTGCGCGGGGTTGCTGCTCGCAGCGTGTGACCGCGGCGCACACGGAGCGCCGGGCGCGGCAAGTGCCGCGCCGCTTGCGCACAGTGCGGCTGCGGCGTCCGCGTCTTCTTCTGCGTCGCCGAGCGTACCGGTGCTGATTGGGCCATTGCCGGCATTTGCATCGTTGGTGCGCGCCGAGCGCTGGGCGGACGCCCGCGTCGCGTTGGAAGCACTGCCCGCCGCTGAACGCACGCAACCTGAAATGCGCTTCGTGCGTGCGCGTGTGGCTTGCGAGTTGAATGACGGCCACGCCGCGCTGGCGGAGCTCGAGGGTCTGGAGAGCACGCTGCCCGCGCTGTCCGCGGAAATCGCCGCAGTGCGCGCTCGTGCTCAACTCTCGGCGGGTCCGTTCTCCGAAGCCGCGCAGTACTACGAGCGCCGCGGCGACACGGAAGCGCTGATCTCCGCTGGAAAAGCGTATCAGGCGGACGTTGCACTGCCCAAGGCACGGCTCGCCTTCGACCGCGTGCTGGCGCGGCTCGGCAAATCCAAACGCACGCGCGACGCGGAAGTACGCGCGCGCGCCCTGCGCGCCCCGCTCGCCGCGCAAATGGGTGACAAAGGCACGGCCAACGCGGACTACCGCTGGCTCGCGCTCGCCGCGCCCTTACGCCCCGAGGGCGACACGGCGTTGCAAGCCTTGGAACGCGCCGGCGGTGCCAGTCGGCTAACGAAGTCCGAGCACTTGGACCGCGCCACGGCGTTGGCCGAAGCCGGCCGCGTAGAAGCGACAGACACGGAGCTCGCGTTGCTCGCCAAAGCGCCCGGCTCTCCCGCGCCGATTGGCCGCCTCACGTACCTGCGCGCGTTCGCGCTGTATGCCGCGCGTGCTGACTACGCCAGGGCGGCCGAGCTCTTCGAACGCGCCGCGCGCGAAGACCCAGAAAGCGCGCCCCAAGCCCTATTTTACGCCGCGCGCGCGCTTTCCCGCGCCCAATTGGACGAACGCGCCATCGCTGGCTACGAGCGCGTGGCTCGGCAATTTCCCAAAACCGGTTGGGCTGAGCAAGCGCAGTACTTGTCTGCGCGGCTGCGCTTCATTGCTGGCGAATACGTCAAAGCGCGTGCGCTGTACGACACGTACCTGTCGCAATACGGCAAGCGCGCTCGCTTCGGCAACGACGCGAGCTATGAGCGCGCCTTGTGCGCCTTGGAATCGGACCAAGCGCTGTCTGCAGCGGCGACGTTCGAACGCTTGGCGACGCGCGCGAATGATCGCCGTCTCAAGGCGCGTTTGCACTACTTGGAAGCGCTGTCCCGCGCACTCGGCAACGAGAAAGAAAAAGCCGTTGCTGAGTTCACCGAGGTCGCGAAGAGCGAGCCGCTCTCGTTCTTCGGCATGGCGGCGCGCGCGCGGCTAGGCATCGTTGGCGCGCCAGTTCCGCCGTTGATCACCGAAAGCACGGCAGCGCCGCACGCTGCGCTGACTTTGACGTTGCCCGCGGACGTTGCCGCGTTGAGCCGCGTGGGCCTCTCGCGCGATGCCGAGCATGAGCTGGTGCACGCCGAACCCACGTTACTGCACGATTATTCGCCGCGCGGCTACGAGGCGCTGTGTGAGGCCTACGGCTCGCTAGGCGTCGCCCAGCGGCGCTATCGCGTCGCGCAAGATGCCGTGCGTGGTGAAGCGCTGGACACGGCGCCTTCGGACGCCAACGCCTGGGCCTGGCGCTGCATTTACCCGACACCGTATGCGGACCTCGTGCAAGCAGCCGCGCAGCGCGAGAGTTTGAACCCGTCGTTCGTGTTCGCCGTCATGCGCCAAGAAAGCGCGTTCGATCCCAGCGCGGGTTCGCCTGCGGGCGCCTACGGCTTGTTGCAGCTGATTGCGCCCACCGCGCGCCGCCTCGCAGACACGATGCACGAGCCGTACGTCGAAGGCAGCCTAGTCACGCCGGACGCCAACGTGCGTTACGGCGCACGCTACCTCGCGCAACTCAGCGGCTACTTCACGGGCAACTACGCGCTCATTGCAGCCGCATACAACGCCGGCCCTGACGCGGTGTTCCGCTGGCTGAGCGCCCCCGAGAAAATCGGCATCGACGCCTTCGTGGCTCGCATCCCGTTCGACGAAACCCGCAATTACGTGGAGCGCGTGCTCGGTAACCTCGCGCGCTATCAGTACCTGGATGGCGGCGAAAAGGCCGTTTCAGCGCTGAATTTGGACTTACCACACGCCGTCACGCGACCAGACAGCGTGTTCTGAGCTGCTGCTTTCAAAGCGGGCTTCAAAGCGCCGACTTCGCTAGGCGATGCAAGTTCAAGCCGGAGAAACCCGCGCCGGAGCCCGGTGCGTTCTCATTCGAGTCAGTCCAATACACGTAGTCGGCGTCGACCACGAAGGCTTGCGTTTCACCGTCGGATACCGCGACTGGGCTCGTGCAACCGGAGATCGTGCAAGCATGCAGGGCGAATGCAGCGTCTCGCCAGTACACGTGGCCGTCGTCCACGCCGACATCCTGAGCGAATGCGCCGTCTACGACCAGGGTTGGCGTGCCGCTGCAGTCCGCACGCGGGCAGCTCACGATCTGCGCGGCGCTGTTTTCCCAAAATAAGCTGTCCGCGTTGAGGGCGAACGCACCCGAACCCAAATCCAGTTGCGCGACCAGACTGGCGGGCGCGGAGCCGTCTTTGGGCACGCTTCGAATGGCCGGCACGTTTTTAAGCGACGCCGAGTCCATCACGTAGCCGAGCCAATAGGCTGTTTCCCCGGCAATCAATGGCAGACCGGTGGGCCCGCTGGCAACCAGCTCCGGCGTCGCGCCGCAGGCACCTTTGCAACGGTAGAGGTCGATGTTGGACGGCCAATAGGTATAGTCACCGTCGCTGACAAAGCCGTGCGTCGCGTTTGGATCGCGAAAAATTTTGGTCGGCGCCCCTACGCACCCTACGCTGGGGCAGCTGTAAAACGTCGCTGCGGGCTCTGCGGCCACCCAAAATACTTGCCCCGCAGAAGCGCTCACGAAGCGAGCGGGAAGCGTGATTTCGCCTTGGAGTATGTGGCTCGCATAAGTGTGAACCGTATTCGCGCAGTCCGTCTTGACGCAGCCCTGCACTTTGCCGCCGTAGGTAGCCCAATACAAACGCGTGTCGTCGACCGCAAGGTCACCGATAATCGGGTCACTTCCGTGCTGCAGAATGACGACGTCGCCCATGCGATTCGTACTGGGCGCGCCGGCCGCCGCTGGTTGATCCAGATTCACGCTGTGGCCCGAGCAACCGACGAGCGCAGCGCAGCACAGCGTGAATGCAGCTAGCAATGACGGATGGTTCATCGGTTCACTTGGGAAAACGACGGATTTGAGCCACGGGTGTGGCTGGGTGCGCGTCGTAGTCGGTGATGGGTGTTTGGTCTTGTGAGGTGGTCGCGGTGTACAAATACTGGTCGTCTACGGCGAACAGGTTCGGGCGGTTCACGTTGTTAGCGAGCGTCGCTACGCTGTCGCACTTGCCGAGGGTGCAGCTCGACACGGTGTACTGAAAAGCGTCAGTTTCGTGCTGAAAATACAGCTTGCCGTGATCGACTAGCAGCGCCGAGGGCGTGCGAATCGGCCCGGCCACGACTTCTGGATCCCCAATGCAACCCGCCAGAGGACAACGCTGGATCGAGCCTCGCAGCACGTTCACGCCCCAGTACACGTAGTCCGAATCCAGCGCCAAACCACCCAGGTTGAATGGCCATGAGTGAAGTGCGTCACCGTTGAAGTCGAAGCCAGCGGCTAGCGTTTCAACTTTGCCCGTCCCATCAGTGCGCACGCGCTGCACCACGCCCTTATAATCAGTGTCACCGCCGGCACCGAGCCAGTACAGGTAGTCGCCTTGTGCCTGCATCATATACGGATCTGTTTCGCCACTGAGCGCGGCCAGCTGCGTCGCCTTTGCCGCGCCGGCGAGTGGCACGCTGAGAAGGGCGTTGAAGCCATCCTCGATGTACACGTTGCGATCGTCCGCCGCCATCACGGACGCCGGAGTATCTTGCAGCACGACGCGCGTAGCAGCCGGGTCGAGCACGTTACTGGCAACGATGTCAGTTCGCTCCTCGTTCCTGCGTAACCAGAAGATCTCCCCTTGCCGTACCACGAAAGTCGGCGCGTAGGACGAGGTCGTGTCGTAGCTGACGAGCGTGCCGACGCAATCCTGCTTCGCACAGCTGTGCATCAAGATTTGCCCCGCGCCCACGCCCACGGACTGGCCCGAAGACACGCTCCCGCCCACCATCTGCGCGTCTGACGCCGACCAGTACAGCCGCTCATCGTCCACGGTAATTTGCAGCACTACCTCGCGCACGGTGCCGAGCGCCGTCGGGTCAGCGCTCGGAGTCAGTGTGGAATGGTCGAGGTCGACCGAGTGACCGCAGGCGATCAAGAGTGGCAGTGCCAAGACCAGGCTTGTTTTCATGGCAGCGGCCCCATGATCAAAGCGCCGACTTCGCGAGGCGGTGCACGTTCAGGCCTACGTAGGGGTATCTCGCGTCCAGGTCCGCCCAGTAGATGAAGTCCGAATCGACCGTGAATGATTGAGCTTGGTCGGTGGAGACTGTCATTGGCTCCGTACAACCGGAAAGCTCGCACGATTGCACGAGGTTCTTGTCAGTCCGCCAGTACACGCGCGTGTCGTCCGCGGTCAGGTCGTTCTTGTACGAAGCGGTATTGTCGATCACCAGCGTGGGATCGCCGCTGCAGTCAGGGAGCGTGCAGCTCAGGATCTGATAGTCACGGTTCTGCCAGAACAGCGTATCGCCGTTGACGGTGAAGGACATCGCGTCAGCCTCTGCCGGCAGCAACACGCTGGCCGGTGCAGCGCCGTCTTTCGGCGCGCTTTGGATCGACCCACCGCCTGCCTCGAAAGTAAGCCAGTAGGCATTCTGCCCAGAAACTACGGGTGACTGGACTTGCCCGAGTGCAACCAGCTCCGGTGTTGGACCGCAGCCGCTGGATTTGCAGCGGTACAAGTCGATGTCTGAGGCCCAGTAGGCGTAGTCGGCATCGCTGGTCAAGCCGTGAACGGCTTTGCTGTCGCGAAAAATCTTGGTGGGAGAGTTCGCGCAGCCGGCAGTCGGACAAGCGAAGATCGTGTCGTTCGGCGCGGTGCTTCTCCAAAACACGCGACCAGCCGAGGCGCTCACTCGAGGCGACGTCGCGGGCTCCGCGGTCGACGCCTTGCTCGCGTACGTGAGCACCGTGTTCGCGCACTCCGTCTTGAGGCAGCTCTGCACGTTGCCTCCCCAAGTGCTCCAGTACAACCGCGCGTCGTCCACGACGAGTCGTGATGCGATCGGGTCGTTCGCGTGTTGCAGAATGACGGCATCGATGCGCCCCGACGTGTCAGTCGCCGCGGCATCGGCGCGATCCAGATCCACGTTGTGGCCAGAGCAGCCCGCGAGCCAAGCGCAGCTGAGGCCGAGTGCGGTAAGAAATGTTGAGGTGTGCATCGGATTCATTTCGGCAGGCGACGGATTTGAGCCACTGGTGTGACTTGCTGATCGCTGGGGCTCAGGTCTTGCGCGGTGGTCGCGGTGTACAAATATTGATCATCGAGGGCGAGCACGTCTGGCGCGTTCACGTCGTTGGTAACGGTGGTCGTGCGCTCGCAGTGCCCCAATGCGCAGCTGGACACGGCGTATTGGAAAGCGTCAGTTTCGTGCTGAAAATACAGCGTTCCCTGGTCGACCAACAACGCGGATGGCACACGAATGGGTGTGGCCAAGACCTCCGGGGCCTCGGCGCAACCGGTCAATGGGCAGCGTTGAATCGAGCCCGCGTTCAAGTTCACGCCCCAGTACACGTAGGCCGTGTCCAACGCGAGACCGCCTTGGTTGAACGACCACAGGCCAACTGCAGTCGTGTCCCGCTCGAAGCCGCTGGCCAGCGTTTCTACCGTGCCGTTCCCATCCGCTCGCAAGCGCTGCACCATGCCTTGGGCCCGCCCGGTCGAACCAATCCAGTACAGGTAATCACCTTGAACGTGCAGCACTTCTGCGCGGATGTCACTGAGCACCGCCAACTGGGTGGCTTGTGCGGCTCCGCTGAGCGGCACGCTGGAAATGATCGCGCCGTCACTGACGTATATTCCGCGGGCATCAATCGCCATCATCATGACGCTTTGGGTGTGCGGTAACACGAGTCGAGTCGCAGCTGGGGCGAGCACGCTACTCGCGACCAGGTCAGAGCCACCCTGATTGTCACGCAGCCAGTAGATCTCGCCTTGCTCCACGCCGAAAAGCGGCGCGGCTTCTCGGCTTGGTGTCGGCCCGCTGTAAGTCAGAAGCGTGCCCACGCAATCGTTCTTCGCGCAGCTGTGCAGCGAAAACGGGCCGCCTGAACCATTGTTGAGCTGGCTCGCGGAGCCCGACCAGTACAGGCGCTGCTCATCCACCGCAATTTTTGTGACTTGCTCCCGAACCGTGCCTAGGGAGGTCGGATCAGTGCTTGGAATCAGCGTGGAATGGTCGAGGTCGACCGGCTGACTACCGCACGCCGCCACCAGCAGGGGCAGCGTCAGCGCTAGTTTTGAAAAGTGAACGCCCATGGTTTTGCGTGCTCGAAATGCCACTGACTATAAATTCAATTGGCGAGGAACGATGCGCAGTCGCGACGGCATCTCCGTACCCCGATGCTGGAACCGCGCATCGTCCTCACCTGCCTAGAGTTAGTGCCCAGCCGCGGCTTCCGTCACGGAAAACGCAGTCTCAGTGTGCAGATCGTGGGCTGCCACTAAAATTGCCACGCCAAGCCTAACCCGCCGCTGCCGAAAATGGCCGGCGTTTTCCAGACCACAATGCGGTGGACCTCGAAGTTCGTCCGATCGAGCGGCACGCCCACTTCCAGAGTCGCCACCAGCTTCAGGTGGCTGACAATGGATGGGGTGTATTCGAGGCGGGCGCCGAGCAACACGTCGAGCAAGCGTCGGTCGCCACCATCCAAGATCTCGGTCCCCGCGGCGTGCAGTGAGCCGACATCGAGAACTGCACATGCGGCGAGCTCGTAGCGCGCTAGGCAGGGTGCGAAACTCACACCGAGGCGCGACAGCCGCACGCCGCCCACGCCTGCCAGGCTCGTCTCGACTGGGAGCTGATCCGAAAGCTCCGTGATGAAACGGAACCATGGCCCACTCACGCTGCCGCCGAAGCGGACGCCGAACGCCGACTTCGGCATCGTCCCGCGCGCGCCGAAGCCGCCGGCCCTGACGGCGAAGCGCGCGCGATCCTCGTCGTGCTCTGCCTGCGTCGGTGATGGCGGTGGCGCTGCGCTCGCTGTGCGCAGGTTTGGGCGAGGCTCCCTGATGTTCGGTGCCGGGGGCTGAGCCGCAATCGCGGGGGGCTCTGGCGTTGCAACCGTATCCCGGGGTGCAATCGGTGCCGGCGCAGCGCTCGGGTCGAGGGCGATGCTAATTGCCAACGCCAAGGAAGCCACGAGCTCATCGCAGTGATCGGCGCGTTCCCTCAGTTCTCGTACGCCGCGGATGATGCCTTGCACGTCGACCAGGTGCATCTGACCGTGCAAGCCGCCCTCCACGTCCGTCACTTCCACGAAGACGGTTCGCGGCGCCGCCGGTACGAACGGGTCATAGCCAAGTCGCTGGGTAACGGCAGCTTTCAGCGCGCTTGCGTCGGGGCAGGAAGCGGCCCGGTCGCTGCGCGCGTATTCGAGGCGTGCGCCTTCCGTGGATGCACTCTGAGCTCGAGCAACGCCAGACACTGCCGTGATGAGTAGCGCGATGCAGTACAGGTGGCGTCGGATCATGGGGTCGGCTTGACGACCCGGCGTACTACCCGGCCGGATGTGTAGTTGCCGCCCTGGAGCTCGAAATCACTCCAGTACAGATACGTGGCGTCGAGCGCGAATCGCGCAGCGTTGTTGGGTGTGAGCACGCGCGGCGGAACGCTTGCGCTGCAACCCGCGAGCGGGCAAAACATGACCGTTTGAGTCGGGTCGGATTGGAGCGAGCCTTCCAGCCAGTAAACGCCCGAGGCGTCCACCGCGATGGCGCTCTTGGCAGTGCCGCTGTCCGCGAGCGTGACCGGTGGCTCGGCTTCGCTGCAACCCGTAAGCGGGCAACCCAAAATCTGGGAGGCAGGACCAATCCAATACACTCTCTGACTGTCCGTCGTGAAGCTAGACCAGCCGGAGCGGGGTAGCTCACTGCTCAGCGGAACCACGACCGGGGCAGCGCTCCCGTCCAGAGGCGCGCGGTGTATCTCCGGCGGACGAGGGTTGTCGGTGCGCGCAAATTGATCGGGCCAGTAGCTGTAGTACAGCTCCGAACCCTGCAGTTGCAGGAACGTACCGGTTTCTCGCGCGGCGACGACGTCCGGCACGTCACCGCAATTCGCTATTGGGCAGCGATAGATATCGAACGTGGAGGACCAGTAGAAGTATTGGGCATCAGCGGTCGCGCGCGGGCGGGTGTCGCTTGGGAAGTCGTCTTGAAGAAAATACGTTGGCTTGTCGGCGCAGCCGCTCTTTGAACAACGAAAGAGCTTGTCCAACCAATTCAAAAAGAAGACGTCGTCAGCGCTGAACGTGATGTTCGTGCTGGTTTGCGAAGCGTAAGTGAGCTTCGTTGCTTTGCAGTCATCGTACACGCAGCTGCGTAGGGAGCCGGCGTACTCTTGCCAGTACAACCGCGTATCGTCGACCCAGATGTTGATGATTTGATCGTCGACCTGTGCCGTAGTGGTGACACCCGCGTCCCCGGTATTGGTCGAGCTTGGCGCGCCATGATCGAGATTGACCGCCTTCCCGCCGCAAGCAGCAGCGCACAGCAACGCAACTGCGGCGCTCAGCCGTTTGCTCGTCAGGTTCCGTAAATTCCGCTTTTTCATCGGGGTATCCTCCGAATTTGTGCAGGAATATCGGTCACGCCCGAGCGCCGGTCAGGATCTCGGGTGACGGTTGCCGTGTAGAAATATTGATCGTCGAACGCGAGCGGCCCGACGTCATCAATCCCGAAAGCGAGGGGCGCAGAGGGCACGCACTGAGCGCGTTTGCAGCCTGACACCGCAAAGCCCTGCAGGTTCGTGTCGTGTTCCCAGTACAGTTCGTCACCCGCCAACTGCAGCACGGTGGGTGAGCGGACCGGGCCAGCAAACAGCTCTGGTGCACCAACGCAACCCGTGAGCGGACAGCGTGCAATCGAGCCCGCCAGCCCGCCTTGGCTCCAATACACGTACTGTGTATCGACGGTTAACCAGGATTCCGCCGCGCGATAGTAGATATCGATGTCCACATTTGCCGCGAGTGGCTCGGCCGAGCCACTGCCGTCTAGCCGTTGCCGCAAGATGTCGGAGCCGTGCTGAATGCCCTCGAGGTCATTCAAGACCCAATACAGATAATCACCTTGCACCGCGAGGGACGTGGGACTGTTGCCGGGGTTTAGGACGAATTCGGGGGTGGCTCCGGTGGCCGCAAGCGGCACTCGAGACACGCCGTCATAAGAGAAGTAGAATGCATCAGGCGTGAATACGCTTACGGTGGGGTAGCCCTCCTCTGCAACGCTTGGCGCGACTACGCGCGGCGCCCCTTGGCAGCCGCGAACATCACAACTCTGCAATGCCCAGGTCATTGCGCCATCGGTCAGTAAATGCAGCCAGTAGATTTGCCCGTTTTCCACGGAGAATTTGGTTTCCGCGTTTACTCCGGTTGCATCGTAAGTCACGAGCGAGCCGACGCAATGTCGCTTGTTGCAGCTGCGCAGCGCGGAGTCACCGATGGCGTTCACGATACCCTCTGTGCCGATCCAATACACTCGCTCATCGTCGACTTGGATCGCGGTCACTCGCTCGTTGATGTTGCCGAGTACCGTCGGGTCAGTACTGCTCGTCAGCTGGGGCACACCGCCGAGCTCCACGGTCCGTGAACAGGAGAGCGCGAGCAACGCCAGCACGGCCGCGAACTGCCGGTTCACGCTCGCGGCCTCGAAGCGGCCATTCCCGGTGTTCTCATCGTTACCTATGCCTCCCAATTGACGACCGACGATGCGTAGTCGCGACTGCACTCCGTCCCCAGTGCTGGCACCACGCATCGTCGTCGTCTGCCTCTGGTTAGTGGTCAGCCGCGCCGTTCCGTCACGGAAAAAGCAGCTCGGCTCCTGCGCCCAAGGCGGCTGCCAAAAACGGGGTTTTCCAGGCGGTTTCGCCGCGCAAGCGCAGGGTGAGGGGGGTGAGCGAGCGGTTCACGTCTGCGTTCAGTAGCAAATGCAACGGGCCCACTAGCCGCGGTCTGTATTCCAGGCGCCCGCCCAAAGTGACGTTCCAGTTGCTCTGTTTGGACGGATTTTCGACGTTCTGTCCCTCCGAGCGCAACGCGCCAATGCCGAGCAACCCACAGGCCGCGAGCGAAGTGCGCGCGAACGCAAAACAGGGTGCAAGTTTGCCTTCCAAGAGCGAAACCTTCGCACTGCCGCCGAGCGGCTGCTCGCTGCTAGAAGCCGAGAATTGCTCGACGAACTCGGCGCTCAGCTTGAACCACGCCCATTGCATGCTCGGCCCAACCCGCCAACCGAGCGCCGCTTTGGGCGCTGCGCCGACAACACCGAACAGCGTTCCGCGCAGTCCGACCGGAACCTCAGTGCCTGCTTTGCTTGGTTGTTTTTTTTGCGGGGGCGCGCGGCGCTTCTTAGGCGGCACTGGGGCGGGCGCGGGCGGATCCGGCTGATTTCGGCCGGAATCCGGGGGTTCTGCTCGCTCGGCTGGCTTCGGCTCCGCTGTGGCCGGCTCCGGCGCGATGCCCATGGCCGCGCTCGGATCCAACGCGATGCTGATCGCGAGCGCCAGAGAAGCCACTAATTCATCACAATGTTCGGTGCGCTCGCTCAACTCTCGGGAGCCGACAATGATGCCATTCTCGTCAATCAAGTGCATCTGCGCGCGCAAGCCCGCGTCGACATCCGTGATCTCGACCACGATGGTTTGTCGCGCCGCGGGGAAAAACGGATCGTAGCCGAGGCGCTTCACGACCGCGGCTTTGAGCGCACTTTGATCCGGGCAATTGGCTGCGCGATCGCTTCGCGCATACTCCAACCGTGTTGCGTCGCCGGGCGCACCAGAGGCGAGCGTGCTCCACGACAGGATCACGCCAAGTAGAGCGCCAAGGCGCAACGCCGAGAGCTTCACGGAGCAGACAATGCCGAGTCAATCACCGGCGTGAGGAAGCTATTCGGATAGGCGGTGCGGAAGGCCTGCGCGCGATCCCGCGCTTGCTGGGTACGGCCGAGCGCGAGCAGCGCGCGAATGGCGAGTGCTTCCCGTTCTTCCGTCAGGTGCCCGTGTGGGAATTGTTGGGCGTGCTGTGCCACGCGCTCGAGCACTTGCGCAGGCTCGCCCTTTGCCGCGCTTGCGCGCGCGAGATCCAACAGCGCACGCTCACGCGCCAGCTCAGAGCCCGGCCCCGCCGCAGAAGCGGCGCTCGAAGGCACGCTCGCAGCGTGCGAAACGGCTGCGTTGGGCGGCGTAGCGAGGGTTGGAAGTGCCGTGGCAACCGGCGCAATTTCCGGCAATTTTGCCGACAAATCGGGCGCGATCACGGGGCGGTCCACATACACCACGTGCACTCGTTGCGGGCGCAGCGCGCCGTACAGAGCAGCGCCAGTAGCGCCGCCCATCAACCAAATGCCGACGGCGATGGCCACGGCTTTCGATCCCGCTGCGCCCGCAGCCACGGCGAGCGGCGCGGGCGGCAAAGTGGTGCTCGGCTTGAGGTGCGCGGCGGTTCCAGCGGCTGCCGCAGCTGCTGCGCTTTCCAGGCTGGCCAGCAACGCGCTGTGCACGCGGTGCTTCGCTTCACTCGGTGCTTCGGCACCCGTGCCGAGTGCGCGCAGTGTTTCGAGCGGTGTCACGCTTCACCTCGTTGGGCTCGCAGGCGGCGCACTGCTGTCTCGTACTCTTGGCGCGCCAGGCGCAGTCGCGAATACGCGGTATTGAGCGGAATGCCCAAGCTCTCGGCGATCTCCGGCATGCTGTGTCCCTCGATTTCATGCAGCAAAAGCACGGCGCGGCGCTCGATGGCCACGCG
>FSWQ01000820.1_pt1 | contig 14534 bp, 11 predicted proteins | sample 1637691 | NCBI WGS metagenome assembly FSWQ01 (sample SAMEA3914814, study PRJEB12502) | metagenome | biome: forest; material: soil | place: USA | collected 2011-09-16 | depth 0.1 m | reverse complement strand
TGTCGGGCGTGAACGGCTTTCATCGCCCCGCGCTGGAGTCGCTCACGCAGAAGCTGATTCCGGTGGCTGAGCTTTCAGCGGCGTCTGCGCTGAGCTCGCTGCGCAATACCGGCGCCGCCATTGCCGGCCCGGCGCTCGCCGGCGTGTGCATCGCAGTGATGGGTTTGCCATTCACGTTCGGGGCGGACGTTTTGTCGTTCGTGATCTCGCTGGTCGCGCTGTCCGCCATTCGCGCCATGCCGCCCGCCGAAAACGCGCCGCGCGCCGGGCTGTCGAGCGTGCTGGAGGGCTTGAGGTACGCCGCAAGCCGCCCTGAGCTGATCGGCACGTACGTGGTGGACATCGTCGCGATGACGTTCGCCATGCCCGTCGCGGTGTTCCCCGCGTTGGCCGCACAATGGGGCGGCGCGGGCGCCGCGGGCTACCTGTACTCCGCAATGAGCGTGGGTAGCTTGGGCGTCACGCTGTTCAGCGGTTGGACGAAGAACGTGGAAAGGCGCGGCGCGGCCGTCGTGATCGCCGCGGCGTGCTGGGGCCTTGCGATCATCGGTCTGGGCTATGCGCCTTCATTGCCCATCGCGCTCGTGTGTCTTGCGCTCGCTGGCGGCGCAGACATGGTGAGCGGCCTGTTCCGCATGACGATCTGGAACGAAACCATTCCTGCCGAGCTGCGCGGCAGAATGGCGGGCATCGAGCAGCTGTCGTACATGACAGGGCCGCTGCTGGGCAATGCGCGCGCGGGTTTCATGGCCGAGCGCATGGGGCTGGGCCGTTCGATCCGTTTGGGCGGCTTGATCTGCGCGGCGTGCGTGGTCGCTTGCGTGCCGATTTTACCGGCCTTCTGGCGCTACAAGCGGGACGTCAAAACGCCCGCGCTCGAACCCGCCGCGTAGCCATTACTTGGCGCCGTTTGGCGCCAAGAAATCCGAGAACACGGAGTACCAGCTCTGGCCGGCAGGGAAGTTGTCTTGAGCCAAGAAGCCGCCGTTACCCGGCCACAGCGCGACGCCGGCGAAGCCGTAACTGCTGGTTGCGCCGAACGCTTGCGAGGCGAACGCGCTGGTGTCCGGCGCAATCACGCCGATGCTCACGTTCTTCACCGGCATGTTGCACATGACCTGTAATTGCGCCGTAAAGTCCGAATAGCAATTGAGCCCGGTGGGCGCGGGAGTTGGACAAGCGGTACCGGGGGCGCCCAGGACCTTCTCGTAGTCCTCCATGATCATCAGATCCACCGCGCCAGCCATCTGGGCCAGGTCAATCACGCCGTCGTCCGCGCATTGGCGCACGAACCAGGCACCCAGATCGTAAGAGAGCTGCATGCCTTGGGCGTTGAGCGCCTTCTTGAACGTGGTCAAGAAGCTGACCATCTTGGTGCCGTACTCGGCATAGTGCGTGTCGTCCCCGCTGACTTCCCAGTCCAGGTTGTAACCGTCGTAACCCTTGAGGTTTGCCTCGTTGATCATGGCGGTGATCAGGTTCTGTTGCGTGCCGGGCGGCGAATCATTCAGCACGTTGTGAATGCCGTCGTCCGTGCCGTTGTTGCCGGCGCCGGCGTACACCAAGGGTACGACTTTCAGTCCCGCCGCGTGGATTTGTGCGGTGAGGTCGGCCGAGCTCACGCCGTCGTAGTGGTCATTGGCGTTGAGGTAACGGAGCGGCCCGGACATGTACGCATAGTTCATCGTGTAAAACGCGGGGCTCACGTGTGTGAAGCTGGAAGCGTGCGCCACGACGGTGGTCACGTCAGCGCGGTAGTTCTCCCAGATCCAAATCAAGGCTTGCTTGCCTTCGGTCAGGCCGTGACCCGCGTAGGCACCGGCTAGCCCGGCGGGGTCGCCGCCTTGCGCGCTGCCACTCGAGCCGCCGGCGCCAGCACCTGCGCTCGCTGAGCCGCCGCTACCGCTGGGCGCGCTGGGCGCGCCGGCCGTGCCTCCCGCGCTCCCGTACGAGCTACAGCCCAACGTGACCGCGAAACCCAAGCACAGAAAGCGCATGCGCCGAAGCTAGCTGCCTAGTGCGGTAAGAGCCAGGCTTTGAGTGATTGCGACAGGACCTTTGCCAGAATCATCCATGTGAAGTTCGGATTCAGCGCGCCAAGAGTAGTTTCAATGTCGCTGAGTGTGGGTCGTTTGGATACTCAGCGAGGAACTGCATGGCTCGGCGCACCGCCTGCGCGTGATCACCCGAGGCACTCAGGATTTGAATGCTGGCGACCTCTGCGGCCGCGCGCAGCACGCCGTGCGGGAAATCCTGCTGGTACTGTGCGAGCGGGCTGAGCGCGCGGTGGAAGGCGCCTGCCGCGCTGGCCTTGCGCGCGGCATCCAGCGCGGCCGTTTCTGCGGAAAGGGTGGAGGGCGCCGCTGGCTCGAGATGGTGAGTGGGAGTGGCCGTTGCAGCGGAGGCCGGCCATGCCGTGAACACCCCGACAAGAGCTAACCCACCCCCCAAAAATCCCGCGCAGTTTCGAGTCACGTCTAGTTGATAGTGAGCCTGCCCGGGCGCGATCACGAAAACGACGCGGCTCGGGAAAGCGCGTCCGGCCCGCGGGCGCTTTTCGGCTGCGGCTCTTGCATGGACGCATTCGTGATCGTATGGGTTCCAATATATGGGAGCCAAAGTAGTTCGCCGAGCGCAGTCAGCAAAGCCCGTGCTCGAAGCCAGCGCCGCGCAACCTGCAGAGCTGCGAGAGGTGTTGAATGCGCTGCGGCGCATCGTGCGCTCGTTGCGCGTCTCGTCACGCACGGCTGAGCAACGGGTCGGTTTGTCGGGTGCGCAATTGTTCGTGCTGCACTGTTTGGCAAGGCAAAATCCCTGCTCTGTCAATGAGCTCGCCGCGCGCACGGCCACCGATCAAAGCTCGGTATCGGTGGTAGTCAGTCGTTTGGTGGCGCGTGGCCACGTGCGGCGCGCGCCGTCCAAGACCGACCGCCGAAGCGTCGAGCTCACGCTCACGAAGTCAGGGCTCGCCTTGTTGGAAAGTGCGCCCGAAGCGGCTCAAGATCGCCTTATTTTCGCACTCGGTGAGCTTCCCAAAACAGAGCTGAAAGCGCTGGCTCGCTCACTGGGCAAAGTAGTGGAGCTGGCGGAGGTGTCCGAGCAAGTGCCCAGTCTTTTTTTCGAAGAGGGGCCCGTGTTGGCCCGCAGCAAAGGGCGGTCGACACGTGTCTGATGCGCACGAAACGCGCTCAGTTCACGGTACCGGTACGCTGCCAGTTTCGCCAGCCATGGCCGCTGTGCTGGCGTCGGCTCGCACACCAAGGGTCACGCCCATGGTGGGGCCGCGCGTGCTGTTCATCAGTGCGCTCGCGGTGGGCGTCGCGTTCGTCGCGGGCCTCGTGGCTCGCGCGTTGATGGGCATGATCGCACTGGTGACGAATGCCGCATTCTTGCAGCGGCTTTCCTGGCAACCCGTTGCACCCGCGCAACATCGGCTTGGTTGGCTCGTGATCTTGGTGCCGGTGCTCGGCGGCATCCTGGTTGGGCTCTTGGCGCGCTATGGGTCCAAGGCGATCCGCGGGCACGGCATTCCGGAAGCGATGGAGCAGGTGCTCACGAACCAGAGTCGCATTCCGGCGCGCCTCACCTTTTTGAAACCGCTCTCGGCTGCGATAGCGATTGGTACGGGTGGTCCATTCGGTGCGGAGGGTCCCATCATTGCGACGGGCGGAGCGCTCGGGTCGCTCGTGGGGCAGCTGCTGAAGACGTCCGCGGTCGAACGCAAGACGCTGCTCGCCGCGGGTGCGGCCGCCGGCATGTCCGCCACTTTTGGTAGTCCGGTTTCGGCCGTGCTTTTGGCCGTTGAGCTGCTGCTGTTCGAGCTCCGCGCACGTTCCATCATTCCGGTCGCGTTGGCGAGCGCGACAGCGGCCGGCGTGCGCATGGCGTTGCTCGGCTCGGCGCCGGTGTTCGCGATGCCGCAGCTCCGTCAACCGAGCGGTGCAGCGCTGTTCTTTTACATCCTGCTCGGTGCGTTCGTGGGTGTGCTCGCCACGGGCGTGACGCGCGCGGTGTACGCCATCGAAGACGGCTTCGAAAAGCTGCCCGTGCACTGGATGTGGTGGCCAGCGTTGGGCGGCCTGGCCGTGGGCCTGGTCGGCTACTTTGCGCCGCTCACCATGGGCGTCGGTTACGACAACATCGAGCACATCTTGTCCGGCTCGCTCGTGGGTCAGGCGTTGCTCGTGCTGTTCGTGCTCAAGTTCGTGTCTTGGGCCATCGCGCTCGGGAGCGGAACTTCGGGCGGCACGCTGGCCCCGCTGTTCACCATTGGCGGCGGCCTGGGCGCAACTTTGGGTGCGCTTGCTGCGCGGCTGTTGCCGCAGTGCGGAATTGACCCGCGTATTGCCGGCTTGGTCGGCATGGCGGCGATCTTTGCCGGCGCGTCGCGAGCGCTCTTGGCGTCGGTGGTGTTCGCGTTCGAGACCACGTTGCAGCCACTCGGGCTACTACCGCTCTTGGGCGGTTGCACGGCTGCTTATTTGGTCTCCAGTCTATTGATGCGGAATACGATCATGACCGAGAAGATCGCGCGCCGCGGCGTGCGCGTGCCCAGCGAGTACAGTGCGGATTATCTGGATCAGCTATGGGTCAAGGACATCGCCAGTCGTGACGTGATCACACTGAGCGCCGCGGACACGCTGGCCGCGGCGCGTGCCTGGCTCGAAACCCGCGTCCGCGGTAGCCAGCACCACGCTTTCCCCGTCTTGGACGAAGGCGGGCGCTTGCTCGGCGTGGTGACTCGTAGGCGGCTCTTGGAGCCGGGGCTTGCCGATACGGCTCACGTGCGTGATTTGCTGGAGCGCGCGCCCGCAGTTGCCTTCGCGGACAGCTCGCTGCGCGAGGCCGCCGATCTCATGGTCATGGAAGGGATTGGGCGCTTGCCAGTAGTGGGCGCGGGCTCAGCCAAATCGAGTGATTGGAATTTTGACGCGCAGCGATTTGCTTTCCGCCCACGCACCCCGGTTACGCGAGGACGACCACACGGCGCGCAGCGCAACGCATATAGAGTAGCTCGTTGCAATTTCTCACGGATCGTCCAGTCTTCAGACACCGATCCGTGTCCGTGAAGTCTCTCGTTGTCGTCCTCTCGCGCGCCTTCTTGCTGTCGTTTGCCAGTCTCGCGCTCGCCTGTAGCGGGCAAACCCCAGCGGGCTCGGGTGGTAGCGCGGGCTCGGGTGGTAGCGCGGGCTTGGGTGGTAGCGCGGGCTCAGCTGAGCCCCCGGCGCGCCAGCACAATCCCGGTTGCGTCGCGCCTGCGGGGGTGTCGAACGCGCCGCACAGCATTGCGGAAACGGTCGCGCTCGTGAATGCGTTGCCCAAGCCACTCACACTTTCATGCTTTTTGGAGTCGTTGGCGCGCCCACTCGAAATCAACGCGACCGATAGCCTGTTCAGCGCGCAGCCGGCGCAAGGTGTAAATAGCCCGCGCATTTTCCTGTTTCGGGATCCCAACACCATGTCCGTCGTTCCGGCGGGTGATGGCGCATCGCTGCTGGAGTTCGGAGAGCAACGTCCGAACTATCGCTCGCTCAAAGCGCAGTTGGAATTTCCGGTCAACGCAGCTCTGTCAGCCAGCGCGCCCTTCGAAAACCTAAGGTTCAACGACCAGCTCACGACCTGCGGGGTGTGCCACCTTTCGGAGCAGGAAGAGTCGAACCTTTCGGGCGTGCAAACTTACGTGTCCGAATCGTTCCGCCCGCTCTCGGGGAATTTCGTGAGCGCGCAGTACTTGGCTGGCCAAGCCACCACTTGCGATGCCAACGTGGAGCCAGAGCGCTGCGCGATCTTGGATGGCCTGTTCGGTTGGGGCCCCGTGACTGATCGCGCTTTTCCCGCTGAAATGGCGACCTTCGGCGGTAACTGAGCCCGCGCTACGCCTTCAAAGTAGCCGCAATTTTCGCCAGATCCGACACGGTGGCCAGTAGCTCTGCTTGGTCGAAGGGCTTTCGTAGGTGCATTTGAAAGCCTGCGTCGTGAGCCCGACGCCGATCCTCCGGGTAAGCGTAAGCGGTGAGCGCGACCGCCGGAATTTGTACCAGCGCAGGGTTCTTCCGGATCACGCTGAGGAATGCGTAGCCGTCCAAACCGGGCAGCCCGACATCCGAGACAATGACATCCACCGGGACGGGCGTGGTTTCCAAGATGCTGAGCGCTTGCTCCGCGCTGTTTGCGGTCGTGACGAGCACGCCGTTGTCGTCCAGGATTGCCGCCACCACTTCTCGCGAGTCGAGGTCGTCTTCGACCAGGAGGACGCGCAGACCCTTCAGCGCTTGCTCGTCGTTCAACGCCAGAATGCGCTGAGCTTGGCTAGGGCTGGCTTCCTTGGAGGAAGCCAGCGGTAGCGCGACGACGAAGCGCGAGCCGTGCCCTTCGCCTGCGCTCTGGGCGCTGATTTCACCACCGTGCAGCTCGACCAAGTGCTTCGTGATTGCCAGGCCCAGGCCGAGGCCGCCGTGGCTACGCCGAATTGACCCGTCTTCCTGGGAGAAACGCTGGAACACGTGAGGCAAGAACTCGCGCTTGATGCCGATGCCCGTATCGGCGATGGCGATTTCCAGCTGGCCGCCATTGCGAGTGAGGCTGACCTGTACTTGGCCCTGCTTGGGCGTGAATTTCACGGCATTGCCCAGCAAATTCCAGATGATTTGCTGGATACGCCCGGTGTCCGCCACGACCATGCCCGCGTCGTGATCGATGGCGGATAGCAATTCCACGCCTTTGGCGATCGCTGCGGGGCGCACCGCGTCGAGCGCCGACTCGATCGCCTCGGTCAGGTTGGTGAGCCCCGGTTCGATGCGCATCTTTCCGGAAATGATGCGTGAGACATCGAGCAAGTCGTCCACGAGCCGTGCTTGCGCGACCGCGCTACGCGCCATCGAATCGAGCGCCTTTTCGCGCTTGTCACCCGCCAGCGCGCCCGCGCGAAGCAGCTGCGACCAGCCCAAGATGGCGTTCAGCGGCGTGCGCAGCTCGTGCGAAACAGTGGCCAGGAACTCGTCCTTCATTTGGGCGGTGCGCAGGGCCTCTTCGTGGAGCAACTTTTGATCGTGGATATCGGTGCCCGTGCCCATCCATGCCAGCACGTGGTCGTCGTTATCCAGTAGCGCGACCGCGCGCAGCAGGAACCAGCGGTACTCGCCATCCGCGCGCCGGAAGCGGCTTTCTACTTCGTACGGTTGCTTGGTCGCGAGCGCTTCATTCCACGCCTCCACGGTGCTTTGCACCGTGTCTGGGTGGTGCACGGTGCGCCATTCGGTGTCGGAAGGCGTATCAACGGACAGCCCCGTGTACGCTTCCCAGCGCTTGTTGCGGAACGTGGTCCTGCCGTTCGCGTCCGAGATCCACGCCAGCCCGGGCATGGTCTCCACTAACGCGCGAAACTGTCCCTCACTGAGCGACGCTCGCTTCAACGCTTCACGTTCGCGGTGGGCCAAATGCTCGTTGGCGGCCTTCAGCAACGTGTGAGCGCTGGCGAGCTCGACGCCGCGCTGAGTGGATAGGCGTGCAGAGGCCGCGAACGCGACCGCCTTCGGCAGGAAGGGGAGCAGCAGCAACGCCGTCGCAACCGATGCCGTGGCCGTCACCACGCGCACGCCTGCGTCCAACCAGTAGATCGGGTGCCACACGGTGACGATGTCGAACCAGTGCGTCAGCCCGCACGAAAGGATGAACGTTCCGAACGACAAGTAAACCCAGGCGAACGGCATGTTCTCGATGCGTCGCACCAGCGCCACGAGGGTCGAAGCAATCGCGGCATAGGCAAGGCCGATCAGCAGGTTGCTCGACACCTGCGTCCAGATCATGGCCGGCGACCACAGGTAGCAGTGGCCGTGCGGCATGAAGCCCTGGCCAAACATCCGCTCGAGCCATTCCCACATCGCTTACTCCGAGGCTGTCTGTTTCATGCGCGTTACCGACGACCAGTGAACGTTATCCGCAGGTTACGTGAGGAACACGGGCGGAGCGCCTAATTTGAAAATTCCGCCTTCTTGCGTGTGGATCCGAGGGGGCATGGTTGGTCACGGCCGCCGAAGCGGGCTCGAACCCCCAGAGCCCGACCCGAGACGGGGTGCCACTCTGAAACACGCCCGGTTGAGCCCGTCTGTCGCTCGCATTCACTGCCCATCACTCCGCGAGCTGATTGCGGCTCCAATATCGAATCGCGAAACGTACCTGAAAACCAGAGCAAGCAGCGCGTGTCGTGCGCGCGAACGGAGCTCACACAACGTGTCGCGGTGTGGGTAAATGTCGAGTGACGTCGCCCTTGGGGACGAAAGTTGCGTGACTCACCCCGAGGAGTGATCGTGTGCTTGGGTGAGTGTCGTCGATCTCTCGACTGTCGCGAGCCCGACTGGGAGTTCGATGTCATGCTCGGTAGTCGGCATGCTCTTGGCATGATGACCAATCGAGATGCGTTCAACTATACTCTCCACGGTATTTGTTTCGTGTACATGGTTGGCAGTGGTGGCGTGCAGCGCATCCGGCGCTGCCACTGATGAGCCAAGCGGCAGCGCAGGCAGCGCAGGCAGCGCAGGTAGTGCTGGTGCTCCGGTTGCTGGCTCCGCGGGGAGCAGTGCCGGGAGTCCAGCAGCCGGTGCGGACCCGGGTGGCGCCGGTACGGGCGGAGAAATTTCTAGCGGCGGCGCAGCCGCGGGCTCAGGCGGTGCGGCCTCCGGTGGCGCGAGCGGAGCGGGCGCGGGCGGCGGCGGAACAGTGAACGCACACGGCGGCATCGTCGGCCCAACGGGCCTGATTCACCCTGGAATCCTCGTCGATCAGGAAATGTTGGATTTCGTGAAGGGCAAAATCACCGCCGGCGCGGCGCCCTGGAAGGCCGCGCTCGCCATGGTCTCCTCTGACGACATGGCCTCGCTCTCGTACAAGGCGAAGCCGCGTGCCTCGGTGGATTGCGGAGCGAGCTCCAACCCCGACAACGGCTGCACGGACGAGAAGAACGACGTGATCGCCGCGTACACGCACGCGCTACTTTGGATTTACACCGGCGATCAGAAGCACGCAGACAAGGCGATTGAAATCATGAATGCGTGGTCCGCGGTGCTCAAGCAGCACACGTTGGACAACGCGCAACTGCAAGCCGCCTGGGCCGCCGAAATTTTTCCGCGCGCCGCCGAGATCATTCGTTACAGCAAAGCAGGTTGGTCTGACGCGGACGCAGCCAAGTTCAGCGTGATGTTGAAGACGGCGTACTTACCCTTGGTCAAAGACGGCAGTACGCGCACGGGCAATTGGGACACCAGCGCGATTGACGCTGCCATGAACATTGCCGTGTTCACGGATGACATGGATGAGTTCAAAAAGACGGTCGCGCTATGGCACGCTCGTACGCCCGCTTACGTGTACCTGAGCTCGGATGGCGCGCTTCCCGTGCAACCCCCGCGTGAGAGCGCAAAGTCAGATTCTTCGCTCAAGAGCTACTGGTACAACCCAAAGACCTTCGTGGATGGCCTGATTCAGGAAACCTGCCGGGATGTGCCCAACTCCGGTACTGCCGGGTTCGGCCACGCTCAGTACGGCGTCGCCGCCATCATCAACGCCGCCGAGACCGCAGGCATCCAGGGTGTGGATCTGTTCTCGGCGGAGCAGAAGCGGCTGTCTGCGATGCTGGAACTGCACGCGGGGGACTTGAACAAGTACCCGAACGCGGTGCCGCCCGGCTTGTGCTCCTCCACCATTGCCGGCGTTCAAGCCGACCCCATGTGGGAAATTGGGTACAACGCGTACGCCAACGTGCTGAAGGTTCCGATGCCCGAGACCGCGAAGCTGATTCAGAAGATCCGCCCCACGCAGGCCACGCACCACATGGCGTGGGAAACGCTCACACACGGGGACATCGGCGCGGCGGGCTTATAAGCGCACGGTTACGAGCCCGCTCTAGCGTCGAAGAGCGCGTCACCAGGGCAGCGTATCGTCGACGTGAAAGAACCCGCCGTTTGCGCCGTTGGCATCCAACGTCGCGAGCTTTACGCTGGTTTTCGGGCTGTCCGCCAGTTCCATCGGAGCGTGCGGGCCACCGAGCTCCGTCTTCACCCAGCCGGGGTGCGCTGAGTTCACTTTCACGGTGCTGCCCTGCAGCTCATCCGCTAGGTGTACCGTGAACGCGTTGAGCGCAGTCTTGGAGGCGTCATATGCGAACGGCTTCACGCCCGCGAGTGGTGAATTGGGCGCGCTGTGTACGCCGAGCGACCCCAGGATGCTGGACAAATTCACGATTCGTCCGGCAGCCGACTTCTTGAGCAGCGGCAGCAATGTTTGCGTGAGCCTCACGACGGCGAAAAAATTGATGTCGAACGTTTCGCGCAATAGCTCTGCCGATACGGTACTGACGTTCTTGATCAGCAGGCCCTCTTCTTTCAGAACGCCCGCGTTGTTCACCAAAATATCCAGCCGCCCATAGTTGCGCTCGAAGAACGCAAACACCGCGCCGTCCGTGCTCGGGTCGGTAGCGTCGTAACGAATGACCTGCGCCTGTACTCCGGCTTCTTGCAGCTGCGCGAGCGCGCGCTTGCCGCTTTCAGCGTCACGCGAGCCGATCACGACCGCGATGCCTTGTTTGCCGAGCTCGCGCGCCGTTTCCAGGCCGATGCCACGATTTCCACCCGTAATGAAAGCCACTTTTTGCGATGTTTGTTGGGTCATTCTGATGCTCCTTGTCGGCGATGTGTACCGATGAGTACATAATGGAGGGCGCCCTCGAATTCGTCAATGGCATTCCGTACCGAAAGGTATAATATTAGATAGCGAGGTACCGCCTTGGCCCGAACCCGCGATTTCGATCTCGATACCGCCGTCGACAGCGCTCTCCAGGAATTCTGGAAGAAGGGCTACGAGGGCACGTCGCTCACGGACCTGACCGCAGCCATGGGCATCAATCGCCCGAGTCTGTACGCGGCGTTCGGTAACAAAGAGGGCCTATTTCGACGTGTGCTCGAACGTTACCTGTCGAACACGGGGCAGCAGTTGCAAAGCGCGCTATCTGCTGCAACGGCGCGCGAGGCGGTCGAGGGCGTGTTGAGCTTTTACGCGGACGCTGCGGGCGTGCCCGGGCAACCGCGCGGCTGCTTGCTGGTGCAGGGCGCGCTCGTCTGCAGTGAGGAGAACAAGCCGATTCAGCGTGAGCTTGCCGAACAACGCAACGCCGGTGAGGCCGCGCTCAGGGAGCGCCTGAAGCGCGCGAAAGCGGAAGGGGATCTGCCCGCAGACGAAAGCCCCGCGGACCTGGCCCGTTACGTGTTTTCGGTGTGCCACGGGCTCGCCGTGCAAGCCGCAGGCGGCGCAACGCGAGCCGAGCTGCGCCGCGTGGTCACGCGCGCGCTACTAGCCTGGCCCCATGCCCATGCCAGCTGAGGCCGCGGGCGGCGGGCTGTGTACCGCGCAAAAAGTGGCCTGAGTGAGCTGCCACTTCAGCGGGCTGCCCGGGGGAGCTTTCTGTAGCTTGCCCTTGGCCGTCACGAGCTGACCTTCTGCCGCTACTTTGCAGCACAAGCTCGAGTCATCGCCGTGGCAGGTGAAGCCGGGCAGGGCGAGCGCGTTGGGCCTGCCATCCAGCACGATATTCATGTCTAGGGTGTGGCAGCACACGCCGGGCGCGCACTTTTGATTTCCCGCAGGGTGCGTCGGTGACATCGCCAAAGGTCCTTCGACCTCGATGATCTGCCCGGCCGCTTTGTCTGCGTTGTATTCGAGCTCGCCCCACTCGTGCGCAATCACCGTCGATTTGCAGTCGGGTAGCGGCGGAGGCTCGGCGCACGCGCGGTGCACTTGGCAGGCAGCGTTCCACGTTTTCGTCTGCGCGTCGGCTTTTGCTCGAGCGTCTTCTGCGCGCTGCTCGCGGGCGGCCAATGCTTCCGTCTCTGCTTCGTCCAATTTGTCCGCAGCGGGCGCAGCCATGCCGGGATGGGCCGTCGGCATTTCACCGTGCTGAAGCAACGGAGCTTGCTCGGACCCTGACGACGCGGACGTTGCGGGATGCGTCAGTGCGGGGCCAGCAGGTTCGGGCTTCTTCTTGCACCCCGTCATGATCAAGAGCGAAACGAAGACCGAGCCAAGGGTGAGCCGCGCAGATAGCGTCATTCTGCCGCGAAAATAGTCGTTCGCGCTCGCGCCGCAAGTACTCTCGCCGAAAATTGCGTTGTGCCCGTGCGGCTTGCCTGCAGCTGCACGCGGGGCCAAGCTTGCCGCCCGGTCGTGCCCGCCACCATGCCGCTCGCAACGTTTCACGCAGTTGTCCAACGCTGGTTCGCTGAGCGCTTGGGCGAGCCCACGCCGCCGCAGCGTGACGGTTGGCCCGCGATTCGCGCCGGCAAGCACACGTTGATCGCCGCGCCGACCGGGTCGGGCAAAACACTCGCCGCGTTCCTGTCCGCGTTGGATGAGCTGCTATCACAGGGCGCCGCGCTCGAGGACCGCACGCAGGTGCTGTACATTTCGCCTTTGAAGGCGCTGGCGAGCGATATTCAGAAAAATCTCGAGGCGCCGCTCGCGGAAATCCGCGCCATGGATCCGAGCTTGCCCGAATTGCGTGTGTCCGTTCGCACCGGGGATACCTCGGCGAAAAGTCGGGCCAGTATGAGCAAGCGCCCGCCTCACATCTTGGTGACTACGCCCGAATCCGCCTACATTTTGCTGACCAGTGAAGGCGGCCGGCAGCTGCTCAGCTCCGTACGCACGGTGATTGTGGACGAAATCCACGCGCTGGCCCGGGACAAGCGCGGCTCGCACCTCGCGCTGTCGCTGGAACGGTTGGACGCGCTGGTGGGGCGCCCGGTGCAGCGTATTGGGCTGTCGGCCACGCAAAAGCCGTTGGAAGAGGTGGCGCGTTTCCTGGTTGGCGTGGGGCGTGAGTGTGTGCTCGTGGACAGCGGCCATCTACGCAATATCGATCTCGCGATCGAGGTGCCGCCGTCACCGCTCACCGCCGTTTGCTCGCATGAGGTGTGGGAAGAGATCTACGAGCGCATCGCGACTTTGATTCGCGAGCACCGCACCACCCTGGTGTTCGTGAATACCCGTAAAATGGCGGAGCGTGTTGCGGCGCGGCTGGGCACGCTCCTCGGCCAGGCGGATGTGGCCTGCCATCACGGCAGCCTGGCCGCACCGCGCCGGCATGATGCCGAGCAACGCCTCAAAGCCGGCCAGCTCAAGGTGCTGGTGGCGACCGCTTCGTTGGAGCTCGGCATCGACATCGGTGATGTGGATTTGGTGATTCAAATCGGCGCTTCGCGCTCGATAGCGACGCTCTTGCAGCGCGTGGGCCGCGCCGGTCACGGCGTGCAGCGCACCCCCAAAGGCCGGGTTTTTCCGCTCACTTTGGATGAGCTCGTGGAAGCCGCCGCGCTCGTGCGCAGCATTCGCGCGGGCATTCTGGACCGCACGCCGCAGCCCGGGCGGCCACTGGATATCTTGGCCCAGCAAATCGTGGCCGCGTGCGTGGCCGAAACCTGGGACGAGGAAGCGCTGTTTCAGATGTTCTGCCGCGCCCATCCGTATCGGGATCTCGCGCGCGCTGACTTCGATGAAGTCGTGAAGCTGCACTTGGCCGGGCGTTGGGCGTTGTTGCACCGTGACGGCGTGGGACAGCGTTTGCGCGCCACGCGCCGCGCGCGGCTGACCGCCATTACCTCCGGCGGCGCCATTGCGGACAACGCGGACTACCAAGTGATCCTCGACCCCGAGGGCACCTTGCTCGGCACCCTGAATGAAGACTTTGCGATCGAGTCGAACGGCGGGGATATCTTCCAATTGGGTACCGCTTCTTGGCGCATCTTGCGCGTGAGCGGCGGCGTAGTGCGCGTGGCGGACGCCCAGGGCGCGCCGCCCACGATCCCTTTCTGGCTCGGTGAAGCGCCCGCGCGCACGCGCGAGCTGTCCGCCGAAATCTCGAGCGTGCGCGAGCACGCTGTTGCGGACAAAGCGCGCATTTCGGCCGAAATCGGCGAAGCCGCCGCGCTGCAGCTTGCCGAGTACAGCGCGGCAGGGGTGAGCGTGCTGGGCGCGGTTCCCACGCAGCAGCGCGTGATCTTGGAGCGCTTCTTCGACGAAAGCGGAGGCATGCAGCTCGTGCTCCACGCGCCGTTCGGTGGGCGCATCAATCGGGCTTGGGGCTTGGCGTTACGCAAGCGCTTCTGTCGCGGCTTCGGCTTCGAGCTGCAGGCCGCCGCCAACGAGGAAGCGATCGTTCTGTCGTTGGGTCCGCAGCACAGCTTCCCGCTCGAAGAAGTGTTCGACTACCTGAACCCAGAAACCGCGCAGGAGCTGCTCGTACAGGCGCTCTTGCCCGCGCCCATGTTCAAGTCGCGTTGGCGTTGGAACGTGTCTCGCGCGCTGTTGGTAGAGCGCATGCGCGGCGGTAAGCGCACCCCGCCGCCACTCGTGCGCATGCGTGCAGATGACTTGCTCGCGGCCAGCTTTCCGGCGGCCGTCGCCTGTGGCGAAACGTTGCCTCCCGGCGACATCGAGGTCCCCATGGAGCACCCACTGGTGCGCCAAACCGTGCTGGATTGTCTGCACGAGGC
>FSWQ01001342.1_pt1 | contig 14590 bp, 9 predicted proteins | sample 1637691 | NCBI WGS metagenome assembly FSWQ01 (sample SAMEA3914814, study PRJEB12502) | metagenome | biome: forest; material: soil | place: USA | collected 2011-09-16 | depth 0.1 m | reverse complement strand
GACGACCCGGTCGCGGACCGGCGCCAGCGCCTCGCCGACCAGCTCCTCGTTGCCGAACGGCCCGTAGACCTCGGCGGTGTCGAAGAACGTGACCCCTTGCTCGACCGCCGAACGAATCATCGCGATCATCTGCTGCTTGTCCGCGGGCGGGCCGAGGCCGAAGCTCATGCCCATGCAGCCGAGGCCAATGGCGGAGACCTCGAGCCCTTGGGTACCTAGTTTCCGTTTGCTGATCATGGTGGCTGCCTTTCTGTTCGTTGCGACGCCAAGCAAGATGCGCTGCCGAGCGGCCGCGGGCTAGAGGGCCAGTTCGGCATGGGCTGTTAAGGCATAGTTGACAATGCGGCGGCGCTGGGCTGAGCTTTGGGGCCATGAATTCGGCGCTATTTCCGCAGTTGCACGCATTTCTGACCGTGGCGCGTTTGCAAAGTTTCAGTAGCGCCGGGCGCGAGTTGGGCGTGTCGCGTTCCGCGATCAGTCAGAGCGTGCGGCAGCTCGAGGAGCAGTTGCGCGTCGTGCTCTTGGCGCGCACCACGCGCAGTGTGTCGCTGACGGACGCGGGCCGGCGCTTGGTGGACAGCGCAGGGCCAGCGCTCGGGCAGGTGGCAGCGGCGCTGAGCCAAGTCTCGGCGCAGCCGGGCGAGGTGGTCGGGCGCGTGCGCTTGTCCGTGCCTCGCGCGGCCGTGCCGTTCGTGATTGAGCCCGTGCTGCCGACGTTCCGCGCGCGTCACCCGCGCATCGAAGTCGAGGTCGCCGTGGAAGAGCGGCTCGTCGACATCGTGGCGGAGGGCTACGACGCGGGCGTGCGGCTCAGCGAATCCATCGAGCGCGACATGGTGCAGGTGCGCCTGACCGATCCGTTCCGTTTCATCGTCGTCGGGGCGCCAGAATACCTGGCTCGCTACGGCACGCCCGAACGTCCGGAAGATCTGCTGCGCCACGAATGCATCACGTTCCGATCCAAAACGACCGGCGCCCTGTACGCGTGGGAGCTCGAGCGTGGGCGGCGCAATTGGCGCGTGCCCGTGCGCGGTGGCGTAGTGAGCAACGACGGCCCGCTCGGCGTATCCCTGGCCGAGCTGGGCCTGGGGCTCGCGTACACGTTGGAGTCGCGGGTCCTGGAGCAGCTCCGGAGCGGCCGCTTGCAGTGCGTGCTCGAGCGTTACGCGCCCGTTGTTCCTGGCTTTTTTCTGTACTTCCCGAGCCTGGCTCAGCGCTCGCCAGCGCTGCAGCTGTTCGCGGCAGCAGCCAAGGAGCTAGCGCGGCGCGGCCTGAGCTGAGCGCGGCGCGCGCTCCCGGCATGGTGAAGTCCGTGCCACTTCATGGCGCATTTCCGTGTGTGCAAGCTATTCGTCCTCGCATGGGCTAGGGTGGGCACCCACCTACGAATTTCGTAGGGGCTAGGAGAACGAACACTTGGCTGATTTTTTCGATACTCGCGCTGCTGCTATCCGTCCCATCGGTCCGGAGGCAACGTTGAAGATCTGGGCCAAGGCTGCCCCCACCCGTACGATCACGCCGATGATCGAGAAGGTCCCGGGCTCACGCCTCGTGCAGCATGTGCTCGTGTGCAAGCAAGGTGGCGAGCTCGTCGCCACCGGTCGCGGTCAGACGCCGGTTGGCGCCTCGCGTGACGCTTGCGCGCAGTTGAGCCTCTGAGTCTTCGAATGTGAGCGAGTTGCCCAGGACAGCCTGGGCAACTTGCTGAAGCGGAGCGCCAGCGCTGCTCCGGCGAGCGTCGACAGCAGCGCTCAGGCTGGCGCCGTGCGAAACCAGCGGTTCTTGAAGGCGAGGAACGGCGTTTCCCAAAAGTGAAACGACGCGCTCGCGAACGCGACGGTCAGCAGCACGTGCACCGGCAGCCGCACGCTGATTGAGCTGTGCGGCAATGCCGCATCCGTCAGCGCTTGTAGTGGATAGTGCAGCACGTACAAGCCGTAAGAAATCCGACCGAGGTACGCGAGCGGGCGCGCCTCGAACAGTGCCGGGAACAAGCGGCGGTTGATCAAGCAGTCGATCAGCAAACCGGAGAGCACGTTGATCAGCGAATACCCCCACAGGTACGCGTAACCGAAGCCCATGCCGATCGGGTAACCGAGGCTAGTCTTCGGCAAGTGGTGCGTGATCATCAACGCGGCGCCTGCGGCGAGCCAAACCGCGCCGCCGATCAGCAACGCGCGCCGCGCGCCTGGCACCGGAAACAACGCGAAGAACCCGCCGGTCGCGAACGCGTCGAGGTGCGTACTGGTGAGCACGTCCAACGCCACGGACGGATCGAAGAGCACCGTCGCGCCGGGGCGCGAGAGCCACCAGGCGCCGATCACGCGCAGCACCGGGCCGAGCAAGACCACCGCCATGAAGAACTGCTTCAAGCGTGGGGCGGGGCACAGGAAGATCGCGAACGGCCAGAGCAAGTAGAACTGCTCTTCCACGCACAGCGTCCAAAAATGGGTGATGTACGGGGAAAAGTCGGTCGCCTTGGTCGCGTACCAGAAGTTGTACGTGTAGGTTGCGGCGAAGGGCAGGCCTTCGCGCACGCCCGCCAAGTGCACGCCAGCGGCCGTCGCTAGCCCGAGCAGCGCGATGACCCCGTAATACAGCGGGAAGATGCGCAGCGCGCGCCGCCCATAGAAGTTGCGCAAGTAGCGAACGAAAGGCTGCTCCTTGCTCTGCACCAAGATGCGCGTGATGAGGTAGCCGGAGAGCACGAAGAAAACCTGCACGCCGAGCCAGCCCACGGGCAGCAAGAAGCGATGGAACAAGAGCACCAAGCCCACCGCGATGGCCCGTAGCCCATCGAGGCCAGGCAGCTTGTCGGCCTTCATGCCGGCATCACGCGAGCGTCATGCGCGCTTCGAACGTCACCGCGCTCAGGCCGCGACGTTGAGGTTCTTCGCCAAAGCAGCGCTCTTGCTGACGCGCCAAATCTTCGAGTCGACGTAAAAATGGTGCAGGCGCACGCCGCCGATGACGCCCGCAATCAGCTTCACTCCGAGATCGACGAAGTCATGCTGGTTCAGGTAGCTCAGCCAGCCGTGCAGGCGCGTGCCTTCGACAGCGCGCGCCAGGGCGTATTCGGCGTGCAAGCCGAGCGGCCCTTGCAGCGTCACGATGCCGAACACGATACCGAGCGCGATGTACAGCCCGGGGCTTCCGAAGATGCGCGACGGCAGCGAGCGCTGCGCTGGTTCGGCCTTTAACGCATATTTCGTGGCGCCGTAGGCCCAGACCACGCGGTGGTACTGCATGCAGTGGCCGAAGCCGGTGATCGCGACCCAGAAGGTGGCTACGAGAGGGCTGAATGAGAAGGTGATGAAGTACAGGCCGATCACGGTAGCCATGTACGCGAGCTTCGGGCCGTTGCGCGCGCTGCCCTTGCGCCACTGCTCGTATTGGAACAGCGCGTAGGCGGCGCACAGGCCGACGGAAGCGACGATGCAGGCCACGTGCAAACACCAACCCAAGGTGTGCGTGCCGATGGCGACGTTCAGGAACGTGAACGGCTGATTGTCGTAATCGACGTACCAAGGCGCGGTGAGCATCGCGGCGTAGGGCAGCCAGATCGCCGTCTTGAAGAACAGCGCGTCGGCGCGGTTTTCGCGCTCGTCCGCCATGTCCGCGTTCTTGCGCTTGTACAGGGAGATGAAGCCCCAATGCTGCTTGGCAATGTGGAACAGCGCGTACAGCTCGAAGAAGCGCATCCACACGAGCCAGCTCACGTTCTCCTTGCCGGCGGGGAAGCCGACCAGGGCGTGCAGCACGTAAGGGAGGGCGATGATCACCGGGCCAATCACGAACCAGGCAAAAGAGCCCAGAAAAAGCCGCGCGCGCGTCGCCCACTCTTCACGGTCGGTATACGTGCGCGCGACCGTTGCCCAGAGGTGCGGCGCGTCCACCAGCGGGCCGTAGAAGAATAGGAGCAGTGCCGAGATGTTGAGCTTGTGCCCGAATAGATTGAGCGCCCACGCCGGCTGCTGACCCATGGCGCCGCTGCTGCGCGACAGGTAGAGCGCGGCTGCGAGCACGAAGCCTGCCCAGAACGGCGCGAAGGTCCACGTTAGGTCGGTTTGCTTGGAGCCCCAGAGCCAGGACCACTTCACGCGCGGGAAGAGTGCTGCAGGCGAAGCGGTCACCATTCGAGTGCTCTCCTGAGAAGCAACGCGGCCATAAGAGCGAAGAATACCACGAAAACCAGCTACACCCGACCCGCAAATCTCACTCCGCGCGAGCAGCCCAGCAAAATCACCACGCATGACAGCCCGCGATTACGCGGCGTACGCACGTTGAAACGCCGCGCGAAACAACGATCGACGCGCCGGTAACGCTCGTGCACTCGAGGCGGCCTCTCACGGCGTGGTGCGGCTCGCGACGCGGTCGTGCAGCGTCCGCGGTCGAGCGCCGGGCACAACGCGCCCTCGTCGAGCAGCGCGCTGGCGACCTTGCCGCGTGCGCGCTTTTTCCTTTTTGCCGGCGGTCCGCACTCCACGCGGCTCCTTGACCCGAACAATATGGATGACCATAGTTTCAGCCATGGCGAAGCTGTCGAACCGCGAGAAGCTGCTCGAGGAAGGGCTCCGCGTCGTGCATCAGCATGGCTTCGGCGCGTCGAGCGTGCGGGACATCGTGCAAGCGGCGGGCGTGCCCCAGGGCTCTTTCACCAATCATTTCGCCTCGAAGGAGGCGTTCGGGCTGGAGGTCATCGAGCGCTACTTCGCGCGCAGCAGCGAGCGGGTCCGCGCCACCCTGCGTAACGACGCGCTGCCGCCCCTGGAGCGCCTGCGCGGCTACCTGCGCTCGCAGCTCGAGCACCTGAAGCAGAACGAGATGCGCAGCGGCTGCCTGTACGGCAACTTCAGCGCCGAGGCGAGCGACTACAGCGAGCCCATTCGCTCGAGAATCATCGACATTTTCAGGCAGAACCAAGATTCGCTCGCCTATTGCCTGCAAGCAGCGGTCGCCGCGGGCGAGCTGCCGACGGGCACGGATCACGAAGAGCTGTCCGGCTTCATTCAGTCGTCACTGCAAGGCGCCATCCTACTTTCCAAAGCTCAGCGCAGCGCAGTGCCCTTGGAACGCCTGGAGCGCGTTCTTTTCTCTTCGATCCTGCGCTCCCCGAGCAATTGAGGGGCTCACCCAGGGTCAGGACACCTCCGCACTTGACGTTGAGTAATACGGACGTACATATTGGCCATGTCAAACGCGGTAGTGGTTGAGTTTCCAGCGGTTAGCGTGCCCGGAGTGCGCTACGCGCCGCTGCTTTGGTTGGCTCTGGGGGCGTTCGCGGTCGGCACCGAGAGCTTCATGATCGCGGCCATCCTGCCCAAGGTGGCGGGGGACTTGAGGGTGAGCGTTACCGCGGCCGGTCAGCTCGTGACGGCGTTTGCGCTGTCCTACGCAGTGAGCTCGCCCATCCTGACCACGCTCACCGGCAAGCTGGAGCGCCGGACCCTGCTCATCGCGTCGATGGCGGCGTTCGCAGCGGCGAACCTGATCGCGGCGGCCGCCACCGGCTACCACTGGCTCATCGGAGCACGTGTGTTGCTCGCGCTCGCCGCTGGCTTGTACGTGCCGAACGCGAATGCCTTGGCGAGCGCGCTCGTGCCGCCCGAGCGTCGGGCGCGTGCGATCGCGGTCGTGAATGGCGGGCTCACCGTGGCCATCGCGCTCGGCGTGCCGCTGGGCGCGCTAATCGGTAATCATTTCGGCTGGCGCATGACGTTCGTGGGCGTGGCGTTGCTCGGCGCGACCGCCGTCGTGGGCCTGCTCGGAGGCTTGCCCAAGGGCGTGGGCGCAGGGCTCTCCACCGCGACCCTGAGCGAGCGCTTGGCCGTGATTCGATTGCGTGCCGTGCCGAGCGGCCTGTTGCTCACGACGCTCTGGGCGATCGGCGGTTACACCGTGTACACGTACATCGCTCCGTACTTGGCAGCGACCACTGGCATCAGCGGTTCGCACATCGGTTGGGTGCTGTTCGTGTGGGGTGCTTCGGCGGGCGCGGGCTTGTTCATTGGCGGCACGGCGAGCGACAAGCTCGGGGCACCGCGCGTGATTGGGGCGGTGTTGCCAGTGCTCGCGCTGGCGCTGCTCAGCCTGTCTTTGACCGCGCACACCTTGAGCCCGAGGCTGGCGCTCGTGCCGGTCGTCGTGGCGATCAGCCTGTGGGGCGTGTCGGCTTGGGCGTTCTATCCCGCGCAGCAGGTGCGCTTGATCGGGTTTGCTGGCCTGAAAGTGGCGCCGATCATCCTTTCGCTCAACGCCTCGTTCATGTACTTGGGATTTTCACTGGGCGCCGCGCTCGGTTCGTTCACGCTGCTACACACCGCTCCTGCCAACCTCGGTTGGGTGGGCGGCGCGGCCGAGCTGCTCGCGGCCGCGCTCTTTTTCGTCACTCGTCGTGGCCCGCAAACACCGCGATCGTCAGAAGGAAAATCGGCATGACCAGCTCGTTGTTCTCCCCGTACACGCTGCGTGGCCTCACCCTCTCGAATCGCATCGTCGTCTCGCCCATGTGCCAATACTCGGCGCACGATGGGCAAGCTTCGCCCTGGCACCTGATGCACCTCGGTGGGCTCGCGCTCTCTGGCGCCGGCGCGCTCTGCCTGGAGGCCACCGCGGTGGAAGCAGAAGGGCGCATCTCCGCCGGCGATCTCGGCTTGTACGACGACGCCACGGAAGCCGCGTTGGTCCCGGTGCTGCGGGCCATTCGCGAGCATTCGAAGACCGCGGTGTTCATGCAAGTCGCGCATGCGGGGCGCAAAGCCTCGACGCAGCTGCCCTGGCTCGGTGGAGCTCAAGTCCCCGTCGCCGAAGGTGGCTGGCAGCCGCACGCGCCATCTGCCATCCCGTTCAAGGACAGCGAGGGCGCGCCGCGTGCGCTCGATGCGGCCGGCCTCCGCCGGGTGCGCGAAGCGTTCGCAGCAACGGCGCAGCGTGCCGATCGCCTGGGCATCGACGGCCTGGAGCTGCACTTCGCGCACGGCTACTTGATCCACGAATTCTTGTCGCCGCTGTCCAACCAACGCACGGATGAATATGGCGGTTCGCTCGAGAATCGCCTGCGCTTCGCGCTGGAAGTGTTCGACGCCGTACGCGCCGTGTTCCCCGCACACAAGCCGGTCGGCGTGCGCGTTTCCGCCACCGATTGGGTCGAGGGCGGTTGGGATTTGGAGCAAACGCTGGCCCTGGCCAAGGCTTTGAAAGCGCGCGGCGTCGATTGGATCACCGGCTCGTCGGGTGGCCTATCGACGCAACAGAAGATCAAGGTGGGCCCCGGCTATCAGGTGCCCTTCGCTCACGCGCTCAAAGAGACCGCAGGCGTGAGCTCCATGGCGGTTGGCCTGATCACGGAGCCGCAGCAGGCCGAAGCGATCATCGCCAGTGGCCAGGCGGACTTCGTGGCCATCGCGCGCGGCATGCTGTACGACCCGCGCTGGGGCTGGCATGCGGCGGCTGCGCTCGGCGCCAAGGTCGAAGGCCCGCCGCAATATTGGCGGGCGCCGCCGCGCGAGCACGCCACGCTGTTCCAGAACGCACGCTGAGCCGAACACTGCTTACTTCGGCTCCAGCACGCGCAGCAGGGCAAAGCCGTCGTAGCCCTTGCTGCCCACGGTTTGCAGCGCGGTTGCGCTCACGCTGGGCGTCCTGGCGACGAGCTCCATGAAGCGACGCACGCCTTGCACGTTGGCGTCCGTGCTGGCGGCGTCGATCACGTTGCCGCGGCGCACCACGTTGTCGACCACGATGACGCTGCCCGGGCGGGTGAGCTGCAACGAGGCCTGGAAGTACTCCGGGATGCTCTGCTTGTCCGCGTCGATGAACACGAAGTCGAAGGGCGCCGGCGCTTCCGCGATCAGCGCGGCGAGCGTGTCGAGCGCGCGCCCGACGCGGATTTCGACGCGCCCGGCAACCCCCGCGTTTTCCAGGTTACCGAGCGCGACTTGCGCGTGCTTCGGATCGAGCTCGAGTGTGACGACCTTGCCGGTCTCGGAAAGCGCGCGTGCCAGCCAAATAGTGCTGTAGCCACCCAAGGTACCAATTTCCAAGATGCGCTGGGCACCCTGTATTGTTGCCAATAGGGCCAAAAATTTGCCTTGGTTGGGCGCCACGTTGATCGCGGGCAGGCCCGCTTCGTGGCTTTTGCGTAACGCTGTCGCGAGCGCTTCATCGCCGTGCACGAGGTGGGACGAAAAGTAGTCATCGACTTGTGACCATTGCTCTTGGCTCATGAGATCCAGTGAAGGCGAACTGGGCGCGCTCGGCAACGATCAAATGGGAACCAGATTGCGGCCCGCGCCGTACGGGCCTACTGACTCGATAGAGCCCATGAACAATCCTCAATCGGAGAGCTTCGCGGAGCTCGACGCCTATTTTCGCGCGGCGAATTTTCTCACCGTCGGTCAGATTTACCTGCTCGAGAACGCGCTGCTTCGCGAGCCGCTCACGGCCGAGCACATCAAGCCGCGCTTGCTCGGCCATTGGGGAACCTCACCCGGGCTGAACTTGCTCTACGCGCACTTCAACCGTGTGATCCGGCGTGACGATCTGAACGTGCTGTTCATGGCCGGGCCGGGCCACGGTGGCCCCGCCGTGATCGCCAACACCTACCTGGAGGGCAGCTATTCCGAGATTTACCCAGAGATCTCCCAAGACGCGCACGGCATGCGCCGCCTGTTTCGGCAGTTCTCCACGCCCGGGGGCATTCCGAGCCACGTCAGCCCGCCCACGCCCGGTTCGATTCACGAGGGCGGCGAGCTCGGCTACGTGCTCACCCACGCCTTCGGCGCCGCGTTCGACAACCCGGACCTGCTGGTGGCCGCCGTCGTTGGTGACGGTGAAGCGGAGACGGGACCGCTCGAAGGGTCTTGGAAGGGCATCAGCTTTTTGAACCCGCGCCGCGATGGCGCGGTGCTGCCGATTCTGCATTTGAACGGGCACAAGATCTCCGGCCCGACCGTGCTCGGGCGCACGAGCGACGAGGACATCGCGGCGCTGCTGCGCGGCCACGGCTACGATCCGCGCTTCGTCGAAGGTCATGAGCCGTTCGCGGTGCACGCACGCCTCGCCAGCGTGCTGGATCAGTGCCTGCTCGACATTCGCGCAATTCAAAAGGCGGCGCGCGACTCGGGTGTGGTGAATGCGCGGCCGCGCTGGCCGGTAATCGTGCTGCGCACGCCCAAAGGCTGGACCGGCCCGCGCGAGATCGACGGCGTTGCGGTCGAAGGCACGTTCCGCGCGCACCAAGTGCCCGTCTCCGAGGTGCGCACGAATCCGAACCACCTGGCCGCGCTGGAAACCTGGCTGCGCAGCTACCGCCCGGAGGAGCTATTCGACGAGCAAGGTCGGCTCGTGCCGCATCTGGCTGCACTCGCGCCTTCGGGCACGCGGCGCATGGGCTCGAGCCCGCACGCCAATGGCGGGAAATTGTCGGTGCCGCTCAGCGTGCCCGACTTTGCGCAGTACGCGCTGAGCGTGCCCCAGCCCGGTAGCGAGCTGCACGAATCGACCCGCCAGCTCGGGCAGCTGCTGCGCGACGTGTACCGCGACAACCCCACCAGCTTTCGCTTGTTCTGCCCCGACGAGACCAACTCCAATCGGCTGGGCGCGGTGTTCGAACGCGAGCAGCGCTGCCTGATCGCGCCGCCCGTGCCTGGCGACGACCACGTGTCGACCGACGGCCGCGTGATGGAGGTGCTGAGCGAGCACAATTGCCAAGGCTGGCTCGAGGGCTACACGCTGACGGGGCGCCACGGCATGTTCGCGACGTACGAAGCGTTTGCGCTGATCGTGGCCTCGATGGCGACGCAGCACGCCAAGTGGCTCGAGGCGTGCAACGAGCTTTCGTGGCGCGCCGATATCCCTTCGCTCAATACGCTGCTCACTTCGACCTGTTGGCGTAACGATCACAACGGCTTCAGCCACCAAGGGCCGGGCTTCATGGACACCATCTTGTCCAAGAAGGGCACGGTCTCGCGCATCTACCTGCCACCGGACGCGAACTGCTTGCTCTCGGTCGCCGACCACTGTTTGCGCAGCAAGAACTACGTGAACCTGATCATCATCGACAAGCAACCGCAGCTGCAGTGGTTGGACATCGACGCGGCGCGCGAGCACTGCGCTCGCGGCGCCGGCATCTGGCAATGGGCGAGCAATGATCAAGGGGCAGCCACCGACATCGTGCTCGGCTGCGCGGGCGACGTGGCGACGCTCGAGACCGTCGCTGCGGCCGCATGGCTACGCGAGAAGGCTCCGGGCTTTCGGGTGCGCGTGGTCAACGTCGTCGACCTGATGGCGCTATTCACGCCGGGCGCGCACCCGCACGGCATGCCGGACGACCGCTTCGTCGAGCTGTTCAATCAAGACACGCCCGTAATCTTCGCGTTTCACGGCTACCCGGGCACGGTGCACCAGGTCGTGCACGGGCGGCCCGGCTCGGCGCGCTTCCACGTCCGCGGCTACGTCGAAGAGGGCACCACGACCACGCCCTTCGACATGGTCGTGCTGAACCAAACCAGCCGCTTCCACCTGGTGATCGAGGCGCTACGCCGCGCGCCGCACCCGCCCGCCAACGCAGGCCTCTTGATCGACGAATGCCGAGCGCGCCTGAAGGAGCACTCGGCATACGTGCGCGAACATTTTCAGGACTTGCCCGACGTGCGCGACTTTCGTTGGAACGTTACTTGACCGGATCGCTGGGCACGTCTGGGATCACCAAGTCCGGGAGCTTGATCGGATCCCAGGCTGGCGTCAGGTTGCTGTACTGCAGGCCTGCGCTGGTGGTGCCGTCGGCGCCCGGCGTGCGGTTCTGATTCCAGATGTACACGGCCGGGTAGCTGGTGACGGCGCCCGTTGCGTCATCGACCACGACGGCGGCCAGGTACAGCTGCGAGGACGAATTCACGCCCTGGAACGAGGCCAGCGGGTTCGCCGGCAGCGTGAACTGCTTGGAGAACTCATCGGCGTACTTGCGACCCGAGGAGAACACCAAGAAGTAGTAGGTCTTGCCGTTGACCGTGAATGCGTCGGGCGACCACTTCGGCCAGCTGTTGATCAGGCCCGTCGCGACGTTGTCACCGGCACACGCCACGGGATCGTTGGCCACCAGCGGCGTCGCCGTCCCGCCTGCGGCGGGGATGACCATCGCTTGACCGAAGCGATTGTAATACGGGCCGTCGGGCGCGGCGGCGCTCTTGGCGGGCGCCTTGGTGAACGCGATCAGCTTGTCGTCGGCCGAGAACGACGGGTAGTACTCGAGCGTGGCTGGGTCGGAGGCGCCGGCGAGCGGCGTGGACGTGCCACCGAGCTTGTTGTTGTAATCGACGACCTTCACGTCGGCCGTGGTCGACTCCCAATCGGGGTGACCGTCGGGCGAGTAGTCCGTCGTGGTGTACACGATCTTGTCGCCCTTGTGACTCAGGTTGGGCGACACGTCGCTGACGTTCGTGTCACCGGTCGCGATGACGCCCCAGGCCGTGCCTTTGGCTGCCAACGCTGCAGCATTCCGCATATCGACGGGCATGCCGTAGGCCGGGGTGTTGGTGACCGCGACGTCGATCGGCGTCGTGGCCTCCATGTTGATCCAGGCGAGCTGATGCCACTTCACCTTGTCGTCTGGGCCGTAGCTCGGTAGGCCTTCCCAGGCCTTCGTGCGAGCCACGCCCGACTTGAAGGTCGCGCCGTACGTGGTGACCATGATCCGGTCGCCCGCGCTCCAGTGCGCGGTCGACATCGTCTGTTGACCCCACCAGGGCATCTTCATCAGGGCTTGTGCGCCCGCGCCAATGTTGGCCGGAATGGCGCCCACGCTGCCCGCGGCGAGCGACGCTGCGGCCTTCGACCAGGGCCAGTCGTCCGTGAAGACCACGCCGGTGCCGTCTGGAATCGACGTGTGGCAACCGACGCAGCGCACTTGACCGTTCACGAAGCCGGCGAGCGGCGTCGTGTCGTAGAAACCGCGCAAGACAGAGCCGTCCTCGCCGATCTCGCCCTTCCACTGGACGTCGGGCAGAGTGAGCGCGTTCGCCACGCCCTCATCGCCCACGGCGAAGCCGAGCAACTTGCTCGACTGAGGCGTCACGCTGGCCGAGTTCACGGTCCAGAACACCATGCTGCCGGTTGCGACCACGGGCGCGATGTTGAAGTCACCCGAGACGCCGACGGGCTTGCCCGGGCTGGCCGAGTTGATGCCGCGGATGGTGACGGTGATCGCTTGGCCGGCGGTGTTGTTGGCCATGCCCGTGCCAGATGCCGGCACCGTGACGCCGGCCGCTGGCGCTGCGCCCGCCCATACTTCCTTCGGGATGTACCAGGAAGGAGCGGCGCCACCGGCTCCCAACTTGTACGGCGTGTACGCCACCAGATCGTGCGCTTCTGCCGCTGAATGAATGCGGATTTCGAGCACGTCGATACCGGCGGGGGCCATCACCCGAAAACGCGGGCGCGTCCAGTTCGCCGGCACCATCGCGCCGGGCTTGTCGGCCGCGGATAGCTGCGGCTCGAGCGCGCACAGGCCGCCGGCGGTGAAGTTGTCGGCAGCGCCGAACAACGCCGCGACGTTGGCGGGCACGCCCTCTCCCATGATGGGCTGCTCCGGGAAGTCCAAGCATTGCCCGTCGCCGCACAGCGCGTGCGTGATGTTCGGGTTGCCCGGATCATTGTCCTTCGGGGCGCCGCCGCCAGTGGGGGTGTTCAGGACCGGGCCGGTGCCACCACCCACGACCAGGGGCGGGGAGCCCGTGCCGTTGCCCGTGCCGCCGTTCGACGAGTCATTGGGCCCGACGTGGGAATTGGCGCCGCCGCCGGCTGCATTGCACGCGCTGAGCGCGCACGCCAAGAGTGCGAAGCGTAGATGGTTGCTCATTGTAAACACTCCGAATCTTCAGAGAGCCCGACTGCCGAGCACCTGTCTTCGGAACAGGTCGCACGGCACCATCGGAGTAATGAGCGACAGCGTGCTCCGAGTCAACGAGAACGCAGCGTTTCTGGCTGATATTTTGTCTGGAACCGCTCCCAGGTGGGTTGCGTATGGAACCGATTCCATCCTGTGTCGATCTTTCGCGTGCGCGTGCTCGGCGGGGGCGCTCTCGGCGCGCTCGGGCAAGCGGTGCTGGGCGCCGGCATGGGCGGGGCAGAGCCCTGCCGACGGTGAGTGGGTGTCCCACCCACGGGGCGCTCGGCCTCGCGGCCCTGCGCGTTACGGCTTCGGGGGCGGCTCGCTGGGAGCGCTGTGCGCAGAGCCAGGGCCGGGTACCGTGAGCGCAGGTGCAGCAATCGACATCAACACACCAGCGCGGCGCGCGCGTTTTTGCGCGTACATCAGCGTGTCGGCTTTGACGAGCAACGCTTCGATCGATTCAGTCTGGGCGCTGTCGAATTCGGCCGCCCCGACGCTCGCGGACAGCCGATAGCGCCGATTGCCGGCCAGGTTGCGCTGGGTCATCGCTCCGCGAATCCGCGCAGCGAGCGAGTCGATCTGCGAGACATTGGCGTCCAGCATCAGGGCCACGAACTCGTCGCCGCCGAGGCGGGCCACCACGTCGGAGGCGCGGAACGTCTCGCGCAGTACCTCCGCGGTATCGACCAGCGCGCGGTCGCCTTCGTCGTGCCCGAGCTCGTCGTTGATCTGCTTCATGCGATTCAAGTCGACGAAAAACAGCAGCGCGTTTCGGCGCTCACGCTGGGCGAGGCGCAGCTGTTGGCGCCCGAGCTCCATGAAACCGCGCCGGTTGTACAGCCCGGTCAAGTCGTCGCGGATCGATTGATTGCGGATCGCCTCCGCCAGCTCTTCGGCGGCTTTGCGGGCGCGTTCGCGCTCCACTACGCGGCCGAGCTGCGTGCCGATGTTGGCCATCATCGACAGTAGGCGGAAGTCGGCGTCTTCGCGGCGCTCCGAGTAGAACTCGAGCACGGCCACGACTTCGTCCTCGATCAGCACGGGGAACGCGAAGCCGCTGATCAGGCCTGCGTCCTTCGCGGAGTCCGCGCGCAGGAACTTTTCCGGGTCGTTCAGATCGGTCAGCCAAGTGGCGAGCCCCGAGCCAAGGACCTCGCCGATCATCCCCGCGCCCAGCGTGAACTCGAGCGCCGAGCTCTGAGCGCGAAAGCTCGCGAAACGCGCCTCGTCTCGGGCGTGCCACCAGTCCGAGCTCTTCAAGGTATTGCCGTGTACGAGGTAAACGTGCCCCACGGGCCAGCTCATGAACGCGCACACGCAATCCAGGCATGCCTTGAACGCATCCGGCAAGTCCCGTGCGCTGTTGGCGGCCTCCGCGATGGCTTGAAGCAGCTCCACGCTGTCCGCTTCTTCACGCGCAGTGCGTTCGGCCTCGCGCAGCTGCTCCTGGATCTGCTTGTGCGCGGTGACTTCGTAGACCAGCGCCATGCCCGCGATGATCATGCCCAGCTCGTGCTGCACCGGCACGACGGTGCAGGCATAACAGCGGTCGCCGCGCATCACCTCGAACTCCTCGACCGAACCGCGCAGCGTCTTACGGTAGCGGCTGGCGACTGCCTCGGCGCGCTCCGCAGGCACGACATCGTAAGGTGTTTTGCCGATCAGATCGCCGCTGGTGAGGCCCATGCTGAAGAGCAGCTG